>Ga0302325_10032241_pt1 | contig 10763 bp, 7 predicted proteins | sample Palsa_T0_2_FD_201948 | JGI IMG/M metagenome (GOLD analysis project Ga0302325, IMG submission 201948) | Peat permafrost microbial communities from Stordalen Mire near Abisko, Sweden - Palsa_T0_2 | ecosystem: Environmental > Terrestrial > Soil > Palsa > Peat permafrost | place: Sweden: Abisko... | reverse complement strand
AGTGCGTGACCCATTAAGGTAATCCTGGGGTGATTGACCCGCGCCGAAAAAATAATCACCCTCGCGCTGCTGACACACGCGGGTTGCGGCGCCGGCGCCGCAGCTGCTGGCTCGACTGTCTCGCTATGCCGGAGCGCGTGCAGTGTGTTTTGCTTGCATTACATGATGGCGACGGAAGTATTACAGTCTGATGACAAACCGAATGCTGCCCGATCGTCGCCTGCCTCCGCCAGGGGTCCCCGGCGCATGCGCCTGCTGATCGTCGAGGACGACCGCAAGCTGGCAGATTTCGTGGCCCGCGGCCTGCGTGCGGAGCGCTTCGCCGTCGATATCGCCGGTGACGGGCTGGAAGGCCGGCGCTACCTGGATACCTATCAGTACGATCTGCTGATACTCGACCTTATGCTGCCACGGCTGAGCGGCAGCGAGCTGCTGCGACACGTACGCCGAAGCCGAACTACGCTGCCGGTGTTGGTGCTCACGGCTCGCGATGCCACGCAGGACAAGGTCGAGCACTTCGAAGCCGGTGCCGATGACTACCTGACCAAGCCGTTCGACTTTGCCGAATTGGTAGTCCGCGTCAAGGCGCTCATGCGCCGCACTCCGGTTGAGCGTACCGAGGTACTGCGAATTGCCGATCTTGAGCTCAGCCGACTCACGCAACAGGTGCGTCGCGGTGGCCAGCGTATCGAGTTGACCGCCAAGGAATTCGCCGTGCTCGAATACCTGATGTCATCCGTCGGTCGGGTGTTTTCGCGCACCATGATTCTCGAACACGTGTGGGATCAGAGTTTCGAGGGCGTCACCAACATCGTCGATGTCTATGTGCGCTACCTGCGCCGCAAGATCGATGAGCCGTTCCCGGTCCAACTCATCCACACCGTGCGTGGAGTGGGCTACTGCATCCGCGCGGCCGACCAGGTGCGCGATCCGGGCCAGGAATGAATCACCGCTCGCTCGCGTTCCGGCTCGCCGTCTGGTACACGCTGCTGCTGAGTGCCACATTCACGCTGGTCGGCGCCGGCATATCCTATGGACTGGAGCAGTATCTGCGCGCCAACCTGCGCGATTCGCTGCGACGGCGTTCAGTCCAGGTGCAGCAGATCCTTGCGCAGGCGCCGGCGGGTGTCGCCGATAGCGCTGTTGCCGAGGCGATCGAGACCCGGGTGGCTCCGGAATTCAACAACCGCTTCGTGCGCGTCACGCGGGCCCCCGCAATCCTGGTGTATCGCTCCGGCGCGCCTGCGGACCGCAGTTTCGATCCTGCCGCGGTGCCGTCCCCGACCGACGCGTGGCCGTCAAACACCGTGGTACGTCCGGTGGCGACCGCCTCCGGCCAGCTCATGATCAGCCTGACGCCGATCGACACCGCGTCGGGGCAGTTCTTGATCGAACTCGGTACGGCGCTCGGGCCGATCGACGCGCTGCGGCGCCGGCTGCTGAGCCTGCTTGCAGTGCTGTTGCCGGTGCTGGTGGCGTGTGCTGCCGCCGGGGGCTATCTGCTGGTGCAGCGCGCGCTGCAACCGGTGGAGCGCATGTCCCAGACGGCCGAACAGATCAGTGTCCAGAATGTGGAGGCGCGGCTGCCGGAGGCAGCTACCGGTGATGCGCTGCAACGGCTGTCGATATCACTGAATCACATGCTCAGCCGCCTGCAGGATTCGGTTTTCAGCTCGCGCCGCTTTTTGGCCGATGCCTCACATGAGCTGCGCACTCCACTGACGATCATCAAAGGCGAGCTTCAGGAAGTGATGGCTCGCGAGGCCGGCCGCAGCAAGGTTGGCGAGCGCATCGGCAGCGTGCTGGAGGAAGTAGCGCGCCTTGAGCATCTGGTATCCGGGCTGCTGATCCTGTCGCGGCTGGATGCCGGCGAAGCGCGGGGCGAATGGGCCGATGTGGATCTGGGCGAACTTGCGACCAGCACGGTTGAACACATGCGCCTGGTCGCCGACGACCGTGGCGTGCAGCTGCAGGCTTCGGCGCTGGCGCCGGTCACGGTGCGCGGTGACGCGCGTCGATTGAAGCAGGTGATCGTGAACCTGCTCGATAACGCCATCAAATTCACCCCAGCGGGCGGTGTCGTCGGTGTGAGCACGCAGCGGCACGACGGCTTCGGACTGCTCGAGGTATCCGATAGGGGTATCGGCATCCCGCCAGACGCACTGCCGCATGTGTTCGATCGTTTCTATCGCGTCGCAGCGCGCTCGCATGACGATGGTGGCGCCGGTCTTGGGCTATCGATCGTGCGTTCGATCTGCAGCGCTCACGGCGCGGAAATCGATGTGGACAGCACCCCCGGATGCGGCAGCCGGTTTCGTGTCAAATTCCCGCAGTCACCGCAAGTCAAGCTGGCAAGCTCTACACCCGCTGACCACTCTCCGATGCCACCTTGTCGGAACTAGTCTCGCTGTGCGGCGCCTAATCAACCGTCAGGTCAGTGGGAGCGCGCGCCACGTGAGCACGCCCAGACTAATCCAGATGTCGGTCCTGTTGGTATGCCTCGCAGGCATGCTGCCCGGTTGCGCGACTTACAACAAATGCGGCTTCCACGGCTGCCCCGGCGACGCCGGCATCACGGTTAAGGTTGAAGCGCAATTGCAGCGATATCCGGCATTAGAGGCTCCAAACTCGGTGCGCGCGCAGACGCTGGATCGTGTGGTGTACCTGTACGGCCTGGTCGATACGGATTTAGAGCGCCAGTTGGCGGAATCGGTCGCGACCGAAGCCGCGGGGGGAGCGCGCGTCGTGGATTCGATCGCGATCAGCAACCTGGGCAGGTAACCGCGCCCTCAGCGGTACCGTTGGCCGCTGTCAGGTCGCCCGCCGCGGAAAACGCTCAGAGGCTGAAACGAGCACCAACCGTTGGGGCAATGTTGCTGTCGTAGTAATACGGAACACCGGGGCCGTGAGGAATGGCGATGGCCAGCCCGCCGCTGACCTCGGAATACGCAACACCGACGTAAGCGTCGAAACGCTTGGTGAAGTGATGGTCCAGATAGAGCGAAACCTCATTGAGCTTGCCCGAACAGGAACTTCGAAAGCCGGCGGCGACTGAGCAGGTCGACGGAATGCGGAAGTCGTTCTGCAGCTCAAGATAGTAGGACAAAGTGATGGCGGTTTTGCTGTCGTAGGCGTACTTCACACCGGTCCAGATGACCTGCACGATCTTGGGAGAATCAAGGTTGTTGTCTTCGACGCCGCTCAGGAGATAACCGCCCTGCGCAGTGGCGCCGATCCCCAACGGATCCGCCGGATTGGTCTGCCGGATGTGTTCATAACCGGCAAAGAACTTGAACGGATCCCAGCTATATTTAGCGGCGACCATGACGGCTGTATTGTCGGTCACGATGCCGTATTCGGTGCCGCTCGTGCCGATCAGATTGACCCCGTTGATCTTGTTTGTATTGATACTGTTGACGGTCGACTGATATGGCGCGGTCAGACTCTCAGGCCCGAGCAATGGGTTGACTACGCTGATCGCCTGGTTGACGCGTTGAACGACGACGTCAGCGGAGAGGCCGCTGAGGGTTGCCCCGAGGTCGAATCCATAAGCGGAATTGTGCGGCGTTTCGGGCGTACAGGTCGCGGCAGTCCAGGCGGCGGAGCCCGAGTAGCAACCGCCCTGACCATCGATAAATTTATACATCGCGCCAAAATGGAACGGGCCGTAGGCGAGACGGTATTTCACGGCTTCATCCCAACGGGTGTCCTGCGTATCGCCGCCGCCGGCCATCAGGCCGTTATAACCGATGAACGAAAAGGAATAGGCACCGCCAGCCGGATCGTAAGCGAGCATCGCATCGGTACCTAGAGCGCGCTGACGACCGAAGGTCAGCGTGCCGATTTGCGCGGACGATACGCCGCCATAGAATTCGTCGTTGAAGGGCTGGCCCGCGCGCGCACCGTCGCCAACGAATGAATAGCTGCCCCTGGGCAGGCCGGCGTTGCTCACGTTGGTGGCTGCCATGTTGGCGAGTTGGCCGGACTGCGGATTGATGCCGGTCGAGGCATTTACCACCACGGCCCAGCCTTCCATAACCTCTTCCCTGACCCTGAGGCCCAGACCCGACTGCGACAGGTTGTTCGGCGCAATGAGAAATTGAGAGTGATTGCCGTTGCGGTTGACCAGCGATTCGCCCTCGTAGTTGTTGCCGTTTTCCGGCAACCCGTGGCTGACCCAGCCCACGCCGATGTCATAGGCGCCGTACACGGTGATGCCGTACCACGTCAGGGTGCAATCGGTGCTGAGGAATTCCTGGAGGCTGGTGCAGGCTGCGGGGGTGCCCGGAGCATCGGCGGCGTTCGCCACGCAATCCAAAACGAAAGTTGAAGTAAGCGCCGCCAAGGCGCGCCAGCAAACAGCCCGCATCGTAGTTTCCCCTCGTGAGAAGTCGTCAGAGTACCGTAATATACACGGTAACATAACGCGTTTGCATCAGCATGCCCGCGTCATACGCGCGAGCATTGCTGCGCTTGTTCACCAACTTAGTCGCGTAGCACTCTCACGGATAGCGTGAGGAGTCCCTGAAGTCAGCGCTTCTTCGGCAGGTACAAGTCGGTCAGTGTGCCATCGAAGGCTTCGGCGGCGAATGCCACCGTCTCCGACAGCGTTGGATGCGCATGCACCGTGAGGCCGATGTCCGCGGCGTCGGCGCCCATCTCGATGGCCAGCGCAACCTCGGCGATCAGCTCCCCGGCGTTGGTCCCTACGATGCCGCCGCCAAGCAGGCGATTCGATTCCGGATCGAAGATCAGCTTGGTGAAGCCCTCATCGCGGCCAATCGACAGCGAACGGCCGCTGGCAGCCCAGGGAAACACTGCCTTCCCGATGTTGATGTTTTGCGCCTTGGCGGACGCTTCCGTCAGCCCAACCCAGGCGACCTCAGGATCGGTGTAGGCCACGGATGGGATGACGCGGGCATCGAATGAACTCTTGTGACCGGCCGCCACTTCGGCCGCCGCCTTGGCTTCATGGCTGGCCTTGTGCGCCAGCATCGGCTGGCCACGGACATCACCGATGGAAAAGATATGCGGCACGCTGGTGCGCAGCTGCCGGTCGCTGGGGATGAATCCGCGTTCATCGACCTGCACCCCGGCAGCATCGGCTCCGATATGTCTGCCGTTCGGCGAGCGCCCGACCGCAACCAGTACGTAGTCGTAGGTGTTGATGCTCTTGGCGCCGTCCTTGGTCGCAAAGCTGACCTGCAGGCCATCTTTGGCGGCCGTCACGGCCGTGACCTGAGTATTGAGCAGAATCTCGCCGTAGCGCGCCTTGATGCGCTTTTCCAGCGGGCGCACCAGATCCGGGTCGCAGCCCGGCATCAGTTGCGAGGTCAGTTCGACCACGCTGACTTTGGCGCCCAGAGCGTCGTACACGCAGGCCATTTCCAGGCCGATGATGCCGCCGCCGATCACCAGCAAGCGGCCTGGATTTCGCAGCACCTCCAGCGCGCCAGTGGAATCTATGACGCGTGGGTCCTGCGGGATGAACGGCAGGCGCATCGGTTCGGAACCCGTGGCGATGATGCAGTAGTCGAAGCCGATACGCTCGCTGGCGCCACCTTGAGGACCGCCGTCTTGAGCACCAGCGCCTTGAGGATTGCCACCCGGGGTGACTTCGAGCACATGCGGGCTGATGAATTTACCGACGCCGTGAATCACCTCCACCTTGCGCTGCCTGGCCAGGGTGCTCAGCCCGCCGGTCAGCTTCTTGATCACACTCACCATCCAGGCGCGCAGCTTGTCCGTATCCACCTTGGGCGCCCCGAACGTGATCCCGTGCGCGCCCATCTCGCGTGCCTCCTCGATCACCTTGGCTGCGTGCAGCAGCGCCTTGGACGGAATGCAGCCGACGTTCAGGCACACGCCGCCCAACGTATCGGAGCGCTCGATCAGCGTGACCTGCAGCCCCAGATCCGCAGCGCGAAATGCCGCCGTGTAGCCGCCGGGACCGGCGCCAAGCACCAGCAGTTGTGTGTGGCGCGAGGCTTGCGGCTCGGATGGCGCGCTCGCGGTATTGGGCGCGGTGGTCGTTGCCGGAGCCGGTGCGGGGGCCACTGCCGATGCGGAGCCGCGCGCGGGGGCGCGGGCGGGCGGGCGCGCGGGCTCGGGCTCGGGAACTACAGCTGGGGCCGGAGGCGCAGTCTTGGTGTCCGCGGCTGAGCTCGGTGCGGCTGTCGCACCATCCTCCACCACCAGCAACTCCGTGCCCTTGGATACCTTGCTGCCTTTGCTGACCAGTACCTCCACTACCGTGCCGGCAGCGGTCGATGGCACGTCCATCGTCGCCTTGTCGGTTTCGAGGGTGATGAGCGGAGTCTCGAGTTCGATGCGGTCCCCGGGCTTGACCATGACCTCGATGACCGGGATATCCTTAAAGTCGCCCAGATCCGGGCACAGAATCCGTGCGCGACTCACGGCACCGCCTCGGTCAGCGCGTGCGCGTCGCCCAGGGTCTTTGCCAGATAGCCGCTGAAGCGGGCGCCGTTAGCCCCATCGATCACACGGTGATCGTACGACAGCGACAACGGCAGGATCATGCGCGGCACGAACGCCTCGTCGCGGTACACCGGCTTCATGCTGGCGCGCGATACGCCGAGGATGGCCACCTCGGGTGCATTGATGATCGGCGTGAACGCCGTACCGCCGATGCCTCCCAGGCTCGAGATGGTGAAACTGCCGCCCTGCATCTCGGCGCCGGCGAGCTTGCCGCTGCGCGCCTTGGCAGACAGCTCGCCCAGCGCGCGCGCGATCTCGTAGATGTCCTTGCGGTCGGCGTCGCGAATTACCGGCACCAGCAGGCCATTGGGTGTGTCGGCTGCGAAGCCAATGTGAATATATTTCTTGTACACCAGGTTCTCGCCGCTGGCGTCGATCGAGGAATTGAACATCGGAAACTGCTGCAGTGCCTTGACACAGGCACGCACGACGAACGCCAGCGTGGTGAGTTTGATGCCGGCGCTGTCGGCTTTGGCCTTGAGCGCGCGGCGCGTCGCCTCCAGCTCGGTGATGTCGGCTTCATCGAACTGGGTGACGTGCGGCAGGTTGACCCAGCTGGCGTGCAGGCGCGCGCCGGAAATGCGCTGCACCCGGCCGAGCGGTTTGATGTCGATCGGCCCGAACTGCGCGAAATCGGGGACGTTTACTTTCGGCAGAGCAGCGCCGCCCGCGGCGGCGCTGCCCGCGCCGGGGACCATCAGCGATTTGACGAAGGCTTTCACGTCGGCGTCGGTGATGCGCCCCTTCTGGCCCGTACCCCTGACGCGGCCCAGATCGACGCCAAGTTCACGCGCAAATCGGCGCACCGAGGGGCCTGCATGCGCGCGCGCAAAGCTGTCTTCACTGATCGCCGGTGTGGCAGGCACCGCAGGCGCGGCAGGCACCGCAGGTACCACAGGCACTGCAGGTACCGCAGGCACTGCAGGTATCGCAGGCACTGCAGGTGCGGCAGCGGCTGCGGCCGGCGCCGGCGCCGCGGTTTCGGCCGCCTTGGCGGGCGTGCTGGCCGCGGCTGGCGCCGGCTTCGGGGCGCTCGGGGCGGGCGGCACCGCCGCGGCCTTGGGTGCGACAGCAGCGGCTGGGGCGGCAGCGCTCGCGGTCGCTTCGGCCGGGCTGGCGCCCAGCTGCAGCGTCGCGATCAGTGTGCCGGATGAGACTTTCGAGCCTTTGGCGACGTGCACCTGCTCGATGACGCCGGCATCGGGGGACGGCACGTCCATGGTCGCCTTCTCGGTCTCGACCGTCAGCAGCGGTGTGTCGACCTGGACGCTGTCGCCAGGCTTCACCAGCACTTCGATGACGGCCACGTCCTTGAAGTCGCCCAGATCGGGCACGAAGATTTCTTTCGAAGCCAAGGCGGACCCCTTGAAGCGTTAGCTGTTGAGAGGATCGGCCTTGTTGGCGTCGATGCCGAGCTTGGACACTGCCCCGATCACGGTCTTGCGGTCGATGCGTTTGGCATCCGCGAGCAATCTGAGCGCCGCCAGCGCGATGAAGTTCCGATCGACTTCGAAATGCTGACGTAACTCCGCCCGCGCGTCACTGCGACCGAAGCCGTCGGTGCCGAGCGTCAGGTACGGCTGAGGCACCCACGAGCGGATCTGGTCCGGTACATTGCGCACATAGTCGGTCGCGGCCACCAGCGCCCCGTCGCGCCCGGCAAGCAACGTCTGCACGTAAGGCACGCGCGGCGCCTCGGCCGGATGCAGCAGATTCCAGCGCTCGCACTCGAGCGCTTCGCGCCGCAACTCGCTGAAACTCGTGATCGAGAACACGTCGGTCATGACACCGAACTGCTGCTCGAGCAGCTCGGCTGCAGCGATGCATTCGCGCAGGATGGTGCCGCTGCCCAGCAGCGTCGCGCGCAGCTCGCCGCGGTCAGCGCTCTTCAGCAGGTAGCCGCCCTTGATAATGCCCGCTTCGGCACCCGCCGGCAGCGCCGGCTGCGGATAATTCTCGTTCATCACCGAGATGTAATAGAACACGCTCTCGTTCTGGACGTACATGCGCTGCATGCCATCCTGGATGATGACCGCGAGTTCGTAGGCGTAGGTCGGATCGTAGGCGCGGCAGTTCGGTATCGTGGTCGCAACCAGCTGGCTGTGCCCATCCTGGTGCTGCAGGCCTTCGCCGGCCAGCGTAGTGCGCCCGGCGGTCGCACCCATCAGGAAACCGCGCGCGCGCATATCGCCGGCCGCCCAGATGAAATCGCCCACGCGCTGGAAGCCGAACATCGAGTAGTAGACATAGAACGGCACCATGGCAATGCCGTGGTTGGCATAGGAGGTCGCCGCCGCAATCCACGAACAGGTCGAACCGGCCTCGTTGATGCCCTCCTCCAGCATCTGTCCCTTGCGATCCTCGCGATACGACATCAGCGTCTCGGCATCCACCGGCGTATAGAGCTGTCCGACCGCCGAGTAGATACCGATCTGGCGGAACAGGCCCTCCATCCCAAAAGTTCGCGCCTCGTCCGGGACGATCGGCACGATGTGCTTGCCGATGCCCTTGTCCTTGAGCAGCACCGTGAGTATGCGCACGAACGCCATGGTGGTGGAGATCTCGCGCTCCGCCGTGCCCTCCAGGATCGATTTGAACGCTTCCAGCGGCGGCACTGTCAGGGGCGGCGCGGTCGGTCTGCGCTGCGGCAGGTAGCCGCCGAGATGCTTGCGGTGGTTCTGCAGATAGCGCATCTCATCGCTGTCCGGCGCCGGTTTGCGAAACGGCAGATCCTCCAGGTCCTGATCGGAAACCGGGATGTTGAAGCGATCGCGCAATTCGCGCACCGCAGCCAGATCAAGTTTCTTCTGCTGGTGCGCGACCATCTGGCCTTCGGCTACTTTGCCCAGGCCGAATCCCTTCACCGTCTTGGCCAGGATCACGGTCGGCGGACCCTTGGTATTCACCGCCGCCTGGTAGGCGGCGAACACCTTGAGCGCATCGTGGCCGCCGCGATTGAGGCGCCAGATGTCCTCGTCGGACATGTTGGCCACCATTTCCTTCAGTGCCGGATCCTTGCCGAAGAAATGCTCGCGCGTGTAGGCGCCGCCCTTGGCCTTGAAATTCTGATACTCACCGTCGACGCAATCCTCCATAACGCGCTGCAGGATGCCGCGTGTATCGCGCGCCAGCAGCGGATCCCAGCGCGAACCCCAGATCACCTTGATGACATTCCAGCCGGCGCCCAGGAACGCCGCCTCCAGCTCCTGGATGATCTTGCCGTTGCCGCGCACCGGACCGTCCAGCCGCTGCAGGTTGCAGTTGACGACGAAGATCAGGTTGTCGAGCCCCTCGCGCACCGGCATCGTCAGTGCGCCCATCGACTCCGGCTCATCCATTTCGCCGTCGCCGCAGAACGCCCACACCTTGCGATCCGACGGCGCGACCAGGCCGCGGTTTTCCAGATAGCGGATGAATCGAGCCTGGTATATGGCCATCATCGGTCCCAGGCCCATCGATACGGTCGGGAACTGCCAGAAATCCGGCATCAGCCAGGGATGCGGGTAGGAGCTCAATCCGCGCCCGCCGACCTCCTGGCGAAAATGCGCCAGCTGCTCGTCGCTCAGGCGGCCTTCCAGGTAAGCGCGGGCGTACACGCCGGGGGATGAGTGGCCCTGGATGTACACCAGGTCGCCGGGATGCTTGTCGCTCGGTGCGCGCCAGAAGTGATTGAACCCCACTTCATATAGCGTCGCCGACGACGCGTAGCTGGCCAGGTGGCCGCCGTACTCGGAGGACTTGCGATTGGCTTGCACCACCATCGCGATCGCATTCCAGCGGATGAAGGCCTCGATACGCCGCTCGAGCGCCCGATCGCCCGGGTACTCCGGCTGCTGACCCACCGACACCGTATTGACGTAGGCGGTGTTGGGCCGATAGGGAAGATAGGCTCCGGAGCGACGGGCGCGGTCGATCAGCCGCTCGATCAGGAAGTGCGCGCGTACCGGCCCTTCCGCACGCAGCACGGAATCGATCGATTCCAGCCATTCCTGCGTTTCTACGGGATCCAGATCCTGGGACGCTGTCACGTCCTGGGGGGGTGTCACGTCGTTCATAAATGCGATTCTAGTGCTTTTCGGAAACCGTGCACGCTGGCGAAAAAGCGCCCTGCGACGCTGTGTTAGGATCACGCGGACGCACTGGCCCCGCCTTGGGCGGCCGGGATGATCCGAGTTTTAATTAGCATGGTCAAGCAATGGCGGCGGTCGATGGAGACCGTCTGATATGACGCTGCCCGACTGCACCTTGGCGGTGCTGCGGCGGCG
>Ga0302325_10032240_pt1 | contig 10764 bp, 7 predicted proteins | sample Palsa_T0_2_FD_201948 | JGI IMG/M metagenome (GOLD analysis project Ga0302325, IMG submission 201948) | Peat permafrost microbial communities from Stordalen Mire near Abisko, Sweden - Palsa_T0_2 | ecosystem: Environmental > Terrestrial > Soil > Palsa > Peat permafrost | place: Sweden: Abisko... | reverse complement strand
TCACGGCAATCTTTCCCGTTTTAGCGGTGGTTGGAACTGTGGCCGTGATTTGGCTGTCACTGTTCACGGTGAAGGTGCCGGCTTTCCCGCCGAAGGTCACTTTGGTGGCTTGCGTCAGGCCGGTTCCGGTGATGGTGACCGCCGTGCCGACCACGCCGCTGGTGGGGCTAATGGTCTTCACCGTGGGCAGCACTTTGAAATTGTGACTGCCGAGCAGCGTTCCTAAAGAGGTGACGATTTTGACCACGCCGGTGAGCGCGCCGACTGGAACTTTCGCGGTCAGCAGCGTATCGGACGTCGCATGGAATGTGGTCGCCAGGGTTCCGCCGAACGAAACGCTGGTCGTGTCCGTGAATCCCTGACCGAGGAAATCGACGGTCGCCCCAACTTTGCCTTCGTTTGCGGTCGAGCGCGTGAACGGGGGCAGGCCCATGTCCAAGCTGAAGAAGGTACCGCAGCACAACGAGTTCCCGCTTGCGGTTCCGTAGAATTTTCCGTTGGTGTGTTGAATCAGAGGACTTTCGGGAAGAATCCCGTCGGTGCAGCCGGCCACTGAGCAGAAACTGTAGAGGAACGTCACGTCGCCTGCGGGAGTGACTTGGAAGATCGTTCCGTAGTTATTGTGTCCGCCATTTGTGGTTACGCGTAAAGATTGCTGTCGGACCCGAGCGTCAGCCCGGCGACGGGATAGTCTCCAAGAAGTTCCGGGGCGGCGAACTGGATCGAACATTTCTGCGCAATTGCCAAACGGGGGACGGGGCGGTTATTCTGCTGCGTTCCTACGGGGGTGGACGGGATTGCAAAAGCTAGCGAACGCGTTGTTTCTCCTCACAGTAAGCCTAACCTTGGTTGGCTGCAGTGGCCATCCTCCGAGGATTACGACCCAACCTTCGAACCAGACAGTTACCGCGGGTCAGACGGCAACTTTCCTGGTTGTTGGGGGAACGCCTACCCTAAGTTACCAGTGGCAGAAGGGCTCGACGCCGGTACCGGGAGCGACCGGGGCCAGCTACACGACACCACCGGCCTCCACTTTCGATGACGGCTCGAAATATAGCGTGGTGGTGAGAAACGACGCGGGCAGCGTAACCAGCAACCCGGCCACGCTCACAGTGATAGCCGGACCCACCGATGTCCTGACCTATCACAATGACATCGCGCGCACGGGCCAGAACCTGACGGAAACGTCACTGACTCCCGGCAATGTGAATTCGGCAAGTTTTGGCAAGCTGGGCTTCTACCCGGTGGACGGTCTGGTGGACGCCGAACCGCTCTACGCTTCAAAGGTTCCAGTTCCGAATAACGGCACGCATAATCTGCTGATCGTTCCCACCGAGAACGATTCGGTCTACGCCTTCGATGCAGATTCCGGTGCGACCATCTGGCACGTCTCCTTGTTGCAGACTGCTGAGACGCCTGCCCTCGATCCAATTTGCGGGCCAAACGCTCCGGTAATCGGCGTGACCTCCACTCCGGTGATCGATCGAACGCGCGGCCCGAATGGCGCTGTTTATGTGGTGGCGATGTCGGCGACCGCAGAGTTCGGTCCTCATTTCCAGCGTCTGCACGCGCTTGATCTGGCGCTCGGGACGGAATTGTTCGGTGGGCCTGCCGAGATTCAGGCGACCTATCCAGGAACAGGCGACAACACTGACGGCACAAACGTGGTCTTCGATCCTTCGCTATACAGGGAACGGGCCGCCCTGCTCTCGCTGAACGGTAACATCTATACCAGTTGGGCTTCGCATTGCGACTTCCGACCCTACACCGGCTGGATCATGGCTTACAGCGCATCTACGCTGACGCAAACCAGTGTGCTGAACATTACTCCGAACGGCTACCAGGGCGGCATATGGATGTCTGGAGCCGGGCTCGCCGCCGACAGTTTGGGCAACATCTATTTTGCCGATGCCAACGGTGACTTCGGTTCCACGTTTGATTCTCGCGGTTTTCCCAGCAATGGCGACTACGGCAATGCATTCATGAAGCTCTCAACGTCGGCAGGTCTCGCCGTCTCCGACTTCTTTGAAATGGATAATGAAGCCTCGGAGAACGCCGCTGACGCCGACTTGGGTTCGGGCGGCGCGATGGTGCTGCCGGATCTGAACGACGCCTCGGGAAATACCGTGCATCTCGCCGTCACCGCCGGCAAAGACTGGGACCTTTACGTGGTGAATCGCGACTCGATGGGCAAGTTCAGCGCCAATAACGCGAACATTTACCAGGAACTCGAGGGAGCATTCCCCGGAGGAGTCTTTTCGGCGCCCGCGTATTTCAACAACACCGTTTATTTCGGATCGGTCGGTAGCCCCATCCTTGCCTTCACTGTCAGCAACGCGAAGTTATCGAGCACCCCTGCGGCACACACAGCGAATAGCTTTGCGTATCCCGGGGCATCGCCCAGCATCTCGGCGAATGGCCCAGTGAACGGAATTGTGTGGGCCGTGGAGAACGGCTCCACCGCCGTTCTCCACGCCTATAACGCCACAAATCTGAACGAACTCTACAACAGTAACCAAAACCTGCAACGCGACCAATTTGGGCCGGGCAACAAGTTCATCACGCCGACCATTGCGAACGGAAAGGTGTTTGTGGGAACTACGAATGGCGTCGCTGTGTTCGGGCTACTCCCGACCACGAACTGAGCCCGAACAGGCGGGATCGCCGGCGCACCTCAGTGGCGAAGTGTCCCCATTACAGGCACCGACCCGGTGGGTCCTGTTCCTTTTGCTTAGCTGATCATCAAGACGAGAGTGCGGCTGTTTCCGCCACTCTTGCAGCCAAAATCGTGCGAGTTTCCACTCGGAGTCTTGACCAGTATGTTTGCTATTCCAGGAGCGGGGATCTCGGCGGTCGTGAGTGTGACCTGCAACAGCTTGCTGCTGGTGACTTCCGTGCTTACCTCGATCCCGTTGACGACCACCACAGACGAAGAAACAAACGCACTGCCGTTCACGCTGAGGGGATAGCCGTGCTGCACTTCAACGAAGGTGATCTCGTTAACAGAAAGCGACGAAATGTTCGGAGAGGGCCGAGAGCTCCCGCAGAACGGGTTGATGGCGTTGCAGCCTTGAAGGATTAGCGAGGAGAGCAGAATCACGCTGAGAGGTCCCAGGAAAGCGGTGACGCTTTTTCTCGTGGTCTTATACATTTCCCACTCCTACGTTGTGTGCTGGAGAGTGCCCGTCATCATGTCGATGGGGTAATGTCTCACAGGTTTGATTGTAGTCGTGAAGTGGCTCAGCCAACGCATGACCCCGAACCAAAGTTACCCCCCCCACCGGAATCCGCGTGGGCGAGGTCTGAGAAGATGGCCTGCTACCCGCCATCAGACCAGGCGGGTCAGAGAGTGTTTCTTGTTCATTCGCGTGTGGAAACAGAGATGGGAGAAAGGTTCTAAAGTCATCGACCGCAAAATCGTGACCGCCGCTAAATATTTGCCCGCATGTCGCTGGAAGTGCCACCGGCCGCGGGCACGTAACATTTTGTGGTGTAATCCATCACCATGCGGTCGGCATTGAAGCGCCAGCCGAGAGTACGAATGGTGCGCTTCATGCGCTTGATCCAGCCGCGCGGCAGGCCGTCGTGGTCGCGCTGGTAATAAAGCGGAATCACTTCTTCGCGCAAGGTGCGCATCAGGTCTTCGCCGTCGCGCGTGTCGTGAACGCTCATGTTGGAATGCGTCCTGCCGGTTCCAATGGCAAAGCCGTTTCGGCCGTCATAAGCCTCCGCCCACCACCCGTCAAGCACGGAAAGATTCAGGCCGCCGTTGAGAACAACTTTCTGGCCGCTGGTGCCGGAGGCTTCGAGCGGACGTCGCGGATTGTTCAGCCAGACGTCGACGCCCTGTACAAAATGCCGTCCCACATTAATGTCGTAGTCTTCGATGAACACAAACTTGTCGCCGAACTTAGGATCGCGCATCAATTCCGCAATCTTCTGCAGCATGCGTTTGCCCGGCTCATCGTTGGGGTGGGCTTTGCCGGCAAAAACAAACTGCACCGGGCGTTTCGGATCGTTCACCATCAAGGTTAATTTTTCGATGTCCGTCAGGATCAGGTCGGCGCGCTTGTAGGTGGCGAAACGGCGGGCAAAACCGATGGTCAGCGCGTCCGGGCTGAGCACGCGCACCAGTCGCCGCAGAACTTCCTTGGATTCGCTGCGGCGCTCCGCTTGTTCCACGGCGCGATCCCGCACAAACTCGATAAGACTCGACTTCAGGCTGAGATGCGTTTCCCAGAGTTCGCCGTCATCCACATTCGCGATCCCTTCCCAGATGCGCGCTTCGCTGCTGCGCTCGTTCCAGCCAGTTCCGAGGTGCCGGTCGTAGAGGCGAAACATCTGCGGCGCCAGCCACGAGGGAACATGCACGCCGTTGGTGATGTGTCCGATGGGAACGAAGTCTTCCTGCTTCGCCGGGGCCAAGCCTGTCCACATGGCGCGGGAAACTTCTCCATGCAGCGCGGAAACGGCATTGGCGCGCCGCGACAATCGCAAGCCCAGCACCGTCATGCAAAAAGTTTCGTCCAGCGTGGTCGGTTTTTCGCGGCCCAGCCCCATCAGGCTTTCGTGGGAGAGACCCAGCGCATCGCGAAGCGGGCCGAGATGCTCCTCCACCAGATCGGCGTCGAAGCGATCATGCCCTGCGGGCACCGGAGTGTGCGTGGTGAAGACGACCTCGCGCGAAACGCGTGGCACGGCGGTGTCGAAGGTGATGCCTTCGTCTTCCATGCGCATGCGAATCGCTTCCAGCACGGCGAAGCCGCTGTGCCCTTCGTTCAAGTGAAGAACTCCGGGCGTGATGCCGAGTGCGCGCAGCGCACGTAACCCTCCCACGCCGAGCAGCAATTCCTGCCGAATGCGGATGCGCTTGTCCCCACCATAAAGTCGCGAAGTCAACTCGCGGTCTTCCGGAGCGTTACCCTCGACGTCCGAATCGAGCAGCAGCAAGTCGCAGCGTCCTACCGCGACCCGCCAGACTTTTGCGCTGATCGCGCCGTGGCGCGTGTCGATCTGCACCACAATCGGACGCCCGTTTCTCCCGATTGCCGCTTGCATCGGCAGGTGATTCACATCCGTCTTGAGATATTCCTCGTGCTGCCAGCCGGTGCGATCGAGCCACTGCCGGAAATATCCCTGGCCATAAAACAAGCCCACGCCCACCAGCGGGATATCAAGATCAGACGCGCTCTTGATGTGATCGCCGGCGAGCACGCCGAGCCCTCCGGAATAAACCGGAAGCGATTCATGCACGCCAAACTCGGCGGAAAAATACGCGACTGGCCGCGGCCGCAGCACGCCGGCATGGCGCGTTCCCCACGTTTTGTCGGATTCCAGATACTCGCGCAAGCGCCGGTACGCGTAATTGATGCGGCTGTGCAACACCAGCTCGGCCGCGCGCGCTTCCAGTTTCGCCAGCGGAAATTCCGCGAGCAGCGCCACCGGATTATGATTGAGCTGGTTCCACCTCACCGGATCGAGATCGAGAAATAAACTGCCCGAATCGTGATCCCAGCTCCACCAGAGATTTCGCGCCAGCGCCCAAAGCCGTTCCTGCACAGGCGCAATAAAGCGGTCGAGCGTCCGTGCTTCGCTTACTACCGAAGCGACTTGAGTCGCGGCTTCGGTGAGCATTCGAATCTCGTCCTCGCGGAACACGCGGGCTTCCACGGTCTGCACCACCAGCACTCCCTGCAGCACGCCGCGATCGATCAGAGGAACGCCAAGGAATGACTGGTAAGATTCTTCTCCGGCTTCAATGAAATATTTGAAGCGCGGATGATTGTTTACCTGATCCACCGCCACCGGCCGAACCTGCTCCGCGACCAGGCCCGCGAGCCCCTCGTGCACACCCATGCGCAGGACCCCGATGGCCTGGCTGCGCAGCCCGAGAGTGGCCGCCAGCACCAGGTTGGCGCGATCCGGTTCCAGCAAATACGCCGAACACACGTCCGTCCCAAATCGCTTCGCGATCAGCGCGACCACGTTCATCAGAGTCTCGGCCGGCTTGCCGCCCTCGTGCGCGAGGTTGGCAATCTCCTCGAGAGTCAGAACGCTGGCGCCGTCGGGCGAAGCCATCACGCCGCCTGACTTTTCAATCACTTCGTTCGGTCGGTCCAAACTTTTACTGCCTCCACTCGCACGCGCACCCTTGCGCCGCGGATGAGCTATTGTAGCGTCCCAGTCACGCGCCTCGTCCAATTCATATTGTTTATGCGCTAGATAAGAGAATTGGCAAGAGATGGCAAGAGAATTGATAAGAGATATTGATAAGAGAATTCACACTTGCAGCTTGACCAGCCAGTTCGGCGGTTCCGGCAGAATCGCGAACTTTGGAAGTTCGCCGCGCACCATCGCGACTTCATCGCAAGAGTGGAATCGCGGGCAAACGTGGCAGTCTTTGTAAATCTTGTCCGGCAGATCCTCGCGCTGCGCCACTGCGAAACCCTGCCGCGCAAAAAACTGCGGACTGCGCGTGAACAGACATATGCAGCCGACGCGGTGCTTCTTCGCTTCGGCCATCAACGCCTTCATCAGTCGCCCTCCGCCGCCCTTGCCCTGTGCCCAGGGTGCGACCGTGATGGAACGAACTTCCGCCAGGTGGGTGCCATACAAATGCAGAGCGCCGCAGCCGAGCACACGGCCATCCTCTTCGAGCACAACGAAGTCTCGGACGTTCTCGCAGATTTCCGCCAGCGTGCGCGGCAGCAGCGTGCCGTCGCCGGAATATCCCGAGATCAAATCGTGAATCTGCGTAGCGTCAGGTAAGATCGCTTTGCGCGTGCGCATGAATTTCCTCCCGTAGCGATTCGATTTTTGTCCTGGCGCTCTTGATCGCCTGCCGTACCCGGCCCGGTGCCGTGCCTCCCGCAACATCGTGCACAGCCAGCACCGCGGCCAGGCTCAGGCACCCATAGAAATCGGATTCAAACGCCGGATCGAACGCCTGCAATTCCTCAAGCGCCAAATCCTGAAGCTCGCAATTTTTCTCCAGACAAAGCTGCACGGCTTTGCCGACCCGCTCGTGCGCCGTCCGGGACGGAACGCCGCGCTTCACCAGATAGGTCGCGGCGGCCCAGGCGTTGGTGAATCCCGATTGCGCCGCCTGCTCCATCCGCGGATGATTCCATTCCACCGCTTTCATAAACCCAGTCACCAGCGGCAGCATCGAAAGCATCGTGCCCGTGGAATCGAAAAGCGCTTCCTGCGTTTCCTGCAGGTCTTTGTTGTAAGCCAGCGGCAGCCCCTTCAGCGTGATCATGAGCGCCGTTGCGTGACCAACCAAACGTCCAGCTTTGCCGCGCACCAACTCCAGCAAATCTGGATTCTTCTTCTGCGGCATCGCGCTGCTGCCCGTGGAATACGCCTCCGGCAAGACGATGAAGCCATATTCCTGCGAAGAAAACAAAATCATCTCTTCCGCCCAGCGGCTCAAGTGCAGCGCGAGCAACGAAAGCGTATTCACGAACTCCAACGCGAAATCGCGGTCACTGGTGGCATCGATGCTATTCGAAGTAGGATCGTCGAAACCCAGAGTCTCCGCCATGAACTTGCGATCAAGCGGCAGAGTGGCTCCGGCAACCGCGCCCGATCCCAGCGGACAAATATTCAGCCGTTTGCGGCAATCCGCAAGCCGCCCCGCATCCCGCAGAAACATCGCGACGTAAGCCATCAACCAATGTCCAACCAGAACCGGCTCGGCGCGCTGCAAATGCGTGTAAGCAGGCATGGCAGAATCGCCAGCCTGATCCGCGCGATCAGCCGCCCCGCCGCACCACTCGGCTATTTCAAGCTGCAGCTGATCAATCGCAGCTCGCACGTAAAGGCGCAGATCCGTGGCGATCTGCTCATTGCGGCTGCGGCCACTGTGCAGCTTGTATCCAACTTCGCCGATCAACGCGGCCAGTTTCTTCTCTACGAAGTGATGCACATCCTCGGCTTCGTTGTCGTCAAGAAATGCTGGCGAAGCCGCAGCCAGCGCTCCGATCTGCTGCAACCCCTGCAAAATGCTGATCAACTCGCTCGCCGAAAGCACGCCGGCATCTTTCAACGCGCGGGCGTGGGCGCTGCTGGCCGCGAGCTCGTACTCCAGCAGCCGCCGGTCAAAGCCGAACGACCTCTGCCAGCGCTCGAAGTCAGGGTCCAGCGGCTGCCGGAACCGGCCCGACCACATCTTCATCAACCCACCTCCACGCGCGAACGCGCGCGCGAGCGGGAGGGCAGTCCCAGGATGCGGATGAATCCGGCCGCATCTTTCTGGTCGTATTCCGCTCCCATGGTGAACGACGAAAGATCCGTCCGGTAGAGAGAGTGTTCCGACTCGCGGCTCACGATGGAAACATTCCCCTTATACAAAGAAAGAGAAATGCTGCCGGTCATCTGCTGCTGCGTGTTCTCGACGAATGCGTCCAGCGCCTCGCGCAGCGGCGTAAACCACAAACCGAAGTAAACCAGTTCCGCATATTTCAGGCCGATGTGCTGCTTGAAGTGAGCCACTTCGCGTTCCAGGCAAAGCGCTTCCAGTTCGCGATGCGCCGCGATCAGCAGAGTTCCGCCGGGAGTCTCATAGCACCCCCGCGACTTGATTCCGACAAACCGGTTCTCCACCAGGTCAACGCGGCCAATCGCGTTGCGCGCGCCAATCTCGTTCAGCAATTCCACCAGCGCCACGGGATCAAGCTTCATCCCGTTCACCGACACAGGAATCCCGCGTTCAAAACCGATGGAAACTTTTTCTTCCTTATCCGGCGCATCCTGCGGCGAGCGCGTAATCTGCCATGTGGTCGGCAGCGGAGCATTCCCCGCGTCTTCCAGTTCTCCACCTTCGTGGCTGATGTGCCAAAGATTGCGGTCGCGGCTGTGGATTTTCTCGCGGCTCGCCGCCACCGGAATGCCATGCTGCTCGGCGTAATCGATGCAATCCTCGCGCGACTTCAGCGACCACTCCCGCCACGGCGCAATAATTTTCAGTTCCGGCCCCAGCGCCTGATACGTCAATTCAAACCGCACCTGATCATTGCCTTTTCCCGTGCAACCGTGAGCCACCGCGGTCGCGCCCTCGCGCAGCGCCACTTCCACCTGATGCTTCGCGATCACAGGACGCGCCAGCGAAGTTCCGAGCAGGTACTTATGCTCATAGACCGCACCCGCTTTCAGCGCCGGAAAAACATAGCCCGCAAGAAATTCCTCGCGCAAGTCTTCGACAACCACCTTGCTTGCTCCGGTGGCGTAAGCCTTCTCGACCACGGCCTGCAAATCTTCTCCCTGACCGACATCGGCGACCATCGCGATCACGTCGTAGGAATAGTTTTCCTTCAGCCACGGAATAATGATCGAAGTATCAAGTCCACCGGAATACGCAAGCACAATTTTTTCAGGCATGAGCGCTCCTCACTGGCAGCCGCACCGCGCCGCCCAGCAACAGATATAGGATGGCCTTTTGCACGTGCAGCCGGTTTTCGGCTTGCTCGAAAATAATCGAGCATTCCGAATCCATCACTTCGTCGGTAACTTCCTCGCCGCGATGCGCCGGCAGACAGTGCATAAACGCCGCGTCAGGACCAGCCGCAGCCATCAACTCGCGGTTCACCTGGTAAGGCGCGAAAATCTTGGCCCGCTGATCCGCCTCGTGTTCCTGTCCCATGCTGGCCCAAGCGTCGGTGTAGACAGCATCGGCCCCGGTCACCGCCGCATAAGGATCACTAAGCAGTTCAATCTTCGCGCCAGTCTGCTTCGCAATCTTCCGTGCGTCCGCCACAATCTGCGCATTCGGTTCGTAGCCTTGAGGCGTGGCGATCTTGATCGACGATCCCAGGCACGCGCAGGTCAGCAGCAAAGAATGCGCCACATTATTTCCGTCGCCCACGTAGGCCAGACAAACCTTCGTGAGATCGCCATAGCGCTCCTGCAACGAGAAATAATCTGCCAGCGCCTGGCAGGGATGCTCGAGATCGCTGAGCGCATTGATCACCGGAATCGAAGCGTGCTCAGCCATGCCCGCGATCGTCTCCTGCGCGAAGGTGCGCAGCACGATCACATCCACCCAGCGCTCCAAATTGTGCGCGACGTCGCTCAATTGTTCGCGCGCGTCGATGCGCCCGCCGGTCTGATCCACAAAGTGGGCCGTGCCGCCAAGGCTCGCCATTCCCACCTCGAACGTGAGCCGCGTTCGCAGCGACGGCTTCTCGAAAAACATCACCATCTGTTTCCCAGCCAGCGCCCGCTGAAAAACCGAGGGCCGCGTCTTCATGAGTTCTGCAAGATGGAGAACCGCTTCCACGCCTTGCGGACCCAGATCGCGCGTCGAGATCAAATCGGGGCACCAGAAGATGCCCGGAAAAACTTCAGGCACCGCCGGCGCATTTTTCGTTACAGGACTGTTCAACTTTGACTCCTTATGTTCAATTCGCAAATTTGTCATTCTAGATTTCGCCAATGCCGCTTCGCTCATGCGCACGTCACCTCCGTGCCACACGACAGCTTGGTGAGATAAAACTGCGGCAGCAGGTCCGCTTCGGCGGCAGGCAAAATCCGCACGCGTCCCACGCCTTGTTTCAACGCTTGCCGGCAGGCTTGCAGCTTGGGCAGCATTCCGCCGCTGACGATCGAACCAGCCGCCATATCCTCGGCCTGTTTCGTGCTCAGCCACGGAATCACCGAACCCTGCGCGTCTTTCACTCCCGCCACATCGGTCAAGAAAATAAGCGCGTTGGCGTGAGTCGCCGCGGCGCAAGCCGCCGCCATCTCGTCGGCATTGACGTTGTA
>Ga0302325_10032237_pt1 | contig 10764 bp, 9 predicted proteins | sample Palsa_T0_2_FD_201948 | JGI IMG/M metagenome (GOLD analysis project Ga0302325, IMG submission 201948) | Peat permafrost microbial communities from Stordalen Mire near Abisko, Sweden - Palsa_T0_2 | ecosystem: Environmental > Terrestrial > Soil > Palsa > Peat permafrost | place: Sweden: Abisko... | reverse complement strand
GGAGCTTCCGGGTCCACCACTTCCGCGGCTTCGATTCGCTTCGTGAGAAAGCGAATCCGCCCATCGATCTGCCGCAGCCGCCGCTTGCCGTACTGATAGTCGGCGTTTTCACTGCGATCGCCGTTGCCGGCAGCCCACGCCACCACCTCCGCCACGGCCGGGCGTTCCCTGGTGAGCAGAAACCGGTGCTCATCTTTGAGGCGCTCGAGCCCGCTCCGCGTAATGTAGTTCTTGCCTCGCGTCGCGGGCTCGTCCCCTTGTGGCTTTCTCGTAAACCCTTTCCGCATCTCGTAGTCCTCCCGGCGCGAATCCAGTGGGTGCCCCCAATGAATGCGGATGAACGCCGATGGAAAACACTGTAGGTCATCCACGTTCAGGGGAGTTCATCTGCGGCCCTAACCGATTTTTTCACGTCTTCCGGTCCCTTAGCGATCCTATCCATCATCTCGGACAAGTGCCAGCGAAGGCGTGCTTGGGAGATCAGTACCGATGAGCCGGCTTGTGTGGATCGATTCCAGAAACTCCTGGATTACGGGGAACTCTTCCATAATCCGATAAGCTAAGGTTTGCCGACGAACCGCCCAGAATCGTTGCATCGGCTGCAAGGCGCTGCACAGTCTATAATTGCGGCGCACGGATGGCCCTCACTCCTGGACAAAACTCGGGCCTTACCTGAACCCCAATCGGCGCTGGGAGCGGGGCGTGAACGCCGGAATAGATTGTGGATGAAAGGTCGGCCCGCGGCATGAACTACAACGTGACGGTTATCGGCGCCGGACGCATGGGATCCGCTCTTGCGACGGTGCTGTTCCATAAGGGTTTTGCCACGACGGTGTGGAACCGGACTGGCGCGAAAACCAAGGTCTTGTCAAGGCTCGGTCTCAGCGTAGCCCAGAGCGTGGAGGAATCGGTTCGAGAGGCGGATATCGTTGTTGTTAGCGTCAGCGATTACAGTTCAACGCGTCAGTTGTTGCGACAACCGGACATGGAAACCGCCCTCCGCGGCAAGATCGTCGTGCAACTGAGCAGCGGCACGCCCAAAGAAGCCAGGGAAATGGACTCCTGGGCCCGCCGATGCGGAATATCGTATCTTGACGGCGCCATACTGGGCAGTCCGGAATGGATCGGAACACCAGCCTGCACGATCTTCTATTCCGGGCCGGAGGAAGTCTTCCACCGCGCGAAGCCGGTTCTGATGGTCTTTGGCGATAGGACGCTGTTCGTCGGGCATGAGATCGGTCATGCCTCGGCATTCGATGTTGCTGTCCTCACCTTCGGCGTAAGTGCGATGTTGGGCTTTCTCCAAGGGCAGGTTGTTTGGGAGAGTGAAGACCTGCCCGCTGGAGGATTTCTGGAGACGGTCAAGGGGATGATGCCAACCATGGAATCAGTCTTCACCGACATGTCCCGGAGAGTTTCGTCCAAAAATTACAGCGGCGATCGAGCTTCGCTCGAAGCTTATTCTGTGGTCACCAAGCAGCTTGTAAGCTGGTGCCGAGATCGAGGTTCGGACCACACGATTCCTGATGCGTTCGTTAACCTCATGGAGCGAGCGATCCAGGCGGGCAAAGGTCAGGCTGATTTCGCATGCCTGTTCGAGATTCTATCCGACGCCACGAGCAAGCCAATCTGATCCCCGGGGCTGGACCGCTCGTGTCTTGCGACGGATCGCTTTCGCACCCGTCTGCGGGACCCTGAGGCTGAGGCCGTCGCTAACATCAATAAACTGTGAATCCCTTCAAGCGCCTTCAGTTCCCATTCGTCAAGCCACTCTAGGACCCATTCGATAAATGTCTTAGGCTTTGTCGCTGTTTGCACGATGGCGCTCCCGACGGTCGTCACGGTTGCCCTTTCGGTCAGACTGCGTGGGTCAACTGGCGAGGGAACGATTCGGCAAACGAAATCGACCAAGGTTTCCCCCTCGCGTCGTGAAGGATGGCTTTCCTGTGGCACATCGGCGGGGGCTGGCAATGCCGGTTCGCGAATCTGACGCAGGGCGTGCCATTCGGCGGAGCCGAAAGCCACGATCTTATCGCCTTCTCTTGCCTGTGCAGCCGCTTCCTCGTATGTTTCGCAGCTCATCCATGTGTCCCAGCCCCACCCATCAGCGAAACACACACGAATCATCACTGCATAGCCGGACTCCTCGCGCTGCAACTCTGCTGGCTTGGGAATGGCGCCAGGCGCACCCTGAAACTCTGCTTCCTCAATGTCGTTGAGTGCTCGATAGACGCTGCTCTCGATAGCGATCACGCAACCGCCAGCGCATGAAATACAGGCCACGGCTTCACATACCGTCTGGTGTTCATGGTCGCACCCAAGGAGACAACCGCTGTCAGTCCAAGCAGCGAAATAGTAAATCGAACTCATCGCCATTTTCTCCGTGTCTCAGGATGAGACGACAGCCATACTGCCGTCTCAACTGTGTTACGACGATCTGCCTGTGCTATGCAACACGAATGGACACAGCAAGAACACTAAGGTAATGCGCGATGAGGGTGGTTGTCGCAGAATGAGACGAACCTCATGTTTGTAGTTGAGGGTTGTTCAAGACTTTTGGAGGACCCCGGCGCTTTCGAGAGACCGGCGCGGGGGTCAAAGGAGCAGTTTTGGCTGACGGTTGCGCCAAGTCGACGGCATCTGTACATCGGCCGATACGCCGATGAGCGCGACCGGTTCACTTCGGACGCTTCGTGCGCCAGCAGAAGCTGGCAAGCGATAGTCGATGAAAGTTCGATACAGACAGGAAATGGCGAATCATTCTGGCCCCGAGTCATGCAGTGACTTCCGCGAGGAAGTGGCTGAAGCGTTGACAGGGGAAACCGACAGGCCAGCCATTGAGCCGCGAAATCAAGCTTGCGAGAACGCACAGGTCACGTAAACCAGCGGCAACCAGTAAGGGACGAGGCAGAACTCTCCATCGCTACTGCAGCTTCGCGTACTCTGCCTTGGCTTCTTTCAGGATGGGAATGTCGGGGTCGGCGTCTTTCCAGAGGGTGAGAAAATCCTGATAGGCGGTTTTGGCCTTGGCGGTGTCGCCCGAGAGGACGTAAGCGCGGGCGAGGCCGAGATGAGCCAGCGAACCGAGAAGGAAGTTTTGCACGTCTCCGGGATGGTCGGGGAATTTTTGGAATTCCGTGGTTGCAGCAGGGCCGTTCTTCTGGGCGAGGTACACCAGACCACGAAGATATGCTGGATACATTACGCCGCTGAGTGTCGGAGGCGGTCCCCCAAGTTCGTAGGGAAGAGAGGGTTCGAGCGCGAAGATTGCCTGGTCGTTCGTCTGTTCGGCCAGGGCAATGGATGCCTCGATCACCGGGAACCAATACACTTTGAGATAAGTGTTGGTGGGTTCGGACTTCTGTAACGCTTCGAAGATCGTTTTTGATTGAGAAGTTTCGCCGGTTCGCGCCAGCGCCAAAGCGGCCAGGACTTTGACATCGCGCCCCGGAGCGAGCGCCAACGCGCGGCTAACGCCTTGCCGGGCTGCAGCCACGTTGCCCAGTTCAGCTTCGCGAAGCGCCTGGAATCCCAACCACTGGGCTGCGGTTTCTTTGGCGTCGGTTCGCACGGCGGAGTCGGCGGCGCGTCGGGCAAGGTCGCGCGCCTTGTTCAGCCGGCCGTAGTAGGCCTGAGTATCGGCGTGCATATCGAGCATCTGGTCTTCCTCGCCCGGGCGACCAGCCTCCCACGCGACTTGGCGTTCCATTTCCGCCGTGTCCCCGGACAGAAATGCCAGAGCATACAGCGGCTCCCGAATGGCAAAGCCATCGATGTTCTTCTGGCGTGCCTCCACAATCGTCTGCCGCGCTTCTTTGAGGCGACCGACAGCGATGTAATACTCCGAGAGGTTTGAATAGCCGGCGATGGTGGGTTCCAGTCGCTGGCTCGCCTCCGTTTCCGCGATCGCCTTGTCGTATTGGCCCAGAGCCGCATACAGACTGCCGAGATTTCCGTGCGGCACGATGTCGCGCGGGTAGCTTTTCCCCCAGAGTTGGTAGGCTTCCGTAGCTTTCTCAACTTCCCCGGTGACGTATTGGAAATAGAACGCCGAGATACGGTACTGCTCGCGGTCGCTGACCCGGTCGCGCAGTTCGTAGGCCTTTTTGGCATTCTCCGCGGCCAGACTCGCCTGCCCGAGATTTGAGTACTCGACCGCAAGGCCGACGTAGGCCATGGCAAAGTTGGGGTCGAGTTCGATGGCCCGCTTCATGAACGGAATGGCTTCGGCATCGCCCTTGGAGCGGCCGGTCGTGATGCCCATGCTGTAAGCCTTGAGGGCTTCAAGCGAGGGTGTGGTAGCCTCCACAGGCACATCGAACTTCTGCACCGAAGCGAGCGATTCACCCAGTTTGGTGCGCAGGCTGGCTGCTGCCTTGCTCAGCGCCTTCAGCACATCTTGCTTGCTCGCCGCCTCTTCCTGTTCCTTGGCCAGCGTATCTCCGCTGGTGCAACCGACGGCGTCGACGCCAATCACGAACTGCCCGCCCAGGTTCGAAATAGAACCCAACACGATTGCCTTGCTGCCGGTCCGAACACAGAGTTCCCTGGCCACGTCCGTGGTGATACGAGTGCTCGGTTGGCGGCCCATGAGGCGCAGAGTTTCCCCCACTTTGCGATCCGAAAGAATGTTGATGAACGGGGACTGCCCCAGTTGTACCGCCAGGGCCTGCTTCAGTGCGCCGTCAAAAACCGAATCTCCAGTGGTGTTGTCGAAGTCGGCCAGAACGACGGTGTCTTTCTCCGAGAGGGGCGTAGCGTTGGTCGCGGGCGCGGCCGAGCGCGAGCGGAAGTAGAAGGTTCCTATAACCAAAACTGCAACGAGGACCACGGCAGCAGGGACAAGCGCTTTCCAAAGTTTCCTGCCCGCAACAGGAACTTCGGCCACGCTCACTGCGCCCGAGGACGACGGCGACGATACAGGCGCAGGGGAGGTGGATGCTGGCGACGGCGGCTGGACGGCTAGAGCGCCGCTTTCCTGTGCTGTCGCCACCGTCTGGGAATTCGCTGCACCGTGTCGCGATTCCATTTCCCGCTTCAGTCGCTTCAAGTCGGACCGCATGTCCGCTGCGTGCTGGTACCGCAAGTCGATGTCTTTCTCCAAAGCCTTGTTGATGACATCTTCGAGCTTGGGCGGAAGATCAGGGTTCAGGCGAACCGCCGGAGCCGGGTCGCGTTCCAGGATCTCATTGAAGATGACTGCGGAGCTTTCGCCACGGAAGGGCAACTGCCCGGTTGCCATCTCGTAGAGAACCGTGCCAAAGGAAAACAGATCGCTCCGCGCGTCCAGTTCCTTCGCTCGCGCCTGCTCCGGCGACATATAAGCAACCGTACCGATCGTTGAACCGGGGCTGGTCAGGTGTGTTTCCGCCGCTTCGGTTCGCGTAGCCTCACTCTGCCCGCCGCCGCTTGTGATGACCTTGGCCAGGCCGAAATCGAGCACCTTGGCGCGGCCGCGCTCGGTGATGAAGATATTCGCAGGCTTGATGTCGCGGTGCACGATGCCTTTGGCGTGAGCCGCATCGAGCGCGTCGGCGATCTCGATCGCCAGGGACAGAATCAACCCCGTCTCCAGCGGACGCCCCGCGATGCGATGCTTCAACGTCAGCCCGTCAAGAAACTCCATGGCGATGAACGCTTCGCCGTGCTGGTCGTCGATTTCGTAGATGGTGCAGATGTTGGGGTGATTGAGGGCCGACGCCGCCTGCGCCTCCCGTTGAAAGCGGGCCAGGGCTTGGGTGTTTTTTGCGACGTTATCGGGGAGAAACTTCAGGGCGACAAAGCGGTGGAGGGTCATGTCCTCGGCCTTGTAGACCACGCCCATGCCGCCGCCGCCAAGTTTTTCTACGATGTGGTAGTGCGAGATGGTCCGCCCGATCATTCGGGGCAAATCTTACGTGGGTAAAACGTTCAAGTCAATGAAAGCCACGGACATGAAAGCCACGGAGTTGGCGGTGGCTCGAAAGGATAACTGGCCGGAACAGCGCCATCGCGCATTGAGGAATTTTGAGCGTCCGATCTCTTCAGTTGACCAGTTGACCGGATGCAAACCGTGCCTTGAAGGCTGCTTGGTTTTCGAAGCTCAGGTTCTTGGCGTCGCGAGTAGAGGCGTTGAAGCGTAGGCTTATTCCAAACCCCGGCGTGGTGTCCAAATTTGAAGGGCAAATCAGGAAACCACCAACCGCGCTGGCTTTCTTGATTAAGAATCCTCAACATGTTCGAATGGGGTGGCTCATCTGGGGGTGGCTCATCGCGAGCAATTCCTGTTCGGAGTGGCGAGAGAGCGACGAAAATGGGGGACCGGCAATCAATAAGGCCCTGGAAACTGCCTCGACCCGAAGCTTTAGGCATAAAGTATACGGGTGCAAAACTTTGGGTGTTGTGGATTTTCATCATCAGCGCTCGAGTCAGCCGGTTCTGGCATCTCGAGGTTTCGACCGATCCAGTGCTTAAGAAGTGAACGAGGGAGCTCCTGAAGTTCTCGCAGGGACACGCGTCCTAATGAAGCGGAACTCTTTAGAAATCCCCACTCTAACGGCACCAAATTTTAGGCGCGGGTGAAGCTTAAGAATGCGGCGAGAGGTCAAAGAGATTTTCGCCTCCGAATCATCGCTTGGGTTGCGATTGAATTGGCGTCGGACACTGACGCTTGCGTTCCTGGGGTTATTTTCGGCTGGGATGGTGGCCGACTTCGTCTTCCGAGGCCTTGTCCCTGCTTTCGATCCCGGCAAAAACGATTTTCTTGAAGTTTATACCGGCGCATTGCTCTGGCGGCACGGCCAGAACTTCTACGATTCCGGTCTGGCGACGGACACCGCGGCTCACCTGAGCGGCTCGAACATGGTGGAAGCGATTGTGTATCCTCCAAGCGCGCTGGCAGCATTCATCCCCTTCACGTTTCTTCCCTGGGGCTGGGCGAATTTTGTGTGTCTATTGCTCGCCTTCATTGGCATCGGAATAAGCATCTACCTGCTCATCCGGATCGGCAAATTCAGCCTGCGCCAATGGAGTGGGTTGGTGCTAGTTGTTTTCGTGTTGTCGTTCGATCCGATCCATCAGGCGTTTCATTTGGGCAATATTGCCCTGCTTGTCCTACCGCTATGTTTAGGGGGAATCGATCTTGCCGAGAACGGGTACGATTTCACCGCAGGAATCCTTATATCGCTTGCCACATTGCTGAAGCCTCAACTTGGTCTTTGGATACTGATCTATTACCTTATCCAGCTGCGCAAGCGGTTCGTGGTCGGGGCCGCTTTACCGGTTGTTCCTTTTCTGGTCGCGCTCCTCCGCTATCCTGTGCCACTAATGACTCTGGTTTCGGGATACCGCCAGAATTTTCAATACCACTTCGGAGTGGGACGGCATCTGGGATACACCCAAGGTTCTTTGCCGTTTCACGTAAATGTTATTCAAGTGCTCCTCTACCAGTTGTGGCCGGATGTCACAGGGGTCAGTCTTTTGGCCCATGCTCTTTTCATTTGCGGTCTGCTGACTTGGGCCTATGCGGTTGTATGGCGGGGTCGATTTACGCTTCCGGTTCCACTCGCCGTCTCATCTCTGGTCGCGCTAAGTTTCGTTTCCCTTTACCACGGTGTTTCAGACGCAGCACTTCTTCTTTTGGTCTCTTGTTGGGCTTTTAAGAAAGATGGAACGCAAATGTGGAACTGGCCGCGACGAATTACCTCTCTCATCCTCCTGCTCATGCTCCTGCCCGGCCATTCCGCCTTGATGCGATTTACCCCCTCTCTCGCTACCATCCTTACAACGTCTTGGTGGTGGAGATTTTTCGTTGCCCGGTACTTCATTTGGCTGCTTTTTGGGTTGAATGTGGTGCTCCTCACGGCTCTGTTGAAGTCCGCCCCACGAAGCGGGAATGCAAGAATTTCTTATGAAACTGTCTCAATAGCCGGCCCCGCGGTTTCTCAATGATTGAATGATTGGCGAAAAAATCGCGCTCACTGACCAGCGGTCAATGCGTAGAATCGCCTTAGCGTCATCTGAGGAGAGAAATGCTCGGCAACGCCCGGAGCGGAAACGTGCAGTGGAGTTTTTGGACAAAATAGCCTTTGCCACTTGTGATCGCTTTGGTGGTCTTGAGCGACCGGGCCTGGTCGCGACTCCAGCCAGTTTGCCTCCGAGCGTGCGCCTAAAACTGAGGTGTTCTCCAATTTCCCAGAGTGAGCATTATGAAACAGTTTTTCTGACTCCATGTATCCTAAGCTCGGTGCGGGAGGAAGAACCATGCCTTTGCCCGAAGAAGTTCACCGCCGACTCGCGGCTCGCGCCGTCACTGATCCCGATGTCGCAAGCCTGCTCGCAATATTCACAAAATCCGATAGCACCGCGAGCGAGCCTCCGCAAGATCAAGCGATCGAGGATGCCGAAACGCCAAAGCTCTGAGGGAAGCCAGTTGATGTGCCCGATTGCGCTCTCCGTCCCAGCCACCAAGGGGACTGATCACCGTCGAAGTCTGTTTACGGAAAAAGATCGGCGCTCGGATTGAGGAACAAAAACAAAAATTGGCATCCGACGATCCATCAAAGAAGATCAATCAAAGAGGTGGGTTCGCAGCATGAAGACCAAGACATGGACGGTGATTTCCAACTCGGGCAAACAAGCAGACCTTGAGTCTGGGCTTGAGAAACGGGAGTTTCAAAAGCCGACGCACATCAGCCCGAGAGAGTTTGTTCATTGGCTGAAGCCTCAGAGCCATGTTGATGAGGATTCTTTGCGATCGCTATTTAAGCTGTAAGAGCCTCCAACCAAACCCTGAGGCAGAGGAAAAGCCGCCTCGATAAGGAGGCGGCTGGCAAAATCCTATAACCTGTTTCGGAACCGGCTGCAATTAGGACCCGCCGGGGACGATGAAGGCGTCCACCCGCAGGCCGTCGGGCAGTTGCGTGCCCGGGTCGAGTTCGACCAGAGTCTCGAGAATCTTGGTGTCCACTCGTTCCGTGGGCTCGTCGGTGCGGACGTTCTTCGGCCCCAGCTGCTGCCCCACACGGACCACGCGTCCCCAGAACCTCTGGGTTCGAAACGCGTCGGCAGTCACGTAGGCTTTTTGCCCGATCCGGACTCTGCCGACGTCAGTTTCATCGACATCCACCCGCACGCGCAGCGTTTTCCGGTCACCGATCGTCAAGATAGGGTCGGGCACGGTAGAAGAATTCGAGACACTCTCGCCGCTGCGATGATGTTTGCGCAGCACGCTGCCATCGATCGGTGAACGGATCAGAGTCTTCTCGTAGCGCGCCTGCGCTTCTTCAAGCTGTGACTTCGCCAGCTGCAGGTCGGCTTCCGCCAGCGAACGGTCTTCCTCGCGCGCGCGATCGTCGACCAGAGAATGCTGCTCGACGGCGGCCTCATACTTCGCCTTCGCCACATCGGCTTCGCGCGCGTAGCGTTCCGACTCTTCCCGGGAAACCACTCCGGCGGCAAAAAGCTCCTGACGGCGGTGCAACTCGGATTGCGCGTTCTCCATGACCGCTCTGGCCTCGTTCACTTGCGACCATGCTTCATCGCGCTCCTGTCGCCGAGCGCCATTGATCACCTTGCGCAGGGCCGCGTCTTTTGCGACAACGCTGGCTCTCGCCGAATCGACCTGCGCCCGGTAATCGGCGTTATCGAGCTCCGCGAGAATCTGACCACGACGAATCGTGTCTCCTTCCTCGACGAGAACAGATTTCAGTCGGCCGCTCAGCTCGGAGCCGATTTTGATGTCTTCCGAATATGGCTCCACGCGTCCGGGACCGGCGATCAGAGTCGGACGGTTCACGCTCGGCGCCGCTAACACGGCGACGGCGTTTTCATGCGCACGCCGTGAGGCAAAGACCAGCGACACGGCCAGCAGGAACGCGGCCGCTCCGATCGGGACTGCAATTCTGCTCTTCCCGAAGCTTCCACGAAAGAATTTAAGCGTCATACCATCAACTCCTAGATTGGGATGCAGATCAGCTCACCCCAGTTCAAGCCGGGTTCCATGTCGGTTGCAAGAAATCATGTGCGAGTATTCCGGCCGGAACCGGCTCCAGTGGAGAAGAGTCGGTGCCAACCATGGATCCATCCTCGATCTTCACGATGCGGTCAGCGAAGCTCAGCACGCGCGAATCATGGGTCACCATCACCACCGCGCGGTCGCGCTTGTGCGCCAGTTCGCTCATCATCTCCATGACGTTCTTGCCGGTGTGAGAATCGAGGGCAGCCGTGGGCTCATCGGCCAGGATGATCTGAGGATCTCCCGCCAGGGCTCGGGCGATCGCGATGCGCTGCTTTTGTCCTCCGCTCAAATCGGAGGGAAAGCTGTCGTACTTGCCGCCCAGGCCCACCTGCTCCAGCAATTCTGCCGCCCGTTTTTTTGCGGATCTTGCCGGCAATCCCTTCAGGTCGAGCATCAATTCCACATTCTCGCCGGCGGTCAGTGTAGGGAACAGATTGAATCCCTGGAACACGAAGCCGATGTGCTCCAGGCGAATGGCCGGCAACTGTTTTTCCGTCAGCTGAGTGATTTCCTTTCCCGCAATCCGCACGCTTCCCGAACTCGCAGTGAGGATGCATCCCATGATCGACAGCAGCGTCGTCTTGCCGCTTCCCGACGGCCCCATCAGCATGAGCAATTCTCCGGCCCGGACATCGAGGTCAACTCCGGCGAGGGCCAGAGTTCCCGCGCCTCCCTCGGCGTAGGTCTTTGTGAGCCCCTTCACTGCGATTACAGGTTCCGTGATCGCCCCTACCTTCGACATCGGACATCCTCCTTGGCAAACCAGC
>Ga0302325_10032234_pt1 | contig 10764 bp, 10 predicted proteins | sample Palsa_T0_2_FD_201948 | JGI IMG/M metagenome (GOLD analysis project Ga0302325, IMG submission 201948) | Peat permafrost microbial communities from Stordalen Mire near Abisko, Sweden - Palsa_T0_2 | ecosystem: Environmental > Terrestrial > Soil > Palsa > Peat permafrost | place: Sweden: Abisko... | reverse complement strand
GACCGCGCCATTGCTGCCATCATCGGACCGCGCGGAGAGGGCCGGTGGCTCTTTCTCGGAATATCGGGCATCGGTACGATCTTGGCTTTTGCATGCGCGGCAAACACCCCGTGCGCGCGTTGGGCCGAGGAGGCGTTGGCTGCCGGACAGACTGCGCCGGCCGGGGTCTTCCACGAGTTCTCGCTGCCCAAGGCCGGACACGACGACCTGATGACTGCGCTCACAAGAATTGCCAACCGAGGTTGGATTGACTCAAAGCGTTTGGACCGCGATGGAAGAATCCTTCCGTGCAACGCCCAAAACTGCGGGGGTTACACCCTTGAGGCGGAATTAGGTATAAGGCCGAACGGCAGGTCTGACCCGGATTACGACGGCTGGGAAGTGAAGCAGTTTGACGTTGAGGATCTCGCCAAGCCAGTCGGCGGAAGGGTGACGTTGATGACGCCTGAGCCAGACGGCGGGTTCTACGTTAGTTCGGGCCCCGAGAAATTCATAAGGAGGTTCGGGTACGCCGACAAAAAGGGGGTTTCAGACCGGATCAACTTCGGGGGCATGCACCGGTTCGGAATTCGCCACAACCTCACCGGTCTCCGGATGGCTCTCACAGGCTGGGACCTTGAGAGCGGAAAGGTGAAGGATCTTTCAGGAGGAATCGAACTGCATGACAGCGCGGGTGAGGTCGCGGCGAGATGGTCCTTCGAGTCACTGCTCAACCACTGGAAGCGGAAACACGCCAAGGCCGTCTACGTTCCAAGCAACCGCGAAGTGGAGCCCCGCCGCTACAAATTCGGCAAGAGGGTCTTCACTGGCACCGGAACGGAGTTTCCGTTGCTACTGGCGGCATTTGCGAAGGGTTTGGCTTTCTATGATCCTGGCATTAAGTTGGTGAATGCGTCCACCAAACCCGAGCTAAAGCGTCGCAGCCAGTTCCGCATTGCCGTAAAGAACCTAAACCTACTGTACGAAAAATCTGCTTGGGTTCATCTGCCGGAGGAGGGCTGACCATGCCCGACGTTTTCACCAGAGAGAAGCGGTCAGCGGTCATGTCGCGCATACGCGGGTCGGGGAATGTCTCCACCGAGATGCGGATGATTACCCTGATGCGTGTGCATGGCATTCGGGGATGGCGCAGAAAGCATCGGCTACCGGGCCGGCCGGATTTTGTCTTTCCGAAACAGCGTGTCGTTGTGTTCGTTGACGGATGCTTTTGGCACGGGTGCCCTGTGCATTACAGCGAACCTGCCACGGCGACGGAGTTCTGGAGTGCAAAGATTGCCGGCAACAGACGGCGCGACCGCCGGGTGAGTCGTCAATTGCGGAAGAAGGGCTGGAAGGTGCTCAGACTTTGGGAGCACGCCCTTATACATGACCACCAAGTGAGGGCGATGGCCAAAATCAAGGCTTTGCTTCAACCGCAGACTTCCTGAGCAAGACATTCAACACAATCTTCATTCAGAGTGTCTTATCATCTTCGACGGATCTGTTGAATCTCAAGCACGTCCTCGAGTCTTAAGAGTCCGATAGTTACTCTCTCGACCAGCTTTCGGCTCGATCCCATATCTTGCGGAAAATCTCTGGATTACTTTCGAGATCCTTAAGCGTGGGGTTTATGTGGATTGTACTTGTGTAGCGCGATGACGGACCACATTCGACCCCCTTGTCGCTGAGTTCGGCGATGTAGGCCTTTCGTTCGTCTTCGCCTACATCCGCATGAACGAGGATGTAGTCGCCCTTGCGGGGCATAAACCAAATGAAGTTGTTGGCTGTAGACCCGACCGCAACGTGCCCGCGATTATACTTCACCCGGAGGTTTCTCTTCTCAGAGAAAAGAGCTAGGGCCGCGTCAATTACTGCCAACGATTTCACCCGTCCCCTTTGCACCCAATATTGCCGATCCACCTGTTCACCCGACTCCTCTTCATCGTCCTCTTCCTCGAGGACGTCCATGACGCGGATAAAATGGAGGCATAATTTGTCTTCGACCACCACCGAATGAAGTTTTATGGCAATGATCGGCAGCGCTCTGTTGAGTAGACCAATCACATTGAAGAAACGATTCGTGATTTCTTCGGCGATAATAACCGCCCGATGCTGGACAGATGGATAACGGCGTCGCTCTACGTCCCAATACTCGATGGTACGGATGATGTGGCTTTCATCGACCCCCCCCAGCATGATTTCCACCTCGTAGCGAACGGGTTCGTCACTGCTTCGATCAATCAGGATCAGGTCAATTCTTCCACCCGTCGGCTGCTTCTTTTCCCTAGTCACCAATTCCACGTCCCCTAGCTCAAGAATGCTTGGATCTCTCGCGATGAGATCCTGCAACCATTTCTCATCTTTACCGGCGTCGCGCAAGCGGATGGCATTTGTCTTGATGTACTCGTAATTCATAGCTGTTCGCAGATCCGGATTAGCTGAGCAGAGGGCAAATGGTTGTTGTTAAGGCGTCCGTTTGCAACGCCGGTGTCTTGCTCTCGGCCAGCGGCCACAGTCATCTTCCCCGGGATGAAATTAGGAGCCTATTAATTTGGGTACATATGCGAGATCGAACCTCGCCGCGAGGATAGCGGAGCAGTCGAGGCACTACTGCCGATAAGCCGCTACCAAAATGCCCACAACCTACCGCTGAATCCCCATGGCCTGGGCCCGTTCTGTAAATTCAGTATTCCACGAAATTATTCAGCAAGCGGCGTTTATGCCCTCCAGGTCAGCGACGAATCGAGCTGCCGTTATCTCGGCGAATGCATCCACCTCTCCAGCCGGTTCAACGCCGGCTACGGGAACATCTCTCCACGAAACTGTTTCAAGGGCGGCCAAATAAAAAACTGCCGTCTGAATCATCTCATTTACCAGATAGCCGTGGCCGGCATGCGCGTATCCCTGTGGTTTCATCCCACCGCTGGACACAAAGCCGTCGAGAAGGAGCTGCTCTCCCTCGTCACACCCATTTGGAATCGGTAACGAGGTCATCTTATCCGTAATACGGATACCAACATGCCGAGTTCGTGGAGTTTTTTCCGCCGCCAAGCGCCCTTGCGGCGGGTATAGGGCGAGTTGTCCTTATAGTCGGTGTCGGTCCAATCGGCAGATCTTCATCATCGGCCAGCACGCGAATGCTCTGCTGCAATTGGGAATCCAGTCATCCGACCGGTGGACCTCCACAGCATCCGAGTTTACCATTGCCATCGCCTCCTGCCGAATGAACCATCCACCGGAGGGAAAACGGGAGCAAGATGCTCCTGGAGACCCAGTTAAGCCTGAAAAGTTCTGCAAACTAATGAGCCCCATTCCAGCCTTCGTCAGTCTCGGGAGGCAGACGGACGAAATCGACGTCCGCCTGAGCTACAAGATTATCGAGCTGTTCTCCGAAGGACTCTATGCGAGCCCGAATAAGGCCGTTGAGGAGCTGGTTGCCAACGCATTTGACGCCGGCGCGCAGCGGGTGCAGGTCCTACTTTCACCTGACATGCACCATGCCGATGCAACCATCGTTGTCATCGACGATGGCGAAGGCATGGACGTTGCTGGATTGCGGCAACATTGGCTAATCGGAATAAGCAATAAGCGGCACCTTCCTACCCAACCTAGGAATCGCGAACCTATCGGTAAATTCGGCATCGGGAAGCTGGCCACATACGTTCTGGCGAATCGCCTGACCCACATCACTAAGCGGGGTTCGCACTATTACTCCACGTCAATGGATTATGGCGCGATTGAAAATCCTACGGAAGGTCAAGTTGAACCGACCACCCCGATCAAGATCGCCGTTCGTGAATTAAACGAGCGAGAGGCTGTCCAAGCCGTTGCAGTGTGGACCGGCACGGCCGCATTCGCCGCCTCCAAGATGCGCCTATTCGGCAAAGGTGCCCCTAAGTCATGGACGTTCGCAATCATGTCCGCGCTCAAAGGCAAGGTCCACGAGATCAAACCGGGCGTCCTCGAATGGGTGCTGCGGACAGCGCTCCCGTTACGGGACGATTTTTCGATTTTCTTCGACGGACGGAAACTAACACCAAGCAAGGCCGAGAAGGCCCGTCTCAAGACCTGGGTTTTGGGCAAAGACCTGCCAAATCTCCCGAAACCATGCCCCAGTGATGTCGAAGCCCGCGAGAATAAACACGTCGCCAAGAACGACCCACGGCGATTCGCCCTTTATCATCCGACACTCGGACTCATGACGGGCTACGCCGAGGCCTACAAGGACCTCCTCACAGGAAAATCAGACGATCTCGGCCGCAGCTATGGCTTTTTCGTCTATGTTCGCGGCCGGCTGGTCAATGTCACCGATGGCCATTTCGGAATCTCGCCCGACGAGCTTCGCCACGGAAGTTTTGGTCGCTTCCGTCTTGTCATTAATATCGACGGGCTCGATCAGGAGCTGCGCTCTAACCGCGAATCGATCAGCGAGGGACCAGCACTCGGCACGGCACAGGACATACTGCGCGCGATCTTCAACGCCGTCCGTCCGACCCTCGAAAAACACGACTCAGATGAGGAGCCAGGCGCTCGCTTGGCACGGAACCTCGCCGCCAGCCCGACGAGTCTCTCCCGGCGACCGATCGTCGACTTAGCTCGCCGCGTTCTCGCCGGCAAGGCCGTATCCAGGTTCCTGACGGTCCCACGGCCCACGACTGAGGCCGATAAGGCGAAATATCTCGCTGCACTGGAAGCTCGGGCGTCCGCCTCCGAGGACTTTGTCACCGGTTTGGTATACTCGTTCGGTGGAGTTCCGGGTGATCCCATCGCGAGGTTCGATACTACCAGCGGACAACTGATTATCAACTGCTTGCATCCCTTCATCGCTGCCTACCACGATGAATTCGCGAACAAGAATGCGCGCCAGCCCTTGGAAAGCTTCGCAATGGCAGAAATCCTCTTGGAAGCGCACCTCCACAGCGTCGGCATAAAGCCCGAAGAAATCGCGGATGTCCTCATGCTTCGCGATGAATTGCTGCGCACGCTGGCGAACCAGTCCGGCCGAATCAGCGCCCTGGCCGTTGCCAACAATCTCTCCGCCGCCCGCAACAACCCCGGCGATTTGGAACAGAAGGTCGGAGCTGCCGTCCGGAGCCTGGGTTTCGAAGTCGTACTCATTGGCGGGAAGAAAAAGCCTGACGGTGTTGCAACTGCCCACCTCGCAGCCGATGCCGCCGGCGTGAAGCGCGGCTACAGCGTCAGCTTGGACGCCAAGAGCAAAAAGGAGGATAAAGGCAAGGTTGCCGCCAAAACTGTCGGAGTTTCTACCATCGCCCGGCAGCGCGACGACTACAAATGCGACCATGCGTTGGTCGTCGGGCGCGCATTTCCGACAACGCAAACCGACAACGCACTGGTCCAGGAAATCGCCGCCGATCGCGCGAGCACGAAAGCCGAAGGACGTCCCCGCTCGATTACCCTCATCACCATTGACGACCTCGCGCGGTTGGTCCGCCTTCGTCCCATCAAGCAGATCGGTCTGCTTCAATTGCGAGACCTTTTCCTCAATTGCTCGACGCCGGAGGAAACCAACGCATGGATCGATGTCGTTGCCAAGTCCAAGCCAAAGAAACCGCCCTACGTCGAAATCATCGGCACCATCCACGAATTGCAGAAAGATTACGACCAAGCACCGGTCGAATACGCTGGGCTGCGTATCGCGCTGGGAAAGCGCGCCAAGCCGATTAGGTATTCCACGAATCAGGAACTTATCGACTTGTGCAAGGGCATGGCTCAGATGGCCCCCGGCTCGATCTCGGCGACCGAACGCACCGTCGAATTGGACCAGAGCCCCGAAAACGTGATCGCGGCAATCGAATCGGCTACCAAGGACTACCCGGCCGACGAGCGTTGAACAAGCGACTACTCACTTATGATAAATTCTCACAACCAGAATATTTACGAAACTCTCGGCAGAAATCCGATCCATCCATTCCCGGCCCGGATGTCTGCCGGTATCGCATGGGATGCCGTCGGAACCTGCAAGCCGGGTGCCCGTATCCTCGACCCTATGATGGGGTCCGGCACGGTATTGGCGGTGGCTCACTCCCGAGGGCATCGCGCGCTTGGTGTAGATCTCGACCCCCTTGCGGTCCTCCTGTCCAAGGTTTGGACCACTGTGGTTGATGCCAAAGCCGTTCGCGCAAAAGGAGAGCAGGTCATCAGACGTGCAAAGCTAACGTTTGCCTCACTACCGAATGCTGATGCCTACCCCGTCAATGCTGATCCGGAAACAAAGGCATTCGTCCGATATTGGTTTGACGATTACGCGCGCAGGCAGCTCACCGCACTCGCGCTCGCAATTCATCGGATACAATGCCCGAATACCCGAGACGTGCTTTGGTGTGCATTCTCCCGGCTCATTATCACCAAACAAGCCGGTGCCTCGCTGGCGATGGACTTGTCCCACAGCCGGCCACACAAGTCGTTTCGCCGCGCCCCCACCAAACCGTTTAATAAGTTTCTCGCCGCATTGAAGGTCGTTGTTACAAATTGTCCGCCGCTCAAGCCTTTGCACAAAGAGCTGCCAACAACCCCGATGCTTGGCGATGCACGCTCCTTGCCGATACGCTCGCGGAGTATCGATCTAGTTCTTACCTCGCCGCCCTACCTGAATGCGATCGACTACATGCGTTGCAGTAAGTTTTCGCTGGTTTGGATGGGATACAGCATCCCCTCTCTGCGCGAGGTTCGCACGAAGAGCATCGGAACTGAGGTAGCACTTCCGAATAATATGCTCTCGGACGAAATCGGCGCGGTGGTTCGCGAACTCAACCTGTCCCCGCCACTAAGCCGACGCGCCAGTGCCATCCTCAACCGCTACGCCCTCGACATGCACGGAGCTCTCAAAGAGGTCGCGCGTGTGCTCGTGCCGGGAGGTCGCGCGATTTACGTTGTTGGCAATTCCACAATTCGCGGGACATTCATTCGCAATTCGGCACTCGTCGAATCCGTCGCTCGACTTAACGGTCTAAACCTTCTCGAACGAAAGGTCCGACTCCTCCCGCCGAATCGCCGTTATCTTCCGCCGCCCTCATCCAATCAGGCCGGCGCGAGCCTGAGTAGCCGAATGCGCGAAGAAGTCGTCCTCGCGTTCGAAAATCCACGACGGTCGATAGCTACCGGGTTACAGATGCACGCCCGATACCCTAATTAGGTCGAGAGTGCTCCTGGCAATCGCAACCCCTTGTTCGGCTGCCATTCGGTACCATTTCACAGCTTCATTTACATCTTTCGAAACACCGTCTCCCGAGTAATACAGAACTCCAAGGAAAAGCTGCGCCTCTGCGTGACCCTGAACAGCGGCCGCGCGGAAAAGCTTAAGCGCTTCAACCAAATCTTTTGAGACGCGCTCTCCCTTGTAGTAAAAAAGGCCAACATGGAACTGGGCAGTCGCGTCGCCTTGCTTCGCAGCCCTGAGATACCATTTCGTCGCCTCATCCCTATCTTTTTGAACTCCCTCTCCGAGATCGTATACCCCACCAACGCCAAATTGGGCGTTTGGATGACCTTGCTCGGCCGCTTTAAGATACCATTTCAACGCTTCGTTATGGTTTCTTGGAACTTGGTCCCCGTGAAAATACATCGCGCCGAGTATGCATTGCGCGTTGCAATTGCCGTTTTCGGCCGCCAAGCGAAGAGATGGGATATCCTCGAACCCTCCATTGAGAAGTTCTTTAAATTTCCGGGCCATTTCGCTGATCGGGACACAGAGAGCCGTAACCCGCTCGTCAAAGGATGGCTCGGGGAGTTCCATTCCGTGATATCCAATGCAAACATTGATTGCCAACGCACGGGTCGTCTCGGCGAGACGGGCCTCATCGGATGCCAGCTGATACATAACTTCCTTAGCGGGATCAAATTTGCCCTTTAGGGTCTGGTACACTTGTTCCATCATCCTACGACGGCAATCCATGCATGCCGATGTGATCGCATAAAGCGGCATCACTTGGTCTATAATTTCGGTGCTGTCCCTTGACTCAAGCTTCAACGCTTCCCCTAAGATTCTTACTTCTCCCGGTGCCTTGACGTAATCCCCTATACGAACTGTCTGCGGAAAGAGATCGGGGATTGTTTTAGAGCTGGTTTCGGCAAAGGAAATCAGCAGTTCAGGCGCCTTTTCGTGCAGCTCAAATTCGGCAAATGCGAAATAGGCAAAACGTAGATGCCAATTCAGGAACGGAAATTCCCTCGTCAAATATGGAAACGATGCTGCGAACTCGGGATATTTACCTAGTGTTTTTTCAAGAAACTCTGGCTGGTTGAGCATTCCCACGAGGAGGACGGAAGCGGTCGGATTCATGCGACTTAATCCGATGGATAATTGTTACGGCGCCCAAGGCCATCCGAAAACTCTGAGATCGGCAGGTTCCTGCGCAGATCCCAGCACTTGCTAAAGGAAACTTCGAGATGAAGCATGTCCCGCATGAAAGTGTCATTCGTCCCCCTTCCTGAGCTCCATTTGAAGCTTAGGAATCTCGCCGACGAACTGGTCGCTTCGAATGCTCCGCCCAAGCAACGCGACTTGCGCAAGCAAGGCCAAAAGAAGACCAGAGAAATGCATCAAGCAGCGATATTCGCTCGGGCTGTCCAAGGTACTTTTGAGGTCGTCCCGACCGAGATGATGGTCGGCTTCCCCGAGGAGGAATACTGTGACTTCGACACAATCTTGCTTTGGAAAAAGCAGGGAAAAGTAACGCGGTTGAATGTCCAATTGAAGGAGTTGCCTCCAGCTAGACTTGCACCAAGGGCCACCATAGATGAAATCATCGGCAAGGTCATAAAGAAGCTGCGGCGGTCGCCCGATGTCTTGGTAGCAATCTTTGCCAATCGAGGCGACGGTCCTCAGCGAATCGAGGTTCCTCATCATGGACTGGCTGGAGTCTGTGCGTACGGATTTAATGGCCTAAATCCTCGCACCATATTCGTCGTTGGCTACATCGGCGAAACCCGAATAGATGCGACCATTCCGCTCAAGTTCGGCATATGAACTTTGGGTACGATATACTGAACTGCCCTAGCATGACCTCTCCGCGTTATCTATGCCGAGTGCCGGAGGACAAGCGCCGAAACTAACCGATGAGCTGTTCGCGAGTGTAATTCACGAATTCGCCCTGTCGTTCTAGGTCCGCTCTTCAAGCCACCTTGCTAAAATCCGCTCCTTTGCCCTTCGGAATTACTGTTGAATGGCCTCTTTCGAGAGGGGTGGGCGACGCTTTATAGGTGTCGCCGGAGCTTCGCGCGCCGATACCTGCGGCGCTTTGCCACGGCGCGCGCGGCCCCGAACGCCGCCGCGCCTATCTGGGGTCAAGTTCGTCCCCAGCCCCCAATTTCACCGCGCAGCTTGCGCGGCCGCACGAACCCTCGGACGGCCCGCACGCTCGTCGCGCTGGATTCCGTGACGTTTGCAGAAGCGCCGGAAATCGAGCGAACTGATCCGCAGCCCGAGCGTTTCGAGGTGCGCTCGAACCTCTCGGGTGCGGTAGGCTTCGCGGGGATGCCGCATCATATAAACCAAGGCATGCAACTTCCACCAATCGGCATAACCGAAAGCAGTGCGCAGGCGGCGCGGATCGAGCCCGGCGAGCAATTCAACGGCGTTGGCGAGCTCCACAAATGGCCGTTTGTCGCCGCAGCGTATCGCCTTGTCCAATAACTCGGCTCCGGCCTGCAGGAGTCTTGGGGATGCCCTTGCGGCCTCGCCAGCTTTCCGCCAGTCGCGGGCAAAGAGAAATACGTTTAGGCCGAGGGTGCGCGCTTCATAGCGTCGCACCAGAGCTTCCATTTCCTCCCAGGAGAGCCCGCCAAACGGGCGCGTCGCTTGCATGGGCAACTGCGCTTTCATCCGGCGCTTCTCCTCAAGCCAGCCGTCAAGTTCGCCTGCCAGTTCGGCGAAGCCGTTGGACATGGCCTCACCGTTCAGGTCGCCACGTTCCACCAGGGCGAGAAATTTCGCGCGAGTCCCTTCGTCCTGAGCGAAATCCTCCACGAGCCACGTCCGCAAGTCGGGGAACTGCCGGCAAATCCCAACCAAGAGTCGCAGAAAGGCACGGCTTCGGCGCTCCGAGATTTGGACGGACGACGCTACGGCGGCAGCGGCCATGGCTTATGAGAACGCTTCAGGGCCCAAAAGATCAACCGTTGCCGACGCAGACGAAGATTCAAACCAAGGGCGCAGCTTTTCGTAAAGTGCACGCAAATCGCGGCGATAAGCTCTGCTTTGCTCATCGTCGATCTGCCCGGGCCGGCGCTTAAGAGTGCGGATAAGCTTGTTGGCAAGGAGGATATGCGCCGGGAGGGTATGTCTCAGTCGGCGCTTGCCGGGCGTTTTCGGTTCCGTGGCTATGCCGAGCCGGGCATAGGCTTGCCGCAGGCTCATGCCCTGCAAGAACGTCTCGTCGGCGACAGTGTGAGCAAGGCGCATATACCGCTGAGCCGTCCGGGCCGTTCCTTGGAAATTCGCCCTCAGCCAGAATAGCCAGGCGCCCGGCCCCATGTCGTGAAATACCCGCTTTCTTTCCACGATTAGCAGGTGTCCGGCCCGCCAAGCGGCGACAAGTGCCCCGTGCAATGCTTCGCGCGAGACATACGAGGCTCGCTTGGCCTCTTCGTGCAGTCGGTTGATTTCCGCTGCAGCGGTGGTAACGGTGGCCGGGTTCATGGAGCCATCCCCACGGTTTCGCGGAAGCTGCCCGCCAGTTGATGTACCGCTTGCCGCGACCGGCCGGCCGTGTGGCCGATTTCTTCCAGCGTGGCTTCGTTAATCAAGTCGGGCCGGACGCAGTA
>Ga0302325_10032232_pt1 | contig 10765 bp, 5 predicted proteins | sample Palsa_T0_2_FD_201948 | JGI IMG/M metagenome (GOLD analysis project Ga0302325, IMG submission 201948) | Peat permafrost microbial communities from Stordalen Mire near Abisko, Sweden - Palsa_T0_2 | ecosystem: Environmental > Terrestrial > Soil > Palsa > Peat permafrost | place: Sweden: Abisko... | reverse complement strand
GCTATTTTCGCATCCTCGGACGCGTGGATGACGTCATCAATGTGGCGGGCCATCGCCTAGGCACAAAAGAGGTCGAGTCCGCATGCCTGACGATTTCCGAGGTGGCGGAGGCGGCAGTCGTGCCGGTGGTGGACGAAATCAAGGGCCGCGTCCCTGAAGTCTATATCGCCCTGCGGCCGGGTATAGAGGCCAGCCCGGCGATTGCGGACAAGGTCAACAAGGCCATTGAAACCATGATCGGCAAGATCGCGCGCCCGCGAAGAATCCTGATCGTCCCGGACATGCCGAAAACACGGTCCGGCAAAATTATGCGGCGCATTCTCGCAGCACTCTCCAACAACATGCACACGGGAGACATCACCACCTTGGCCAATCCTGACGTGGTGGAAAAGATCCGCGAGTTGGTACAGGGTAAGGAGCGGGTGAGGCTGGCAGATGGACCGGAGGACCTGAAAAGATTTGGGACTCAGGATTGAAAGCTGGCTCAGGCGCGAACCTCCGGAAAAATCGCCAGCCCTTATAGGCGCGGAATAAAGTCCGGGCGGCGCTCTTTTTGGCTTCGTAGGCAGCATCGCGTGGATTTGCATTAGTGAATGTATCGCGTTAGGTCAGGCAACCTAATCGCAACCTGTCCGGATTCTTTTCGACCACGGTCCGTGCTCTCGCCGGGCATGGCAAGGTCAATGCGCGATGTTGAATATTGAGACGATTCTTCTGCCGGTTGACTTCCCGAATACCTCGCTGCCTGTGGTTCATCAGGCTGCGATGTTGGCCCACCATTTCCATTCGGAGATCGCGATGCTGCACGTGGTGACCGCGCAGAGCCATGCCGCCGGTGTGCCCGTAGACGGCCTCAAAATCGCTGGTTGGGATCTGCTCGCAGAGGTACTTCAAGAAGCGGAGAAGAACGGGGACCAGGCTCTCCGGCTGGAGCTCGAAGGCCTTGTCATCCGAAGCCGGTTGCTCAAAGGCGATCCGGTTGAGGCAATTCTCGACACTGCCCAAGCGGAAAAAGCCGACCTGATCATGATGCCGTCCCATGGCTACGCGTTCAACCGGTTTCTGCTGGGGTCTGTGACAGCGAAGGTTTTATATGGGACCGAGTGCCCGGTTTGGACCGGCGCGCACGTGGAAGAGTCGTCCACGCAGGAGTTTGCGATCCACAACGTGCTATGCGCGGTCGAACTCGGCCCACGCAGCAGCGAAGTTGTGTCCTGGGCCGCGCAAATTGCGACCCCGTTCGGTGCCCGTCTTACGCTCGCCCACGTTACTGCCTCGGTGGAGATATGGGGACCTGGCGGCAATTACGGCAATCCAAAGTGGAAAAAGGAAATTGTCGGCGACGCTGCCGAGCAGCTCGCACGGCTTCAGAAAGACATGGGCGTCAAGGCGGACGTATTCATCGGCAGTGGCGACGTGGTTAAGGTACTAAGCCAGGCGGTAAAGCAGACGAAGGCGGATCTGCTCGTTACCGAGTGCTACCCTTACGGCGGCAACCTGCGTATCCACGGTTACGCAATCATTTGTGCGGTGCCGATTCCCGTCCTGAGCGTGTGAGCCTCCAGTACAGCGACCGAATGTCCTTTTACTTGGTTTTCTGCTCGCCAGCACTCTCCTCCTTCTGCTCTTCGGATTTTTGCCAACTGGAATCGGGGTTGTATTCCTTCATGGCTTTGGCAGCAACATCGGTCTTCTTGCCGAGATCCTTCTGATACACCACTCCGTCCTCGCCAACGATGAAGGTCATCACGCCCGACGACCTGTATTCCGCCGGATAGGCTACGAAAGCAAATCCCCCGGTCATTTTGCCGTTTACGAGGTAACTTTTCGCGCCACCTGGGGCATTTTTCCCGCGACGCGCCAGGATGTGGTAATAGTAGCCGCGATAAGGAGTCGGAGCGCTGTCTCGGCTCTGAGCATAGCTCTCAGTAACGGCTGCTGCTACCAGCGGCCCAATGGGACTCAGGGGTTCGCCACTCGCTTTCCAATAAAGGCCATTATGCTGCCCTTCATCGCTGAAGACTTTCTGGGCGTACTCGCTGTGCTCCGCGGAGTATTCCTTTTGCGCCGCCACCAGTTCCTGGCAGACGCGAATGGTCGACATTTCGTTCCGCCCAACTCGCCTGTACAGGATCTCTTTCTTGCCCGCGTCGGTGTCGAAATACCAGGCCTTGCCTTTGTTCACCAGCGGTATGGGCGTCGGCCAGTTCTCCGCGCCGATATACAAGACTGTGGTTCTATCCGGTTCTTTCACCAGACGGTGCATCTCCTGATATTTCCTTGCGAAATTAGCGCGGCTCTCGGCGTCCTCAGCGTCGTCTCCTGACGAGACGATTTGCTTTCCGTCAGCTCCGAGGATATCGAGAATCGCTTTTTCCTCATTACTCTTCACTGCCGTGAACAGTGCCTGGCTCGCCTCCTCTGGCGATGAAAAAGTCTTCTGGCCCGGTTGCTGGGCCACGGACGGGCTGGAAAAGCACGCAGTCAGAACAATTGCGACCGCAGCAAGTCTAAAAAAATTGGCCCGATGAGATTGGTCGAGGTTCAGCTTTGTTCGTAGCATACGGCTTCTCTCCATTTCAAAGTCTTGCAAACTGCAAGCAACCACTCCGATTACCGCCGCCCGCCCCCACCCCCGCGCGCGCCGCCCCCACCCCCACGCGCGCCTCCACCACCCATGCTGGCACTTCCGCGCGAGGAAAAGCTCCTTGCCTGTCCGCCATGGCCGTAACCGCTAAAGGCGCCCGAGCGTACGCCGCTCTGACCGCGGGGTGCGGCGTATCCTCGAGCCGCCTCACGATTTCCGTCGAAAGGCCTGGCCGCTGCCCCGGGACGGTCGGCAACTCCGGCACGCCCGCCTGCTGCTCGGGCAACACTGCTCCGGTTGTAAAAGGTTCGACTGCCGGAGTAATACCTGCCGTGGTTATACATTGCGTAGTGGTTATGCCAGTCGAATCCCCAATGACCCCATCCCCATCCAAAACCTCCGAACCACCCGATGGGGAAGCCGATGCCGAATGAGAGAAACGGCCCGCCAAACCAGATTCCGGGATACGGATACCATCCCGGCCACGCCACGACCGGATATCCGTAAACCACCCACGGATCGTATGCGGGGATGTAAACCTCGTCGGGATCTTCAGGCTCAATGGTTATGTTCGAGTCTTGCGCCGCTACGGTTTGTTGCGGTGTAGTCTTCAGATTGCCGGCGTCTTGCGCTTTCTTGCGCATCACCTGCACCGCATCCATCACATCCTGTTGCTGGTTGTAGTAGGCGTCGCCAAGAGAGGACGTCCAGGAAAGATTCTTGTCCATATTTCCAAGGACGGATGGAAATGCCGCAAGCGCCTTGACACTAGGATCCCAGGGCTGTTCATCCACAGCCTTACCCAAATCCTCGCCCTTCAAATCAGGATGTGCTTGCACCCATCGGTCGGCCTCGACCACCTGCTCAGGGAACGTGGAGGCCGCCAGGACCTGCGCCACCAGCGAGTCTGGATACAACGCAATCGGCGCTACCAACTGCTGCAGTTGCTCAGCCGTCTGCTGCGTGTAAGCCGGAGCCGCCGCGTCTTGCGCCGGAGCCGCTGCGTCTTGCGCCGGGGCTGCCGCGTCTTGATCCTGATAAGCCCACAGGTTCTGAGGCAAAGTCGCGAACACTAGAGACAGTGACAAGAGGGAACTCAAAATCCGCCCGTCCACTCGAGACCTCGACAACCCTGCGCCACCTCCGAAAATGTTCATATTCCTAACCCCCTCTGCAAAACTTTACAAACCCCGGCCCCTTCGCGGGATCTTCACGTCCTGATAGTTAGATTCCAAGTCGCCTTGGTAGGCTGCATCATTATATGGAAGGCCGATGCACCCTCTGGTGCTGATCACCAAATACGCCGCCAGTAGACACCGGTCTCGTCAAAATTGAGCAGGTTCTGTGTGAAGGTCCTGGCAGGTCGCCCAGAAATACTATGCTGAATTGCTTACTTCGGGAAACTCGCTCGAGCGCGACCAACCAGGCATCACGATTGCGAATCGAACTCCCCGTCTCCTCGACTATAATTCTGAGCGATTCGGAGCCGACATAAAGGAGATCCACTTTTGACGGTTGACACGAATGAACATCCCATCATCGACCGTGGCCATCAACTCCCCGCCCACGATTCGCCTCGCCAGCATAAAACAATCTGGATCGTCATCGGGATCGTATTGTTACTCCTGCTTGCGGTCTGGCTGCTACGGAGCCACTACAAGAACGAGAAAAAACCTGCGCCCGCGTCGCCGAAGGTCACCATTACCAGCGCAACGGCCACGCAGGGGAATATCGGCGTTTACCTCGACGAAATCGGTACGGTCACTCCGGTCTACACCGATTCGATGACCAGCGAGGTGACTGGCCTGGTCGTTGCCGTGCACTACAGGGAGGGCCAACTAGTCAGTAAGGGCGATCCGCTGGTTGACATCGATTCGCGTCCGTACCGCGCGAATCTTTTGCAGGCGCAAGGCGCGCTGGAGCGGGACCAGAATCTGCTCGCCCAAGCACAGATGGACCTTGATCGCTACCGCATCGCGTGGGCGCGCAACGCGATCCAAAAACAACTTTTGGACGACCAGGAAAAGCTTGTCCTGCAGGATGAGGGCACAGTAAAAAACGACCAGGGAACCGTGCAATTTGACCAGATTCAGGTTGACTTCTGCCATATCACCGCTCCCATCGGCGGCCGCGTCGGCTTGCGGCTCGTTGATCCGGGCAACGTGGTGCAAGCGGAGGGAACCGTAACCCTCGCTGTCATTACGCAGATGCAGCCCATCACCGTAATTTTCACAATTCCGGAAGACAGTCTGGGCCCAGTTGAAGATCGATTACGCAAGAAGGCTACGCTCACGATCGATGCCTATGACCGCACGGCGCTGACCAAGATTGCAAGCGGGAAGCTGTTGACGCTCGACAACCAGATTGACACCACAACAGGGACAGTCAAAGCACGGGCCGTCTTCGAAAACAAAAATGACGCACTCTTCCCAAACCAGTTTGTGAATACGCGGTTACTCGTAAATACGTTGCAGGGAGTGACGCTGGTTCCAGCATCAGCCATTCAACAAAATGGCCAGGCATCGTTCGTGTATGTGATTCAAAACAACATCGCTCATCTGCGCACCATAAAGCCGGGAGTCACGGACGGCGGATTGACGCAGGTGGATGATATCAACCCTGGCGACGTTGTCGCCAACAGCAGCTTCGACAAGCTGCAGGATAATACCGCAGTTGTTATTTCGAACAAAGCTCCGGCCAAGCCTGCCCCAGCCAGCACGAGCGGGAGCGGTGCCCCGTGAGTCCATCCCGCCCTTTTATCTTGCGGCCCGTCGCGACCTCTTTGCTGATGGCTGCAATCCTGCTGGTCGGTATTGTTGGCTATACCCAACTGCCGGTCTCCGCCTTGCCGGAAGTCGATTATCCGATCATTCAGGTGCTCACCTTTTATCCCGGCGCCAGCCCGACGGTGATGGCGACGACAGTGACGGCGCCACTGGAGCGCCAATTCGGCGAACTGCAGGGTTTGAGCCAGATGACCTCCACCAGTTCTGGAGGCACTTCCGTCATTGTGCTGCAGTTCAATCTCACTCTGAATATTGATGTAGCCGAGGAAGAGGTGCAGTCTGCCATCAACGCCTCGCAAAGCTTGTTGCCATCCATCCTGCCCGCGCCGCCGGTCTACAGTAAGACCAATCCCGCCGATGCTCCTGTGCTCACTCTGGCCATTACCTCAAGTTCCATGCCGCTTTCTCAGGTCGAGGATCTGGTGGACACGCGTCTTGCACCCAAGATATCGCAGCTCAACGGCGTCGGTCTGGTAACCATCAGTGGCGGCCAAAAGCCCGCAGTCCGCATTCAAGCCAATCCCACGGCTCTGTCATCCTACGGCATCAATATGGAGGACCTGCGCACCGCGCTGACTGCGGCCAGCGTAAACGCCGCCAAGGGCAATTTCGATGGGCCGCGCCAGGATTACCAGATCGACGCCAACGATCAACTGGTCACCACCGATGACTATCGCAAGGTTGTTGTTGCCTACCGTAACGGCGCGCCGGTGATGGTGTCCGACGTAGCCAACATCGTCAATGGGGTCGAGAACAATAATCAGGCCGCGTGGATGAATCAGACCCCCGCGGTGATCCTGAACGTGCAACGCCAGCCCGGGGCCAACACCATCAGCGTGGTCAACGGCATCAAGCAATTATTGCCGCAGCTGGTGAATAGTCTGCCCAAGGGCATTCAGGTGGCCACGCTTACCGATCTTACAACCGCCATCAAAGCATCGGTGGCCGATGTTGAGTTCGAATTGCTATTGACGGTCGGCCTGGTGGTGCTGGTCATCTTCCTCTTCTTACGGAGCCTCTATGCCACGATTATCCCCAGCGTGGCTGTGCCACTGTCACTGATCGGCACGTTCGCGGCGATGTACATTCTTGGTTACAGCCTGGATAACTTGTCGCTGATGGCCTTGACCATCTCCACCGGCTTTGTTGTGGACGATGCCATCGTGATGATCGAAAATATCGCGCGCTACATCGAGGCCGGCGATCCTCCCATGGAAGCGGCGCTCAAGGGTGCGGAGCAGATTGGCTTCACCATTCTCTCCCTGACCGTGTCGCTCATCGCGGTCTTGATTCCGCTGTTATTCATGGGCGACGTGGTGGGGCGCCTGTTCCGGGAGTTTGCCGTGACCCTTGCCGTCACCATCATCGTTTCGGCAGTGGTCTCGCTTACGCTCACGCCCATGATGAGTGCGCGAATCCTGCGGCACCAGCCCAAAGAGCAGCAAGGGCGCGTTTATCGAGCCACGGAGCGTGCTTTTGAGGCGATGATCGCGTTCTATGGCCGGACGCTGAAGTTTGTCCTTCAATTCCAGACGATTACGCTGTTGGTCGCACTGGCCACACTGCTGCTTACGATTTTCCTTTACATCATCATCCCCAAAGGATTCTTCCCCGTGCAGGACACGGGCGTAATCCAAGGCATATCGCAGGCGCCGCAGACGATTGGCTCGAAGGCCATGGCAGAGAAGCAGCAGGAACTGGCGAAGGTAATTCTGGCCGATCAAGCCGTTGAAAGCCTCTCGTCGTTTATCGGTGCCGATGGAACCAATACGACGACCAACAGCGGTCGCATGTCGATCAATCTAAAGCCGCTCGACCAGCGCAGTCTGAGCGCTTCCGACGTAATCCGCCGACTCAAGTCCAAACTGGACCAGGTTCAGGGCATAGAACTCTTCATGCAACCAGTGCAGAACATTACCGTGGACGATCGGGTTAGCCGCACGCAATACCAGTACACGCTCGAAGACCCCGATGCCAATGAACTGAATGACTGGACCACCCGCTTTGTCAGCCGGTTGAAGCAGTTGCCGGAACTGGAAGATGTCGCCACCGATCAGCAAACCGGAGGGCTTGCTGTATCTCTGGTGATCGACCGGGTCACGGCCTCGCGATTGGGTATCGCGGCGTCCACCATCGATAACACTCTCTACGACGCCTTCGGTCAGCGGCAGATTAACACGATGTATACGCAGGTAAATCAGTACCATGTTGTGCTCGAAAGTCAGCCGCAGTTTCAACTGGATCCCAACAAGCTAAACCATCTCTATATCCAGTCCAATGCGTCAGCAGGCGCAACCGGTACCGGAGCCTCGACCTCATTCGCGTCCTCGGGAGCATCTGCAGCGGGGTCCAATGCGCTGACGTCTTCCGCGCTGTACACTCCATCGGCAAATACCCTCGCTCCTCCGGCGAACGCGCTCTCACCAAGCACGCCTTCGACGTCCAACAATGGAGCCAACTCTGCCGGCAGCACCACTTCCGCCATGAGCAATGCGGTACCGCTGAGCGCGTTCTCCCACTTCGAGAAGACGACGGAGGCGCTCGCCATCACCCACCAGGGTCAGTTTCCCGCCATTACCGTGTCGTTCAATCTCGCGCCGAACGCCGCGCTGGGCGAGGCCATTACGGCGGTCGACAAGGTCCAGGAAGACATGCACATGCCTCCCAGCCTGCAGGCCGGCTTTCAAGGAACCGCGGCATCCTTCACGAATTCGCTGTCCAACGAACCTTTACTCATCCTTGCCGCGCTGGTCACGGTGTACATCGTGCTGGGTGTTTTGTACGAGAGCTTTATCCATCCCATTACCATTCTCTCCACGCTGCCGTCGGCGGGCGTGGGAGCTTTCCTCGCGCTGATTCTCTTTCATCAGGATTTGAGCGTGGTCGCGATCATCGGCATCGTGCTGCTGATCGGTATCGTGAAAAAGAACGGCATCATGATGGTCGACTTCGCGCTGGAAGCCGAGCGGCAGCACGGAAAGAAGGCGACGGATGCAATTTATGAAGCGTGCCTGCTGCGTTTCCGCCCCATCATGATGACCACCATGGCTGCGCTACTAGGTGGGCTGCCGCTCGCGCTCGGAAGCGGTTTCGGCTCCGAGTTGCGCCGCCCACTGGGCATCGCCATGGTTGGCGGACTGATGTTAAGCCAGGCGCTCACGCTGTACACCACGCCCGTCATCTATATCTTTTTTGATAATCTGGCGAAGCGCTTTGCCCCCAACTCGAACCCGGTTGAAACGGGAGAGGCAGAACAACAGGCAGGGCCGGCATGAACATCTCCGCACCCTTCATTCTCCGGCCCGTAGCTACTACGCTGCTCACCGTGGCGGTTGCCCTTGCCGGGGCGATTGCCTTTGAAGTGCTGCCGGTAGCGCCCTTGCCGGAGGTCGACTTTCCCACGATCTCAGTCAGTGCGAGTCTGCCGGGAGGCAGCGCCGAGATTATGGCGTCGTCCGTCGCCACCCCATTGGAGCGCCAGTTCGGTCATATTGCCGGTGTAACGGAGATGACCTCCGCCAGCACGCTCGGCAGCACTTCCGTCACCATTCAGTTCGACCTCAGCCGCGACATCGATGGCGCGGCGCGCGATGTGGAGGCAGCTATCAATGCGGCGCGAACCTATCTGCCCGCCAACCTGCCGGGCAATCCGACCTATCGCAAAGTCAATCCCGCCGATTCGCCGATTATGATTCTCGGCCTCACCTCCGACAAATTCGGTCCCGCCAAGCTGTATGACGAAGCCTCCACGGTCCTCGAGCAGAAGTTGTCGCAGATTCAGGGCGTAGGGCAGGTCACGGTTGGAGGCGGCGCCTTGCCCTCGGTGCGTGTGGATGCAAATCCAACCCAATTGGCCAGCTATGGACTTACCCTCGCGAATCTGCAGTCCGTGCTGAGCTTGCAAAACGCCGACCTGGCCAAAGGCCAGATCACTGACGGCAATGTCACCGCGGACATCCTCGCGAACGATCAGATTTCTCTCGCCAAAGACTACAAGCCGCTCGTGGTTGGGTATAAAAACGGTGCGGCCGTCCATCTGTCCGACGTCGCGCAGGTGTCGGACTCGGTGGCGAACGTCCGCGCTGCCGGATATTTGAACGGTAAGCGCGCGGTTACGGTCATTATTTTCCGCCAGCCCGGCGCCAACATCATTAACACGGTCGACCGCATAACCGCGCAACTTCCGTTTATCCAGGCCTCCATTCCGCTCGGAATTGACACTACCATCGTTCTTGACCGCACCACAACCATCCGCGCCTCGGTCAGTGACGTCGAGAGGACACTGCTCATTTCCATCGGCCTCGTCATCATCGTGGTGTTTGCCTTCCTGCGCAACGGCCGCGCCACGCTCATTCCCGCTGTCGCTGTGCCGGTCTCGCTGGTTGGTACGTTCGCAGTGATGTACCTGTTCGGCTACAGCCTGGACAACCTCTCGCTGATGGCCATGACCATTGCCACGGGGTTTGTGGTCGATGATGCCATCGTGGTGATGGAAAACATCGCGCGTCATCTCGAGAACGGTGTCAAGCCGTTTGCCGCAGCGCTGAAAGGCGCGGAAGAAATCGGTTTCACCGTCTTCACTATCAGCATTTCGCTCATTGCCGTCTTTATCCCTCTTCTCATGATGGGCGGAATCGTTGGCCGGCTCTTCCGCGAGTTTGCCGTTACTCTTTCGACGGCCGTCTTTGTGTCGATGATCATCTCGCTGACCACGACGCCGATGATGTGCGCCTACCTTTTGAAGAGCGAGCGCACGGAAAAACATGGCCGCCTGTACATGGCCAGCGAAAAGTTCTTTGACGGGATGCTGTCGTGGTATCGCAGCAGCCTGCGTTGGGTGCTGGAACATCCCGCCCCCACTCTCGTCGTACTGTTCATCACCATAGCGCTCAACGTGGTGCTGATCGTCAAAATACCCAAGGGCTTTTTCCCGGTGGAAGATACGGGAGCGATCTCCGGCGCGGTACGTGGGCCGCAGGATTCATCCTTCCCGTCGATGGACAACTCCATTCGTCAGATCGGTGAGGTGATCAAGAAGGATCTTGCCGTCGCCAATGTGATTGCGTTCACTGGAGGCGGCGGCGCCACCAATACCGGTTCCCTCTTCGTTGCGCTCAAGCCGCTGAACGAGCGCAAGGTGAGCGCTACTGAGATCATCAACCGCCTCCGCCCTCAATTGAACCGTCTGCCGGTGGCTTCCGCATTCCTTCAATCTGTGCAGGATCTCCGCATCGGCGGCCGCTCCAGCAATGCGATGTACCAGTACACGCTGCAATCCGACACGGTGCGGGGTCTTTCCAAGTGGGGACCGATCATAACCAGTGAGATGCAGCACCTGTCGGGCTTTCAGGACGTAAGCTCGGATCAACAGAATGGCGGCCTCGATGAGCTG
>Ga0302325_10032228_pt1 | contig 10766 bp, 8 predicted proteins | sample Palsa_T0_2_FD_201948 | JGI IMG/M metagenome (GOLD analysis project Ga0302325, IMG submission 201948) | Peat permafrost microbial communities from Stordalen Mire near Abisko, Sweden - Palsa_T0_2 | ecosystem: Environmental > Terrestrial > Soil > Palsa > Peat permafrost | place: Sweden: Abisko... | reverse complement strand
TCATGCCACTTACCGCTCCGGGCATCGTCAGATGACATGCAAATACCAATTAAATCAATGTGATATGCCAAAACCGCATCCTATTTTTGCTTGTTAGCCGAAAATGCGCTCGAGCTGCGGCCGGCAACACCTGTTTGGGCTTGGTGTCGCGTCCCCTTGATCGCCCTGTCAGCGCGAAAAGATTAATTATTGCTAATGGTTATGAGATCGACCGAGGGCTCGCCTAAGAGACCCATGGCAGCACACGGACAAGCCGTTAACCATCACAAAAACTGCTCACATATGGCGTGTACGATTTTACATGCGCGCTGCCGATCGACGATGGCCCTAACGATCCTCTTGGGACGCTGCGCGGGCTGGCAGATCGTTGAGGAACAATTTCGTCCGTACTCCTCAAAGGAGCCGCGTTTATACCCCCATGTCTTATTACCGGAGCCGCGCCAGCCGTGAACGCTCTGGCGGGCACAGACCGTGAGCGGCCCATCGGAAGGGTCGGCTATGAGATCTAGCTTAGCTGCCGGCAACAACCCCCTTCAGTTTCCCGATCAGTTCAATTGGTGACCCCATTTTCGTCCGATTTGTCACTCGCGCGGGCGAGACTACAGAATGAGATAAAGGCTTTTCTTCTACTATGTGTCCGACATGACCGCTGTCTCTCTCCCGTCCTCTACGCGCGAGTGACAAATCGGACGAAATCTGAGGGGGGCTAGGCGGCCTCGCGGAGCTTAGCTTGCGCCTGCCTGATATCTTCCATCTCTCTATCCCGCCGCAGCCGTTCCGCTTTCGCGCGTTCGGAAAAAATCTGATGCACCCGAGGGTCAACCAACCACCGGCTTGGCCGCTTCGAATTGCTCCCGTTTTTGGGCACGATCCACCCTGCGGTTTCAAGATAGGACATCGCGTGTTCGAGGGCCTGTGGATCGTCGCGCAACTCGTTATATGCTCGTCCCACGTCTCGCCCGCTGATCGACTGCAGCTCCCGCGCAAGAATATGGTCCGCGACCCAGCAGGCGTGTTTGACGTGCTCGGGGCGACCAAAGAACTTGGAATAAAAGCGCAACGCGGTCGGCAGCAGGTATTCGAGCATGAGCTTTTCGACGCACCGGCCGATCTCCCCGGAGATCTCGGGTGCAGCCGCCAATCCGGGCGACGAGCTGTAAGTTGAGAACGCTCGTTCGAAACCCGCGACGGTGACCGCATGCATGGTTAAGGCCAGCCTGGCAAACAGCCCTTCCCATTTATTCAGGTGGTTTTTGAGTGCTGCCGGCGTCTCAGGGACACGCAGCAACAGCAGCACTCGCTGCATTACTCGCTCGCGAGCATCATCCGCCGCGGGCGAAAGCGTCACCCTTGCCGGCGGCAAGTCCCTCCAGGCCGCAATTGTTTGCAGAATGCCACGATAGGCTCGATCGGCCTCTTCATTTGCTTCACGGTCGATACCCAGACTGGGGCCGCTGCCAAACACGATCATGAACCGTTGCAGCATACCGTCTTCGGCCAGGTTACGCGAAATCTGGCTCAGCCGTTCGGGCTGGATACCGCCGACGATGCTGGCAGCCCAATTTGGGACCTCAAGGTGCCCATAGCTGACGCGATCAATTGACCTTGGGCCCCCATCATAAAGCTGGAGCCACAGCGGTCTATCGCGCCCCGGCCCTTTACCAGCATGATACGTGTCAAATGAGCCCCATAGCTGGGCAAGCTCATCATACTCGGCAATTACCCCGGCGGGGTTATCAGCCAAGACATGGGCGAAAGCTTCTGTAGTTGCGTCGCTAACAACCAAACGGCGACCAGGTGGTTTTTGAGGTTCACTCAATCCACTAAGCAGTGCATTTACAGAAGACGTGCCATCAAGTTGCTTTAGTCTCCGTTTATACAGAAGCATTTGTAGTTTGAAGTTGTCAAATTTAGGCGCGTCCTCCTTTGACCACTCTGCTTCGAGGTCGTGAAGCGGTTCGATCGCGGCATGGAGAGCTGGCGTCTTTTTCCCGCCCGGCTCCTCGATCAAGGCGACCCAAAGGCGTGCGCTTTGCACGAATTGTTGGTCATGCTGTCGCACTTGAACTTTATGTCGATCGTCGAGAACCGCAGCGCAGGCGACCAGGGCCGGCATAGCGATCATGGCGGGGTCGACACCAAGGCGCTCGGCCCTGTCGGTGACGAAATCCTCCAAAACCTGCGGCAGCGCTTCAATCGGAAACGCGGGCTGGCCTGTGAACGCTACATCCCCAAAGATGTCGATAGGCGGCGTTCGGTCGTCGCCCTCCAGTCGGGGATCGGCGGCCCACGCCCCGCTACCAAGTTCTTCGTCGACTTTTATCTCGGTGTCCGGGATTGCGCCGAATAAGCGCATCACGTCGTTCAGTGGTCCGCAACCAGGGTCGTTTTGGCCGTGTCGGAACGCGTTTTCGACCGTCTCTACGATCAGCGGCCGGTCTTCCTCGTCAAAACCCGGCACCATCTCGACCAGCAGATAGACGATCTTCTCTGGGGAGAGTGCCTCGTCCTTTAATCTCGTGGCGAGTTTGTAGGCGCGAGCGCCGGTCGGGGTAGGTGTCCCCCTCTGGGTCTCGTTCCATTCATTGCTTGCGAGGGCGCGCTTTATGCAGTCGCGCCCGGCTGCGATCGCCGCTTCAGTGTCCCAGTTGATGCCTTCGGGCGCACTGCGCGGAGCAATGCTGGCCTTGGCTCCCGGTCCGCCAGGTATCCCGCTCACACGGGTCGCGATGTTGATCGGAGGGGGGACGATAATCGGCGCGCCTTCGACGATGCCCGAACGTCTTCCCACGGGATCGGTGCGATCGTCTTTGAAGATCGGCGTTGCTGCATAGATAACCTGGTTCGCCGTGTAGATCGCGCAGTCGACGATTGTGCCACCCAACCACGCCTTCGCCTCGGCGCCGGTCAAAGGCCGGTCGAGCCAGAAACCGAGACGCATGCTGATCGTGGCACCCTTCTCCACACCTGCACTGCTCGTGAGCCGCCACAGACACCGTGCGCCGTGGAACTCTGACGGCAATTTCGCCAGGATGTATTCAACCGCGCGCTCGGGCTCGCCTACTGGGTCAAACGCCTCGCCTTCGATCGCGAGTTTGTCGATGTCGAGCAGCACCCAGCGATGAGGGGCGTCTTCGATCGTCGCAAGATCACCCGTCTCCTTGTCCGTGAGTAACCGCCGGCAAGGCATCGCGGTACCCTCGATTAGCCGCCCGTAGATCACACAGGAATGCCGACCGAGACCGTCTAGCACGCGCGCCAAATCGTCTAGGCTACCGATCGGCTGCATCGAGAAGTTGAAGAGGTAACCCTTGTCATAGCTGCGGGTCTGCTCGCGACCCGCGCTGTCGACGAAGCAGACCTTCGTCATCAGCTTTCCGTCAGCCGTTGTCGCGACGGTCACGAAGTCCGGCGGGCCTGCACCTGAGCCGCCTTTTTCTAGCGTGCTCATGCTGCGGCCTGGCTCTGTCCTGCCATCATGCAATGTTCGACCTCCGCACACTGGGCGTAGCCACACACACCACCCTTGTGGCTGCAATGCACCCCTGGCGGGGGAGGGTTCCCATACCAGCCTTCCCTCGAACCAGGCGATCTCGCTGGTCGGTGTTCCGTCACTTTGACTGGGCCGCCGCCGAAGGCGGGCATCGTTGAGGCACTCGGTGCCGCTGAAGACCCAACCGCATCCAGGCCAGTTGCGGTCTGCGCAGTTTGCCCTGGATCAAGAGGTGGATCAGCTGCTTCACGCTCGACGTTTTCGATTGGCGCTGGTTGGACAGCGGGTGGCGCAAACGCCTGTTCAAGAAACCAATCGGCAACTTCCTCCGCGCTGAGCAGCGGCAGGAGAAAGTACGCCACGCTTTTGCGCTGGCTGGGGTCAAGTAGCCGAATGTCCCGAATAACCGTATCGATCGAGACCTGAGTTGCGTCCCTGCCGTTCGCGTCGACTTTGCCGCCGATCGGAACCGTGGGGCCCGAGATGCTCTCGTCGAGCGGTCTAACGTTAGACCGCCTTTGTCGCATTTCGGCCATCCCTTCGCGAGCCGCCGCTCGTTGTGCCTCTAGCGTGGCCTGGGGATCGCACGATCCAGCGAGCTGCATCACCTTTCGGATATCGCGCAGCGATCGCTTGATGTTCAGTGCGCACCACCTTGTCCACTCGATTTCGCCAGCCTCTCCTGCCTCGACGCGACGTCGCGCCTCGGCCAGGTCTTTGCCAGCTGCGATACGGTGATTGGTCGCTTCGGTTTCATTCTTATCGATCTTCGTAAACCGAGCGTTGATGCCGAAAGCGAGGTTATCAAGGGGCGCCAGCGCGCCCCCATATTCGTCCCGTTGAATATCAGGCATGGCGACACCCGGCGCTGGAATGAGGCACAGCGCTGTCGAGCAACCGTTGCAAGGCGACCCTCGGAACGCGGATTTTGCGCCCAAGGCGTATCGTCGGCAGCTCTCCTCGCTTTGCAGCCTCGTAGGCCGTATTCCTCGAATAGCCGAGGATGCGACCCGCTTCCTCGACCGAGAGGGTCAGGCATTCGGTGTCCATCATTAAGGTCCTTCTCTATCTCAGAATGTGATTGACAGGCACACTCCTTAGGAACATGTTGTTACACCAAATTGGGATAACATGTCAACTGATATGGAGAAGGAGCACGTCATGGCAAGCTCGCGACGGGGAAAATCGGAACCGACCCCACCACCCGACGAAGCAGAAATCGACGAATTCATAGCCACTCGTTTTGCGAGAGCCGACAAGCAGACATCGCTCCGGCTGCCGTATTCCCTCTACAATTCCTTGACTAAGGCCGCCGTTGGCCATGACATCGGCCTTGGCGAGGAAATAAGGATGAGGCTGGAGAACTCTATCGGCGCGCTGCCGGTCGAGCCCGAGACCCGAGCATTGACTGATATGCTGGCGAACGTAGCGCGCAACATCGAGCGGACATACGGCGAGTGGCACAAAAACCCTTATGCGTTCGTCGTCTTCCGTGAGGCCCTCAACACCCTGTTGGCCTATCTCAGACCGAAAGGGGAGCCGGCAGCACCCAAACCAGAGCCCGACAGTCGAGCCAGCCTTTTCTTTCCACAAAATACTTCGCCGGAAGCTGCCGGAAAGGCGTTTGCCATGGCGGCAATCGACGCTGCTGGCAGGCCAGCCGAAAGGAAATAGGCGGTGCACGGGACCGGCCAGATACTGGAGCGCTCCCGGTGTTTTCGAGCCGGGCGACTTCGGCGAGACCGATCCCGCCAAGCAGGTGCCGTTTGGCTGACGGTTCCGGGACGAAAGACGCGATAGGCAGCAGCGAAGAGACCTGAGCCATGACTGGCAGACGCGACCACGGTGACGGCGGCATAGACGAGCGTGGCAATGACCGGTGGCGGCTGCGCTACCGCGTCGACGGCAGGCGCTACACCAAGACCGTCCAGGGCAGTATTACCGACGCCAAGCGCGAACTACGTGCGCTGCTCAAGGCCGCTGATGATGGTGAGCACGTCGCCCCGACCAGGACAACCCTCGCGGCCTGGATCGCGACTTGGCTCACGTTGATCGACCGCACGGTCAACACAAAGACCCTCGAACGGTACAGCGAACTTTTGTACCTGCACGTCGAACCGACACTGGGTAGCCGGAGGTTGCAGTCGATCAAGGCCACAGAGGTTGACGCCCTTTACCGGCGCCTTGGTGATGTCCTGGCACCGCGCACGGTCCACCACATACACACTATCCTCAATGCGTGTTTCAAAGCCGCCGTCCGTAAGGGACTGGCAGTCCTTAATCCGGTCGCGCTGGCCGAAGCCCCCTCCCCTGGCGACCATGATGCAGCAACAACGCTCGACCAAGATCAGCTTACTGCGCTGGTCGACGGCTTTCGCGGAACAGCGCTGTTCACGATCGTGGCAGTTGCCGCATACACCGGCGCCCGACGCGGCGAGATATTGGCTCTGCGCTGGTCTGACTTCACCGGCGAGACACTGCGGATCGAACGCGCGCTGGAGGACACCAAATCACACGGCGTTCGGTTCAAGGGCCCAAAGACCGAGCGAGGCAAGCGTACGATCGCAATCGATGATGGTCTCGCTGGTTTGCTATCGGCCGAGCGGGAGAAGTATTTGCGCCTGGTTGCCGGGATACCTGATCGCGCGGTCGCCGATCTGTCACTGGTAAAGCTGCCAACCGATGCGTTGATCTTCCCCTCGCCTGCGGGTCCCGACTTCGATTTGACCCGCCCGCGTCGCCCGCGCAACGTGACGAAGGAGTTCGTCCGGCATGCCACCAAGATCGGCTTCCCTGATCTACGGTTCCACGATCTCCGCGGAACGCACGAGACAATCCTGCTCGACGCAGGCGTCCCGGTCCACGTCGTCGCCGCGCGTTGTGGTCATGATCCCGCAGTGCTGTTGCGGAGCTATGCCCGGCGCACCCGGAAGGCGGATACCAGTGCCGCGGCAGTCATTGGCAATTTGTCGAAGAGCGTCCTGGGAGTTACCTAAAACGACCCCGCGCCAGTTGGAGGTCGAGGTGATCACGCGCAACGACGTCATACGGTACTTGATGGCGACGCATTATAAGGATGATGTGGGTAGCGCGGCCATAGCCACAGAATTCACAAAGCAACAAATCAACGATTGGATTTCTAACAAAAAGACACCGCAGATTGCCAACGTTGGGCACTTCATGCATAAAACGTTTGCGCCGGAATTTAAAGTATTAGGGGAGTATGTGCCTATTACAATATCGGGTAGCGCCAAGCAAATTCGCTCTGAAGTCAGAACGATTTTGAAGGGCCATACTAAGGTCAGTGGAATTTATGCATTTTACGATACTATGGCAAATCTCATCTACCTCGGGAAAAGTGATGGAAATTTATTTGAGGAGATTATTCAACAGTTGCAGCAGAAAATTGGAAAAAGGGTTTTTCCAAGAGGAGCCAAGCAGCCAAAGACGCGTCTGGATATAGTTCGATATGTGTCAGCGTACTACGTTAAGGGTTCCGATTTTGAGGATTACGCAAAGCACGTCGAAAGCCTGATCCTTCGTATTAGCAAGCCGATTTTGAACAAAAATATCGGTTCACTTCAATTGCTCGAAGAAGGGCCTTCAGGGTAGACAGCCGAGAACGCGCGGCGAACGGATGGCGGCCATTGCAACCGAGTTGGGTCCAAGTTGGGTCCAAAAAGTAGAGGGTTCCAGGAATGTTCGCAGAGAATTAACGAGTAACCTATTGGAATTATTGATGTGGATGGGTGGCCGAGCGGTTGAAGGCACCGGTCTTGAAAACCGGCGGGGGTGCAAGCTCCTCGTGGGTTCGAATCCCACCCCATCCGCCACTTTCCCTCCTATTCATCAATAATTTCAATATGATATGGAAAAAATATTTAATGAAATCCACAGTCCAGCTCATAAATAGATCTCAGATGCGTACAGACGTCGATGGGTAAACTCGCTTCGGTTGGAGCGTTAGAGGGAGACAACTGGCAGGCTCATAACCTGAAGGTCGTAGGTTCAAATCCTACCCCGCAACCAAATTATTTCTTGGAAACAATATGTTAAAGGTCTCGCCCGAAGCACCATTGGCGTCGGGCGTTCCATGTCCGACTAGCTAGTGTCCAGAAAACGGTCATCGGCGAGTGTCTCGGTTCTGGGCCAAATGGCACCGAATGTCCTCTTTTCTCGGTGAGTAATTGGCCGGCGCAATCGCGTGGATTCTGTTCCTTGGTCGCTACGAACATCAACGGTGGGGCAGCGCCGATACCGGTGTTACGCTGGCCCCTGATCGGCGCCGACTAGACCGTCGAACATCGCTAAGCGTGTCGGCTTTAAGAAAGGCGGCAGCGTCGCCGATTTTTGCCTCGCCGCTGTCGTCATCGAGCGGCCTGCACGACCCAACCGGTGCACCAGGCCGCTTCATCGGGCGCAGGGCGCGAGCCCGTGTAGTCCGCAGTGACATCGCGGCGCAGCGCCATCCGGAGGCGGCGAAGAGGCCATACCGGAGCGGAACGCGGCATGGGCCGGATGGCATATGCGATCATTTGAAACAGTGCCGTGCAGCTGATTGAATGGCGATATCACGCATCGCCGCGAGGGATAAGCTGCCGGAATGACTGAGACGATCCTGATCCTGCAACCCATTGGCGCCGAATTGCGCGACATCATCACGGCCGAACTGCCGCCGGGCTTCGTCGCCAGCTTTACCGAGAGTGATGAGCCAGCGGCGCTGAAGGCCAAGCTGGCGGATGCCGACTACGTGGTGTTCTGGGATATCGGGTTGCCCGCGGACCTGCTGCACGCCGCCCCGCGGCTGAAGCTCGCGCACAAATGGGGCGTGGGCGTCGAGAACATCGACATTGATGTGGCGCGTGCCCGCTCCATCCAGGTTGCGCGCACGCCTGGCGGCAACGCGATTCCAGTCGCCGAATTCGCCGTCGGCCTGATGATCGCCACGGGCCGCCGCATCGTCACCGCGCATAACAGCATGGTCGAGGGACGATGGGCCAAGAACGACATTTGGCGGCGCAGCATCATGCTGTCCGGCAAGACGGTAGGCATCGTCGGCCTGGGTGCGATCGGCAAGGAGGTCGCGAAACGCCTCCCGGGCTTCGGCTGCACGGTGCTCTACAACACCCGCACGCCGCTATCCGCGGCCGAGGCAGCCGCCCTTGGCGTTACCTATCGCAGCCTGGAAGCGCTCCTCGCCGAGGCGGACTTCGTCTGCCTGTGCTGCCCGCTGACGGCCGAAACGCGCGGGATGATCGCCGCTCCGCAACTCGCCACCATGAAGCCGGGCTCCATCCTGGTGAATGTCGCACGCGGCGGCATTGTGGTGGAGGCGGACCTCGTTGCCGCCCTGCGCGATGGTCCGCTGGCCGGCGCCGCGATCGACGTGTTCGAGCCGGAGCCGCCCGATCCGGCCAATCCGCTGTTGCACATGGATAACGTGATCGTCACCCCGCATTGCGCCTCCACCGCGTTCGAGAACTCGGCGACAGGCGTGCGGCACTGGCTGGCCAATATTGGCCGCGTCGCTCGCGGCGAGGCGTTGCCCGTGACGGATCGGGTTCTTTGACGCGGACAGGCCCGGGCATGCCGGCGACGCAGGCCGACACGGGATCGACGACGGTGCCGGGCGCGGTGCGCTGGTGGATGGCCGGGCTGTTGCTGGGGCCCATCACCTTTGTGATGTCGCTCGATCGCACCGCGATCGTGATTGCCGCCCCGACAATCCAGACCGAATACCACTTCACGCTGGTCCAGATGTCGTATCTGCTGACCAGCTTCTCCTGGACTTATGCAGTGCTGCAGGTGCCATCCGGATGGCTCGCCGAGCGGTTCGGTCCGCGCAAGATGCTCTACTGGGCGAACCTGCTGTGGTCGCTGCTGACCGCCTTGACGCCCGCTGCGTCGGGCTTCGCATCCTTCGTGGTGATTCGCGGCCTGTTGGGTGTCGGTCAGTCCGCCGACTGGCCAAGTTCCGTATTGGCACTGAGACGCTGGTTTCCCCGCGCTGAGCGCGCCAAGGCGAATGCCATCCTGCTAGGTAGCCTCTATCTCGGGCCGATCGCGGCGGCGCCGATCACGACCCTGGTGATCCTACATTTCGGCTGGCGCTGGGCGTTCTACGGTTTCGGCATCGTCGGCGTGCTGATCGGCTTCGCGTGGTGGTTCGGGTTTCGCGACGACCCAGCGAAACATCCGCTGGTGGGGACGGTCGAAGCCTCGATGATCGCCGCCGGCCAGGCGGAGGAGCCGTCCCAGCCCGCGCGCGGCACATTCCTGGCAGGCCTGTCATCCGTGCAGTTCTGGGCGGTCGGTCTGCAATATTTCTTCCTCATCATGATCCAGAGTTTCTACACGACATGGCTGCCCACCTATCTGGTGCGGGAGCGGAACTTCTCGCTGGCCTCGATGGGCATTTACGCCTCCCTGCCATGGGTCGCGCTGTTCGTCATGGTGTTCGTCACCGGGTTGCTGTCGGACCGCATCCTGCGCCGCACCGGTTCGGTTTGGGCGGCGCGCGTGCCGGTCGCGATCACGGGCTTTGCCGTCAGCGCCGTGGCGTTGATCGCGGCCTCGCGCGCGCCGCAGATCTGGCTGATGATGACGTTGCTGTGCGTCTCGCTAGGAGCGGTCGGTCTGACGCAGGTGTCGATTTGGTCGGCGACACAGGATCTCGGCCGCTCCTCCACCGGTGTGGTTTCGGGCTGGACAAATTTCTGGGGCAATATGGCCGGCGTGGTCGGGCCGGTGCTGACCGCATATTTGGTGGAATGGACTGGCAGCTGGTCGGGCGCATTGCTGGGCATCGCGCTTGCCGGCCTTGCCGGCGCGGTCTTGTGGGTGTTCGTACACCCCGAGCGCCCGATAGTGGCCGTCGCTGGACGGGCACAGCCGAGCCTGTCGACCTGATCCTCGCAACGGGAGACCGCGATGCAGAAATACGATATCGGCGAGATGCCGCCGCAGATCAGTGTCGAGGTGGTGGCGCTGCTGGAGCAGGCGGAGACCGCGACGATCGGCCATTGGCGCCATTGGGGGTTTTGCGACCGCCGCATTCAGCCGGCGTTGCGCGGTCGCCGCGTCGCCGGCACGGCCGTGACCGTGGCCATCCCCGGCCCGGATTCCACCTTGCTGCATCACGCGCTCGGCCTGCTCCGGCCGGGCGACATCCTGGTGGTGGACCGGCTCGGCGACGACCGCCACGCCTGTTGGGGCGGCGGCGTCACCGTCGCCGCCAAGACCGCCGGCGCCAAGGCCGGCGTGGTGGACGGAC
>Ga0302325_10032225_pt1 | contig 10767 bp, 5 predicted proteins | sample Palsa_T0_2_FD_201948 | JGI IMG/M metagenome (GOLD analysis project Ga0302325, IMG submission 201948) | Peat permafrost microbial communities from Stordalen Mire near Abisko, Sweden - Palsa_T0_2 | ecosystem: Environmental > Terrestrial > Soil > Palsa > Peat permafrost | place: Sweden: Abisko... | reverse complement strand
AGAAAAGATTTCCTGGGAGTGAAAAACAAACCCTCCTCGCGAGGGCACGTATCCGTGTGTCTTGACTTAGCCGGCGTTGTTATAGACAGGATGACAACGAAAAGCAAGGCACGGCAAGAACGAGAAAAGACCGACCCTTGACACCGAAGGGTCGGGCACCCGCAAAAGATCAAAAAGTCACAGCCTCTCAGGATGACTGCGAACGGCAGCGAGCTTCAGTGAGGCCCCTAGCCTAATTTCATCGGCACAGCGTAACCGCAAGCTCAGGCGCCGTCGAAGAAGCGCTTGGGATTTTCCACCGTTATCATTCTGATTGCTGCTTCCGATACGCCGATGCTTCGCAGGCCGGGTATCACCTGGCGGCATACGAAGTGGATGCCGTCTGGATTTAGAGTATCGCGCGCGCGAAGGTCCGGGGTGGGCACTTGCGCGGAGCCGATTGCGTAATCCGTTCCTACCATGATGCGGTCGCCGAATCCGTTATCGACCAGGCCTTTTATCGAGGCGAGCTTCTCGCGGAAGCTTGCGCGGGGCTTCGGCGGGTCGGCGCCCCCTTTGAGGCGATCCATTCCGAGATAGTAGCCGCGGCGGGCGAGTCCCAGCAGGTAACTCATGTCCGTGGTGTCGGCGGAATGGCCGATGCAAACCTTCGATGGATTGACCTGTTCCTGTTCGAAGATCTCGGCTTGTTTCTCACCGTTGCGTTCGAGGGCGAAGGAGTGCGTCGAGATGGGCGTTCTGGTGGCCTTGCATGCGCGGCCCGCGGCGTGAAGGAGTTTTTCGCCGAAGGACGTGATGGGGCCGCTGTCGTTGGCTGCCTTGATGACGCCGGCTTTGATGTTGGTGCCTTCCATGCCCACCTGAATTTCGCGGACGAAGTAATCGGTGAGTTCTTCGATCGAGCGGACGTCCATGCAGCGGGCCGGCTCGACCCAATGCCCGGTGGCGGCGACGATGTGCACGCCTGACTTGCGTGAAACTTCCTCGAGGAGGCGAATGTCGCGGCCGAGGTCGATGGTGGTGAGGTCGGCGAAAGAATCGAGGCCTTCGGCTTTGGCGATTTTTAGTTTTTCGACTGCCGTCTGGATAAAGGCCTCGCGGCCGCCCATGAGTTCGGGCCAGTAGAGCCAGAAGCCGTCGGAGGTGCAGCAGACGTGCTCGTGCGACTGGTGAAAGCCGAGCTTGTCGGTGCTCATCGGTCCCAGGACCGTTTGCACCGTGCCGGATTTTTGCGGCGCCCTCGCGGACGACTTCGGCGAGGGAGCGGCGGAGCCGGCGGTCGCGGCAGCCGTCGCGGCAACTGTGGTTCCGACGGCGGCTGCGAGAAAATCCCTGCGCGATACTTGCGAATCTATGGCCATAGGAATCTCCGAATAGGTTGTTAAGGATCGAAGGCAGCGACGTGGTTTTTCTATTCTGTTGCGGCGTTCTTGTCAACCACTGGCGGGGGAGCTATCGCCGTCGTCGCCGTCAACAGATTGCAAATTGGCCAGAAAAGGTGTACTTGGAGGGGGAACTTTTTTACAAATTTTACCGATCGAGTTTAGACAGCGATCTTCAGGCTTTCGAGCGGAAAATCCGAGGGAATCTTTGATGCAAAAGCGGGCGTGGAAACTGATCGGGATGGTGCTGGCGGGGTGCGGGCTTTGGGCTAGCGTAGCCATCGTGCGGGCGAACGGCCGCGCGGCGGTTGCCACTGGCGCGAGTGAGATTGGCGGGGCAGTGGCGAGTGCGAAGGGGCCGGAAGCGGGTGTGTGGGTGATCGCGGAAACTTCGGACCTGGGGACGAAATTTCGAAAGATCGTGGTTACCGACGATCGCGGTCAGTTCCTGCTGCCGGAGCTGCCGAAGGCGAATTACAAAGTGTGGGTGCGCGGGTACGGGCTAGTGGACTCCGAGCCGGTGGATGCGGCGCCGGGGAAAACTTTGTCGTTGGCTGCGGTGGTGGCGCCGACACCCGCGGCCGCGGCGCAATATTATCCGGCTAGCTATTGGGCGTCGCTGTTGAACGTGCCGCCTAAGAGCGCGTTTCCGATGACGATCCCCGGACCTTCGCCGTCGGTTCTGGCGACGCAGGCGGATTGGCTCTACGTGCTGAAGGGCTGCTGGGGTTGCCATCAGACGGGAACCAAGGCGACGCGCGAGATTCCCGCTAGTCTCGGGAAATTCGACACGAGCGCGCAGGCGTGGGCGCGGTTTATTTCCTCCGGTCAGCTGGGCTCGCTCATGAACGGGATGCTCAGCGGTGTGGGACACGAGCAAGGGGTGGCGCTTTTTGCGGACTGGGGCGACCGGATCGCGAAGGGCGAGCTGCCGCCCGTGCCGCCGCGACCCGAGGGCGTCGAACGGAACGTTGTTGTGACAGTGTGGGACTGGTCGGTGCGCGCCGCATTTCCTTACGCCGCGATCAGCACGGACAAGAGAAACCCGTCGGTGAACGCGTATGGACCGGTTTACGGCGGCGACTGGTTCGCGGGGGCGATTGCGGCGCTCGATCCGGCGAAGAATACGAAGTCGATGACCGAGATCGCGTTGCCGGACGGATACGACTTGAAGCAGCTCAGCCCCTGGGCTCCGCAGAAAGAGAGCGCGCCTTCGGTTTATTTTGGCGATGAATTGATCTGGACGGGTTTTTTGAATCCTGGCTCGTTCGCGATGGACGGCGGCGGGCGGGTGTGGTTCAACGTGAAGAGCCGCGCTGACAATCCCGCGTTTTGCAAGGCGGAGTCCGGAAATGCGTACGCGAAGTATTTCCCTCGTGACTCCGGCAACAAGGGCGCGGCTGTTTACGATCCCAAGACGCGCAAATTCGAATTTGTCGATCAGTGCGTGACGACCGAGCATGTGGTCTTCGCGGCGGACAAGGACCAGACGCTTTACGAATCTCTGAAAGAAGGCGGCATCGCGTGGGTGAACACGCGCGTGTGGGATGAGACGCACGACTCGGAAAAGGCGCAGGGGTGGTGCCCGGCGGTGATCGACTACAACCGGGACGGCAAGCTGGGCGAGTACACAACGCCTCCCGCGCCGCTCGATCCGAAACTGGACCGCGCGATTGCGGCGCCGCTCGGCGACATGATTGCGTACAACCCCGCGGATGGCAGCGTGTGGTATACGGCGCTCAATCCACGGCCTGGGAAGCTGATCCGGATGGTGAAGGGGGACAATCCGCCGAGCACGTGCAATGCGGAGGTGTACGAGGTTCCTTACGATGCCAAGGGAAACGGACCGGGTGGATCGCATCCGCGGGGAATCGATATCGATACGAATGGGATTGTGTGGACGCCCTTGGTGGGCGAGGGTTACCTGGCACGATTGGACCGCAGCAAATGCAAGGCGGTGACGGGGGAAGCGGAGACGACCGGCCGGCGTTGCGCGGAGGGCTGGACGTTTTATCCCATACCGGGAGCGGCGTTCAAGACGCAGCCTGGCGTGAAGTCGGATTTTCCTTACGCGATGTGGGTGGATCGCTACAACACGCTCGGGATGGGGAAGAATCTTCCCGTGGTGGGCGAAGCGGACTCGGATTCATTGATGGTGTTCAATCCCGCTACGACGCAGTGGGTGCGGCTGCGCGTTCCGTATCCGATGGGATTTTTCTCGCGCTTTCTCGACGGACGCATCGACGATGCCAAGGCTGGATGGAAGGGGCGGGGGTTGTGGGCTGCCAACGAAGCGACCTGCTCGCAGTTGACCGAGGGCGGGAAGGACACGCCCAGCCAGGTGGCGCACTTCCAGATGCGTCCCGACCCGCTGGCAAAGTAAACGACAGACATCTTACAAAGGACAACTTGCAACAGACATGGTGACCAGAAGGGAAGTGCTTGCGCTGGCCGGTTCTTCTCCGCTTTTGCTCGCCGCGACGGGGGTGGAGGCGCGTCCGGAGGTTGCGGCGGAGCTGGAACAGCATGAGTTCGTTCAGGCGATCGCTTCGTTTGCGAAAACCAGAACGGGCATGGCGTTTCATTGCACTACGAACCGGGGTACGAGTGTGGAGGTCACGCTGACGGTGTGCACGCCGGAGATCATTCGCGTGCAGATGTGCCCTGATCCGGCGCTCAGGGACGTGAAGGGGCTGCTTGAGATCAAAGAGGATTGGGCGCCTGTGCCCTTGAGCGTCACCGAGGAGACCGAAACCGTTACGATTCACACCGGGGCGCTGCGCATCGAGGTTCACAAAAAGCCCTGGAAGTACGCGGTTTATGACAAGCAAGGGCAGTTGGTCGTGCAGGAGCATGTGAACGACGTCGACACGCAGGGAAATTTTCGCGGGCTGCCTTTCGGATTCACTTCCATCGAAGGAAAGTTCCACAGATCGAATGAAACTTTGGCGCTTCCGGAAGATGAGAGCTTCTACGGGCTGGGCGAGCGATTCACCAAGTTGAACAAGGTGGGGCTTCGGGTGAACGGATGGCTCGTCAATGCGTGGGGCGCGGGAACCGACGATACGCATAAGGCGATTCCGTTTCTAATGAGCACGGGCGGCTACGGCATTTTTGTGAACACGACGTTTCGTAATCTCTGGGACATCGGCAGCCGGTCCGTGGTGTCTTATACGTTTCTGGTCGACGATCCGCGGCTGGATTTCTTCCTCATTTATGGGCCGAGCATGAAAGAGATTCTGGCTCGTTACGAGGAGATTACCGGCTGGCCGGCGTTTCCGCCGAAGAAGTCCTTTGGGGTGTGGTTTGTTACCGACAGCCGCAGCAAGACGGGCGAAACGAGCGCTCTGGGGATTGCGAAAAAGTTCCGGGAGCTTGGTCTGCCGCTGGATTTATTCAGCCCGCTGCTGGCTGCCGAGGACTCGCATCCGCAGGAAGGGCTCGCTCAGATCCGGGAAATGTCCGATGAACTTGGGAAACTGGGCATCAAGATCGGAGTTCATACCTCCCCGTTTCTGATGACCGATTCCGAGGCTGCGCAGGAAGCCAAGGCGCGCGGATATGTGCTCACGCGAAAAGATGGCTCTCCCTACGAGGCGATTCTGCTTGGCGGCAATCGCACCAAGATGCAGATTGAGGAGTCGTTGGAGGCTGTCGAACGGGACGACGCGTGGAGAGCGCGCTTTTATGGGACGAACAGACGGGCCGTCGTGATACCCGATTTCACCAATCCCGCTGCCGCTCAATGGTGGAAGGACAAAGTGGCCGCCTACGTGAAGGCGGGGTGCTTCGGGGTGGCGATGTCCGATTTTGGCGAAGATACTCCCGCCGACGCCTATTATTCGAACGGGCGCACCGGTCTCGAGATACACAATCTTTTTACGCTGCTTTATCAGAAAGCGACGTACGAGGCGGTTGCCGAGAATTCGGATTATCGCGGGCTGGTGGATGCGCGATCCGGCACTGCGGGCATGCAGCGGTTTCCGGTGTGCTGGTCGGCCGATCCGCAGTGCGACTGGGAGGAAATGGCGTCGACTTTGCGCGCGGGGCTTTCCATCGGGCTTTCCGGAGTTCCTTTCTGGAATAGCGACGTGGGAGGGTTTAATTCCGCGAACGGGCACGATCTAACGCCGGAACTCTACATCCGGTGGATGCAGATGAATATGCTGCAGTCGCACGTGCGATTTAACGGCTCGCCGCTGCGCGTGCCGTGGGCGTTCGGCGATCCCGCGGTGGAGAATTACCGGAAATACGCGAAGCTGCGGTACCGGCTGCTTCCGTATATTTATTCGCACGCCTACAGCGCCATCAAAACTGGTTTGCCGATGATTCGGGCGATGGCGCTTGAGTTTCAGTACGATCCGTGCTCGCACAACATTCAGGACCAGTACATGTTTGGCGATGCGTTGCTTGTGGCGCCCGTGTGCACGGCGGTGAACGAGCGGATGGTTTACCTGCCGGAGGGCAGCTGGTATGAGTACGAAACGGGCGCGGAACACCGAGGGCCTCGGTATCTGCGCGTTCGGCCGCCGCTCGACGTGATGCCGGTTTACGTTCGAGACAATTCGATCATCGCGATGGGGCCGGAGACGCTTTACGTCGAGGAGAAGCCGTGGAGTTCTGTGACGCTGGGCATCCGGGTCAGCTCGGCTGCGGAGTGCACGGTTTATGACGATGACGAGCGCGCGCACGTGCAGGAAATCGTGAAGTGCGCAGCACAGAAAAACGGGAGTGAGATTTCTTTGAACGTGGGCGAATCCGGGAAGACGTTTATCGCCAAGTTCAGCAAAACCGGGCGACCCAAACACGCGAGCGTCAACGGGAAGGAGATTCCGCATCTCTCTTCTCAGCGCGACCTTGAGACTGCCGAAGCGGGTTGGTATTTCGATTCATCCTCGGTGGTGTACTCAAAACTGGGCGCGCCTGGTAATGCAAAGGAACTGGTGCTCCGCTACTGATGAGAAAACCGTCGTTTGGCAAGAGCGAGTTAAGAATTCTCTCGGTCGCGACTGTGGCGATGCTGGTTTTGGCGGCTCTCGCCGTGTGGCCGGCTAGAATTGGCGCGCAATCCGGTGGGAATAATTCCCAATGGCCTACTTACGGGGCGGACCTTGCGAGCACGCATTACCGTCCGCTCGATCAGATTGACGCTGGAAATTTCAACAAGCTGGAAGTTGCCTGGACATTCAAGGTGGACAGTTTCGGTCCGCGGCCGGAATACCGGCTGGAAGGGACTCCGCTGATGATCGGCGGGGTGCTGTATGCGACGGCCGGCACGCGGCGCGCGGTGGTGGCGCTCGACGCGGCCACCGGCGAGCTGCTGTGGATGCACAGCGAAAACGAAGGCGAGCGCGGAGAGAAGGCTCCGCGACGGCTTTCGGGACGCGGGCTCACTTACTGGAGCGACGGAAACGACTCGCGAGTTCTCTACGTTACGCCGGGATACCGTTTGGTTGCGCTCGACGCAAAGACGGGTGCGCCGGTTCGAGGCTTTGGCGAGAACGGCGTTGTCGACCTGAAGCGCGGAGCGGAGTTCGGCACGGGCGAGCAGATCGATTTCGTGAAGGGCGAGATTGGATTGCAGTCGGCGCCGATCGTGGCGAAGGATGAAATTATTGTCGGTGCCGCCTTCAACGAAGGCTCGGTGCCGGTGACGCACAACAACACGAAGGGGCTCGTCCGCGCGTTCGATGTGCGCACCGGCAAGCTGGTCTGGACGTTTCGAACGATTCCGAAACCCGGCGAATTTGGGAACGACACGTGGCTCGACAATTCGTGGGCCGCGAACGGCAATACGGGCGTGTGGGCGCAGATGTCCGTGGATGAGGAGCTTGGTCTGGCGTATCTGCCGGTGGAAATGCCGACGGGCGATTATTACGGCGGGCACCGTCCTGGGAACGGGTTGTTTGGCGATTCGCTCGTGGCTGTGGACCTGAAGACCGGGCAGAGGAAATGGTATTACCAGCTTGTCCATCACGGACTGTGGGACATGGATATTTCCTGTGCGCCGGTCCTGACGGATATCACCGTGAATGGCCGCACGATCAAGGCGCTCGCGCAGCCTACCAAGCAGGGAATTCTCTACGTGCTCGATCGCGTGACCGGCGAGCCCGTATGGCCGTTTGAGGAGAAGCCCGTGGTGAAGGGCGCCGTGCCGGGGGAGTGGTATTCCCCGACGCAGCCGATGCCCACGCGGCCGAAAGCTTACGCGCGCAACGGCGTGACCGTCGATGACTTGATCGACTTTACGCCTGAGCTTCGCAATGCAGCGCTTCAGGCCACCGAGCGTTACAAAATGGGGCCGATCTTCACGCCGCCGGTGGTGAATTCGGAGACGCAGCTTGGCACGCTGACGCTGGGCACGAGCTTTGGCGGGACCAAATGGCCCGGAGGGTCGTACGATCCCGAGACGCACATCTTTTAAGTGCAGGCCTGCAACTCCTGCCTGCGGATTATGAGTCTGTTCAAACCGAAGCCGGGCGCGTCGGATATGAATTACGTGGAAGGGCACGGCGGCCGCGAGGACATCGACGCACAGGGATTGCCGGTGATCAAGCCGCCTTATGGAACGATTACGGCGATCAATCTGGACACAGGAGAATTCGTCTGGCAGGTGGCGCACGGGGAAACGCCGGACGTGGTGCGCGACAGTCCCGCGCTGAAGGGGCTGACGATTCCGCGCACCGGACAGGCGGGGCACGCGGGGACGCTCGTGACGAAAACGCTGGTGATCTCGGGCGATCCTCTGGCGACCACGATTCCTTGGCATGGGCGCGGAGCGATCCTGCATGCCTACGACAAGGCCACCGGCAACGAAGTTGGCGCGGTGTACATGCCGGCGCCGCAAAGCGGTACGCCGATGACGTACATGCTGGATGGAAGGCAGTACATCGTGCTCGCGATTGGCGGCGGAACTTTTTCCGGCGAGTATATTGCGTTCCGGCTGCCGAAGGATTGAATTCCCGCCCGAGCAGTGCAATCATGCGCATCGATTCATGGAATGTCGCGTCGTCGATTTGACGCGATTTTTTGCAGAGTCATAGGGGAAAGAATCATATGGTGACCAGAAGGGAAGTGCTGGCGCTTGCCGGGGCCGCGCCGGCGTTGCTGACGGCGAAAGGGGCGCAGGCCAGCCCCGCGCAGGCGCCGGAGGCTGAACTCGAGCAGCACGAGTCCGTGCGGGCGATATCTTCTTTTGAAAAGACGAGCAGCGGCGTGGTGTTCCACTGCGCTACGAGCCGGGGAAATTCTATCGACGTGACTGTGACGGTTTGCACCCCTGAGATTGTCCGCTTCCAGATGTGTCCTGATCCGCAACTGAATAATGTGAAGGGGCTGCTTGAGATCAAGAAAGACTGGCCTGCGACTGCGTTCATGGTTACGGAAAAGGCTGACAGTTTGACGATCGAGACCGCTTCACTGCGCGTTGAGTTCCAGAAAAAGCCATGGAAGTACGTCGTGTACGACAAGCAAGGGAAGCTTGTGGTGCAGGAGGATGTGAACGACGTCGACACGCAGGGAAACTTTCGCGGGCTGCCGCTGGGCTTCACCACTGCGGACGGGAAATTCTTCCGGTCGAACGAAACGTTCGCGCTGGCGCAGGACGAGAACTTTTACGGATTCGGCGAGCGGTTCACCAAGCTGAACAAGCTGGGGCTGCGAGTGAACGGGTGGGTGGTGAACCCGTGGGGCGGGGGCACCGACGACACGCATAAGCCGATCCCGTTCATGATGAGCACGGCGGGCTATGGAATCTTCGCGAACACTACGTTTCGGACGCGGTGCGATATGGGCAGCCGGTCGGTGGTGTCCTATACGTTTCTGGTCGACGACCCGCGCCTGGATTTCTTCATTATCTACGGGCCGACCATGAAGCAGGTGCTGGCGCGTTACGAGGAGATCACTGGGTGGCCGGCATTCCCGCCGAAAGAGTCCTTCGGGATATGGTTTCAGATCAATGGCCGCATCAAGGGAGAAGAGGGGCCTGTAGCCGTGGCGAAGAAGTTCCGGGCGCTCGGGCTGCCGATGGATTATTTCACCTCCGTGGTGGCCATGGAATCGACGGATTTGCAGGAAGGGCTCGGCATTATCCGGGACATGTCTTCACAACTCGGGCAAGTGGGCATCAAGGTGGGAATCCATGTGGCGCCCTTTTTGAAGATGGATTCAGAAATCGGGCGAGAGGCGATCGCCGGCGGCTACGCGCTGATGAAAAAGGACGGCTCGCCGTACGAGGCGATCCTGGTGAGAGGTTCGACCAATCCCACAGCGCCGGCGGCTCCCAAGAAGATCGAGGAAACTCTGGAAGCGGTGGAACGAGACGATGCGTGGAGGGAGCGCTTTTACGCCGCAAACCGCTTTGCCAGCGTCGCTCCCGACTTCACCAATCCGGCCGCGGTGAAATGGTGGAAGGATAAAGTCGGGCAGTACATGAAGGCCGGGTGTTTTGGCGTGGGAATGTCCGACTTCGGTGAAGACAACCCCGCCGATGCGTATTACTACAACAAGAAAACCGGCCGGGAGATGCACAACCTCTACACGCTGCTTTACCACACGGCTACCTACGAAGCGGTGGTGGAGCATACCGGGCACCGGGGATTGATCAACGCGCGCTCCGGGACCGCGGGGATGCAGCGTTACCCGATCTGCTGGTCGGGCGATCCGCAGTGCCGGTGGGAGGAGATGGCGGCGACGCTGCGCGGCGGGCTGTGCTTGGGGCTTTGCGGGGTGCCGTTCTGGAGCAACGATATCGCGGGCTACCTGCCTCCAGACGATCTGGCGGCGGGAATTCCGGGGCCGACCCCGGAGCTTTATATTCGCTGGATGCAGATGTCCATGCTGCAATCGCACACGCGCTTCAACGGGTCGCCGCTTCGCGTGCCTTGGAATTTCGGCGACGCCGCAGTGGCGAGCTACCGGAAGTATTCCACGCTGCGGTATCGGTTGCTGCCTTACATCTATTCGCATGCGTACAACGCCACGAAAACGGGATTGCCGATGACCCGGGCGATGGTGCTCGAGTTTCAGGACGATCCTTGTACCTACAATCTGCAGGACCAATACATTTTTGGAGACGCTTTTTTGGTGGCGCCCATCTATAAGCCTGTCAGCAAGCGGACGGTCTACCTGCCGGAAGGAACCTGGTACGACTACGACACCGGTGAAGAGCACGCGGGGCCGAAAACTCTGCACGTGGAGCCGCCTCTGGAAACGATGCCGCTTTATGTGCGCGGGAACTCCATCGTGCCGATGGGACCGTTCATGAATTACGTCGGCGAGAAGCCTTTCGATCCGATCACGCTCGATATTTGGCTGGGGTCGCAGGCGGAGTTCACTCTTTTTGACGATGACGAGCGGGCGCGCACGCAGGAGATTGTAAAGTGCC
>Ga0302325_10032224_pt1 | contig 10767 bp, 10 predicted proteins | sample Palsa_T0_2_FD_201948 | JGI IMG/M metagenome (GOLD analysis project Ga0302325, IMG submission 201948) | Peat permafrost microbial communities from Stordalen Mire near Abisko, Sweden - Palsa_T0_2 | ecosystem: Environmental > Terrestrial > Soil > Palsa > Peat permafrost | place: Sweden: Abisko... | reverse complement strand
GTGAGTGACGTCGGCCTGATGCTCAGGCGCGCGCGCGAGCAAAAGCGCATGAGCGTCATCGAGGTGTCTCGCGTCACGCGCATCCCGGCCGCGACGCTCGACGCCCTCGAGGCCGAGCGCTTCGATGATCTCCCCGGTGAGGTCTTCGTCCGTGGGTTCTTGAGGTCCTACGCCCAAGCCGTGGGCCTCGCGCCGGACCCCATCCTCGCGCGGTACACGTCGACCCGCAGCGCGGTCATCGTCACGCCGCTGCCCGCCACGTCTCCGGTGACGGCCGTGCGCGCGGGCAACCGCCGGCTCGGCGTGGCCATCGCGTTCGTGGTGCTCTTGATTCTCGTGACGCTCGCGCTCTCCATCGTCCTCACGCCGCGTGGTCATGGCGTGCCCGCGGAGCTCTCGGCCGTCTCGCCTGCATCACCGACGTGCCTGGGCGTGTAGGCGCGCGCATCGCACGGCGCGTGGAGACGCGCGCCCTCGTCGTACGGAGCGTCGCGTATGGCGAGAGCGACGTGATCGCGACGTTGCTCACCGAGCAAGAGGGAAAGATCGCAGCCATCGTCCGCGGCGCTCGCAAAGGCAGCCGGCGCGTGGCGGGAGCGCTCGAGCCCTTGCACACGATCGCCGCAACCTACGAGGACAAGGGCTCCGAGCTCGTGACGATGAAGGAGGCTCGCGTCATCAAGCCGCGCACGAACCTGCTGCGCCACCTCGAATCCATGGAAGCAGCCGGAACCATGCTCCGCTGGGCGAGGCACGTGTTTCCCCCACGGACGCCGGAGCCCGCGGCCTTCGCCACCCTCATCGAGACCCTCGATGCACTCGACGGATCCGCCGCAGGCGGGACGTCGCGAACACCAGACGACGGATCCGCCGCAGGCGGGACGTCGCGAACACCAGACGACGGATCCGCCGCAGGCGGGACGCCAGCGCCGATCACGCCGATGGTGGAGCTCGCGCGCGCGGGTCTGCGTCTTTTGGCGGACATCGGCTGGGGCATCGAGCTCGAGCGCTGCGTCCAATGCGGAGCCCGTTGCCCGGAGGATGCCTCCGCACAAATCGACGCGCAGAAGGGCGGCATCGTCTGCCGCAAGTGTGGCGGCGCCCGCGTGCTGCTCCGCGCGCCCGCGAGACGCGCAGCCATCGTTGCGCTCTCCAAACCGTCCGACGCTACGATCGAGCCCCATGCCCGCGCTCTCATCGAGCTCGTGGAGAGCGTGATGGCGGCACATACGGGGTACACTTGAGCCGCATCGAGATCGTGACGTTTGGCGAGGTGCTGTGGGACGTCTTCGAGATCGCCCCCGACACCTACCGGCGTGTCATCGGAGGTGCCCCCGCGAACCTCGCCGTCGTGCTCGCGCGGTTGGGCGTGCGGGCGGCGGTCATCGGAGCCGTAGGCGTGGACGCTTTCGGTGAAGCCCTCCGCGCGAGGCTCGCCGCGGAGGGCGTCAGCACGTCGTCGCTGCTCAGGCCCCCCGAGCGCACCGGCCTCACGTTCGTGCACACGGGCCCGCGAGGTGAGCCGAGCTTTCTCTTTTACCGTCACGAGACCGCCGACATGATGCTGCGACGGGAGCACCTCCGCCCAAAGATGCTCCGCGCGACGTTCGCTGTATGCGGGACGAGCACGCTGATGGACAAGGGGCTTCGCCAGGCGACCCTTCGATTCGTCGAGCTCGCGAGGCGGGAAGGCGCGAGCCTCGTCGTGGACCTCAACGTGCGCGCTCACCTCTGGAAGGACGCGCGTTCGATGCGAAAGCGCATCGCGGAGCTCACCCCACACGCCGCGATCATCAAAGCATCGACCGCTGACGTGAAGGCGCTCGGCGGGACTCGGTTCCTCCAGCGCCACTGCCGAAAGGCCACCGTCTTCTTGACCCGTGGGAGTGGCCGAGCAGAGGCCTGGGGAGCCCACGGGAGCGTCGAGCGGCCCGCCAAGCGCGTTCGATGTGTCGATGCGACGGGAGCGGGCGATGCTTTCCTCGGTGGGGCTCTTGCGGTGCTCGTCGCTCGAGGTGCCGTGCCGGGGTCGCGCGCGTGGACGGATCCTGCCGTTTTCTCGGATGCCCTCGAGGTCGGGCATATGCTTGGCGCGAAAGCCGTTTCAAAGGTAGGCGCCGTCACGGGTGTCGTGGGCCTCAGGCAAGCCAAAGGAATGCTCCGTTGATCGACTCCAAGCACGTGCCAAACGCCATCCGCTCTCCACGGGGCGCCGATAGCACCGAGATCGATTGGGCGGATGGCCACAAGGGCATCTACCCCCACACCATCCTGCGCGGGTACTGCCCGTGTGCCGGGTGCCAGGGCCACAGCGGGACGATCTCGTTCATCCCGAACGTCGGCACCGCGCTCGAGATCGACGACATCCAACCCGTGGGCAACTACGCGCTCCAGATCACGTGGTTCGACGGTCACGGGAGCGGCCTCTACACGTACCTTTTCTTGCGCTCGCTCTGCCAATGCCAAGCGTGCCGAGGTCCGCACGGCGAGACGATCCCGAGGGTCTGAGCGTGCCTGACGTCGCTGGGCGTTCGGAAGGCGAGCGGGAGCGCAGCAAGCTCACGGGCCGCGCTGGGATTGTCGGGCTCGGCACGCTCGTGTCGCGCGTGCTCGGTCTCTTTCGCGACATGACGCTGGCCGCCGTGTTCGGGCGCGCGGAGACCGACGCGTTCTTCGTGGCGTTCACCATTCCGAACGCCCTTCGCCAGCTCCTCGGAGAAGGTGCCGTGGCGAGCGCCGTCGTGCCCGTCTTGACGGCCAAGCTCGCCACCGAGACCGAAGAAGCCGCCAAGGACTTCTTCGCCAAGGTCCGCGCCGTGTCGCTCGTCGCGCTCACGCTCGTGACGGCCCTCGGCGTCGCGTTCGCGGGTCCCCTCTGCGAGCTCTTCGCGACGGGCTACCACGCGCGTGCGAACGCGTTCGATCGCACCGTCACCCTCACGCGCATCGTCTTTCCGTACATCTTCTTCATGGGCAGCGCGGCGCTCGGCATGGCGGCGCTCAACGCAAAGCGGCGATTCGGCGTGGCCGCGTTCGCGCCGGGTCTCCTCAACGTCGCCTTCATCGCGTGCGCGTTTCTCTTGCCGGGCCCCCTTACGCGAGCGGGGATGGATCCCGCGTGGGCGATGGGCATCGGCGCGCTCGTCGGAGGCGCGCTCCAGGTGGCCGCGCAGCTCCCTGCGCTGCGCGCCATCGGGTACGGGGGTCTGCCGCGCTTCAATCTTCTCGCCGCCCTAAGGGATCCAGGCGTGCGCGACGTGCTCCGTAGGCTCGCACCGATGACGTTCGGCATCGGCGTCTATTACGTCGACCTCGTCTTGTCGCGCCGGTTCCTGTCCGAGCTGCCGCAGGGATCGCAGAGCTACTTCTCGTGGGCGATGCGCCTGTGCGACTTCCCGCAGGGCATCTTCGTGATGGCGCTCTCCACGGCTGCGCTTCCATCGCTGTCGACCTTCGCGGCAAAGAAGGAGTGGGGCGAGCTGCGAATGACGTACGCGCACGGCATGCGCCTCGCGCTGTTCATCGCCATTCCGTGCAGCGTCGCGCTCGTTGCGCTCGGCGAGCCGATCGTGCGAGCGCTGTTCGAGCGAGGCGCGTTCGATGCGCTCGCGTCGCGTGAGACGGCACGGGCGCTCGTGTGGCAAGGGGGCGCCATCTGGACGGTCGCCGTCGTCCGTCAGGTCGTGCCGGTCTACTACGCGCTCGGAGACACGCGCACGCCCGTCGTGGTGAGCGCGCTCGATCTCACGGCCTTCATCGTGCTCGCCCTCGTGCTGCGAGGCCCGATGGGCCAAGCCGGCATTAGCGCAGCAGTCGCCGGATCGAGCGCGGTCCAGATGCTGCTCCTCGTGGTCTTCGTACGCCGCAAGCTCGGTGGGCTCGAGGTGCGCGACATCGGCGCGTCGGTCGTGCGCACCGTCGTGTCCTCGAGCATCGCTGGAGTTGCGGCCTACGCTGTCGCGCGTCTTTGCGGCGTCTCATCCCATGTCATTCCGGGGATTGCGGCCGTGGGCGTATTCAGCGCGATGTTCGTGATCGTCGCGTGGGGCGTGCGCTCGGCGGAGCTCGCGGAGATCACGTCCGCATTGCGTCGTCGCCTCGCCCGGTGAATGCTCGCTTCGGCATGAAGAGACCCGACGCTCCGCCCATCCTCGACGCGCGCTACCTCGCGAGCGGCACGGCCGTCGAGCAGCTTCCAGGCCCCGCCCTCCCGGAGATCGCGTTCGCGGGCCGATCCAACGTCGGCAAGTCGAGCCTCCTCAACGCCCTCATCCAGCGGCGCTCGCTCGCGCACACGAGCAAGACTCCAGGTCACACCCAGAAGATCAACCTGTTCGAGGTGAGAGTCGCGCAAGCACGGCTCGTGTTCGCCGATCTGCCCGGCTACGGCTACGCGGCGCGCTCCAAGGAAGCGCGGAAGTCATGGGGCCCGATGATCGAGCGCTACCTGCTCACCCGGCCTTCGCTGCGCGCCCTCGTCCTGCTCGTCGACGTCCGGCGCGGCGTGGAGCCCGACGACATCGAGCTCGTGGAGTTCTGGGCACAGACGAAGAAACCGCTCGTGCTCGTCGCGACGAAGGTGGACAAGCTCCCCAAGGCCCAGCACATCCCCGCGCTCAAGAAGCTGCGGGAGGCCGCTCAAAAGGGAGTCGATGCCCGTGCCATTGGCTTCAGCGCGGAGACGGACCTCGGGCGCGCCGAGCTTTGGGACGCCATTCTGACTGCGGCGAGCCTCCCCGGTCAGTAAGCGAGCGTCGTCGCGTACACGCCGCCCTGGACGGTGTAGGCGAGGAGCGCGGCGTTGAGCGGCCCCGACGTGATCGACGGGCCGCCGCCGATCTCGGGGATGGTGCGGAGCGAGCTGATCGCACCGCCATCGGGAGCGCCGGCGTCGGAGCTGGCGATGCTGTAGAGGATGCGCGCAACGGTCATGCCGCCGTTCGTCGCGGTCGCCACGTAGACGTTGCCGGCGGAGTCGATGCCGATGGAGCGGAGGCCGTCATTGCCGTTGGTCGCGCCGAGGCCGGGCATCGTCGTTTGTGCGCCCGGATCGCCCGTCGTGATCGCATAGAGGAGGTCCGTGTCGCCCACGCCGAAGATCGTGCCGTTGGCGATGGTCCAATCGGTGAACCCAGCGCCACCGGGGGGATTGGCAGCGGTACCGAACGTGAGGCCGCCATTGGTGCTCACCGCGAGGTGGTACACGCCGTCCGCCTCTGCGATCGCCCACACGTTGCCGGTCGACTGATCGACGACGATGTCGCTCGGGTTGATGGCGACGAGGTTGGCGCTCGAGAGCGAGAAGCCCGCGTCGTCGACGTCGGCGAGACCCGCGTCGCCAGCGCCAATCCCATCCCGCAAGACGTGGAGCGTCGCGCTGCCTTCGCCGAGGCTCACGGCGACGTAGAGCGTCGTGTTGTACATCGCCATGCTGAGCCCGTAGTTGTACGAGCCGTCGATGGGGGTATCGAGCGTCTGCGGTGCCGCCCACGTCTTGCCGCGATCGGCGCTCGAGCTGAGGAAGAGCGCACCGGCGACGTTGGTGGTTGCCGCGTAGAGCGTGGGCGTCGTGCCGCTGCTGATGATGATGGCGCCCTCCGTGCCGGTGAGCGTCGTCGAGACGGGTGTGCCATACGACAGCCCGCCGTTGGTGCTCGTGGCGACGTACAGCGTGTTCGCGCAGATCATCGCGACGTAGAGGTTGTTCGACGAGTCGATCGCGGTCTTGCGCCCAGCGCCGCCCGAGACCGTGGAGCACGTCATCGTGCCGCTCACGTTTACGGGGCCGACGTTTACGAGGTTGGCGATGCAAGCCGAGCCCTGGCAGGTCTGGTTCGGAGAGCACGCGTTGCCGCATGATCCGCAGTTCGCGGAGTCGGTCGCCGTGTTGACGCACTCGGGGCCAGCGTCACCCGTGCAGAGGGTTTGACTCCCAGGGCACGACGATACACACATGCTGCCCGCGCAGGTCTGCCCCGTTCCGCACTTGTTGCCGCAACTGCCGCAGTTGTTCGGGTCGGTCATCGTGTCGAAGCAGGACATGCCGCACATCGTCGTGCCGCCGCCGCAGGCGAGCGCGCACGCGCCCTGTGAGCAGACCTGGGCCATGCTCGCGCTGCACACCGTGCCGCAGCCGCCGCAGTTGTTCGGGTCCGACTTCGGATCGGAGCAAGTGCCGCCGCATTGCACGAGGGGTGCCGTGCATGTGGTCGTCGTGCCGTCCATGAGACCGCCATCGTTCGTGCCCGCCGAGCCACCACACGCCTCTGCTACTGCCGCGGTCGCGCTCGCAAAACACAACGCGATGAGAATGTTACGAAGCTTCATGGAAGACCCCTTTTTGAGGCCTCCCTTTTACGCCGACAGGACGGCGATTCCGAGAGGTTTTTGCTGCCGCCGCGTGATGCGTCCGGGCACGCCGCCGAGGGGGCGCAAGGTGACGAGCGGCTCCGGAGCGATCTCGCGGTCTACCTCGAGGTCGACCCGAACGTGCTGGACAAGCGTCGCGAGCGCGATGTGCGCCTCCATCATCGCGAAGTGATTGCCGATACAAACGCGCGGGCCTGCACCGAAGGGCATGTACGCGAGCGGGGGCAGCTTCTTCTCGTTCTCCGTCGAGAGGCGGTCGAGATCGAAGCGCTCGGGCTCGACGAACGTGACCTCCCGCCTGTGAATGCCCGCGATGTTGACGAGCACCAGGCGACCCGACGGGATGGGGACTCCGCCGAGCGTGACCGCACGCGTGGCCTTCCGTCCGAGGATGTACGCCGGCGGGTAGAGGCGCATGGCCTCCTTGATGGCCTGAAGCGCGAGTGGGAGAGAAGGCAAGTCGGCAGCCGTCGCGTTGCGGCTCCCGAGGACCGCATCGATCTCGCGCTCCACACGTGCGCGGGCGCCTGGGTTTCGCGCGAGCGAGTAGAGGGTCCACGAGAGGGTGTTCGCCGTGGTCTCGTGCCCGGCGAGGATGAGCGTCATCGCTTGGTCGCGGATCTCGACGTCGCTGAGCGCCGATCCGTCATCCTCGTGCCGTGTGGCGAGGAGCATTCCGAGCAAATCGCCGCGGTCGACCCCGCTCGCGCGCCTCTCGCGAATGAGTCGGTAGACGATTTCGTCGAGCTTTCGAACGGAGTGCCGTAGCCGCAGGTTCCCGGGCGTCGGGATGACGGGTGGCATCGGCACCATGCGAATCATGCCATTCATCATCTCCGTCATCGCGCGCGTGAGCGCTTCGCCCACGTCGTCCGCGTCTCCGCCGAGCTCGGCGTCGAAGAGGGTCTTGCCGACGATCTCGAGCGTGAGGCGCATGATCTCCTCGGCGACGTCCGCGTGCCCCGCGGCCGCGAGCCTCTCGGCGCTCGCGAGCGTACGGTCTTGCATGACGTCGGCGTAGCCCGCGATGCGCTTGTGCGCGAAGAGAGGCGCCATCATGCGGCGTTGGCGCTTGTGCACGTCGCGTTCGCTCGTGAGGAGCCCATTCCCGAGGAGCGGACGCGCGAAGATCGACAACCCCGCACTCTTCACGAACGCGTCGTGCTTCTCGACGAGGAGCTCGTGCGCGAGGGCAGGCGAGCTCAGCATCGTGATGGGGACGACCCCCATGCGCATGTCGACGATGTCGCCATGGTCTCTCGCGACGCGGTGGGAGAAGCCGATGCGGTCACGGCGAAACTCGAGGAGGTGACCTAGGAAAAAGTTGCCCGGGAGTGTGGTAGCAGCGCTCATGCACCATTAATGTGAGCAAACGCTCGCATCCGCAACTCGCAACTGCTAGGCTGTATTCGATGGGTCGTAGAATCGCGCTTGCACCTCGAAAGCAGCCTTCCCAGGCTCGCGCCCAGGCCACCACGGAAGCCATCATGCGAGCAACTGCTCGCATTCTGGTCAAGCGGGGATACGCCGCGACGACGACGAATCACATCGCCGAGGCGGCGGGGGTGAGCATCGGATCCCTCTATCAATACTTTCCGAACAAGGAGGCCATCGTCGCGGCGCTGCTCGACGAGCACCTCCAGCAGTCGATGGCCTTTCTGCGGGCTGGAACGATCGCGGCCCTCGACCAGCCGCTCGAGCAAGCCGCGCGGACGCTCATCGAGGGGCTCATCGCCGCCCACCGCGTTGACCCCGACCTCCATCGCGTCTTCGTCGAGGAGCTCCCGCGCATCGCGAGCTTCGACAAGATCCACGCGGTCGAAAAGGAGACCCTAGCGCTCGTCCACGCGTATCTCGAAGCGCGCATTCCGGAGCTGAAGAAGAAGCGGAAGGTCGATCTCGTCGCGTTCATCATCGTTCATGCCGTCGAGGCGCTCACCCACGGCGTCGTCCTCTTCCGACCCGATTTGCTCGAAGACCCGGCACTGGTCGACGAGGTCGTGCGTCTCGTGGTTCGGTACGTGGAATGAGCACGCCGATGAGGTCGGCGCGGCCCGCCTTGCGCAAGGCTTCGCACGCGAGCGGCCAGTGCTGCGGGTCCCAGTAGAAGAGCAGCGCCTTCATCATGCGTTTCTCGCGTAGGTCGCGCGCGACGTAGACGGCCTTGCCGGTCAGCGGGTCGATGCCGGTGTGGTACATCGCGGTCGCGATCGCCATCGGCGTCGGGATGAAGTCCTGAACCTGCCGCGGCCGCATCCCGCGTTCTTTGAGCCACAACGCGAGCGCGATGGTGTCGGCGAGGGTCGAGCCCGGATGGCCCGTGATGAAGTACGGGACGAGGTACTGCTCCTTGCCGGCCTCCTCGCTCGCCTGGCAGAACGCCTGGGCGAACCGCTCGTAGTGCTCGACGGGAGGCTTCTTCATCTTGTCGAGCACGTCGGGATCGTTGTGCTCCGGCGCGACCGAGAGCTGGCCGCCCGTGTGATGCTGCGCGAGCTCCCGGACGAACTCGGGGCTCCGCATCGCGAGATCGTAGCGAACGCCGCTCGCGACGAAGACGCGCTTGATGCCGGGCTCGGTACGCACCTTCTTCAAGAGCGACACGAGCGGAGCGTGGTCGGTGACGAGGTTCTCGCAGATCCCGGGGTGCACGCACGAGAGGCGCCTGCACGCGCTCTCCGTGCGCTCGTCCTTGCAGCGCATTTGGTACATGTTCGCGGTCGGGCCGCCGACGTCGCTGATCACGCCAGAGAACCCTTCCATCCTCGAGAGGGCGCGCACCTCGCGGAGGACGCTCGCCTCGCTGCGGCTCTGGATGATGCGGCCCTCGTGCTCGGTGATGCTGCAGAAGGTGCACCCGCCGAAGCACCCGCGCATCGTGACGATGGAGTGCTTGATGGTCTCGTAGGCGGGAATGCGCTCGCTCCCGTAGCTCGGGTGGGGGAGGCGGGTGAAGGGGAGATCGTAGAGCCCGTCCATGTCGGCTTCGGCGAGGGGTAAGGCCGGCGCGTTGAAGTAGACGGCTTCGCGACCGTGCACTTGAAGGAGTGGCCGGCCGTTATGGGCGTTCGTCTCGTATTGGAAGGCCCGCGCCATCTTGGCGAAAGCCTCGCGGCTCGCGGTGATCTCCTCGTACGACGGAAGCACGACGACGCCACCGTCGGTGACGTAGCGGCTCGCGTGCGACGCGACCGGCTCCCACTCGCGCGGGCTTCCCATCGCGTACGCCGTGCCGCGAATGTCGCGGAGATCGCGCACGGTCTCACCCGCGTCGAGGCGCCGTGCGATCTCCCACGCCGCGTGCTCGCCCATGCCGAACACGAGCAGGTCGCACTTCGAGTCGAGGACGATGGAGCGCCGCACCGAATCGCTCCAGTAGTCGTAGTGCGCGATGCGACGAAGCGACGCCTCGATGCCGCCGAGCACGATGGGCACGCCGGGGAACGCTTGCCGCGCGAGGTTGCAGTAGGCGAGCGAAGCGCGGTTGGGCCGAGCGTTCGTCCGGCCGCCGGGCGAGTACTGGTCCTCCCCGCGCACCTTCTTTTGCGCCGTGAGCTTGTTGAGCATCGAGTCGAGGTTGCCGGCGCTCACGCCCGCGAAGAGACGCGGCGCCCCCATGCGCGCGATGTCGCTCGGTGAGTCCCAGCGAGGCTGCGCGATGACGCCCACGCGGTAGCCACGCCCTTCGAGGAAGCGCGCGATGAGAACGGGACCGAACGCCGGGTGATCGACGTAGGCATCGCCCGTCACGATGAGCACGTCGAGCTCGTCCCAACCTCGCGCCTGCATCTCTTCGCGCGTCGTCGGAAGGAACGCGCGGGCGTTGCGCGTCGCGGGGCCGTGCTTGCTCGTGCGCAGCTGCGTGACCGTCATGCGTCACCGACGAAGCGCTGAAAGCCAACGGCGAAAATCTTCCCGTCAGGTCGTGCGACGAGCGCACCCCACCGGCACTTCTCGATCAGGCGGCCTTTTGTCGTACCGAATCGGACGTCTTGGCCCTCTTCGAGCGACGCAAAGGTCCGCGCCGCGAGAGAAGCTTTGGCCATCGGCGAGCCTCGCGGAGCAACGGCAGGCGTCACCGAGTCCCGCCTCGTTCGCTTGGTTATGTCTTCGCCGAGCCAAACGTCGCACCACGTGGCGTCCGACCAGAGGATGACACCGAGCGCGGTCTCCGCGCCGCGTTCGACATGGACGACGGCTCCCGCATCGCCGTGGGAGGTGGTGGGTCCGCCGAGCTGCTTGCGGGCGCGCGCGAGCGTCAGCCGCGATGCAGGCAGGACGACGGGAAGGGACAGGCGGCGCGGCATCGTCAGTTTGCGACGAGCGACACGTCGTCCACGAGAATGCATTGCCCCCCATTCGGCGGGTTAATGGAGAGGAGAATGCTCGTCCCTGCAT
>Ga0302325_10032223_pt1 | contig 10767 bp, 8 predicted proteins | sample Palsa_T0_2_FD_201948 | JGI IMG/M metagenome (GOLD analysis project Ga0302325, IMG submission 201948) | Peat permafrost microbial communities from Stordalen Mire near Abisko, Sweden - Palsa_T0_2 | ecosystem: Environmental > Terrestrial > Soil > Palsa > Peat permafrost | place: Sweden: Abisko... | reverse complement strand
GCAATGTCCATCGTCAGGCCATGGCGTTCCGCCAACTCGCGCGCGTGACTGAGTTCCGCGACCGTGGCGTAGATACGCGACGGATCGGCGATGTCGGCCGCGCAGCCAACACCCTGCACTCCATAGCGGGCGAGATAGGCCGCGAGCTGCTCGGTCAACACGCCCTGTACTTCGTGGCCAATCCTGGCTCGAACGGGCTTCAGAGTAGCCGTAGTGGCCGGCGATGCGCCGCTCGGCGCAGCCCCAACGGCTTGCGTCAAACCGATTCCCGCGCCCAGCGCCATGGTGCCAACGAAGTTGCGGCGACTAAGACTGTCCATAAGGCTCACTTGTTATTCCAGCAGTGGATGTCCGGCAGGTAATTGATGCGCATACCAGCTCGCGAGCCGATGTCGAATCGTCTTCTCCCCGACCTGGTCTTCCGGCATTGGCGAAATGAGCTTGTCGTGCACCAGCAGGCGATAGACGTATAGCGCCTTGGCGCTCGCCGAGTCGGTCGGCTCGAATTCGACCGCCTTGCGTCCTTCTGCATATTTGATGCCGGCAAGCAACGCCGCTTTGAATACTTCCGCTTCGTTTTTGAGTTTTTTCATGACGCTATAGCAATTGCGATGAGGTATCGCTGCTTGGAGACGTGATCGAATACAGCATCAGATCTTGCCCCCCGACTGTCGTGGCCACTAAGTGCTCGAATGTGAATCCGAGTTTGCGTAGCAGTTTGCCTGAGGCCTGATTGGTCTGCGAAGTGATGGCCACGATCCGATCGATGCGAAGACGCGTTGCCGCATACGACATCACGGCCGCCGCTGCCTCGTAAGCATAACCGTTGCCCCAGAAGCGTGATAGGAAAGCAAACCCGAGATCAACGTCTTGCAATGTGTCGCGCTTTATCAGACCGCACATGCCCAGGGGCTCGCCACTGTCTGTCAATTCGACCAGGTATAGGCCAAAGCCGAGTCGGGCATACATCGCAAGCGGACCGTCCTGGATATAGCGCTCCGCGTCGCTGGATGTCTTAATACCTTTGTCGCCAATGTGTTGCAGCCAGGAGGGCTCGTTTAAGAGCTCGACAATGAAGGCTGCATCGTTAAGATCGAAGTGGCGCAGAGTCAGTCGTTGCGTTTGCAGGACGCGCGTGCTCATGTTGACGCAGCGTTGCGTAGATAAGAGCTTAGCCGCGCAAGGGCAGGGGTGCACACAACGGCGTAAAGCCGCCCGGCTCAGTGCGATTCCGCAGGAATCGATGCACCGCGACAGCCGACCAGAAAGTCAAAATCGCAGCCGCGGTCTGCCTGCAGTACGTGCTTGACATACAGGGCCTGATATCCCTGCCTGCTGCTGGGTGGCGCACGCCATGCTTGTCGCCGACGCTCCAGCTCGCCAGGGTCTACGAGCAGTTCCAGTCGGCGGCCTGCGACGTCCAATACAATCTGATCACCCTGCTGCACCAACGCCAGCGGCCCGCCGACGGCGGCTTCAGGGGCGACGTGCAGCACGACCGTGCCGTAGGCGGTGCCGCTCATGCGCGCATCGGAGATTCGCACCATGTCGCGCACGCCGCGCGCCAGCAGCTTCGCGGGCAGAGGCATGTTGCCGACCTCGGCCATGCCCGGGTAGCCACAAGGGCCGCAATTTCGCAGCACCATGATGCTGCTCGCATCGATCTCGAGCGTCGGGTCATCAACTCGTGCATGAAAGTCATCGATCGAATCGAACACGACCGCGCGGCCAGTGTGCTGCATCAGCTCCGCAGTCGCAGCAGATGGTTTAAGTACCGCGCCATTGGGTGCGAGATTGCCCCGCAGAACCGCGATGCCTCCGTTCGCAGTCAACGGTGCAGTCACGGGCCGAATCACATCGGCGTTGAAAACCTCCGCGCTGCCTGCATTCTCTTTGATGCTCTTTCCGTTGACCGTCAATAAGTCACCATCGAGCAGTCGTGCCTCCAGGAGCTGGCGCACGACCGCCTGCAAGCCCCCGGCATAAGCAAAGTCCTCCATGAGGAATTGGCCCGAGGGCATCAGGTTGACCAAAGTCGGTATCGAGCGACCCAGGCGGTCCCAGTCATCGAGATTTAAATCAACGCCGATACGTCCGGCAATGGCGATCAAATGCACCACCGCATTGGTTGAGCCGCCGATCGCGGCAGTGAGGCGAATCGCATTTTCAAACGCAGGCTTGATTAGAATCCGCGAGAGTCGAACGTCTTCTTTGACCAGATCGACGATGCGCCGGCCGGCCAGATGTGCGAGCACGCCGCGGCGCGAGTCCACTGCGGGGGTGGCCCCGTTGCCCGGTAATGCCACGCCCAGCGCCTCGACCAGACAGGCCATAGTCGAGGCTGTTCCCATCGTGTTGCAACTGCCGGCAGAGCGGTTCATGCCGCTTTCGGCCGTGGCCAGATCGGCCATACTCAGCTTTCCGGCCCTGACCTCCTCGCTCAGCCGCCACACGTCAGTGCCAGAGCCGATGTCTCGGCCCCGAAAGGTGCCCCGAAGCATGGGTCCACCAGAGACGACGATGGCGGGGACATCGCAACTTGCAGCACCCATCAGCAGGGCCGGCGTGGTCTTGTCGCAGCCCACCAGCAGCACGACGCCGTCGATCGGATTGCAGCGTATCGACTCCTCTACATCGATACTGGCAAGATTTCGCAGTATCATCGCGGTCGGGCGGATATTCGTCTCGCCGAGCGATGTGACGGGGAATTCGAGCGGAAGTCCGCCAGCCTCCCAGACGCCGCGCTTTACATGCTCTGCCAGGTCGCGCAGGTGCGCGTTGCACGGGGTCAGTTCCGAGAATGTGTTGCAGATCCCAATTACCGGCCGCCCGTCGAATTCGTCAGCCGGAAAGCCACGCATCCACGATCGATGAATGAACGCGTTGCGATCGTGTCCGGAAAACCACGCCTGAGATCGCAGTGCTCGCTTGGATGATTTCATGCTTATAGCCAACGCGCCGAGGATGCGCGCTTTTCAGGAGCCGGGATTATGCCATATCACATAGCCGTCGGTTTGCTCTCGCAGGAAACCAACTCGTTCTCACCGATGCTTACGGACCTGGACACCTTCAAGCAGTGCCTGTTCCTGCGTGGCGATCAGCTATTGCGTCCGGACTACAAGGGGCTCTATGTCGCGGTTCCGGGCTTTTTGTCAGTCCTGAGGGAAGCCGGTGCCGTACCCGTACCACTGATTGCCACCGAGGCAGTGGCCAGCGGTCCCCTGACGCGCGCGACGTTCGAGGCCTTGCTCGATGAGTTGACCGCACGCTTGCGTGCGGCTGGTCCCGTGGATGGACTGCTGTTGGCGCTGCATGGGGCCCTCATGGTCGAAGGCGACGACGGCGGTGGGGACGGGGAGATCATCAGGCGCATGCGCGCGATACTGCCCGCGCACGTGCCTATCGGTATTTGCTTCGATCTGCATGGCCATATCACTCCGAAGATGCTGCAACCGAACTGCTTTCATGTCGGCTTCCAGACTTACCCGCATCTGGATATTTACGAGACCGGACAACGTACGGCGCGCTTGATGCTCGATACCCTGGCGGGCAAGCGCAAACCAGTGATGGCTTTGGTCAAGCGGCCCATGGTGCTCAGCGCCTCGGCGGCGCGGACCTCGGATGGACCATTGCAAGGCGTGGCCGAGGCGGCGCGGCAGGCCGAACACCAGGGCCGGGCGCTGCACGCCTCCATTTTTCCGGTTCAACCCTGGCTCGACATTCCTCAACTTGGTTTCGCCGCGCTGGTATGCGCGGATAACGATGTCGCGCAAGCCGAGCAGGTGGCTACTGAATTGGCTGATATGGCCTGGAGCCGACGTCATGACTTCGACCCGGCGCTGGTTTCCCTGGACGAGGCGATCCGCAGCGCCCACGCCGCCGACGGACTCACCGTCGTGGGGGACGCAGGCGATGCGCCCACGGGCGGATCCGCAGCCGACAACGCTGCAGTATTGCGCGCGCTGCGCGCCAGCCATATTGATCGAGCTGAACGCCTGACGTATCTGACGTTGTGTGATCCGCCGGCTGCAGCCGCGGCGCATCGGGCAGGCAAAGGCGCCGCTCTGAAGCTCTCGTTAGGACATCATTTCTCGACCAAAGATGGCAAGCCCATCCGCTGTGCCGTCGAGGTGCTGCTCACTTCGGACGGTGAATACCAAATGCGCGATCAGGATCTACACGTGAAGATGGGGCCCTCTGCGGTGCTTGCGATCGGCTCCTTGCGAGTATTGGTGCGCACACTGCCTTCCGTCGAGTGGGATAGCGAGATGTATTTCTCCGTAGGCCTGGATCCGCGCGCAGCCTGCCTGGTGTTCGTGAAATCCCCGGGCGGATTTCGTCATTCTTTTTCGCGCTTGGCCGATCGCATTGTCATGGCAGATACGCCCGGGCCGACCTGTGCCAACATGTTGCGGGTGCCTTTCACGAAGGTGACTCGACCGCTGTTTCCGCTCGATCAGATCTAAGCGCTCCGGGGCTCGCCTTCAGGCGAAAATAGATCAGCGCGCTGATCACGCAAAGCACCGCACCCATGTCGAAGACGATGCGCAGATCGATCTTCAGGTCACGCAAGTGGCCAAAAAAGTAAATCCCCAGGCCCGCCGAAATCATGCCCACGCAGTTGAGCATCCCGTAGGCGGTGGCACGATAACGTGCATCGACCACTTCGCACAGCACCGGCATGGTGTTGGAGTCATAGAATGAGGCAAACAGGTAATAAATCGCCAGGCCCAGAATTGCCAGTCCCAACACATTACTGTTAGCCATCAGTAGGATGCCAGGGGCACCAATAACGAAACCTATTGCTGGCACAAACATGCGGGCCCGGGCGTTAGTGCGACTCCAGCGGTCGGCCCAGAAGCCCCCGATGAACAGACCGGCAATCAACCCGAGGTTCTTATAACCGGTGGCCGAGATGCCCGCGACGCCCTGTGTCACGTGAAAGCGTTCCTGAAAAAAGACTGGCGCCCAGCCGATGACCGTCCAGTCAGCCAGATTCAAAATCGCGTGCGCTACCAGCATCAGGACAAAGGAGCCCAGACCCAGCAGGCCAATCAACGCTGCGCCCAGGCGCGCCCCGCTCTTGGCGACCTCTGGTGCCGTGGCCACCGTGGATGCTCGCGGCGCATCGCGCAGCAGCAGCGCCAGTGGCAGCGCGTACGCGATGCCGATCAGGCCGACAAGGGCGAAGGCGAAATGCCAGCTCTCGCGCTCCGCGAGCCAGCCGCCCAAGCCGCTCAATGCGAGACCGACGACGAACCCGGTATGATGAATCGCTATGGCTCTCGAGCGGGTCGGGCCGCGGTGATAGTCGCAGATCAGCGCGAGCGCGGCCGGCATATAGCAAGCCTCAACGAGACCCATCAGCGAGCGCAATACGACCAGCTGTTGAAATGTCCGGCAGTAGGATGCGAGCCAGGTGGCGATCGACCACAGCAGCATGCTGCCGACTATGACGCGGCTGCGATTGAATCGATCCGACAGAAAGCCGGCAAATGGGCTGGCCACGCCGTAGGTCAACAGTAGCGAAGAGGTCAGCAGTCCGAACTGTGCCTCCGACATGGGTATCGCCGTAACGATCGAGCCATGCATGGTCGTGAACAAGGCACGGGCAAGATAGTTGGACAACACCGTGAACCAAAGCAGCACGACTATGCGCCAGGCATGTGGGGGAAGTTTGGCCTCCGTCTCCACTACGGCAGTGACCCAATGCTCGCAGCGTTGAGCGCGTCCCTAATAACCAGCCCTCTTGTCTACGATGTTTTCCAGGGGCTCACCTTTCTGGTAGCGCTGAAAATTCTCGATAAAGAAGCGCATCGTCAGTTCGTCCGCCGCCGGCTCCAGCGTCCAGTCGGTACAATGCGGGGAAATCAGAACGTTTTCCATGCCCCAAAGTGGCGATTGCTCGGGCAGTGGCTCCTGCTCGAATACATCAAGCGAGGCCCCCAGCAGCTTCCGGTTCTGCAATGCCGCGATCAGCGCCGACTCATCGATCACTGGACCGCGCCCCAGATTGATCACAATTGCACTGGGCTTGAGCACCTCAAACTCGGCGTGACTGATCATGTGGCGTGTTTCGGCTGTCAGCGGTGCTGCGCACAGCAGTACATCGATTCCCGACAGCATCTGATGTAGCTGCTGCGGACCAAAAATACGGTCCACCAGCGGATCGTTGTCGGATTTATTCGGGTTGCGCCTCAGGGCGTGTACCGTCATTCCCACTGCCTTGGCCAGCAGCGCGCATTCGCGACCGGTCTCGCCATAACCGACAATACCCATGACCCGTCCAGCCGTGAACTGCACGTTGAACGGCGCCCATTTGCGCTGGAGTTGATTGTCCAGCATCAGCCGCACCCGCTTGTAGTGATACATAATCCCAAGCAGGGCAAATTCGGCCAAAGAGCGCTTGTATACACCGCGCGCATTGGTCAAGGGCACATTGCTTTGAATGAAAGCGGGGAACAAAAGCTTCTCGACGCCCGCTGAGAGCGAGTGCACCCAGCGAGTCGATTTCGCCTGCTGCCAAATCTGCGGGAAGTTGAGGGCCTTGCCCGCACCGGAAACAAGTATGACCTCTGCTGTCTGGGCCGATTGCTCCACTTCAGATTGATTGTTGCTGATAAAGACATCGCTGAGCGCGCGCAAGGACTCGAGATTTCGCACGACATGCTCATCGGGCGGGGAGATCACCAGCAGTTTGGTTTTCGACATACTCATTCCCATAAGGAGCGCAGATCGCTCCTTAAGCCATTGATTACGCTCCGACACGGGCCTCTTATGCATCCTTGCGGACTGGTAACCGGCCGCGCGAGCCTTCGGCTCGAGTCAGTGCGCTGTTAAGACTTATACCATCTCGCTGACGCCGCCGATGTGGTTGACAGCTGTGAGCCGCGCGCCGTAGGGTCTTGAAATGTCTGATAGGTTAAGAGCGACTCGGCCGACGGACTCGCGAGTTTCCGGTAGCGGCTTTGATGGCTCGCGCCGGCGCATCGCCGAGAGCGCGCAACACCTGGTTGGCGGTGTCGGTAGCAATTTCCGCATGGGTATCTCGCCAACGCCGCTGGTGTTCGAACGCGCCGAGGGCCCAATTCTGATCGACGCGGATGGCAATAGGCTGATCGACTATTATCTCGGCATGGGTCCGATGATCCTGGGCCATACACCGGCCGACATACGTCGCGCGGTGGAGCGGCAGCTCGATCGGGGTATCCTGTTCGGGGGCCAGAGCGGGATCGAGGCGCGGGCTGCCGAACTGGTGTGCGAGATGGTGCCGTGCGCTGAGCGCGTGCGGTTCAATTCCAGCGGCTCGGAGGCGGTCCAGGCCGCGCTGCGATTGGCCCGCGCAGTAACGGGCCGCGAGAATCTGGTGAAGTTTGCCGGCCATTATCATGGCTGGTTCGATAACGTGCTCTGGTCCACCGCTCCGCCGGCTGGGGCCACCGAGCCGGTGGCTGGCAGCCGCGGTCAGCTTGCGCAAGCTGCCGAGAAGCTTACTGTGCTGCCTTGGAACGATCTGCAGGCATTACGCATCCGGCTGCAGCAGCGCGATATTGCGGGCGTGATCATGGAGCCGGCGATGTGCAACGCCGGGTCCATCGCGCCACTACCGGGTTATCTGGAGGGCGTACGCGCAGTCTGCGACGAGACCGGCACGATCTTGATTTTCGATGAGGTAATCACCGGATTTCGACTGGGACCGGGCGGCGCGCAGGGCCGCTTCGGCGTTACGCCCGATCTGGCCGTATTTGCGAAGGCAATTGCCAATGGCTTCCCGGTAGCGGCCATCGCCGGTCGGGCCGACATCATGGATCTGTTTACCCAGGGAGTAGTGCATGGCGGCACCTACAACGGCCAGGCCGTTGCCATGGCTGCCTGCGTCGCCACTCTGGAGCGGCTGGGGCAATCCGGCACTTACGCGCGCCTGGAAGAGCAGGGGCTGCGTCTCATGAATGGCATTCGCACGCGATTGACCGAGGCCGGGATAGCCGCCGTGGTGAGCGGCTTTCCCGCAATCTTCCACATAGCCTTTGGCCTGACCACAGCTGCGCGGGATTGGAACGATTTACTGGGCGTCGATCGCCAACGCTATATCGCCTTTACCACCGCTCTATTGAGCCGCGGCGTACGGGCACTGGAGCGCGGGGCGTGGTTTCTGTCCACGGAACACGACGACGCCGTGATCGATGCGACGCTCGATGCGGTGTCCAGCGCCGCACGTGAGCTCGCGTGACGGGGTGTGCATGAGCACAGGGGACTTCCCCGATCGCGCGTCGGTGCGCGCGCATTACGGTACACCCAGCGAAATGTCTTTGGCCAAGGAGCTAAAGCGACTCGATAAGCATTGCCGCGCGTTCATTGCGCTTTCCCCGTTTGTCGTGCTGGCGTCTTCTGACGCGCAGGGGCGTTGTGACGCGACCCCCCGCGGTGATGCGCCGGGCTTCGTAGCCGTACTGGACGATCAGACGATTGCGATCCCGGATCGCACGGGCAACAAGCGCGTCGACACCATGCTGAACGTCATAGAGAACCCACGCATCGGCGCGCTGTTCCTGGTACCGGGCGTGAATGAAACCCTGAGAGTCAATGGTCGCGTGCGAATCAGCCTCGAGCCGGCCTTACTGGCAAGCATGGCCGTGAATGGCAAGCCGCCCAAAGCGGCTACGCTGATCGACATTGAAGAAGTCTACTTCCAGTGCGCCAAGGCTGTACTGCGCTCCGATCTATGGAATCCGGAAAAAAGAGTCCCGAAAGGTACCTTTCCCAGCCTCGGCCGGGTGCTGGCCGATCAGATCAAGGGTGCAGAGGCCGAAGCCGAGAACTACGAGAAAGCGATCGAAGAGCGCTATCGCACCCAGTTGTATTGATCCGCGCGGATTTTACCCCGCGCGGACCGCTTGCCGTTATCGTGAGCTACCAGCGCTTGGTCAGACTCAATTGAATAAGCCGCCCGAGCGGGTTGGCCGACAGTGTGGTGAAGCCGGTAGTCGCCTCGATCAGCGGCGGATGCTCGTTGAGTATGTTGTACGCGTTGAGCTGCACGCGCAGATCGTGGGGCAGTTGGTAGGCAGCAACTAAATCAACCGTAATAAACTCCTGCACCCATTGGATGGCGGCGCACGAGGTGTCACCGCAAGGTGTCACGTAGCCAAAGTTATAGTGACCCGTGTAGTTCAACGCGGCCTGCGTTGTTAAAGGACCACTCTGCCAACCCAGTGTGCCGCGCACGTGCCATGGAATCACGTTGTAGGCGCTGGTATCGCTCGATTGCTCGCTGGCGCCGTTTGTCAGGTTGTTCGAATACGGCGTGCCGGGTCCCGCATTGGATTCGTATTGCGTCAGATACTCGCCGCTCAATTCCGCCAGCACGTTCCCACCCGACACCGGCAGCTTGTAGCTGAAATCAAAGTCCCAGCCGTCGATCGCGGTGGCGCCGATATTCGCGCGCCGTGCGTCGAGAATCTCCCAGATTGGGGGCTGTGGAACCTCGGTCAAGGCTCCTGTCAGTCGGATGCCAGCGAGGATCGTCGCGATCTGCGCCGGCGTCAACGGGCCCAATACTCCCGTTGCCGGATCAACGACATTGATATTCTGGAATCGCGACTCCAGCGAGGGCAGGTTCACATTAAATGAGATCGGGATTTGAACTTCATTGGAGAATCTAACCATCCAGTAGGTTATGTTCGTCTTGAATCCCGGCACCTCTGGTGGCGACCAATCGAATCCGAAAGAGGCGTTCTTTGCCTTTTCGGGTTGTAGGCCAAGACGGCCGCCCGCGATGTAAGCCTCCTCATAAGTCTGGCCCGCAGGAACCACATAGCCCGGTGGTGGCGTGGCGGGGAATGTGCCACCCGCGCGAGTGTCGATGCCGTAGATGTCGGCCAGCTGTGGGGCATGGAACGAAGTGCCGTAACTGGCACGGAATTTGAGACCGTCAATCGGCGTCCAGTCTAGTCCGTACTTCGGATTGGTCGTGTTGCCGAAATCGCTGTAGTGGTCATACCGGCCGGCAACGGAAAAATTCAGGCGCTGCACGCCGGGCATTGCGTTACCCGCGCCAACCAAGGGCACCGCTAGCTCAGCGAAAGCCGCGTTCACCTCGCGGCTCGCATTTTCGAAGTTATCGGTGTAGTCGGACTGTCCTGGAATACCGATTGGATCGGAGCCGCTGTACAGTTCGTGGCGATTGGCGCCGCCGACCGCCAGTTTCACGTCACCGCCAGGCAGCGCGAAGAGTGGGCCATCGGCCTTTACGTTGACGTCATACAGCTTCTGCTCGCCGTAGAACCACAGCGGATAGTTCAGGATTCCGGCAGCCACTGTCGCATTGGTGCGATTGCTGAACGGATCCAGTGCCGTAGCGGTCGTCGTGCCATTGACGGCTGCATTCAGGTCCGTGATGTCGACGCCGCCGTTATCTGCATTGAGAGCCGAGCTGCTGCTCCAGCCGTAATCCAAATCGGCGCTCAAGCGCCACTTGGCTCCGAGATCAACGTCGACGCCGAGATCGACCATGCCGGACCGGGAGCTGTACATATCGTACAGCGGAGTATCCAGATTGCCGGTATTCCAAAGCACTTGTTCGGAAGTAGCCGTAACCCCGGCGGGCAGCGTAAAGAATGGGTTGGTGTTGTTGAGCGTCACGTTTTCATTCGATACCTGCGGTATCAGCTGCTTGGCCTTGTCATCGGTGTATTTGGCGTCAAGGGAAAGGTGAACGCGATCTCCCACGTCCTGCCGGACAGTTGCGAGCACCGCGTACCGACGCTC
>Ga0302325_10032222_pt1 | contig 10767 bp, 3 predicted proteins | sample Palsa_T0_2_FD_201948 | JGI IMG/M metagenome (GOLD analysis project Ga0302325, IMG submission 201948) | Peat permafrost microbial communities from Stordalen Mire near Abisko, Sweden - Palsa_T0_2 | ecosystem: Environmental > Terrestrial > Soil > Palsa > Peat permafrost | place: Sweden: Abisko... | reverse complement strand
GGAGGAGTGAGGGAGCGCTGGGCCGGGGCGGCCGCAGGAGCGGCGACGTTCGTTGCAATGCTGGCGGTGCTGGCGATGATGAACCACCCGGGTCCATGGACGGATCGGACTCAAATCGCCTGGGTGGGAATCGAACCGTCGGACGAGGTGCCGCTGGTGATGGGCGGCAATGTGCAGGACGCTGCGCCGGGATGGCCGCTGCGGCATGCGAATCCGCGTGTGAGCTTTACGCCGGATGGGGGAGCGGCATTTGTCGTGCACTGCGGTGGCGGTGGCGGATTCGTATTCGACGATCGTAACCACTTGCTATATGGCACGCCGCTGACTGCCACCGCTCCGGCACAGGTGGGGAATTACAAGCTGCTGGTGCGGAATTACTGGTACGCGGTTCCGTGGACCCACGCGAGGCGCGTCATCGGAGGAACGGCGAGCTGGCATATCGCGGTCTACGACAGCGGTGGCCACTCGCTGTTGGCTGGCAATGAAGGAGTTTTGCGAGCCAGCGATGAAACGGTGATCGAGCTGTTGCCGGCTCTGGATGGAACCATCCGGCGGATGCGCGCGCACTCTGATCCCGCGTCGGGGCCACTCATGGAGTGGGCGAGTCATATCCAGCTTCTGTTGAGATCAGGCGATAAAGCGTACTACATCGCCGACAACCCGAACCTCGAGCCCGCGGCGCCCGGCCAGCGCGTCCCAGCAGGATCAGAGCTGACGATTCATTGGCCACACCTCAGGCTGAAGATGCGTCTTGAGACCGACCGCGGAATTCCGCGGCTTGTCTTTCTGCCGCCGTTCCGCCAGTCGAGCCCGCTGCCCCCAGCCGACTTCGCGCATCCGGGGCACGCGCGGCTCACTATCGTATCGAGCCCATCGCCCGGCGACGTGGCGTTTTTACTGCCGATCTCGTTGTTGCACCAGCAGCGTTATGAAGCGGACATGGAGCAGGGTTTGTTCATACAGCCCGAAAAATCCGCAACGATTGCGGTCCCTCTGCCGGAAGCGGAGCGTCCGTCGTTTGAAAATTTCCCCGGAGTCACCTCTTCAATTGACGCCCAGATCGATCGCTACCACTTCTATTTCGACACGATTCGCGACGTACCGGCGGTATGGCTTCCAGGTCGCGAGGGATCGGGAGTTCCGCTGAGCCTTCCGCTGTTTCTTGCGTGGCTCAGCTATTTGTGTTGTGTCGCGGCGGTGTGCGATCCGGCATTTTCACTGGAGCCGCGGACGCGGCTGAGCCTGCTGGGATTCTCCCTGGTGGTTTGGGTCGCGCTGTGCCTTCGGTTGGCCCTGGCTTACAGATACGCGGTGAATCCGGGAACGCTGGACGAACTGGGTCAACGGGGGCTGCTATTAGCCCTGGCGGCGATCACCGCACTTCCCGGGTTCATTCTGCTTCTCGCATGTCTGACGTTGCTTGTACGTGCGAGAACGAATAATGCGGCAGCGCTACGCCGGGCATGGCTATGGTCGCTGCCCGCACTCGCGGTTATTTTCTTTCTGCCCTGGATAACGCGTGGGATTTGGCCGGGGCTCGGGGGTTCGTCAGGAAGTCTGGGTTTCTGGCCGGTTTCAACGCTCTTTCTTCTGTGGGCGTGTCTCTCCATGGCGTTATGGATAAAGTGGCGGCGCATGCAGCGCGCGTCATGGAAACCTTCAGTCCCGATGGAGAACCGTCTTGCCTCGGTGCGGAGGTGGGTGGAGCAGCGATGGCAGGCAGGTTGGCCGAAGGCCAATATCCTCTTCGGCTTTGTGGTCTCCGGGACGATATGTGGGCTCGCGCTCGTAAGCAATCTCGTTCGACCGCTGAACGGAATCGGCAAAGAAGTGCTGGCGCCGCTTTATCAGCTGATAGCGATCGCCATTATGCTCGCCGTTAAACCTTATTCGCTGCGCGGTGAGCGTCGGGTAACGTTCCCGCGGCGGTGGCTGCTGCGGGCAATGCTGATCCTCGTCCCTTTCTTTGTCCTGCCCTTCTGCTTTAACGACATCGGCGGCATCTACGCAGGGTGTTCTCTCCTGATTCCGTTTGGATTTGTCCTGGCCTTTCGCCAGGCGCGGCGGCCCGCCTGGTTCCTGGCTCCGCTGGCTTCACTCTTCATCGTTGGATTGTTTCTATTGTGGTACTTTCCCGGACAGGTTCCCGGACAACGAAGCTATGCGCGGCTCCAGCTGTGGAAGCACACGTCGCAGTGGGTGCAGTCCCAGTTGTTATGGGAGCAGGCCTACACTCCGGACAGCGGCTGGGGTACCGTCAAGGGCTGGATACACACGCATCTGCTCGGTGAGGAATCGTGGAGCCCCGGCGGTAATTCGCGCGCACAGCAACTCGCGGACGCGGACGCTCATATCTGGGCGAACCGGCGCATGGTCGCGATTGGCGGCTTCTGGGGTACCGGCTACGGGCAGGTTCGCGCCGCTAAGGCCGGAATTCCACTGCAGACGCTGCAGTCGGACAGCACCTACGCGTTTTATATTGCCGGCGAGCACGGCGCAGTGGGTGGCGCCTGCCTGTTATTGTTCGCTGCGCTCCCCGTCGCCTTCGCCTGGTGGAGGCACCGCCAAAGCCGCCAGCCGACCTGGCTCTCGGACCTTTTATATATCGTTGCCGCGGCCTTCTATATCGAGACGCTGTGCCAGATCGTAATGAATGCGCTGCCGCTGGTTCCCATCACCGGGCGCAGCATGCCGCTGCTCTCGGTCCATTCCACATCGGACCTGCTGCGCTGGACCGCTCTCTTTGGATGTGCCGCGGTGTTTATGGTTACGGATCGCGAGAGCTCGGTAAGCGGGAGCAATGCCCCGACGCCGAGGACCTGGCATACGACGTTAATTGTGCTTGTAGTTATCGCGCCCGGCGCCTTGCCATCGCTGGCCCTGATGAATCCTCCCCCCGCCATCTACGATCGGGACCAGCGCATCCGGGACCAGATTGAAGCGACGCGGGAGCGGCTGACGTACGATTCGCGGTCACGGCTAATCTCGTTCCGGAGCAAGCAGGCCGCCGAGTTGGAAGAGTACAACGAAATCCATCAGGAGATGGAGCACTTCAATCGGTTGCCGGATGCCGAAAAGGTTCCGCTGCGAGGCGAAGCATCTTCATCCGGATGCGGTGGGAGCAGAGACGCGGCAACGCTCGAGGATTACGGCGACTGGATGCAGGCGCAGATGAATTGCGACACTCCTTCCCGCTCGCCGCATCCGCCACTGTTCCGTGTTTTTGCGCCGGACGACTTCGCGGACGAAGAGGGATTGCTGGAGAATACGGATCCCGACTACATCATCGCTGCGAATCCGGCGTACGACGCGGCGGTCAATCTGGACACTGAGCTCAAGCCTGGGAAACTGAAAGCGATCGCGTGGCGGGACGGAGGGGGTGCCAGCTGGTTGCTGCAGGGGATGGGAGCCCAGATCCGCATTGCGCCGGTGGCAGCGCCTGGCCAGGCACAGGCAAGAGTCAGGCTGAGGCTGACGGGCCGGCGCTTGCTTTCAGACACCGACGACGCTCCGGGCGTAACGCGTTTTCTGCTGGGGTGCGGCGTCACACCCATAGCACCCAGGAACCAGCCACGACGCAAAGTTGGACGCAAGCCGGGCGTTGTTCCCGACCAGAAACTGCCTTCTCTGATGGATGTAGTGGCCGATACCGACAAAATAAAGATACTGCCAGGCGATGTGAAGCTGGAGTATCAGAGCGGGGGGAAAGGCTGGTACAAGTCGCTGAAGGGTCCGGTCGAGCTAACGAACGATGTGCGCGTGAGAACAAGGGATGGGGTGTGCAGATTGCCGCAGCATCCATCGTTTACGCTCTCGCGGTCGAGCGAAGGCTCGCTCATCGGCGAGGCGTGGGTGGAGGGCGAGTGGGTGCCCGCCTACAACAGGACAGCGGGAATCCCGTGGCTGGAGGAGCTTGCGTGGGCGATGCGTTCGAAGCATCCTCCGCAGTTCCGCCGCCTCACACTGGACCGCACCCTCCAGGCGACCGTACAGCAATTTGTGGAGCAGCGCGGACGTGAATTGCAGGCGAAGCTTCTTGCGGAGACGCCGCGGAGTCTTCCACCGCGGGTGGCATTTTCGATCATGACCGCGCCATCAGGAGAAGTGGAGGCGATGGGGGGCTGGCCCCGGAATTCCACGAGCGACGAGTGGGAGCCGGTTCCCGACGCGGACGGGGAGCACTGGATCGATGTACGTCCACCTGTGCGATGGCTTACAACACAGGCCCCGGCGGCCATTCGCAGCCGGTATCTCGGAGAGCGGAATTTCGACCGGATGATTGTGGGCTCGGCGAGCAAGCCGGTGTGGGCGGCTGCAGCCCTCGCGGTGAACCCGAAGCTCGCCCACCTCGATGTGAGCGGGAACAAAGTGGAGGACAGCCTCTTCGGCACGAAGATTCCGGGAAGGACATGGACCGGGACAGCGTCGGGGCCGACGAACTTTGCCGACTACCTCGCCAAGTCCAACAACAGTTATCAGGTGACCCTGAACTTTTTAGCGCTTGCTCCGCCCGGTGCCGGAAACGATCCGGTAGAGGTACAGAGGAACCAGTCGGGACGCGCGATTCAGACTGGCGATCGCTCCGTGGCCTTCGACAACGTGCTCTGGCAGCGATTCCCGGACCTGAGTAAGTATGGCTTCGGGCCGGACTCGCCGAATCGCCTGGATGACGTGCAAACGAGCGCGCTTGCCGCGACGATGCAGAAGTACTATTCGCTGGAGGCAACGGACGGAGTATTGCGGCAGCACCGGATCTCTTTCTGGTCCGGAAACGAGAATGATAATCGCGCCCTCCCAGACGGAACCGCGGCGGAAGACGACCCCTGGAGTTCGTACGTGTATATGAGCCCGGAGACCACGAATCTGGCGCTCGATGGAATTCACGCGCCGCGAGCCTACATCACCGACCTGCTGGGAGGCGGGACGAATCTCTGGTCGAACGTAGATCTGCCGTCGGCGATCTACACAGCTGCTGCGGGGACGCGACTGGTACCGCACATTGCGATGCTCGACAAACCAGCCGTGAGCGCGCGGGAGGCACCGTCCGCCGAGGTAACAGCCCTGATCCGGGAGGGCCTGAAACGAATGGTGGACGTGGGTACGGGCCGGGACTATCTGCCGGGACACACGCGCAAGTTTGCCGAAGATACCCGCTGCGGATGCGAGTTCTACGCAAAGACGGGGACATTACACCAGGACACAGATCGCCGGGACGTTCCAGCAGAAGACATGGCGCGACTCGTGTTGGTGATCGTTCCTCACGACTCGCGGCCCGGCGGCGCGCGGAAGACGCTGATCCTCTCGCTGATGATCGAACATGGCGGCAGGGAAGCGGGGATGGAATCGAATAATGCCGTGAAATGGATGGCCGAATTCCTTACTGACAACACACCAGTCCTTCAGCGTGCCATGCGTTAGTCTCGCCACCCATAAGGTCTTTTTCCTTTGGATTTGTTACCCAGCCAAAGGAAGGTGGAAGATCCTGTACGAACGCCATTCATTCAGCGTGAACAGAGATTGGCTCTCGGAGGTTGAAATTAAGTTATAGAGGTTAATGGGATCTGCTCGTTCACCTTTTGTCGTCAGGCCAAATCGAACAGCTATGTCCTGTAGCGCTGCAGTGTTGCGTGCAATAGTTCGAGAGGCCGGAGACATCGTTGTTCGTGCCCCGAGGCGAGAGCGTTATTGGAGACTCAGGAACTGCTGCAGGCTATCGGCCGCGCTCGCAATTGATCGAGCCAGGCTGAGCTTTGCCACGTTGTGGGCAAATACACTGTTAATGACGTCAAGCTCGGCGGATGTTAGCGACTCCTGGGCCTGAACAACCTCCACATTGTCGGTCACGCCGGCATCGAAGCGCTGTCGCGTCAGGTCCAATGTTTCTCTTGTTACCCGGAGATTCCTCTGAGCCACCTCCACCTCTCTCGTGGCCGCCCGAAGATCGAGATAAGCGTTCCTGACATCGCTCTCCACCTGGCTTTTGGTGTCTTCGAGTTCCGCTCGCCGCTGGGCCAATGAAGCCTTTGCCTCCGTGATCTCACCTTCGGTTCGGCCTCCCGGCCAAATCGGAATGCTGAGGGTAGCGGCGCCTAAATATGTCGTGTGCGCCTGCGACGGATTTGTTCCGATTGCTCCGTAGTTGCCACTTACTGAAAGCGAGGGCAGTCGCTCATCACGAGCACCGGCAAGTGTGTGCTCGGCGGCGCGAATTTGTGCCTGCGCCGCCATAATATCCGCACGATGCTCAAACGCCTGCCTGAGTGCGACATCAAAGCTAAGATCAGGCGCAGCCGAAAAGGGTACCTCGTCGGTAAGATCATATTCGTCGCTCGGAGGTAATCCAGCGATGCGGGCCAAAATGATCTTCTGCTTGGCTACCTCGTTCTCAAGCGAGATGACTCGTTGCTGCTGGGTAAGCTGTTCGACTTCGCTCCGGTCGACGTCAATCTGAGGCACCAGTCCCACACTTCGCTTTTGCTGGGTCTGCTCAAAAAGAGCAGTAGCAGTCTCGAGTTGTGCGTGCGCGGACTTCACCCTTTCTCTTGTTGCGATCACTTGCAGATAAGCACCGCACACCGCAAGAACGACCAATTCTCGCGCGTCTCGCGCGGCGAACTGGCTGGCGCGAAATACCTCTCTGGACGACCGATAGTTGTTCCACGCGGTGAGATCGACGATTGACTGAGAAAGGCTGCCGCGCATATCGATGTTGTTAAAGGGTCCTATTGTCGGTGGGATGGTAAAGCCCGGAATTGTGAAGCGCAGCCCCTCCGCCCCGAGGCTGATTTGCTGTATCGTTTCGGCCAGATAGCCGCTCACATTGGGAAGCAGGGCGCTTCGCGCAACCTGACTCTGCCCTTGAGCTTGACGCACAGCGTTGCTCTGGCCCACCGCGCCAAGGTTATAGTCGAGTCCCCTCGCGATGGCTTCGCGGAGAGATAGCTTACCTGAGAACGGCAGCTTCGCCGTGCTCGAAGCGCCTCCCGTATACGGTCCCTGGACCTGAACTGTGGGATTAATCGTATCTACGCTGGTTGTTGTTCCCGCAATGGGTGTCTCCACCGCAGTCACCGACCCGCTCTGTCCGGCGCGCCCGGAGAGGGGGAGCGGAGTTGCCTGCGTAGCCTGCGATATGCCTGAGTGCGATGTGATGAAGAGGGTTCCCAAGCAGACGATCGCGCCAGTTCCCCGCATTCGGAACCCTGGTGCGGTCTCTTTCTTCCGATGATTCATATCAAGGTACCCTGTCCTTAACTGAGCTGCTTTCGGAATCGCCAGACACTGAGCGAGCCAAGCACCAGCGTGATAATGAGCAAGCCAAGGAAGTTCGGCCAAAGGTCCATAAATCCGCTGCCCTTGAGCGTGCTTCCACGAGCGATGGTTGCAAAATGGTGAACTGGGTTCACTACTGTGAAGGGCTGCAACCACTTCGGCATCGCCTCAACAGGATTGAGCGCTCCAGACAGCGAAGAGATAGGAGGATTGACGAAAAATGTGGTTAGCTGTGCCTGCTGAGCCGACTTGCTGAACGTGGAGACCACGGTGCCAATGCTGATGCCAGACAAGATGCATAAGGCGCCACCAGCGAGCAGGAGCAGAACATTGCCGTGGAACGGGACTCCGAATGCAAATTTGAGGACGCCCAGGGCCAGGAACATCATCAGGCACAGCAACAGGAACAAGGGTGTGACCTTGGCGATGATGATCTCGGAGGTGCTGGCCGGGGACATGAGCAGCTGTTCAAGCGTCCCGGCTTCCCGCTCGCGAACCATGGCCGCGGAGCAAATGAGAGAGCTCTGCAAGATCAACAGCAATCCGAGTACACCGGTGACGATAAACCACGAATTGACCAGACCCGGGTTATAGAGGAACGCCGGTTCAAGCTGCGCCTGACCGCGACGGGCGAGGTTTGATCCGTCAATTGGCTGGGCGCGGACATGAATTCCCTCGCCTTCCAGTCCCGTATTGAATCTCTGAATTATGCTTTCCGCATATCCGCGGCTAATCGTCGCTGTGTTTGCGTTCGTGGCGTTCAGCAGGAATTGAATAGTCGTATGGCGATCCCGGAGAAGATCCCGCGCACAGTCGTAAGGAACGACCATTCCGGCGTCGGCTTTGCCCTGGCTGACTGCATCTCCAAGCTGGTCGACCGAGGAGTAGTAGCCTGCGAGGCGGAAACTCTTGCTCTCGGTGAACGTCGCAATCAGCTCCCGGCTCTCGGGTGACCGGCTATCATCGACGACAGCGAGACGCACGTTCGTTACCGCCGCGCTCAGGGCAAACCCCACCAGAGTCAACTGCACGACGGGCAAGACGGTGAGACTGAACATGAGTTTGCGGTCATGGCGAGTCTGGGCGAATTCTTTCCTGATCAATGCGCGCATACGATAATTGAACAGATAGTTCCAGAGCTTTGTCATGACTTAGGCCTTCACCTGCATCCTTCTCATGCCGAGCCATGCCAGGCTGTAGAAGATGCCTCCAATCAATCCGATGATCAGGACGTTGGACCACATGGCAGGCCATCCCCCGCCCTGCAGGAGCGCGTCGCGGACGATCTCGATGTAATACCGGCCCCAAACGAGGCTTGAGACCCAACGGAGGCCGGCCGGTATGTTCTGGACAGGGAAGATCAGGCCGGAAAGCAGAAATACGAGCAGGAATCCACCGAAGGCCACCGCTTGCAAGGCCGAGGACTGGTTGGGGATGACCGCTCCGACCATGGTTCCAAACGCCGCCACGCAAAAGGCATAGAGGAAGGTGGCGATCAAGGCGGGCGTAGGATCGCCGGCAAAGCTCAGGCCAAAATAGGTAAACAAAAGCAAAGACATAATGAGACACTCCGCGAGCGCCACAGCCATAAACGCAATGATTTTCCCCAGCAGGAACTCATGCGCGGGAATGCTGGAGACGTAAACCTGCAGAATCGTCTTCAGCTCGCCCTCTTTCGCCATGGCGAGCCCGGCCAGCAGAGGCGGGAACATGGAGAGGCCAAGCACGAATATTCCTGGACCATAGAACTTCTTCGAAGAGAGCCCGGGGTTGAACCAGAGCCGGATAGCCGTCTGTATGGGGCCTGCTTGCGTTCCACTGCCTAGCTGGTTGTACGAGGTCGTAATTTGGCCGGCATAAGCCGTGACCAATTTGGCCGTGTTTGAATCCGATGCGTCCACCAGAAACTGGACAGGCGCATTAACGCCACGCGCCATGTCGCGGCCAAAGTGCGACGGGATGATCAGCACGGCTCGCGCGGCATTGGAGGCGAGGGCTTCTTCGGCTGTTCTATCGATCGGCCATGCGACCACCTTCAGCGTTATCGAAGCCCGGAAAGCGTCAATAAAACTATTGGACGCCGGTGAGCCGTCAAAATCCTGCACCACGATCGGAAGCTCGTTCACCGTGAGCGAAAGAGCCGAGCTCATCAGGATAAGCAGGCACGTGGGAAGGGCCAGCGCGAGAGCCAGGGTGCGCCAGTCTCGAATAATCTGAGTCAACTCCTTGCGCATCTGTGCGATGATTCGCCTCATGCGAGCCCCTCCTTAGTCATCGGTGGCCGCCTTGCCCTGCGTACGCGCCTTCTCCACGATGGAGATGAACACATCTTCGAGCGAGAAGCGGGTTTCGCTCGCGCTGATCACGTGAATCCCGTTCTCTTCGAGCCGCTCTGAGGTTTCCTTTATGGCGGTAGCTGGGTCTTCGTCGGCGATCATATGCAGGCGCTCGCCGAACAGGGACACTCTCCAGTCTTCGGTCTTGCTCTTCAACAGGTCCGAGGCGCGTTGGGGCTGGTCGACGATGAATTCGAGCACATGTCCGGATTGTTGGCTCTTAATGCCGGTGGGCGTGCCCTCGGCCACAAGCTCACCTGCAACCATCATTCCCAGGCGGTTGCACTGTTCTGCTTCCTCAAGATAGTGAGTTGTAACGAGGATCGCCGCGCCGCCGTCGGCCAGCCGATTGATCATCGTCCAGAAAGCGCGCCGCGCCAAAGGATCGACGCCCGAGGTCGGCTCGTCCAGAAAGAGAATGTCCGGTTCATGCATGATTGCGGCGCCGAAGGCCACGCGCTGCTTCCACCCACCCGGCAGGCTCCCCGTGATCTGGTTTTCTTTTCCGCTGAGCCCCGAAAAGGAAAGCACCCATTGGCTCTTTTCTTCGCGGTCCTGGTCGGGAACGCCATAGACGCCCGAAAAGAAATCGAGGTTCTCGCGAATCGTCAAGTCTTCATATAGAGAGAACTTCTGCGACATGTAACCAATGCGCTTGCGTACAGCTTCCGTTCTCAGGTTTCCACCTGTGCCGCCCAACTCCATGGTTCCGCTTGTCAGGTCCAGCAATCCGCAAAGCATGCGGATGGTTGTTGTCTTTCCCGCCCCATTCGCTCCGAGAAGTCCGTAGACTTCCCCATTTCGAATATCGAGACTCACGTTGTTCACGGCGGTGAATGCTTTGAACTTTTTGACGAGATTCTTCGCACCGACCGCAACCTGCCCGCGCAGGTTGCGGTGATCCTGTTTCGCTGGAAACTCGGCTGTGTCGGCCTTTTGACTTAACGCACGCAGCCTGGCTACGAAAATGTTATCGAGCGTCGGCTCATCGACACGCATCTCGTCGACGGATAGTCCCGCACTCTTCAGCTTTTCGGAGACCCACTTCTGTACCTTGTCGGGATCGCGCACCAGCAGGTCCAGCCTGTCGCCGAAACGCTCAACGTCGATGATGTCTCTATCAGGCCCGGAATCAGGTCCTGCCCCCTCGGAAAGCACA
>Ga0302325_10032219_pt1 | contig 10768 bp, 10 predicted proteins | sample Palsa_T0_2_FD_201948 | JGI IMG/M metagenome (GOLD analysis project Ga0302325, IMG submission 201948) | Peat permafrost microbial communities from Stordalen Mire near Abisko, Sweden - Palsa_T0_2 | ecosystem: Environmental > Terrestrial > Soil > Palsa > Peat permafrost | place: Sweden: Abisko... | reverse complement strand
TTTATTTATTCTTTAATTACTATTCTAGAATAAGTAATCTATTCTTTTTATTATTAAAAGATCTTTATACTTGAAAAGAGATCTATAAATATAATTATAGTATTATTTAGCCACTTTCAAAGATTTTTGCTTTTGTAGTGCCATTGAGTGACACAGGCACGGAAACTAGCAGCCACAGATTTGAGATAAAGATACTAAGGTTATTTCCTCTATTTAATTTGACGGGAATATATCAGTTCGAAGTGCCACTCGACACACAACACTGCAGACTGCAACGCAGTAAGACATGCAATAGAACACTGCGTGAACGAGCGATCAACGACGTGCGCAATGAAAATGTCCGTGACAGCTTGTCATCATCAATGCTTCGATGGGATATATACTGAGCATAACTCCACCAAGCCCATTGGTACTTTGGACGAGTTCACTGATTTTTTTGGTCACATTAGACTCAAAAGCCACCACAATCAGCCACAATATGACGCGAAAATTGCTTCTTCGAACTCGTCAAAGGGAGAGCTGACAGAAGTCCATAAGAAGAAGAAAATCTGATAAGCACGGTTCGGATTGGGCTCGTGATCTGCAACTACAGTCTCCGCATGGGGTCGAGAACTGCTCTCCAACCTGGGCCTCATGTTGGCCGTGCATCATGCCGGTGACTGCAAGCCACGACTCCGGAGACTCATCAGATTGTGAATGTAAAGTTTGGAGCGCGCGGATTGAGAGCGAATGAGGCTCGAGAAACTATACGGAGGCAGAGGGCCGAAGTCGACGATGGGTTGCCGCGCGGGGCAAGAAGACGGTCCGGCTTTGCATCGCGGATTGCTTTTGGCGCCAATGCAGTGCAATGTTCTTTGCGAGCTGTACGGAGCAAACTTCCCAGTTCTTTGGGCCGGCTTTGTGCTGTGATCGGGACGGATCGGTTTTGGAGCTGGTGTGAGGAACGGAAGTTAGGTAAGTATAGGCAGGTGAATACCACAGTACCTTACGTAACACAGCCAACACGTGACCCTGACCCGTGGAAAGGGGAATAGGGGCGGGTTTGTTGTGACAAGAGGTTCGCTTAATTTGTAGTCGGGGATAATAATGAATGGGGACGACTTGAAAGTCTCAGATTGCTTCAGCACAATACATATGGAAAACCAAAAAGGAAGATTCCAAACTTGCAACATGACCAAGAACGTTGGAAAGTCGGGGAGATTGCTTTCCCAACGCAAAAAAAAAGGCTCCTTACTTGAAGGTATATAGAACAACTCTACAGACTTATTCATCTATATATAACTTTATGAACCCCGATAGCGCCCGAAAGTATAAATCACCCCTCCGTCTACGACCACGATCCTCTCTCTATGATTGAATAAGTGGTCCGACGTCTCTCCTCAAACCATCTCAATGAAAGTCTCCTTCTTCTGCTCTTTCAGAGCTTTCTTCTCCGCCTTATCCGCCTTTTTCGCAGCTTTCTTCTCCTTCTTTGCAGCCTTCTTCTCCTTCCTCGTTGGTCCCTTGGGGAACTCACTACCCTCTCCTTTCAGCACACTCCCAGGATGCACAACATTCATCAGCGCAATTGCAATGAACATTGGCAGGGCATCTAGACACATGAAGTACGCTTCATGAAACGGGATCGGGTTCTTTGTGGGATCGAGACCGGATGCGAATTCGACGAGCCGGAAGATAATTCTGGTGGTGATGAGTGCAAGAGACGCGTAGAGGATGTAGTGCAGTGTTCTCCAATTCCGTGGCTTGTCGTCAATGACTTGGGGCTCTCGTTCTCGTTGGTTCATGACCAGGTGGAACTTGATTGCGATACAGAGGAAGATGAGGATGCAGAACTGTTGGAGGCCGATGCCGCCCATGTAGAGATGGATTCCTAGCATTTGGGTGGATAGTGAAGTTCCAGGTTGGATCAACACACCTCCGCCCAGCTGCGTGAGGAAAGATAGGACATCTAGCCAAACGAAGATCTTGGCGATTTTTATCCCTTTGACCCACCAGATCTTTTGCTCGGGCACGAAAAAATATACCATCCTTCCCAACAACATGTAATCGAAGGCATTGATCCACAGCGGTGCTAAGAGCACAAGTATTTGGGAGACCGTTGCCATCGCAGTGTTTTGTTGATTCTTGGTGCCTATTGTGCGGATGATGAAGCCAGCCAATTCCCACGTTGTTCCCATGATAAGAGTCCAACACAATCGAAGTTTCTTGTGCGTAAACGCTTGGTAGATATGGAGAAGAGTTGTGATGCCAAAAAGTATTGTGAAAATGAGGGCAGCTGCAAAGGATGGATAGTAATTGTAATTAGCATTGCAAGCCCACTCAGGCACATAACCATTCTTGTCTGGTGTTACTGAGATACATGATGGTGTTGCGGTTGAGGTGGAAGTAGCTGTACTGGCACTGAAGCTTGTAGAAGACATATTGCTGGAGATTGCTTTCGTATTGTAGTATGGTAGTTTAGCATGAAGGTGATAGAGATGGAATTAAGGTTTATATTATACAAACAGAGCTGTGAGACATATGCTTTACAAAGCTTAAAATAAAACTGAATGACGAAGCTACGCTTTAGGGGCGAGTCCAAGGAGGTTAATCCGACGCTCAACTGTGATCATAAGCCTCAACTCCAATGCGATTGCCGCGTAAGAAGGCTCGAAAACGACGAGCGAGCGAATGAAGATCCAACGCGACCAGCAGCCCGTTGATGACTAACAGATGCTCCCCCTGAACCACGAGAGGAAGCGAAGAGTTCCAGATTTCAGAAGTAAGCCGGGGCAATAACTGCCTCGTGGTGCTGTACGAACTCACCAATCACCAAATGACGCGAACACGCCAATCAACATAGGGTAAGCAGAAGGAATGGCTATGCCCACGCCGAACTCCTTCGAGAAAGAGTTGAGCAGAGGTGACGTAGAACACGAAATTGCACGGGAGCCAAGAACACCAGAACTTAGGCAGCATTTTAAGTCGGTGGATGACTGGCAAGGAAATGTACTTCGTATATTGTCGGGGAGGGGATGGAAGTCGGCAAACTTCGGCAAGTCAGCGCGCAGCGCGCCAACTCCTGTAGTATTGAAGCCGAAGTTGGAATTGCCTGCCGCCCGATACCCGAAATCCAGCAGGAGATGATGTGATGCGAACGTTGCGAATGACTTGATCATGTCAGATAAATGCGCCGGAAGTGATCACTGCTCAACGTGGCTCGTGATTCGGCAATCCGCATAAGCTTCTGCTTCTACGCTGCCAAGGCCTCAGTCAGGGCCTGTGGAGGGGGGACCCTGTGCCTGAATGCCGTGCATGGGGAGGGACTGGGCGGGGAGGCTTGTGTGGACTTTGGAAGGCATCTTGGTCACCTCCTGTGGCAGTGTAGGAAGATCAAACAGTCTCATCAAAATTAATCAATGGGCCGACCCCACCATAGAGCACCCGTAGCTGAATCGATACTGCACTGCATTGCACTGGAGATTTCACTTAGCCATCGAAAGACTAGGTGAAGAGATAAGGTCTCGGCATCAGGTCTCACCGGTTTCGTCTCCTTCGTCCTGGAGCTGGAGGTCGAGGTCGAGCCAAAACGATTCGCACCATGTTTCGTGCTCCAAACAAAAGTGTTCCGTTCACTGCCTTTCCCCAGATTTCTCTGGGTTTAGTGGCGCTGACGCCACAGAACCATGCCGTTTTGCAGTCAAACCTCTTGCGAACAGAGCTTGCTTGACGCCTGTTTCAATCAGCATTGGTCCAATCCGGATTGAATGTTCCATGATGCCCGAACCGCTTCAGATATGATCAATGCTTTCGCCAAGTTGGGCAGGACACTCGAGATGGCAAGACTTGGCTAGAAAGCTTGTTGTCAACGTGTTTGTATTCTTGAATATGCACTGTTCCGCAGGATCGTGCATGCATCGAGGGATTCGACGCAGTGAGTGTTGGGTTTCAAAAAGACCTACAGAGGGACCGCAAGCGCTTCCTTCTGTTGGTGTTGTAGCATATGGGAAGCAGACCAACAGTTGTAAACTGCTGCCAACGGTGCAATTCTGCCAAATACGCCGCTTTCACCAGAGTGCTTACTTCCAGAAGGGGGAGGCTTCGTATCGAAGCATGATGACCACATCGCTTCGCTGAATTGCAATTTGAGAACTGTGAAGGAGGCACAGTGCCAATCGTGGCAGAGCAAACTCGAACAGGCCACCTCCTCCCCTAGGGCCCTAGGATTTTCGAGTGCTATACGGTAAAGTCCAGGGAATAGTGTAAAAACTCACTCAAACACTCCTCCACTGTCAATTGGTTCGATCGTTTGCTATGACCAGATGACGCGGGGGGTCCATGGACTGTCGCTGGGAGGATCCCGTTTGCTAAGAAATCGTGAGAGCCACACCAGTGACATACATTTTCACGGCGAAGTCCAACTCCGTACACTGGTGCAATTTGAGCATGCGCGAAAAACGACGAGCCCCCAGCGGTAACTAATGAGGGGTACGAGGGTACCTACACTCTGGGTCATTGAAGTCATATGAAACCCCCTTTTCGCCGGGCCATTTCACGGCGCTCGCTGGACAAGGGCAATGTGCCCCATCGGGTGAAGTTGAAAGGATGCTCATAGTGTCTTTCACTTTGTCTAGCTCCGTTCCACAGCCTCTGAATGGTTGCTGCGGTCAATATTTTGTGGCTTCATGCTTCGTTCGTCGCTCCTTCGTCCGTAGTAGAGCGGTAATAGCAGAAGGAGTAGAACTGCAGAACACATCCCACAGTCCTTTTGGGGGCTGAAAGTCAAATGCGTGTGCGTATCCATAAAAGTGCCCTCCTGCCCCTGCCCTGACCGGACCGATCGACCATGCCAAGCTTTCGCCAAGCCTTTGACAGATCTGCTCTGCTGCTGGGGAGATCGTGCGGCCGTCGGACCGGGCCAGGCTAGCTGTGGAAAATTGGAAGCTACCGCTAGCGTACATTTGGAAGATGTTTGAAAGACACAACACCAGTAGCTGAGAATAATGCTCGTAGCCGTCGCCGCTCCACAATTGCAAGGCATATCTGACACTTGCAGGTGCTGAGAACAACAACAATTCTACTAATCATGGTCATGGCATGGCATCGATCGGCCGCCGTATTCGTACTCCAGTACGATGTACTCCGTAACAATAATGAATCTTCCATCAGCATCAGCCTCACATTGCCCAGGCCCAGGGTTCTACGCCGTGATGCCTAACTGCCTCTGCCTCAACCATTTAGGCACTTGCTTCTTCCTAAAAGTGTGCAGTATCATTGACTGCTCTAGGTTAAGCTCAGCTTCTGGGGGCATGGAGGATGGGGGCAGCCAGGTTCAGCTCTCTGCGGAGTGACACAAACAGGGGCGCACTCCTTCGCTTGATCCGGCATGGCTCACAGCCACATCCACGCCTGCAACCTCGCGTATTTGTATAATCTGGTAATATCAAAAATAGCTAGGCCCATAGGTCCAACTCCCCAACAGCGCGGGTGCGCGCAATTTAGCAACGCTCATGGGGAAGATTTACCCAGCCCTGCCCACTGCGAACCAGGAGATGGGCTTCTGGCCTGCAGCCTGCAGCAGAGCAAACCGTCCGTCGGTTGGGCAGGGGCCCGGCCGGATCCCTTTCGAGCAAGCGGTAAAGTGGTAAGTGGCTCATTCCCTTCATGTCTCAGTCGGACACTTGCTGCTAGCATAAAACTTTCTTCCCTCCTCTCCAACTACACGTCTCTTGGACGTCAAACATGAGTGGTGTTCGCCCTCAGTTATTCACTGTTAGTCCTTCTATATAAATCTTTGTGGTCCCGTCCATCGCTCCTTTATGCAACCGGCACCGACTCGCCTTTGACCTTTCCTCGCTCCTTCCTCGAGCTCCTGCCTCACGATCTCTGTTTGTGCTCCACAGGAGCCCCAATTCCATCATGGACGGTCTCCTTGCTTCTCGATCAATCAACGACACCATAATGGCTGGCTCTGCACTCAAAGGGCCTCATGCTAACAGAGTACCATTGCAATCCATTTCCAAGTTGGCACCCTTTAGTGCCTTGATCATCAGCATCATCTTCGTCAACTACTTTATAATCCGCTTCTACGTTCTCGAAGGTTTCTTGCTCAAGAAGGTTTATGGCAAGATATACACAACGATGAACGAGACAGCAAGGAGAGGTTTCGTCAATCATCATATTGCAGGGTCGACGAAATTACTGATCCTTGTCATTGCGGCCTATCCATTCATCGATGTTGCCTTTGGCACCGCTACCTTCCATTCTTCATTCGCTGGCTCGAAATATGTGACTCAAGGCGATGTCTTGATCGTTGCAGCACAAATGTAAGTACAAGCCTTGGTAGCAATTATCCATTTAGCGGGATTCTTCACCAAAGTTCAGCCTCCGAAACCCATTGCAAGAGCACCTCTCAAGGAGGGATCTCTGCTATGTGTGGAATGGGGAACGAAAAAATAATGGCACGTCAAAGTCGAATATTGTCCGTTGGCTGACATCTCTGCAGGCTCATCGCGATGTATGTTTTCGAATTATTCTACCGACCAAAGATATCTCCAGTCAGCGTTGGACATCACATTGGGACTATCATGATAGGCCAGTCTGCAATTGCCATCAGCTTGAATCTGGTGAGGGAGCAGGATGCTACGATTGAGTTCATCTTGTGTACTGTGTGGGGTAAGTCTTATTCAAAAACCTTGCTCGCGCTTGACATTCGCTGACACAATTCATCTGTAGGTGCATTTGACATCGTCTCCGAATTTCTTCCTCACATATCCATCATTCTATACCGAGTATATCCAACATCTCACCACTTTCTCTACAAGATATTCCGTCTGTCATGCATAACCACTATCACCGGTACGGTGGCCGAAACGATCCTCACCATGTATCTATTTGGGAGCCTGTGGGCCCGTTGGACTCCCGCTTTCAAGGTGACAACACCAATGCTACATTTGCTCTTTGCTTCAGCGCAACTGTGGGGGAGTTACAACTTCTACCGGATGTACAAAAGGCAAGAACGCATAATAGCGGAATTAGAGGCAGGAGTGGACCCAGAAGCTGGATCGAAGGCGGAGGATGCTAAGAAAGATCGGGTGCTTGTGACCCCGAAAGAAAGAGGAGAATTGACGACAGACGCCATGTCTCATTACGGTTCTGAGATTGAATTGACGGATCAGATGAGGGACGCAAGGAGACCTGCATCATGAACCTTCTCACGACCTTGTACATTTTGTAGCGTTGCTTTGGTAGGGAATAGCGATGCATTCCGGCGGCGTACTTTGAATCACAACCAACAGCAGCGAGCATTGGACGGAGTTTTCTGGTGGCAAGCGTTTCCTTCTTCCCATTCACTTGCAAATGTTTTGCCTGTAATCTCATTTATTAGACTCAAAATAGACAAATGTACATTCAGTTCCCCTGGGAACATCACATCACAATTACAGCAACGGACAAGTCGTAATACGGGGCTAGTTTACTCTAGACTTCCTTCCATCACCCATTCTCATCCATTTTCTTTTTCTGCTTTTGCATTTGCAAGCAAAGCTGAAAAGTACCCCGCGCACGTGGTCCCTCTTTTCTCCTGCGGAATGAATTCCTCCAATCGCCCAATTGCCCAATCTTCCATCTCATCAATATGCAAGCACTTACGCCCCCAGAACGCCAATGGAAGGAAATCTAGGCCGAGACTCTACCTGTCGCCTCTTCCTCGGCTTCAACGAAACCCATCCATCCCCAGAAAGAAGCACATTCGCAATCCCGACGTGGAATATCGAAATCCAGACAGGGGTCCTTATCCGCCGGGACTGGGCTGATTGAGTGCGCTGAGAGGTGCTGAGAGGACGCAGAACGAAAAGCATATTGTCGCGCTTGGCGTTCGAGAAAGCTTCTGATAGTCCGATCGGTTACCGATATTTCCTAGACATTGGATTTTAGACACTGTCTGCTGACTTGAGGGGTTACGAGGTTAGGTAGGTCTTGGGGTCATGATTTACGGGAGATGTGGGGGTTTTGGGAACTAGGTAGGGAGGGGAGAAGGCTTTTCCGCTTCGGCTTCTGAGTTCTCTTTTCTTCCGGTTTTTGAGAAAGCTCTCTTTGGACTGCATGCTTGCGGTTGTTTTGCGATTGCGATTGCGGATCGTCTCACGTGGAATCCCGTCCCGAGTCGGCCTCGGGAAACGGTATTGCGGATGCTTATGTCTCATGAGAATGGCAACGTTACACGTGCCGGCCCCAGCATCACATGTTTAATTTTCCTTCCTTACGCTTTTCATTCTCGTTTTCATTTTGTTTACGTTGAAGTTTCAGAGCAGGGACATGGCGAGTTCAGAGATTTTGACGTTTGACTGGATGCGGGAGGTGCTTGTATGTGGGAGCCTGATATGCAATGTAACGGCGAGGCTGTGCTTTGGAGTTTGGGGTTTGGGGTTTGGGTTGCCAGTGGCTAGTGGCTAGTGTCGCAATAGGGGCATTGCTGCGTAGGATTTGTTATTTGTGGATGAGGAAGGGGTGCACGATGGGAGATTAGGGCTTTTGAGGCTCAGAGGGGTATTGAGGATGGAGGTAGTGTAAATTTTTCTCTTTTTGCGATTTGTTTCTGTACTCGTGTCATGAGGGGTTTTGCGACGTAATCTTTTACGTGTACGGGAAAATGTACATGCGTGAGTCTGGTAAGACGGGATAGTCTTTTGGCCGAAAAGTGTTGTTTATTGCTTTCGATGTTTTGGGCACAGCTCTTAGTGAAACTTCATCAGACTCGGAGAGATTGATGAAAGAGATGCCATGCACGTGGCTCTTATATTTCATCAATGACTTCATTCCAGCAAAACCATTCAGGCTTCGTTGAGGCATGCATTCGCTGAAGAGGGAGTTTCCTGCCTCTAATGCAAGTTATGACAATCGTACTCTTCAAAGTAGAGTGCATTTATTGGCACGTCAGTTTTGTATATCACGTGACGTTCTGAAAACGACACGAGCAATTTCAACTTCCTCTGACCCAGCTTTTCTATTGGTATAGGCATGTAGCTTATGGCCTGTACCCATTTTCTGGCACTCTCCAAATCTTGGGGTTCTTGGCCAAATAGTATGCAGGCCTGAGTGCATGTCGACCGACTAACGCACAGAACGAAGGGAGAGCCGCCAACGAATGGCAGGATTGAGCTCAAAAGTATGCTCGATCATGAAGAAGGCTCTACAGAGAATATCTGTTATCAAGGTAAACAACTCTACTTGTTATCCGAGGTATGGGTAAATTTCGTACCAGAGCACGTGCTGCCATTTTGACCCATGGACCAAAAGCATGATCTACAGTTGGTGAGCAGCTTAGGGTACCGAGTGTTACCCTCTTGCCCCGTCATAAAGGGTGACTTGCAGCAGCTCCACATTTACCCGGCGACATAGAACCAATTACGAGCGTGCAATATTGGACCTGATCGTGGGGTTTACTGGGTCGCGATCTCCAACGGCTCGCAGCGACGTCCAGATCGAGCCAACAACAACCCCGATCCCGAGAACCGTGAAAATTAGATACACTTGCGGATAAGATCGGGGATCGAGACAGAAGACAGAGGGCTCCAGCAGCGACCTCACGATGTCGTCTTCAAAAGGCAATCATCGTCTGTGCTTGGGCGTCTGACCATGAGAGCCGAATACCAGGAGGAGAGGAGGAGACTGGAAGAGGTGAGTCTCAGCTCAGTGCCGCAGGCAGACCTGCATCACGCCTGGTTGTGGTTATCGCTGTGGCTGTGGTTGTGGTGTTGGTGTTGGTGTGAGGGTGAGGCTTATCGTGTTCGTGCTGGCAGTTTCGACGGTCCGCTGAATTGGCAACTGCGCAAGGAGCTTCCGGAAGCTCTGTCGTTGCTTTTCGGGATTCGGGTGGCCAAGATGTATCGATGAGGGGAGGAAGTACCTCAGGGCAGCAGAGCCAAGATCCGTTGATCTATCCCGGACTTTACTCCCCGAGCGGCTTCGATATGATGGGCATCCTGGTGAGCGCTGGCACTTTTCTTTGCTAATCAAGGATTACTTACTGTAGTCGGTGATTGCCTGTGCTAGACTTTCAGTGCCTGTCGAGCGCGTCTCGGTGGTTGAGTTTCCACTAAAAAACTCGCATTCGACTTCCCCCCCTTCTTCACTTCTTCCTCTCCATCCCTAACATCACGACATCTGTGAAAAGTATTGACAAGACTTTTCTCGAATAGGTCCGTGTCAGGCAACGCCCGAACGCCACGATCAATATAGGGAACATCGACAGTGGCGTGGCGCTGGTGCTTTGCGATTCCGCTCTGCCCGACCTGCCAATCGTCTACTGCTCAGAGCCCTTCGAGAACCTGACAGGCTATACCAGTTCGCAAATACTTGGACTCAATTGTCGCTTCTTACAACATCCTCGAGGGAGCTACTGCCGTGACGAGAGGGCGAACGCTGCTAACGAGCACTCGCGGAAGGAGATCAAAGAGAAATTTGCCAAAGGAGAAGAAGCGCGAGTCAGATTTTGGAACTTCACAAGCGATGGCAGGATGTTCGCGAATGTGCTGACGACCATTCCGATCACTTGGGAGGAAGGACTCGGACAGGAGAAGAGATACATCGTTGGATTCCAGGCCGACGAAGGTCGCATCTATTCTGGATAGAGCTTGCATATTGTGACCAGCTTGGCATGGGAACGGCGTTGCTAGACGACAGTGGAGATTTGGAAACATGTGGTTTTGGTTACTTGGAGTTTCTGGATACGTGGAAATTTGGAGGGTCCATACCAACACTAACTGGAATCGTCCATAAAAGAAATCAA
>Ga0302325_10032218_pt1 | contig 10768 bp, 10 predicted proteins | sample Palsa_T0_2_FD_201948 | JGI IMG/M metagenome (GOLD analysis project Ga0302325, IMG submission 201948) | Peat permafrost microbial communities from Stordalen Mire near Abisko, Sweden - Palsa_T0_2 | ecosystem: Environmental > Terrestrial > Soil > Palsa > Peat permafrost | place: Sweden: Abisko... | reverse complement strand
CTGTGGGCCGCCACCGAGTCGTAGAAGGCGGCGTAGAGGGCGGGGATGAGCGCCTCGAGATCGGGGCGTTCACCGCCGGGGCGCAGGCCCATCCCCGGTCGGTAGCGGGGGGGCGTCACGTGCCGGCTGAAGACGTCGACCCCGAGGTTCATCCACGGCCCGTCGAAGGTCTCCTGGATGACCAGCGCGATGCTCGACTTACCCGATCGGGGCGCCCCGTTCAGGATGACGATCCATCCGCTCTCGCCCATCACCCCATCATGTCGCTCCTCCCGGGCGTCGTCGCGCCCGTCGGGCCCGGTGCGGTCACGGCGCGTGGGAAGGACACGGGGATGAGGGGCCCGTGGGTGCCGGACAGACGCTCCCCACGATCACCGCCGTGGCCGGGGCCGATGCCGGCCCGAAGCCGTCGCCGTTCACCGCCTGGACGGTGAACGTGTCGGACGGGGCCGAGGTGTCGGGGAACGCCCACGTGTAGGTGGTGGCCGTCGAGTGGGTGTCGAAGACGGCCGCCACCCCCGACGTCGTCGAGGGGCCGTCATATTCGTAGACCACGTAGTCGGTGATGGCACTGGCGCCGGCGTCGAGCGGCGCGCCCCACGAGAGGTGGACCTGGTTGTCCTCGGTGACCGAAACGAGCCCCGTGGGAGCCCCGGGAACCGACGTGATGGTGGTCGCCGCGTTCCCGACGGGCGGCAGGGTCCCGGTGGCCGAGCCCACCAGCCCCGACGACACCACGTCGGTCCACAGAGGGGCGATCACCGTCGAGCCGACGACGTGCGGGCACGGCGGCGTGGCCGCCGAGCCGGAGGCGACGTCGGTCGGCGTCACACAGATGTTCCCGCCCGTCGGCATCGTGGCGGCCGGGGGCGCGTAGCGGGCTTCGAGGAGAGCACCCGTCGTCGGATCGACCACCACCTCGCTCACCTCGGTGCCCCCGGCACCGCTCAGGACGACGCCCTGTCCCTGCTGGCCGTTGTGGTCGGTCACCGGGCCGAGGAGCTGCACTCCGGCTTGACCGGCCAGGACCTCGAACAGCGCCGAGGAAAGCGCCGGGGTCATGCCCTCGGTGGGCCCGGCCAGGAGAGTGGCGGCCCGCTCGAAGGTGGCGTCCGGACCCGCCGGTATGAGGTCGACGTTCGTGTCGAGCCCGCCGGCGGCGATCACCGACGCCAGAGTGGTCGGATCGGTGGGCAGGTCCGACACGTCGAGAAGGCGCTCGGGATCGGACTGACCGCCGTCCTCGCCGTAGTGGGCGATCTGCTGGAGCATCGAGGGTCCCGAGGCACTGGCCTGCCAGGCCGCTTCGTCGGCGGCGGAGGAGAACCCGACGGCACCGACGGTCCGCACCATGTGTCCCACACCGTCGGCGCCCGTCCACGCCTGATCGGTCTCGCCGAACTGCGCCGTGGCCACCTCGACCATCTCGTCCGATGCGGCGTCGGCGGCGAAGAGGGTCACGCCGTAGCTGCTCTGGGTCTCGGTGTAGAGGTACTGACCCGGTGCCGGCACGAGACCCTGGCGGCCGAAGGCGACCCGCCCGGCCCGGGGATGACGCTCACGAGGATCAGGGCCAGCGCGGCGGCCACCGGTGCACCGAGGCCCACGGTGAGAACGACGCGGCGGCGAGGGTGGGCCCGACCGGGAGGACCGGCCGTGAGCTGGAGGTACCGCCAACGGGCCTGGGGCGACGACCCCGAGGGGATGGCCATGTCCCGTGCCGGATCGGCGTCGACCACCAGGGTGTCGAGATCAAGCGTCATGGTCGGGTCCGTCCCCTCGTCGTTCGTGGTCGGCCTCGAGGGCGCGGCGCAGCCGCGCCCTGGCCTTGTGCAGTCTCAGGGCCACGGCGTTGACCGAGCAGCCGAGCACCGCCGCCGCTTCGCCGTGGCTGAGCCGTTCCCACAGCACCAGGCTGAGGACGTCCCGGTCGGAGGGTCTCAGGCGGGCGATGGCCGCTCGCACCCGCTCACCGTCGGTGCCCGGCGGTCCGCATGGATCGGTGGACGCATCGTCGAGGGACCGCTGCGCGCCGAGGCGCCGGAGCAGCCGGGCTCGGCGCCAGGCACCGCGCTGATGGCGGAGCAGGACCCGACGGGCCACCCCGTAGAGCCACAACCGGTCCTCGGGCGGTGCCGGCACCTGGTCCCGTCGGCGCCAGGCGGTGGCGAAGATCTCGGCCGCCACGTCGGCGGCGTCTTCGTTAGAGCCGAAGAGACGACGGAGGGCGAAGGCGTAGATGGCGCTGTAGTGCGTCTCGTAGAGAACCTGGAAGCGGAGCCTCTGATCGCCGTCGGCGGTCGGCGTCGGCTCCGGCCCCGGATCTCTGTGACCCTCTCGTCCGATCTCCACACTCCTACATCCCCGGCCGGCGACCGATTCTTTCCGGAGGACGAAACCGATCTCGGCGCCCTACGGGGGTGACGTCGGTGTCGGCGCCGTCAGTCCCCGGGCCACGAAGGACATGGCCGTCTCGAGGAACGACTCGTCCACGGCGTCGACGTTGAGGGCCCGCATGAGGCTGATGCCGCGGAAGAGGGCGGCGATGATCCGGGCCACGTGCTCGGGATGTTCGAGGGCCTCGATGCCCTGGCGCCGGCGCTCCCCTTCGATGAGCTCGGCCACCCGCTTCATGGTCACGGCGTCGAAGGCCGCCAGCTTCTCGCGGGCGGCCGGGTTTCTCATGGCGTAGAGGGCGAACTCCTGGTAGAGGATGTCCCAGTTGTCGCCGACGTCGGTCGTCTGGCTCCGGACGAGGTGGACGAAGTCCTCGAGCCGGGCCTCGGGAGGGACGTCGGACGCTTCGAGGATGGCGTAGAGGGCGTCCATCTCGCGTTCCTGGTTGGCCTCGAGCAAAGCCAGGAAGAGGTCTTCCTTGTTCTTGAAGTTCGAGTAGACCGCCCCCTTGGTGAAGCCGGCGGCGGCCGCCACCTCGTCGAGGGAGGCGCCGTGGAAGCCCCGCTCGGTGAAGACCGTGGCCGCCGCCCGCAGCAGGTAGTCCCGGGTCTGTTGGCGACGGCGTTCGGGGGTGAGAGGTTCGAGGGTCATAAGGGTTGCGTTACCGCCTAGTATAGTAAATACTCATCAGTATGCAGGATGTGATCGAGTATGTAGAGAGTCAGGGGCCGTCGGGGACGGTGTCCCCGGGGCCGTCGGGGGGCGCCATCGTGACGAGAGGCCTCGTCCGACGCTTCGGCGCCACCACGGCCGTGGACGGGATCGACCTCCGGGTGGCCCACGGCGAGATCTACGGCTTCCTCGGCCCCAACGGGGCGGGTAAGTCGACGCTGCTGCGGATGTTGTGCACGCTGCTGCGCCCGAGTGCCGGATACGCCTCGGTAGCCGGCCACGACGTCGTCGACGAGGCGCAGGAAGTGAGGCTCCGGATCGGCGTCGCCCTGCAGGAGGCGGCGCTCGACGACCGGCAGAGCGGACGCGAGCTGCTCGCTCTCCAGGGCCGGCTCTACGGGCTGAGCGCGGCCGAGATCCGGGTCCGGCTCGACGACGTCCTCGACCTCGTCGACATCGGCCACGCCGTCGATCGGAGGATCGGGACCTACTCGGGCGGCATGAAGCGACGGCTCGACCTGGCCGCCGCCCTCGTGCACAACCCCGAGATCCTCTTCCTCGACGAGCCCACCACCGGCCTCGACCCGACCAGCCGGCACAGCGTGTGGTCGGAGGTGAGGCGTCTCAACACCGAGCTGGGGATGACGATCTTCCTCACCACCCAGTACCTGGAGGAGGCCGACGAGCTGGCCGACCGGGTGGGGATCATCGCCGGAGGTCGGATGGTGGCCGAGGGCCCCCCCGAGGTGCTCAAGCGCGCCGTCGGCCACGACGCCATCATCGTGGAGGCCGACGGCGACACCACCACGGCGCTCGACGCGCTGCGGCAGTTGGACATGGTCGTCGACGTCGTGGCCGACGGTCGGACCATCACCGTCGGCACCTCCGACAGTGCCACGGCGCTCCCGACGGTCGCCGTCGCCCTCAGCCGGTCCGGCCTCGACGTGCGGAGCCTGACGGTGCGATCCCCGACCCTCGACGACGTCTTCCGGGAGCTCACCGGGGCCCCCATAGACCCGGAAGGGTCGGGCACGTGAGGACGCCCCCGAGCAACGCCATCAGCGCCCGGGACGGCGGCTTCGGGCGGGACGTGCGTTCGGTCGCCGGTCGGGCCCTGCGCCAGATCCCCCGTGAGCCGGCGTCGGTGCTCCCGGCCGTGCTCGTGCCCGCCTTCTTCTACGCGGTGAACCTCGGTGCCCTCGAGAAGCTGGCCCGGGGAGCACCGGGCTTCAGCTACAAGGCGTTCCTCGTCCCCATGGCCATCGCCTTCGCCGTGACGGGGATGTCACGGGCGCCGACCCTGGTCACCGACATCCAGGGCGGCTACTTCGACCGGCTGTGCATGACGCCGGTGCGCCGCAGCGCGCTGCTCCTCGGGCTGATGGCGGCCGACATCGTGGTGATCGTCGCCCTGTGCCTGCCCGTCCTGGCCATCAGCTTCGGCATCGGGGTGCGGTTCGTCACCGGGGCGCCCGGCGTGCTCGCCTTCGTGGCCATCTCGGCCCTCTGGGGTCTCGTATTCACCGGGTTCCCCTACGCCGTGGCCCTGAAAACGGGGAGCCCGGCGGCGGTGAGCGCGTCCTTCGTCATCTTCTTCCCGCTCTTCTTTCTGAGCGACGCCGTGGCGCCCAAGCAGGCGCTCACCGGTTGGTTCTCCGTCATCGCCACCTACAACCCCGTCACTTACGTCCTCGGCGCCCTGCGATCACTTATCACGTCGGGATGGCGTCCGGCGACACTGGGCGAAGGCCTCGGTGCCGTGGCCGGCATCGGCGCCGTGAGCATGACCCTGGCTCTCGCCGCCTTGAGAGGGAGGATTAACCGGGGGGCGTGAGGTGGGGAACGGGTCACTCCACGAACGGGTAGACGACATGGTGGTTGCACTCGGGCGGCACCATCAAGGAACGCCGGACAACGACAACCGGAGCTACGTGAGGGGCACGACTCCGTCGGGGAGGATCAGGGGAAGGTCGCGGTAGGTCACGATGCCCGGCGCCGCGGCTACGACCGCCGGGATGGCGTTGAGAGCAGGCATCGCCGTCATGATGTGTCCGAGCACCATGAATTCCTCCAGTGTCTCAGCCTCGAAGTAGGGCGGTGGGAGAAAGCCGACGTTGGCCGTGACCGTGGGCCGCCCATCGATGCGAATCACCCACCCGTCCTGATCGATCTTCCAGTCGGGCTCGAGGGTCTGACCCTTTCGCCACCGGAAGTTGAGATCGACGATGACCTTGTCACCGACACGGCCCTGCCAACTGGCCGCCACTCCGGCGACGCAACCGGCGGCGATGGTCCAGGAGCCGAGGTCGAGATCGGACGTGGTCTGCGCGTAATCGGCCTCGCAGCGCACATCATCGAGTTCGACACCGAGGGCGTCGGCCACCATCCGGACGGCCTCGGCGAAGACGGCGGTGCCCTGAGCCGTCATTGCCTGAAGATCGGGATGGTCGATGGGTTTCCCGAAACCCACCGGGATCTCGGTGGCCGGTGAATCGTAGAACGTCGTATCAGCGGCCTCGCTGACCGTGACCCTGTCGACCCGGTCGCAGACGCCCGCCGCCACGACGGCCAACAATTCGGCGAACCCCGGACTGATCCCGGTACCGAACATCGTCGAGTTCCCACGCCGGCACGCGGCGGCGATCCGATCACGATCGGGACCCCGGTTGTGGCCGGTGATGAATGCCGCCGTGGCCACCACGTTCACCCCCGCCGACAGGATGCGCTCCAGTTCGGCGACATCGAGCCACATGGGGTTGTAGACCACGCAGTCGGGTTGCAACGCCAGCAGGGCATCGACGTCATTGGTGGCACTGATGCCTAGTCGCTCGATTCCACACAGCTCACCGACGTCGCGGCCGACCTTCTCCGGCGACCACGCGTAGCACCCGACGAGCTCGAGCGCGGGGCTCTTTGCGATCGCCCGCACCGAGCTCGTGCCGACATTTCCCGTCGTCCACTGCACGACCCGGTAGCTCTGCCTGGTGGGCATCGAGCCACCATAGCGGTCGACCGTCTCGAATCTTCTCGTCGGCAGGCGGACGGTTTCCACGCCCTCGACACAGTGGCCGAGAGACCCTAAAAGCATTCGGTATCGGGCTCAGCCCGGGCCCGACGGGAGAGCCGTTCCGAGGGCGATGAAGCGGCCGAAGACGCGACGGCCGGCCGCTTCCACCGGCTGGCGGGCGGGGCCGTCGAGGGAGATCCCCGGGGGAAGGTCGGGGGCCCAGGCGGCGGCCACCTCGTCGTCCACCTCGAGGTGGAACTGCAGGCCGTAGACGCGGTCGCCGTAGCGGAAGGCCTGATTCGCGTAGCGGTCGTTGGTGGCCAGGCGGACGGCCCCGTCGGGGATGGCGAAGGTGTCCCCGTGCCAGTGGACGACGGGCACCTTGTCGCCCTCGGGCCCGAGGACAGGGTCGGCCCGTCCCTCGTCGTCGAGGGCCACGGCGCCGATGCCGATCTCGGGTTCGGCCCCGGTGGTCACCGATGCCCCCAGAGCGGCGGCCAGCAGCTGCGATCCCAGGCAGACACCGAGGACGGGCAGTCCCGCCGCCACCGTGGTCGTCAACCAGTGGCGTTCGGGCTCGAGCCACGGATGCTCGGCCGTGTCGTGGACACCCATGGGGCCACCCATGACCACCACGCCCCGCATCTCGGCGGGCGCCGGGAGGGGTTCGCCGAGATCGATCCGGACGACCCGGGCCGCTGCTCCCGCCTCGGCCAGGACCCCGGCCAGGAGGCCGGGGCCCTCGGTGGCCGTGTGCTGGACCACCACCCAGGGGGGTGCGGGGGCGGGCATCGATGTCGGCACGGCGCCGTCAGGGGGTGGAGACGACCTGGAACGACTCGGCCAGGTGTCCGTCGGGCAGGCCGGCGGCGCGCCCCCCGGCCGTGAGCCACTGGCGGAGCCGGGCCTCGAGACCCTCGGCGTCGCCCACCTGGCTGCGGTGGCGGAGGAGGGCGGCCAGTTTGCGGTCGAAGGTGTCGGTGACGTCCACCACCCGGTTGGCCCCCGGTGCTGCCATCAACCAGATCTCGGAGACGGCATGGGGCTCGAGACCCTCCTCCAAGAGCTCGGGATGGGCGAAGGGGTTGCGGGCGTCGGGGTAGGCGGCGCAGACGGCCGCCTCGCCGGCGGCCAGGTGGTCGGGGTGACTGGCCCCGATCCGGTCCCACATCCGATCGGGGGACTGGCAGACCAGGCGCTCGGGCCGGTGGATACGGACCTGGCGCGAGATGTCGCGACGGAGCTCGATGCTCGGGACCACCCGGCCGTCGGGGTAGCCGAGGAAGCTGACCTGGGTCACGCCCACCTCGGCCGCCGCGGCACGCTGCTCCTTCTGCCGGATGGCCGCCATCTCCGGGCGCGAGATCGTCCGGTCCGAGCCGCCGGCGTCGCCGTCGGTGACGATGCAGTAGGCGACGTCGATACCCGCCTTCACCCAGAGGGCCACCGAGCCGGCCACGCCGAAGTCGACGTCGTCGGGGTGGGCGGTCACCACCAGGATCTTCTCCACCCCGGTGGGGTCGTCGAGGGCGAGTTTCGGTGCGGGGACCGCGGCGTCGGTCATCAGCCGATAGTACCGGTCGCCTCCCGGGCCCTCCCCGGCGTGCCGATCCCGGCGGCGGCCAGACGGTCGAGGGCACGGGCCAACCCCGAGCTGGCCCGGTCCCCGAACGAGGCCCAGGCCCCGGCGTCGGTGCCGAGGCCGTCGGCCTCGTCCCAGAGCCGGTCCTCGAGCACGGCCATCTCGTCCCGGACGGCGCCCAGGACAGCGGCGTCACCCTCGGAGGCGTCGCGGAGGGCGGCCAGACGGGACCAGACCTCGGGATCGCCGACGGCCGCCGGTGGGGGCGGCCCCGTCGGGGCGCCGTCGGCGCCCGCCCCCGGGCCGGGGACCAGGACGGGGAGGTAGACCGAGACGCAGGGGCTCCCGAGGGCCACCCAGGCGCGGGCGGGCCGGTCCCGGTCGGCGGGGAGCAGGGCCACCATCGACGACGTGGTCACGGCCGTCTCCCCGGCGTGGAGACAGAGGCTCCAGCCGGCACCGTCGGGCGAGCCCTCGTCGGCCGCCGGCGCCGCCGGGGCGGGCAACCCGGACCGGAGTCCGGGTTGGCCCCACGGCCCCGTCCCGTGATCGCGCAGCGCGGCCACGGCGGCCCGGGGATCGCAGCCGGGACCGAGCGGCGCGGCGGCGCCGTCCACGTGGGCCGCAGCGGCGGCCCGCCGGACGTCGGCGAAACCGGTGGGGATGCTCCGGTGGCGCCAGCTGTCGACGTCGGTGCCGGGCCGGACGTCGGCCGAGGACCGGGTCCAGTCCCGCCGCAGGGTCAGGCTGTTCGAGATGGCCGCCCCCGAGGCCACCGGCCGCGCCGCCCAGGTGGAGCCCGATGTCTCGAGGACCCAGGCCGAGGTGGGATCGGTGATGAGGAACGAGGACCAGTAGGCGAGCCCGTGGACCCGGTCACCGATGCCTCCCTGACCGTGGTGTTCGAGGAGGGTGGTCATGGCCTCGAGGGCCTCCTCGGCCGTGGTGGCCCGCTCGAGCCCGAGACGGACGAGGTCCATGCCGAGCAGGGCCGGGGGCGCCTTCGAGGCGTCGTCCACGGTGAGATCATCTCGTTGCCGATGGCCACGCGGTGCTCGTTCAGCCCGTGCTCGGCCCCCCAGAGCCACGTCGGGCGCGACAGCAGGGTGGCGGCGGCACCGGTGTCGGGGATCTCCAGGTACTGGGTGGCCAGCACGCCCCCGGGCCGACGGGGGCCGAAGGCGTCGACGACCTGGGGCTCGGACCGCGGACGGTCGGAATTCTTGGCGAAGAGGCTGACGCCGTCGCCGAGGACGCAGAGGGTGTCACACACGTCGGTCTCGGCCCTGTCGTGGCCGGCGGCGCCGAGGGACCGGAGGACCGAGGGTCAGGCGGCGCCCTCGTCGACGTCCCAACCGGAGAGGTCGGCCAGCCGGGGATCGTTGGAGAAGATCTCGTCCATGGGGGCGACCAGGCCGAGGCGCTTCTGGATCCGCTCGACGTCGAGGATCTGGTCCCAGAGGACCAGGGTGGCCACGACGCCCTTGCCCCCGGCCCGGGCCGTGCGCCCGGAGCGGTGGAGATAGGCCTTGTGGTCCTCGGGCGGGTCGTAGTGGACGACGACGTCGACGTCCTCGATGTCGAGGCCCCGGGCGGCCACGTCGGTGGCCACGAGGACGGGGAGCCGGGCCGAGGTGAAGTCTTCGAGGGCCTTCTCGCGCGACGACTGGCGGAGGTCGCCGTGGATGGCGGCGGCCCTGATCCTCTCCCGTTGGAGCTGCTCGACGAGGCGGTCGGCGCCGCGCTTGGTCCGGACGAAGACGAGGGTCTTGGAGGCGCCGCGGCAGATGGCCGCCACCACCTTGACCTTGTCCATCTGGTGGACCCGGAGGAAGCGGTGCTCCATGAGGTCGACGGTGACCCGGGCCGAGGCCACCTCGTGACGGATGGGGTCGGTCAGGTGACGACGGACCAGGCGGTCGACGTCGCCGTCGAGGGTGGCCGAGAAGAGCATGGTCTGGTGGGGCTTCTCGATCCGGCGCAGCACCCAGTCGACCTGGGGGAGAAAACCCATGTCGGCCATGCGGTCGGCCTCGTCGAGGACGGCCACCTCGACGTCGGCCACCGAGACCTCGCCCCGGTCGGACAGGTCGATGAGCCGGCCCGGGGTGGCGATGACGACGTCGACGCCCTTGTGGAGCTTCTTGATCTGGCGCTCGATGTCGGCCCCGCCGTAGAGGACGACGGCCCGCTTGCCCATGGCCTCGGCCAGGGGCTCCAGGACCTCGGCCACCTGGATGGCCAGCTCCCGGGTGGGGACGAGGATGAGGCCGCGGGGCCGGCGGGGGGCGGGGGTGCCCAGCCGCATGAGCAGCGGGAGGCCAAAGGCCAGGGTCTTGCCCGAGCCCGTCTTGGCCTTGCCGCAGACGTCGCGCCCGGCGATGCCGTCGGGGATGGTGATGGCCTGGACGGGGAAGGGGGAGGTGATCCCCTGGGAGGCCAGGACGGCCACCAGTGCGGGGGCCACCCCGAGCTCCTCGAAGGTGGTGGCCAGAACCGGTTCGGGCTCGGAGGAGTCCTCGTCCTCGGAGGGACGTTCAATCGTGGTTGTCATCGTTCTCACTCGCTCTTCGTGTCCGGCGGCCGCCCATCGACCGCTGGGTGCGGGTCCGCCTCGGGTGGCTCCGAAAGCGCCCGCTTTCAGAAGCGGGAACGAAGAGAACGGGTGAGGAAGACCCCGGTGCCGCAGCCTTGCTGCAGGCACGCGCCACCCAGTGTAGCGGCCCGTACCCCCGAGGGGGGTGGAAGCGCCGGCCGTTGTGCCATCGTGGGGCCAAAACAGCCACCGGGGAGGACACCATGGCCACGCTCGAGGCGGGGGACAAGGCACCCGCTTTCACCCTGCCCGACCAGGACGGGGAGAAGGTCTCGCTGAAGGACTTCTCCGGCCGGCCCGTGGTCGTCTACTTCTACCCGGCCGACGACACGCCCGGCTGCACCAAGGAGGCGTGCCAGTTCAACGACAACCTGAGGGCCTTCGCCCGGGCCGACGTGGCCGTGATCGGGATCTCCCCCGACGGCGCCGACAAGCACGTGAAATTCCGGACCAAGTACGGGCTCAAGTTCCCTCTCTTGTCGGACGCCGACCACAAGGTCATGGAGAAGTACGG
>Ga0302325_10032216_pt1 | contig 10768 bp, 1 predicted proteins | sample Palsa_T0_2_FD_201948 | JGI IMG/M metagenome (GOLD analysis project Ga0302325, IMG submission 201948) | Peat permafrost microbial communities from Stordalen Mire near Abisko, Sweden - Palsa_T0_2 | ecosystem: Environmental > Terrestrial > Soil > Palsa > Peat permafrost | place: Sweden: Abisko... | reverse complement strand
TAAAATAGAAATGCATTTAAGAGCAAATCGAGGAAAACGATGCCTTAAAGGATAATAGAGCAATGCTGCCGTTTAAGATTATAAGTAATTTAATTTACTAATATGCATAAGATAAACTTCTTAGACGACTTTATATTTTACCGAATTGTATTAAGGAGGCCTTAAATATAATATATAAAAGAAACTTATACCCGGGCAAGGCAAAAATAACTCGAATAGTTAATAATAGCTTCTTTATATAAAACTTAACAAAACACGTTATTAACTAAATTAAATACTATCCTTAATATGCAATCTTTTAGACAAAATTCTATTGCTTATATAAATCGATATAACCGATTAAAGAACTATTAATATTATTTTATATAATTACTTTAAACTTTATTCTTGCTTTGCTAAGCTCTTATAAAGAATTCGATTATTTGCTATTAGTAATAGAGAAGGTTAATAGGAAATATTGCTTAATTTTAAGAAAGACTACTTAAAAAGCAAGAGATTAAGCTAAGGTTTTAATCCGAAAGCTCTTAAAATTAGATTAAGGAGTTTTAAAGGCAATTATTTCTAATAAAGATAGGAAGTTTTTGTTAGAACTTTAAATAAGAATCTTTTAAGAGCTCAGTATTAAGCTTTTGTACTTTATAGCATATTATCCTTAAACGGATAGCTAGTTAAAAAGCATAAATTAAAAGGTAAAAATTATATTCTAGTTTTACTTCTTTTACTTAAAAGATAAGAGGGATTAGCTATAGTATTTGCCGTTTATATAATTTGCATTAAATAACACGCTCTCCTTAGCAATCGGAAAAGCTTTAAACGAGGCTTTATACGGGTTTATAGTTAATAATATTATAAATCTATTAAGTGCAAAAACTACAAAGAAGACTATAGAGATTCTAGACTATAAAATCCAAGTTTCCGATGCAATTGCTATAAGAATAATGTTAGCGAAATACTAATATAATAAGTTAAAGAAGCTTTTATTCTTTAAAGTAAGTAATAAAGTTCACATTCGACTTTATAAAGGATATAAGCTACTTGCTACAAAGAGCAAGAAGCTATTAAAATAGCGTATAAGGCCCTTTCGGATTGTCTAATAATATAGCAAGCTTATATATTAATTAAATATTCTAAAGCACTAAAGAATTTATAACGTTTTTTTTATTATATACTTAAAGCTAATATTAAAAGGCAAGGATCCTTATAACCGACTAAAACCCGATTATCCGGATTATATTTATATTAAAAGAGACACCGAGTATAAGAAGTCTTAAGAGATCGAAAAGATTATAAATAAGAAGATAACACTTATAAAGCTAGTCAAATATCTTATACGATAAAAAGGGTATAAACTTAAAGAAGATTGCTAGTTCTTTATAGCGAAACTGCAAAATGCAAAGGAGGTAGTTGCAAATTTCGAAGTAAAGCAAAAAACCTTATAAAAGACTTTAAAGAATGTTTTTAGAGGCAAGGGGCGCCCGAGGAAGTCCTCTTAAATGTATATAACTAGTTTTAAGCTATATTCCTTATAATTATAATTATATTTTTAGCGCTATGCTAATCTTATTACATAAATTGCTTCTTTTGCTAAATATCCCGAGCTTTAACCTTATTAACATTATCAGTTTTACTAAATTTAATAATATTATAATAATGCTATAACTTATTTATAATTGTATTTATAATTGCATTTGCATTTGCTTTTATTTCTTAAACGACTTCTTATTTTATAATCGAAACGTCTTGCTTCTTTATAAGCGAGTTTACTTTTACATTTACATTTACATTTATATAAATAAGTTTATCTTTAATGCTCTCGGAGGTTTAAAACTCTGGCATAAATAGTTATTACCCTTAGCATTAAAGATTATAAAGGCAAATAAGGAGCAAAAGGCTACGCGTATTAAGCCCGAGTGCAAGCGCTTAATGCTTTAAACCGAGACTAGAAAGAAAAAGCAAATAGATTTGCGATAAATAAAGACACTTGACTAAGTTTATAATTTAAATCCTAAGGACATTAATTAGAAATTGATATTCGGAAAAAATATAAAGGGCAAATATAATAAGGAACTTATTAAAAAGGGCGCAAATTGCCGATTTAATAATGCTATTATAAGAATTAGAGTAATAGTAATGCATTTGCGATTAATAACTTATGCTAACGCCTTTAAATATGTTATAATATAAGGATTAAAAAGCAAATTTGTCGCAATTTATTAAAATAAAGGATAACCTTTCTTAGACTTAAATAATAAACTAATAATTATTAAAAATAAAGTTATAAGGGGATTTTACCCGGATTATGCAAATATTAAAGGAGTTTACTTACTAGAAATTATATATTAACACCCGAAGTATAAGAAATAAATTAATAAACTGCTTTAACTCGAACCCGAAGCTACTAAGAAGCCCAAGTTTAAAGGTGCTTAAAGCTTAAAGGAATTTGCAAATAATGCGTCGGATAAAGAGATAAGTTTAGACATGCTATTATAAAAACTGCAAAAGTTATATTAAGCAAAGAACGAGGCACTTTATAAACGAGTTATAAAGATATTTATCGAGTTTAAAAGAGCTTCTTAGTCTAAGAAGTCTTTACGCTATAAAAATATAATCTTAAATAAAGATAAAAGAATAGTTGCACACTAAAGAATTAATAAGCTTAAAATTATAATTAAAAGAACAACAACTAATATGTTAAAGCTAGCTAAAGTCTTTAAAAACACAATAGCCGGGAATAGAGTTTAAGCCTTAAATCGATTTATAGTTTCTCTCGATAAGGCAATTGCAGACTATTAAAAGAAGTCAAAGGACTTAGTAAGCCTCCCTATTAACCTTATTACATCGGATTCCGAGGGCAGTTTAAATGACGAGGAAAACCGGAAAGAGAGCAAGAAACGTGCTAATTCTTCTTAGGCTAAGGATTTTATCGCAAAACACACAAAGCTAAGTGCAAGATCTAAGGACACTACTTGCGCAAAACAATTCCTTGCTTCGGGTTTATTTATAATTAACTTTTATAACTTATTACCTCGACCTTTAAAAAGCCTACTTCTTATAAACGCGAAGGATTTTTACAAAGAACACGGCAATCTAGCAAATAAAGCGCAAAAGCGGGCTTTATAATCTCTTTTTATAAAACTAAAGCCCGTTTAACATCCGGAGGTTTTTAGCGAATTACTAGCTATAAAAATCAAATAAGACAAGGAATGCAGATAATTAGCAAGTCTTCCATCTTGCAAGGGAGACGCCCAAAATTTCGATTTTAATAGCTATTAAACCGCAAAACCCGAAACCGAGCTTTAAACTTAAACTAAAGCTAAGTAAAAGATTTAGACAAGTCCAAAGAAGAATTAAAAGAAGTCGAAAGCAAAACCCAAGTCAAAGCCCGAGCTTAAGCTTAAACGATAAAAGGCAATACTAAAAGACGACAAAGACGAGGAATACGACGACGACGAACCACTTATTAGTATTCCGTTTATTAACTTATAACTTAGCGAGGAGGGTTATAATAATAAGGATTATATAGATTAAAGACATTGGGAGTAGGAAAGTAGAAGTTGCCTCGGCGTTTTTTCTTTGCATTTTCACTTTACTTTCACAAGGCAGAACATATTTTACAAGACGCGTTTTATTTTGCTTCGGAGCTAGGGAAAAGGCATACATGGTTTACAAGCACATAGTTTATAGGGCGCATTCCAACGAGGGCATTAGGCTTGCTCGATGGGGGGGAATTTGCTACGATATCATGCATACTCGCTTATAAGCATACTCGCTTATAAGTCACATGCTAGCATTTAGCTTGCGTTTATAGCTTTAGAGAACAACAACTTTACATCTCCCACAAAGATCACCATGAATGCGTAGCAAAACCCCCACTTACTAGACAAGACAATAGTATTAGAATTAAAACTCCTAATCCGCGAATTAAAATCAAAAATCTAATAAGATCTCAATCTAGTTTACCTAAGAATACTAAAAACACTAAAAACACTAAAAACACTAAAAGCTTGCCTTCGACTACTTAAAGTCCTAAAGCTAATACCTTATTTAACTAAATTATTAGAAATATTCCCGTCTTTGCTAAGCAGTTATTACTAACAAAACTACACTTCACTAACGACTTTATCCGGGAATAAAACTAGATATCCCTCCGACAAAAACTAGAGAAGCTAGCTAATCTTGCTAAGAGAACCTAAAAGGAAAATGCAAAGGAGAATACAATTAAAATGCTTATACTATCGGAATTAGAGGTATTATTAGACTTTAACCTTTCGGGAAAGTATTATAAAAAGATTCCGGCTTTAAGATAAATTACCCGATTAATTTATAACTTTAAGAAGGCTAGTCAAATTACTCTTATATTAGAGTACTTCCTTGAGGCTATAAAAATGCTTTTAGAAGATAAACTTGCTCGCTACTTAAACTTTACCCCGAGAATCCGAAAGCTTATTAATAATAAGGAATCCGCTATAGCTATTAATATAAAGATTATTAAGGAATAGCTTATAAAGGAATTCTTGTCCTTTATCGATAATATTATAGAGATTAATATATAAAACAAAATCGAGTCCTTAAAGCAAAGCTTTATAAAGGCATTAGCTGCATATTATTAGAGGGCTTTAGGAATCTTTTAAAAGACTTATAGCTATAATTGCCTTAAAGATATTGATATAAAGTCTATAGCTCTTAATAGCTTAGAAATTATAATACTTAATATTATTGTTAATGCGTTTATTAAAGGCCTTGCTTAAAATAACTTGCGCAAAGCTGCCTTATAAAAGGATGCTATTACTTGTAAGGCCCTTTAAAAGTTATATAAAATAATACAAGTAGCCTAGTATTCCCTTTAGCTAAAAAAGCAAGTAAAGGAAACCTTTGCCTTAAAGAGAAGATTATTAAAGTTAAAGAAGTTTATTCTCGATTATATAAGCAAAATTGCTACTATTATCCTCGCAAAAGCGCAATAAAACCTAAACGCCTTTTTAAAGTCCTTTTTAAGTAGTAACTTTATAAGCGCTTATCCTTAAGTCTAGAATTCTAGTATATTTATACTAGTTTAAAACTCGAATTTGCTATAAGCAAATTCCTTTTAGCCTCTTTAAGACTAACATTAAATACCTTTTCATTTATAGTTATAAAGAAATAAATATCCTTAACTTGCTAGTTAACCTTAAAGAAATCGGAATTAGAATTAGACCCTTTTAATTTTAGCTTCTTAATTAAAGAATCTAATTATTAATAGAATTAAAGCTTATAACTATTTAAGGAGACTTTATATTAGATATGGGGAATATAGTTACTTTAAGCCAAGTTGCTATAATCCCTTGTTAACTTACTAAAAGCAAAGTTATTTGAAATAGATTATCTTTAATAAGAATGTAAACTCTTACTATTTTGCCTTTTAAGATACGGGTTATATGAATGCTTTTAGCCCTCTAAATTACCTTTCTTATTACTTATTATTTGCTTATTAGGGACTCCCTCTAAGCTTGCACAATTTCTACTCGAGTTATAAGAATCTATTAAAGCCTATTATAACATTTTAGGAGTTCTTTAGCAATTTTGGGAATGATTTACTATTATTTACCCTTAATTTTTAGAGTTTTTATAGTTATAAAAATCGGAATCTTATACTTAAAATATTATACTTTACTATTTTCCAAGTTCTTAAGCAATTTAGTAATAAAGGCTTTAACCCCGAGAAGGTTCTTATATTCGATTCCTTTATAGCTAGCACAAGTTCCCGAAAGCGTTTATAATAAGAGATTTATTTTTAATTAGACTTTAATAAGGATAAAATAGATTCTTATCTAAAACCCTTATTATAAAAGGCCTTTAAGAAAGTTAAATGCTTTATCCGAGAACTTTGTAAGATTCTTAGTTAAAAAGGACTAAGCCTTATCAATTATACTAAAATCGCAAAATAGTTTAAGGCAAATCTAGACTTTATCACTTTACTTTAAATGTTATTAGACGCTAGGCGTAAACTTTGTAAAGTTAGAATGCTAATTACTATTTATAAGGCAAAAAAGGCTATAAGAAAGCAGGCTAAGAAACCCTAAAACCCTCTAAGACTTACTATTTAGTTCGAGGATAAGGATCTTATAGCTAGATTGAATTTTGTCTTGAAGTTTATTATAAGGAAGAGCGAGGACACTATTAAAATTAGAACCCCTCTTAAACCCTATATTTACTTAAACAATAAAGCCTTTAAGATCCTTATTATTTTTTGCGTGAAGCTTAAAAGGAAGTTTACAAAGATTATAATACTAATTAGAATAACTTATAAAGATTAGGGTTTAAATATAAATTTGATTACTTACTAGCTATGCAAAGTTATAAGATTCTTTAGGATCTCTTTAATTAGTAAGGGCTAAAGCAGCTTAACTATAAATATAGCTAATAATAATTTTAAACCTTTAAAGTTTTATACGACATTTATAATAAGTGTCCTCGGAATTTGGCATAAAGTATATACATTTATTTAGCTAGATAAAGATAATATAGATTTACAAGAACTTTCCTTTATTCTCGGGCTTTTATAGCTTAATAATGTTAATGCTAAAATCGGAATTTGCAGTAGCACTATTAACATTAGAGATAAGTCTATTAAGGAATTTGTTATACAAATTAAAGGCTTAATCTTTATTCCCTTTAGCTAATATTAATTAATTTTACATCTAAAAGTGCTTAGAAAAAATAAAACAAGTAAATTTCTCCCTTTATTAATCTTATACCTAAATTACTAGGCTAAAAATAAGTCAAAAAGCTTTAATAATGCAAGTAGCAAGTCAAGCTATACTAATATTAACAGCTTAAGTAATTCGGGAAACTAAGTTTTAATAGTAAACTTAAGAAAATTGTAAAAATGCTTAAGCAAATAAGGAAAGCTACTTTAATTAATTACTCGAAAAGTCTTTCCAAATTACCGGAAGTCTTAATAAAAGCAAGGGAACCCTTTTATATTTACAATTTCTTAATTGCAAACTTATAAAATAAGTCCTTTATCTCTAATATTAGGCAAAATTACAATTATACAAATTATTAACTATTATATGTTACAAGTAAGAATAAAAACTAAGACTTTATTAGGAACTTTTATATAAACTTAATCTTATTACAATTTATAACTAGACTTATAATTACGACTTCCTTTAACAATCTTATAAAGTTGTTTATACATGTATATATCTTAGATTTTTATATCTTAGAAGAATTAAGGGATATTTAAATTATTAAACTCGGATTAAAGTCTAATAATATTCCCTTAGTCCTTAAACCCTAAAATCTTCTAAGGATCTCTAGAAAAGCAAACTTAAGACTCCGTTATTACCTTACCTTTATAGGTATCACAATTTAGTCGAATTACTTTAATAAGGATTTAAAAGGGAGTATAAATAAAGAAGAAGAAGAGATCCTTTAAAGTCTTTTAAAAAGGAGTAAGAAGTTATTCCCTACTTAAAGAAGAGTTATAAGGCTACTTATATTAAAGGATCCTTAACAAGTTATCAAGGAATAGTTTTAAGAGTTATAGATTACTTTAAGCAATATAATCCCGAATAAGATATCACAAGACCGAGTTAAGCGCTTTTTATACATATATTAGAAACTTAATATTACAAATCTAAAAGACATCCCGCTAACAAATCTTTACTAGTATAAAGTACAATTAAAGCTTAGTATAAAGCTTTAAAGTGTAAAACAATAAAAGAAATAGCCGCCACACTAGAAGTTTTAGCTAAATAAGAAAATTTTAGAGGGACTAAAGTACAAATTCTTTAAAAAGATAGTTGTAGCAAATAGGGAACTTTTAAACTAAAATACGCAAGCTATTCTAGTAGAAAAAGAAGACACTATAATTACAAGCAAGTTCCGAGTAATATTTAACTATTAGAATATAAAAGAGGACATTTTAAAATGCTTTATTATATTACTTTTAAAGGTTTATAATTATTTATCGGATCTTTTTTATTAATATTACTATTAGTATAATGTTAAGCACATATACTAGTTTATTAAAATCTTTCCCCCTTACTAGCATCTCTTTGCATTTTTGATTTTAGGTTATAAGCAACTTTAACTTATATATATACTTTAAGGCTTTATTATTATATTATTCTCGATAAATAAGCTTATATACTTTACTTTAAGAATAATTCTTAATTTAAATCTTGTAATAGCGTAAAAGTATAATAACTTAAAACCTTCTTTGCTCTTATCAAGTTCTTAAGGGAGGCTTTTAGACGCTTACTTTTATATAAACAACATCTTCTTAAGTTATTGTAGCTTCGAGGAAGCTTATATATTCTTAAAGCAATATCTTCTTCTTTATCTTCTTTAAACTTAGCTTAAACTCTCCTTTAAAAAACTTAAGCTATTTATAAGCGAAATTACTACTTTAAAAATGCTTTATAAAGCTAGTAGAATTATGCAAGTTAAATTAGATTAATTTGAGAGGATACAAAACTTCCCGGTTTTAAGAGACCTTATTAGCATTTGCAAGTTTGTTAATATTATTAAGATTATAAGGCAATAAATTAAAAACTTTTCAAAGCTATATTAACTGCTTTTACGCCTTATAAGAGATATTAAGTAAAAGTGGAAAGATTTCGAGTAGCTTTCTTTTAAAATTATTTAAGAAAAGGTTATAGTAGCTATCGATATATATAATTAAAATTACCTTCTTTTTATAGATATATATTTAAACGCAAGCTTATATGCAGCTAATTGCTCGGTTTTATAGATATAAAACAGAATTGAAGTCTTAATCCTTTTTAATTCTTTCTTGTTTATAAAGCTATAGCAAAATTATAATATTTATAAGCGAGAACTGCTTGCTATTATAGAATTCTCTAAAAAGTATAAGCATATGCTATATAGCCCTATAATTAGTATAATCTAGACAAATTATAAGCTTATTACATTCTTCCTTTAATGCTCTTACTTTAAAGGGATTTATACTTGCTAAGCATATAAACTCCAAGATCTTAACATTAAAATCTTATATATCTTTAAAGAGAGGAATAAGGTTGTAAATGCCCTTTTGCGCACAATATTCCCGGATAATGCTTGCAATAATAATTTCTCCGAGTTCGGTTACTTTAACTAGTTTAAGGAACTTAAATAAGTCTAGAAGAATAGCAAAGGCGAGTATAAATTACTCTTTTAAGATCGAGAAGGGCCTCTCTTAGACGAGGATCTTAAAAATCTAATAAGGATTGCTCTTAAAAAGTTAGTAAGAATTAAAGCTATAAATTATATCTTTTTGACTTCCCTTTACATAAAAATAGCAAAGGATAGCTATACTTTTAGGCTACTCTAAGCAAATTCTTATAATTCTAAGAAGGCTATCTTCCCCTCGGATTTTTATAATTTAAGAGAAGTGTTCCCTTTAGGTTCCCTTAATTTTTAAGCAAGTTCCTTAGTAAGTTTCCCTAGTTTTCCGGCTAATTCCTCTAAAATCGAGAAGTATAAAGCTTTTTAATAATATAATAATATTATAAGATATCTTTAATAAGGCATAATTCTAAAGCTAGACTTAGTATAAAAGGCTATATTTTTGCGGAAATGTTCTAGCTTCTAGTTAAAAGATAAGAAGCTATAATATAAAAAGGATAAACCCCAACTTTATATTATAAAATCCGAGGTTGTAAATGCCATTTTTAAAGCTTATAATAAGTATAGTCACTTTGCTGCTACAATTACTTTACGCAAACTTAAAAATTACTACTAGCCTCGAATGCTTACAAACGTCGCAAATTATATTAAAGGTTATTTGCAATGTGCAAAGTTTAAAATAGCTTAAAGATCTTAAACCCTATAAGAGGTCTTTATAAATACCTTTATATAGCTTTAGGGAATCGATTTTATCGGGCCTTTTCTAAAGTATAATAAAGTCTTATAATATTAAGTTCTAGTTATTATTAACTACTTCTCCCGGTTTATTTAGGCATTCTTATATTTTACTAATAATTAGCAAGAGGTCATTTGTTATCTTATAAAGCTATTTGAGATTAAAGGCATCCTTATTAGATTTTACGCGGACTTAAAACCCTATTTTACTTTAAATACTTAAGCTTTTATACGCAATTAAGGAGCCCTTTAAATTACTTCCCTAGTAGCTGCTAGGAAATTTGTAGGAATAGTGAGGAGGGTTAGTAGTATCCTTTGGAGGGTTTTTAACAAGACTAGTAAATTATATTTCTTTGCTAGACGACTCTAAAAATTAGTCTTTAAACTTAATCGAAGAGAGATTATCCATTTACACTATTCCCTTTATAAGATTTATTGCGGCTTTTAACCTATTAAATAGCTAGAAAGAGATTTCCCTCCGCATTGTCAAGCTTAGCTTATTAGTGCTATCCAAGTTCCCGGCAACGACTAAGCTACTTAATACATTTTAGAAGGAGATTACTAGGAAGATCTTGTACTTTTATATATATTAAGGGTCTAAGGGGTTTAAGAAGACGTTACAATGGCCTCTTAATATTAAAAAGAGTTATAAAAGAAGAGATATAACAAAGGAGTATAAGAAAAGAAGTTTACTCTTAGTTAGTTAGTTATATTATATAATCACGAATTAGCAAGTTAAAAACTTAAGCCCTCTTAGAGAGGTCTATTTATTATTATAAGTTATAGTAGAGAGCATAAGAAGTTGTATATATTAAAGCAAATCTGTAAAATGCCAATTCCTTGCACATTTTATAGTAATTATTTAAAAAGATTCCGTTTTTGTAAAAGATACCTTATTAATAGCAAAGAACTCGATCTC
>Ga0302325_10032215_pt1 | contig 10769 bp, 16 predicted proteins | sample Palsa_T0_2_FD_201948 | JGI IMG/M metagenome (GOLD analysis project Ga0302325, IMG submission 201948) | Peat permafrost microbial communities from Stordalen Mire near Abisko, Sweden - Palsa_T0_2 | ecosystem: Environmental > Terrestrial > Soil > Palsa > Peat permafrost | place: Sweden: Abisko... | reverse complement strand
AGTTTAGATGCTTCAACTATCTACCGGTTTCATATCATCATATAATACGTGTTGTCTGCTGGCACTCTTCGCGGCCACCCTCTCTTGCCACAATTTTGCTGATTTTCTCTACTTGTTCTCTAAATTATACGTACTTATTCTGAATTTCGTTTCTCCGTTATAGATGGAAATATTGTCAAGTGCCTCTTTCCCTTCTCGTTGGATGGTTGCTTTGATTTCTTCATTCCTCGGAGTAATCCTGCATTTGAATGGGTTTGGTCTCATGTTTAATCCATCACTCCGTCGCTGTCAGTATATACCAATTCATCAGATTGAGAAATAACACCTACGTATAACTGAAAATGTCCACAGGGATCTCCTTTCCGGCTTCATCTATAGCTTTCTGGATGTTGAATGCCCATAGCAATCGAGCAACGCTGATAAAGGTCCCCTGCTCAGCAAGTGCCTGACCTGCACAGACACGCCTTCCCCATCCAAAAGTCATATATCCACGCTCGTTTGGAAACGGCCTGTGATATGGACTGTCTTTCAAAAATCTCTCGGGACTGAACCGGTCGGGATCTGGGAAGTCTCTCTCGTTTCTGTGAATGGCCCAGACATTGCCTTGAGTCCATGTATTCTTCGGAATCAGCCATCCCTAGTCAAATTTCAGCTCTATCTCGTAACCTTAGATGGAGCGCACCTTGTACACTTCGTCCTGAATCGGAGCATGAGGTTGTCCTCCAATTATCGCAACAGATCTCCACCTAAAAACTTCTTTCGCAAAGGCCTTCACATACACTAGATTCGGTTCATCCTCGAAGTTGGGGCTTCGCTGGGATCCAACTACTCGATCGAGCTCCTCCCAAGCTTTTGGCAAAACTTTTGGGAACGCACAACAGGCTAGAAGGAAGGTGATGAGTGTCGAACTTGAGGTGTCACTACCTGCTCCAAACAAAGATCCAGAAAGGGTGGAGAGCTCCATATCACTCAGATTATACTTCGGTGCCAGCTCGAACAATTTCTTGGCAAAGTTGTCATTGCCCTCATCGCTATGTGCTGCTTCTTCTGCAAGCGCGTAGAAGAAATTCTTTGCGCGTGGCTTGCCCATGTTCTTCATCCAGGGTGCCAGCCATCTTGGGAACTTGGCGAGAACTAACCACGGTTAGAGGTTTATCAAGCCAGAAGGAAAAATACTAACTGGGAAACGACTCCATGATCATAGGGAAAGAGTTTCCTGGGACATTATGCTCAGCCGCCCTCTGCATAAGATATATCACTTCGGTGATAATCGGATCCGTCACGTTCGAAATCCTCCTCCCGAACCCGATAATCGACACAACACTCGCCGCATAGCGCTCCAAATGCGCAACGTAATTCTCCGAGTCTGTCAGCAAGTCATAGAGAACCACCTTGTTCTCGTCGCTCTGTATGTTCTGATACCCTCTCACTTGCTGCATCCCAATACCCATGTGTGTCAGTTTCCGATGAACCCTGAAGCGATCACCATAATACATCGACACGAGACTTGACTGTCCGAATGCTAGTTCTCCAAACACAACCATGCGGGGACGTGAAGAGAAAGTTGCTGCGCGCTTATCAAAAAGATCGGATGCTGATTTTGCGTCATTGAGCCAGACATTTGGACGGCGTCCCATCCAGAAAGTAATGACAGCTGAGTTGTACTCTTTGGCTAGTTGCTCGAAGTAAATCCACGGCTTGCGATCTGGGAGGAGATGAATATTTCCAATGATGGGGAATGGAAATGGTCCTGGTGGCTGAGCAGATGTCAGTTAAAGACTCCTGTCGAGGAGAGAGAGTATGCGTACCATCTTCCTCCGCAACAGCAGGACTCTGGTATAGTATACCGTCAGCAATACAAATCCCACTGCTATGAAACCCAGGAAAAAATGACTGGCCATCAACGGGCCAGCCAGTTGCTGGAGCTGCCCAAGTATTCCGGTTGCCATATTTCTCTCAACGGGTTTGCAACTGACGGTTCCTTTTGCCCTTGCTCTTTGTGAAGCTCTTTCAGACACTTTTCAGTTCAGTGATATTATTTCGAAGTGCTCTTGGCGAACATTCTCCCCATCTCATTCTCCAACAGTCGGAAAACCTCCCAAAATCATGGGGGAATTGTACCAGTCACAGCTGCAATGGATAAGTTACAGGGGCTTCGGAAGCATTGCACCGTGAATTAGAGAGCTTTACCCCCGCGTTTAGGTGCGGGGTTAGTTTCAGGTGGGGCTCGGACGACTACCACCGCAGACCCTGTAAGGCTTTGCGAGGCTGGGAATGTCGTTTATCTGTTGTCCTTCAAGCAAAAATCACAACTCATCTCCGCTTCTTCCTCACTATCGAGGATGACTTCCTTCCCAGAATTTGGGGAGGCGACGACAGCGACTGAAGTTGCAGATGCATTCTCGCAGCAGATGAAGGGCAAAAATGGTACTCATACACCTCTGTTTTTCAAGATACGCGGAAGAAGGCTAAAGATAATACCAAGTCCTGCTCGTCGGCGTCAGTCCCAACTCCCTCGGTGAGCACATGGCCATCTCCATTGCCCGACACTCTCCCTCCCTGTTGATCCTCGCCTCCCGCACCGCTTCCAAAGTCAACGAAGTCATAAGCACCATTCACTCCATTGCTCCCTCAGCTCCGATCAAATCCATGACCATCGACCTGTCTTCCCAATCCTCCATTCGCTCCGTCGCACCAAAAATCCTCCTCCTGGCACCGAAATTAGACATCATAATCAACAACGCCGCTGTGAATGTGCCTGATTACGAGACGACGAGAGAGGGGATAGAAATGCATTTCGGCGTAAACCACATTGGCTTATTCTTGCTCACAAACTTGCTCCTTTCTTCTGTCCTCCTTGCCGCTTCCTCTTCGCCTGTGCCGGGGAGTACGAGGATCGCGAACTTGACGAGTGCAGGTCATCGGCTAAGTCCGATCAGATTTCGCGATTATAATTTTCTGAAAAAAGATGGAGAGTTGGTGGAGGAAGAGAGACCACCGAGAGGATTACCGAAGGCGTTACTAGATCCGGATGTAGCTTACAGTCCTTTCATCGCATATGGGCAGAGCAAGACAGGAAACATTTTGTTTAGTGTGAGCTTGACAGGTGCTGAAGGAGCGGGGAGTGAGGAGTTTTAGTGTGCATCCTGGTTGTGAGTTCATTCGTTCTTTTGCATTTTTGATTTGATGGAAGTGTGGGACAATGTGACGATGAATAGCAATCTGGACGGGACTAGCAAGGAATCTTGATGAACAGGGACAGGCATTGATTAAAGCTACGGGGAAAACTTGGAAAAGTGGTGATCAGGGGGCTGCGACGGCCATAGTTGCTGCATTTGATCCGAATTTGAACGGTATGTCTTGCCTTTCTATGAGAGATGCAGAAGTGCTGACGTAGAACGTGATAGATGCGTCTGGTGTTTATTTGGCTGATTGTCAGCTGGCGCCGGCTGCGGAGTTTGCTACTGATTCGAAGTTTGCGGAGAGGCTTTGGGGGCTGAGTGAGGAGTTGGTGGGGGAGAAGTTCCATTTGGGTGAGAAGAAATAATGGAGGTGGGGAGCGGAGGATAAGGTGAAGGCACGAGAGCACTTATATTGAGAAAATAAGCATACCCAGGAAACCACTTTTCGGGGAAGAGTAGGTACCTTCCCTTAGGCAAGGGGAAAGCGCAGAGAGAAGCGAGGCCAATAAGCGAGAAAAAGGGGTTCGCCCCCTCTCTACTCCAGCACGTGACCTAATCACTCCAATCCACTCCCTAAGCACTGTCTTAAACTCCTTCTTATCCAGAATCTGCAATCGTTACACCGAGAACTCAGTTTAGTATACAATTGCGAGTATAAGTAGCTGCATTATAGAATCATGAAACTTCAAGGCTCGCAATATCTAGATGTCCACTAATATCTACCCTACTCGAAAGATGCAAAAAATTCCCCACTCATCTACGAATTTCCTATGGCTCCAGCCAGCTATTTAAAACCCGGTTCTAAACAACATTAGCAAGTCCTTTCCGAATGCCTCCAACACTCATTGAACGCTTTCCTTTCTCGATGTGCTGTTTCGGAGTTTGGCTGAAATGGTGGTGTTGGCGCATGCCTCCTCCACAAATGATTGGACAACTCAACATCCCTGCGTCAGCTCTCGTGTTCTGGACCTCGGACTAGCGTAACGTTCCAATCGCTTTCGAATCCTTCTCATAGATTCAAATATACATATTATGATGCTAACTGCAAGTTCGAGCGATCCTGATACGGTGTCGCTATGCAGCAAACCTCAGTTACTAAGCGGACGCGGCGACGCGAGGCAAAATCGTGCACTGAATGCCGGCGGAGAAAGCAGAAGGTACCGCTTGATACCCCTGAACGTCTTGCAGCTGAACGTTGACGATCAAAGTGCAACCCAAGAAAAGAGGGAGGACCTTGCGGTAACTGCTTGAGGCGGTATCCACCTGTTGCTTGCGTTGGGCGAGCTGAGCCGTCTAAGAAAACAAACGCTACCCCGTGACTTGAGTCCCCTCCATGTGGAATGTTCCACCTAATGTTTGTGTGTAGAGCTCAAGATCCTGTTCCAAGCCCTCATATCGAGGAATATTGTTGCGAGTCTCTAAGTTCCAGCACCCCAGAAAGTCACGATCCTAGACCCAAACCTGTGTCCTCGCCTTCCGATGGCTCCCAAAATCCAAGCCGTCTATCTTCAGTATCACCGGCAATAGCGGGCGTCATCGACCGCGATGTATCCAGCTACTTCCCAGCCACCTATACTGACGTTGAAAACAACAGCGACATGTTGCTATCCTCTAAGTCAACTCCGCCCCAATCTCCAGATGAATCATTTTACGAAAGCCCTAGAAATTTTGGTGGCATATTGACCTCAGTCAACACTTTATACAGTCTTCCTATAAAGCAGTCATCACGTAATGCTGAGCTGCTTCACTTCTGCAAGTCACTTTACTTTTAAATTGGTGCGGGCCGGCTAACAAATCCTGATTAGTCCATGGTTATGTCGTGCCGAACCTCGTTTCCATCGACGGAAAAAACGTCCCACCGCTCTTCCTGAAAGAAATGCTTCCCTGGATGATACAGTCTCCACTGATGCCAAACATAGCAATCATGATGGCGTCCGCGACGCAGAGCAGTGAGCAGCAGCTTATGGTTAGGAAGAGTCCTGAGACGCTTTCCATCCAAAGCCATGTTTTCAAGATAATCAACCAGTTTCTGAAACAGGACTTTAGCCAAGTTGGCGGTGAGGCACTGCGGGCAGTGATTCATTTGGCAATTCTTGAGGTCGGTTGAATTCCCTTTAAGAAGATAGCGAGAGATGATAGTACTGATAGTCTGCCAGTTCTTCTGGGGATCCCCAGAAATGTTGTGGCCTCATGTGAAAGGACTCAATCAAATGATCAAGCTTCGAGGAGGGTACACGCAGATGAAAGATCCTGTTTTGGAACAAGTATTCATACTGTGAGCACATTGGCACCCCCCTGTTTTAACTCAACTCACCATCGCAGTACGGACTACGAACTCGCATGTTGTTTCGAAAGTGATCTTACACTGCAAGATCTAAATCCAAATCGAGACATGGACCCTCCGATCCCTGCCTGTTATTCCGAAGCTTTAAAATGCCCACTTCTCTCATCACCAACAACATTCGCACAAAGTCGAGAAACTCTGAGTTTGAGCCTCGCAGCAGCAGAGATTCTGGACGATATGCGTTTTCTCACTGTATCTATCACATCACAAGATTCACAATCCAGCACCTCGAAAATCCAAAGTACAGCATCATGGCTGCACAAACAACTAGAGCAAATTCCAACACCAAGCACATCTAACCCCTCAGATTCCGACCTCTTTTTCACCATCATCCACACAACAGCCCTCACTTACACACAGTGCATCTCCACCCTCTCGCCATTCACCAACGCCTATACCTCTTCTGCCCTGCATGCTCTCCTCTCCCAAATCTGGCTCGTTCCCTTAGCAAAGTGGAAAGAAATCCCAGGAATCTTTCTTTGGGTGCTGCTGGTAGCTTGTCCAAGCGCAGGCAATGTTGATGAGTTACAGGGAAGGTGGTTGAAAAAGAAGATGGCTGTTACGGGGATGACGATTGGGATGAGTGACTTTGGGCTGGCGATAGCGGGATTGAGAGCATTTTGGAAGGTGCAGAGGTGGGTCTCGAGAGAGCGAGAAATAGGGGTAATTGATCCTGTTATACTGAGAGAGTGAGGATGGGGCTTGGCGAGCTGGTTTTAGTTGAAAAGTGCACGGCCAATGTCTGTGGAGGCTGTTGGCGGAAGAAATTGGATTGCGCAGCAGGACGAACTGTGACATAAAGAATAATGAGTAATCATTCTGTTCCTCTTAAGTGGGAAAGACCATTCAACATCACAGGATTTCCAGACATAAATCGGCATGGCTGGGCTCACTTCCGCAAGCAGAGCTCTCTTGTAGTGAAAAGAGCACACGCAATCAAGTTTCAGAAAATGCAAGTCAAGTCCATTGCAGTCCATTTATCATAAGCTCACCGATAACGCAAGCCATTAGCCCATTCAGCTGCATTTTGCATTCAGCAACAATCTCAAAAAGCGCAACGACATCCGCAGAAAAATAAATATGCCTTCACCGGGTTCACTCCAACCCCGCCATCATTGTAAAAGTCTATCATCCGCTAACCCATCCAATAAAGATTATTCCCAGAGCCCTTAGCAGCCAAACATGAATCGCGTAATGTGAGTCTGGACACCATTGTTCTCATCCCACGCCACCCACATTCCAGAGCCAGCGATAGCCGCATCATAATGTTGACCAGCGTAGTTGAATTGCGGAACATTATTGTAAGTAATAACGTCGGCAGACCATGGGAGTTGGCTGTCAAGGGTGAACCACTGATTCTCGAGGTCTTGGCCAGGATTGTAGCCGATGAGCTCGCAGTCCATGCGGAAGATGTACAGCGAGGTCATCCAGCTGGTTGGAATAGGTTGGCCGTCGAACGAGAAGCTCTCGTAAGTGACTACTTGGCTGTTAGTGGTCAGATAGCAGTTGTTGGGATACATAGATCTGAAAGCGTCATTGGGATCGCAGAGGTCGCCGGTATAGACTGAGGAGAATTGACGGGGTTTGACGACACTGAGGGAGGATGGCTCTGGTGTGGTGGATCTAGGTTTGTGAGTCCCAACACTGCAGTCGAAAAGGAATCTTGTCATAGAATCAGTTGATCCGCCGTTAGTTTCAGTCCACGTGCTTGAGCTTCCCGTTGATTCGTCCGCCGCGTCGTGATGTTGGCCGGCATAGTTGAACTGAGGGATGTTATTGTAAGTGATGACATCGATAGTGTACGGGAGTTCGCTATCCATTGTGTACCATTGATTCTCGAGACTAGTGTGGGTGTTGTAGCCTATGAGTGTGCAGTCAATGCGAAATACATAGAGATCGGACCAGTAGATAGGTTTGCCGTCGTCCAAAACGCCGTCCGCCTGTTCAGAGCTGACGGTGAAGTAGCACTGGTTAGGGAATATTTGTTCCACAAAGGGGCTGCGGGAGCAGGCGTCTCCATAGTAAACCGCAGAGAGTTGCCGAGTGGGGTGTCCCACGGAAGTTTGATTCCATGGATTTTCGGCGGGAAGAGGTGCGGCAGATGTGAAGGTGGAAAGGAGCAGAAACGAGAAAAGGCTCGTGATTGCCCTCAACACCGAGTACCAACACATGGTGAGTTGATCCTCGAATATGAATATGGATTGACTATTAATTTGGCTGTAAGTCAGCCTAAACAACGATGACATGTAGTGCTTTCAGGGGCGAATGGCAACGGACCTTTGTTTCGGACTAGGTGACTGTTGACGGATGGCTTGGTTAGAATATGGTCTAAAAGCTGTGGGGCGAATATGGAGAGGGGAAGTGATGGAAGTTTTAACGTGATGGAAGATGAAGTGATAGGAGGCGAAGTGATGGGGTGATGAGAAATGTAGAAGGGGCTTGCTAAGGACTTCGTGTTCTGAAAGCCTTCTTACTAGATGACCTTAAGTTGTGTTCTCGATGGCTGTTGCTGGCCAGATGTATTCTAGATGTAATAGATACAGATGTTGTATTGGGTCCGGAGGTGTTGAGTCTGGAGGTGTTGCGGAAGAGATGGTCAAGAGGAGTGGAACAGAGGACTAGGAATATTGGTTGGAATATATAAGAAAGAGGATGATGCTGTGAATCACAAGTAGAGCAAGCCAGGTCTCCTTGCACCTGCTTCGTCTCCACCATGTTGCTTGTGATTCACACTCGCCCTGGTTCACAATCACGTCTCGCTCGACTAGCCAAGAGGTAACAAATTCACTCTTCCCATCCTCCTGAAGTCTCAAAGTAATATTGACCTAACCAGAGCAAGACTTCAAAGTCTCAAAGCAGCCATGGATAGTGTAATCCAGGGGTTAGTTTTGAAGTTTTCCAAGCTACATTCATAAATAATCAACGACTCCCCTGCAGGCTTGAGTCTGTGCAAGGTCTGATGATACTGTGAGCCTTCTCATGGGACCAATGCGGTATCCATAAAGTTTTAAGAGAATCAGGCCAGCTCTGCAAAACCTCAGATTCTTTTTCAGGGATGCTGACATCAATGTGCTATAGACGTGTCCTGCAGCCGATGCGGCGATGCCCCTTTTTAAGCGAGAAACCGAGTACAACAAGATCACCAATAACATCTTCCTGAAGTAAGCTGTGCAGCACAGGGCTTTGCTCCGTTGAATTTGGGGTGAAATATATTCGAAATTGCAATCATTTATAAGGCACCGGAAAAGCATCACCTTGCCTCGACCTCAACGCCGTTGATATAACCCATTTCCCGAACCCAAGGCCTAGCCATAAAATCAACTCCCAGCAAATGTACTGTTCTCACCACCACTAACTCCTTAATCTATAGCCATTTAATGACATTGAAACGGCAGCACCATGCTAAAGAATTCATGATCCTCATCGCCCATACGGCAACACGGGAACGGATCGGAGGCCAGCGGATCAAACCAGCCCCACAGTGGAGCAGCATGATACCAGAAGTTGACGTTGAAGCCGGCAGAATGACCATCTTGCGGGTTGCCTTGGACTTGGATTTGGAGAGATGCGGGGAGCCAGGAGGGGATGTAGACGTTGCCGGATGCGAGGTCGGCATAGGAGACTGGGTTGGAATAGCCGATTTGCTTGCAGGTGTTATCCCAGATCCAGATGGTTGCCTTGTGGGAGGTCAGTTTATGGTCAAGGCGGAGAAGGAGGGGGTTTGGAGAAAGGAAGGGTCAGTGAGGAGAAACCTACAGAGCTCAGGTATTTGGAAGTGAAGTAACCGACTGAGTACATGTTTCCGTCTTCGTAGTTGGTGTCGCAGACCGGCATTGAGACGTAGCTACCATCCTGTCGTGATTGCCAGTAGAGGTTCAATGTCCAGTCTTGTTGCTCACGGGAGGTCAGGCTGGTGACAGCACCAGAAGGAGGGACGAGAGTACCATTGTGAACTGGCAGGATGCTGATGGACTGAGATGCAGCAATGAGGTCGGTGATTGGAGAGGCGGCAGAGGGAGAGATAAGGCCAAGAATAAGAAGAACGAGAAAGGCGAATAGGCTTGTGCCAGGTGAGTGATGCATTTCGGCAGTGAAGGAGACTCGGAGGCAGCTCGCTTTTAGGTTGGGTTGAGAGTCATGTGTGGCTTTGCTCCTAGGACTTTGAAGTGCGGTTGAGAGTAGGGCAAACAAAGGAAGAAAGGCTTGTGTGAGTGTATATCTGTATTGTGGCGGACGTATGAAAGGTTGTGTTGAAGTTGTTTGTGATGGAAGTGTTTGTGATTGGGTGAGGTTGAAGGAAGTGTGAAAGAGGGCGAAGACGAGGTTTAAATATTGGGCTTCGTCTTAACAATCACGATTGCATGAACATATGGCGTATGGACAAGAAGCGTAACACTATAGATATCTGATGTCACGATAAAGAAACGTGGTGAACGTGGTAATGATATCACAAAGATAAGATAAAAGATGATTACAATCGTGCCTTCCTCTTTGTTGAAGCCTAGAACAGTAAGTGTAACACTATAGATATGTGATATCACAATAAGGAAACTTGGTAAGCGTGGTAGTGATATCACAAAGATAGGGATAGGGGTGAATTGCAAATCGTGCCTTCCTCTCTGCTAAAGCTGATAACAGCAACTGTGAATTTATGACCTAGTGTTGGATTTGGAAAGAACGTAGTTATGCATGAAGATAAAGAAGTGCAGTTACTATGTCAAGATATAAGAAATGGAAGGAAGTGAATCTGTGTTGTGTCTCCCCCTCCCCATCAGCTCTACAAGCTGAATGCAAAAGTATAATGTAGTTTCACAAATTTAAGGAACAAACATGGGGCAAAGAAGCAAAGAGTAAGCTGTGAGAGGAAAGCAGAGACAACGAGTGTCTTGAATATGTCTTTTCATCTCTCTGTCAGCCATATATAAGTGAAATAGTAATGTGCAGTGTTTGCCACTTGGAAAATGAAATTTGGGATTTAAATTTATTGACCTGAGCTTTTGACAATTAATCCTGGAAATGTTTACCTTTATTGAAGCATATCTCCAAGGAATGAAAGAACAGCAGTAGAGCAAAGCAAAATAACGATTACATTTTCTAGAAATAGAGAAACAAATGCGTTTCTATGTCTAACAGCAAGCCCATTGAACACGAATCCGAGTTCAGAATCTACTCATTCAAACAATGAATATCTTCTGCCACAAGAAAAATGAGCAGGAGCTTGCAAATATCAAATCTCATGAAAA
>Ga0302325_10032214_pt1 | contig 10769 bp, 2 predicted proteins | sample Palsa_T0_2_FD_201948 | JGI IMG/M metagenome (GOLD analysis project Ga0302325, IMG submission 201948) | Peat permafrost microbial communities from Stordalen Mire near Abisko, Sweden - Palsa_T0_2 | ecosystem: Environmental > Terrestrial > Soil > Palsa > Peat permafrost | place: Sweden: Abisko... | reverse complement strand
CGGTGGACAAGGATCAACCGATCGTGCGTGTGGCGACTATGGCTTCGCTGCTGACCGCGTCAGAGGCCGACCGGCGTTTTGCGTTGACCCTGTTCGAAACCTTCGGCATGGTGGCGCTGGTGCTCGCCGCCGTCGGCATCTACGGTGTCTTATCCGGCGGTGTCACCGAGCGCATGCGCGAGATTGGGGTTCGCGCTGCACTGGGCGCCTCCCGGCGTAACATACTTCTCTTAGTAATCCGCCAGGGAATGATGCTCACGGGCATCGGTATCATGATTGGGCTGTTTGGCGCGCTCACAGCGAGCCAGGTTATCGTTTCCTTGCTGTACGGCGTGTCACGATTCGACCCAATCACTTATCTCTCAGTAATCGCGTTGCTCGCGGGCGTATCGGGCATCGCATGTTGGGTGCCGGCGTGGCGTGCGGCGCAAGTGGATCCATCGGTCACCCTGAGGTCCGAGTAGGACTCGCCTCCCAGCATTTCCTTTGCAACAAAGCCTGGGTGGTCGGCCTCGACAGACATGACATCGAGACTCGTGGCATCCCACATCTCGCGAAAAACGAGCGAGATGTGGGGCACCCGGCGCCGCTGGTTGATATTGCAAAAGCTATTGTGGGGCTTCACCCCTCTGTTTCGGCCCAGGTACGCTGCCGCGAAGCTGGGGCACCCGTCCGGTTCATCATTGCGTCAACGTCACCGGGATGGTCAGGGTTTGAACAGTGGCCGGCGACGTTGCGGTAATCAGCGCATTGTAGCTCCCCACCGAACTAGGGCTGACGCTCGAGCCCGTGGTCGAAGTGCTCGCCCCGCAACCGATGGATACGCTGACCAGGAAGACGGTCGCCAGGATACACATTCCCAAAGTGCGTTGCAGTCTGCGGCGCTGCCACAACAGGCAGATGCCCAACAAGCCGGCCGGCAAGACGAAGAATCCTGCCAGATAACGGTTATCTCCCGGCGCGGGTGCAAGCGAGCTCGATGCCGCGGGCAGTCCAATCATGAGTGTTGTCGATTGCGCTACGCTGGTGGCATTCCCTGTGATGGTCGCCGGGGTAAATGAGCAGGTGGATCCGGTGGGAAGGCCGGTGCACTTGAAGGAGACGACCCCAGTAAAGCCATCTGACGAAAACACTGACAGGGTCACGGGCGTGGTCTGACCTGCGCCCAGCGACAACATCGTGGGGTTTGCCGAAAGAGAAAAATCAAGACCTCCGCTGACACTCTCCAGCAATGCGGTCGAAGTGCTGCCCAGGTTGTTTACGTCGCCGGAGTAGACAGCCGTGAGGGTGTGCGGCCCATTGGATAGTTGAACCGAATAGGTAGCCACGCCGGTCGAATTGGTGGTGACGGAGGCCAACGAAGTCGATCCATCCAGAAACTGGACGCTGCCGGTGACTGAACCGTCGTCAATCGAGCTCACCGTGGCTGTCAAAGTAACCGAGCCGGCCGTGGTGGCATTAATGGCCGTCAGTTTCGTCGTCGTGGTGGCCTGGTTAACCAGCAATGTCGTCTTCGCGATTTCCGTCGTCGTGGATCCAGTCGGTAAGAAGGTCACCGAAAGCGTCTGCGGACCTGCCCCAAGCACAGTTCCCGCCGGAGGGGTATAGGTGAACGTTCCCGGAGTAGTCGAAGTTGCATCCAGTTGCGCGGCAGTAAGCGGGGTTCCGTAGACAATTGCGGCTGGGGTCGGCCATGTGATGTTCGAGCCCGTCCCCGTGCTGCCCGCGGTGATGGTCAGCGTTGCGTCGTTCAACGTCGCGCTGTAATTGCTCAGGCGATTGTTAGGATCCGCAAGCACCGGCGTAATCGCATCGGGGCCACTGCTATACACCCCGGCAGGCGTGGTGGCCGTGGCCTGCGATACGTAGGTCGCGGTAATTCCGTCGCCATTGACCACGCCGGTCAGGGTTCCCAAAAACGTGGGGTTGGCCGTGCCCACCGCCCTGCTGGCGGGCAACGCGGTGGCCACCAGTTGCGCTTGCTTGACCACCATGGTGGCGCCTAGCGTTTGCGCCGCGTAATTGCTATCGCCACTGTAGTTGAAATTCACCGAGTGGGTGTTCGCAGTCAGGCCGGCCGCAGCGGTGAAGCTTGCCGTCCCGCCGATGAGCGCCGCGGCCTGCGGCGCCAGGTTGTCGATCACCATGTTCACGCTTCCCGTGGGAGCAGCAAATCCCGTGCCGCTCAGCCCCGTGAGGTCCAGCGCAATGGGAATGGTCGTTCCGTAGGTCCCGGCCAACGGCGCGCCGGCAACTGCGAGGCTCGCATTGGCTTTCTGTACCGCCAGCGACACGGTCGCGGACGCCGCGGCATAGCTCGAACTCGCCGCCAGATGGATAGCGATCGAATGCGACCCTCCGCTCAGGAGGCCGACAGGAACCTGGAATTGATTGCTGCCCAGCGAGGTGACTGTCAGATTTTGCGTCCCATCCAGTTGCGCAGTGAACGATGCAACGGGAATCGGACTGGTCGGCGTGGGCGTCAGGGAAAAGTTCACCGTTGCCACCTGGCCATAGGTGTACGAATAGCCCGGCGTAGGAGTGGGCACGATGGATTCAGTCGTATTCGGCTGGTTGCCCTGCTTGTCTACCGTGGTGGTAATCGAGGCGGCCGGGAGTGTCTGCGATCCTACCTGCGCGCTGGCGCCCACAACTTCCGCAGCCTGGCCGCTGCTGTTGAACGTCAGGTTAGCCGCCGGATAAATGGCGGTCAGGCTCACTCCCCCGCTGGCGGAGGCGGCAATGCTGGCAAAGCTGCACGTGTACACCGCGGCGGCAGTGCTGCAAGTGGCCGCGGGGCCGGTGCTGGCTTCTGTGATAACGACCGCTCCCGCAGGCAAATCGAGCGCAATGCTTACCGAAGACTCGTCACTGCTGGTGCGGTTGTTCACCAGGGCCGTATAGGTCACCTCTGTGGCGTTGCCGGAGCTACCGAGATCGGTATTGCTCGCTGCGGCAATCACCGTCGAAGGATTCTGCGCCAGGGTGAACGAGGGAGTCGTAATAGGCGTCCCTCCGCTCAGCGGGAACTGGATACCCGCGAGTAATTGCTGCTTCAACGCGCTCACCGGCGTCGAATCGTAAGTCGAATCCAGCAGCGCGTAGCGATCTTCCCCGTTCAGCGCCCAGTAGGTCCAATTCAGGTTGGGGTTTGCGCCGAGAAATTGCACCAGGCTCGAGAACCACTGGCCTTGCGAGCCAGGCGCCGTGCCTTGAATATCCGCATCATCGTTGAGCGTGCCGAATTCACCTACCCAGACCGGCGCAATCCCATTCAAACTGATGTAAGCCCAATAAGAGGTCCAGGTGCTTACCAGGCTGTCATAGCTGGTGTTGCCGTTAAACCAGGCCTGGGACGATTCCGCCGGACCGTAGTCGTGCGCGGAGTAGACCAGCTGATTGGCTACGCTTAATTGCACCGGAGAATTCTGTACACCCTGCAAGTTCCCGCCCCAGAAATAGTAATTGTTGTTGTACTCATCCGTCCCCTCGACAAAAACCAGCAGCTTGGAATCGATCGTGAGCACGGCATTACCCGCACGCTCCGCTGCCAGATGCCAGTCATTGGTGGAGGTTCCACAATCCCAACAGGAGCCGCCGGTGGCAGCGTTGTGCGGTTCGTTGCGCAGATCCACGCCAATCACGGCGGAGTTGTTCTGGTAGCGGGTTGCCAGCGTCTGCCAATCGCTAATCCAGGCTGCTTCAGGGTAGGCGTCGGTATACCACAGACCACTGGCCTCGGCGCCGTTGCCCGCCTCCGAACGATGGTTATCGAGAATGACCCGTAGCCCGATCGTTCCCGCATAGTCGATGATCGCGTCCATGATCTCAAGCGAGTTCAAGCCCTGCAGGTCGGTGTTGATCGGTCCGCTGGCGTTGCTGAAGCTGATATACGAGGGAACAATCGGCGTCTCCACCATCTGGTTGGAGAAGGGCAGGCGCACCGTGTTGTATCCGTTGGCCAGGATGATCTGCAGGATGGTCTTGTAGTCCTGGCTGTTGAGACCATGGGCCACCTCGTCGGTGGTTTCGAAGCCGTACCAGTTGATGCCCGCAATACGCACCTGCTGATTGTTGGCATCGAGTATCTTGCTTCCGCTGGTATGCCAAGAACCTGCTCCCGGCGCGGCCAGGCAAGAGCGGCTCGACAACACTCCCAAGGCGAATATGACCCAGACCGTACTGCTTTTCGCGAGCATCCGAAACATAAGACCTTTCTCCGCCGCGCCCGGGGCCGCGCCTGCATTTAGATACCGATACAGTTGCCTACATCCACTCGCAAACTTCTCAGCGCTAGGGCACGATCAGCGGCCGAATAGCACGATCATCGAAGAGGCCGGTGGGGCCGCCCTCCACGTCTACCTGCGGACGCTGCATATACTTCACCGCAAAACCGGCGGTCCGGTCCTGGTAATCATGAGCATTATTGACCCCAACGAAACCGCCTATGTCCCAATGCTCGTCGAGGCGGTAGGCCATATTGATATCCAGGTTGTAGTTAGCACCCATGTTCGACTGGGCGGTGGGGGTGGTTACGGTCGAAACCAGCGATCCGGGAAGCGCCGTGCTTTCGTGAAAACTCTGCACCCCAAGGCTCCCCTTGATGGTGTAGACAAAGCGATTGATGGGATGGCTTTGCCAGATGAAGGGAGCGTTCAGCAACAGATACGAATCGGGGCTGAAATATCCGCCCTGGCCGACGGTAAAGTAGCGCTGGTTTTGCGCATAGTGCAGGCCGGTCATGTTGGCCCCCATCTTGAGTACTCCGTAGGGGTTGCTGTAAACCGTCCAATACGCGCCGGTCGATCCGGTGATGCGGCTGTTATTGTTCACTTTCACGCCCGTCAACTGCGCCGCGCCACCTTGCAGATAGAATCCGCTTTGAGCCGAGCCCAACGAGAGGTTACCCTCCGCGCCGGTGGCCACCACACCTCCCCATATCTCGCCAGTCAAGGGATCCTTCTCGCCGGCATACGAGAGCATGGTCTCCTTCACCTGGTCGCGATACACCCGGAAGCTGAAGGGGAAGCTCGAAGGATGGACGCTAAGGCTCCCCAGAATGTGGGAGACGTAAAAGGAATATGGCGAGAATCCCAAGCTGGCGTCAGCGATCCTGGTTGCTAGCTGCACTTCCCCACCGACGCCTGACTGGAAGTGGTCCTGGCCGATGAGCGCGGCGCCCGAGGAACCAAAGCCATAGTTGGATGTTCCATCAGCCGCGCCAGCCGAGAGCAGAACGGGAAGAGCGCGCACCGTGAGACGGGCGCTTTCTCCCAGCACTGCGCTCGCTTCGAAATCGGCTTCCAAGCGAGTCAACTGGTCGAAGCCCGGGGTACCGCTGCGGCTGCCAAGTTGCGTGCCGCCTCCCATCCAAGCACTGTAGCGGCTGGCCAATCCTTCCAGCTCGGTCTGCGCCTGTTGTCCCGGTCCAAGCAGCGCCGCGTGGGTTGCGGACGCGGTTGTATCCGAAGACGACGTAAGCGCACTGGCGGGCGCAAGCTCGGCCCCGCCGCCGCTTGCCTGATGAACGCTGAAGCTGGCGTTGGTCATCTCCGGAGTGCTATAAGCCGCTCCCGCACCGGCTGCGGAATCGGAATGCGCAGCGCTGTCCTGTTGCTGGACCTCCGCCGGCTCAGGTGCAGGCGCATCGCTCACCGGAACCGCCCATCTGCTTCCCGAATTCTGTGGCGGCTGATAAGCGATGGGTTGTGTGCGCGGCCCGGAGGCCGGCGCCTTGCGCACCAGCCACGGGCTCGCCTGCTCGTTGGAATCGGTCGTTGCCTCGCTCGCCGGGTGCTGGATGACGGGGAGAGAGGAGATTGCATCCTGCAATGATTCGGGCTGGGATACCGTCGGTGCCGCCTGAAGATCCGCGGCATCCTTAGGTGCGAGCATGCGGGCCAGCGCGTCGCTCGCCGTGGTCGCGGAGGCGGTGGGCGCACCGACACCTGTCAGTTGCGCGGACAGCTTAACCTGAGAAGTGTTGGCCACCACCTTGCGCCAATAGATCTCGGCCTTATGAGTGTCACCCATGCCCTCTTCAAACTGAGCCGCGGCGGTGAGCAATTGTGGATCGTTAGGATATTGTTCGAGCCCGTCCGCCAACCACTGCCGGCCGGCTTCCTTTTGATGGGCCGCGGAAGCAGCCGCGATGGCCCCGGCGTAGTCCACCGCCGTAGCCGTGGTCCAATTGATCTCCTGGTACAAGGCGAAGGCAAGCTTGCCTTCATGGTTACGAATATAGGTGCCCGCCATGGCCCGGCGGATGTCCCCATTTGCGGGATAAGCCTGAGAAGCCATTTCCAGGATAGCCATGGCTTGTTTGCTGTTTCCGCTCTTCTCTTCCTTGTCCGCCTTACGCACGCTCCAGGCGGCCCAGATGTCGCCGGTTTGCTGCTTTTGTCCGGCGGACAAATCGGTGCGCCGGCCCATCTGGGCCAGGATCGTCGCCAACTGGGCTTCGTCTCCCGCGCTCAGCAACAGCCACGCATACTCCGCCTCGACATCATAAGGAGCTTCGTTGGTCCCCGGGCGGTAACGCGCGAGCACCCGTCCCATGGTCTCCACTGCCAACTGGTTGTGCCCGGTGGCCCCGTAGACAGACGCTTCGGTCTGCAGGAATCCGGGATCCTGCTGCAGCTTCTCCGCTACTTCCAGCGGTAGTTGCCGAATCTGGGTCAAGGCTGCTTCATCCTGCTTTGCCTGGTGGAGGGCGGCGATCAATCCGTTCCAGGCGTCGCTGTCGCCGGGCGAACGCCTGAGGATTTTTACGTAGCTTTTGTAAGCGTTCTCCGCGTTGCCCTCGGCCAGCAACAGGGACGCTGTCTGTACTTCGATCGTGTTGGTTTTCTTAGCGTCGTCCCGGGTCTCGCTGCGGGCTTGCGCGAGCAGGTTAGATGCCGTGCCGTAGTGTCCCATTGCCTGGTGGCAAGCTGCCAGCATGGTGAGAAAATCCACGTCATGCACTGCGCTTTGGTAGACCGCAGCCGGCATGCGATCGGCAGCGGTCAATGCCATCTGGTCACGGCCGGCTTGGTGCTCATCGCGCACCAACAGCTTCCAGGCCTCCACGTTATCGGACGAAACGCGAATCACATCGAAGGCCATGCGTGCTGAGGCTCGGGGGTCGTGAGCGGCGAGAAGTTCCGCACAGCGGACCTGGGCCTCGCTGCGTTTGTCCAGCTGCGGGAACTGTTCCAGCTCGTTCATGAGGCGGCGCGCCTCGACCTCATTGCCTACATTCATCTGGGCAGCCGCCATTACGGCCACGTAATCCGGATCGGTATCCAGCTTGGACCGCGTTTCCGGCGCGATGTAGGGCTGGTCGGCAATAACCTCTTTGCTCCTATCTGCCTGCACCAGGGCATCGAACCAGGCCATCCAGCCCTGGGGCCGGTCCTCCTGAATTCTGACTGCCTGCTCGAAGAGAGGTAGAGCCTTCTGCGGTTGATTTTGCAGCATCCACACCCCGGCTTGTCCTTGCAGCGCTTCGGGACCACCGGGCTTGAGGGTGTGTGCTTCCTCGAAGGCACTCATGGCGTGAGCAGCCTCGTTATTCGTGAGGGCGCGGTTTCCTTCCTGCATGGCCTTCCAGTAGCGCGCGTCGGTCAGGGCTGCGCTTAACTCCGGCGCATCGAAGCCGGCCTGCTGGGCCTGCTCAAAATGTTCCGCCGCCGCTACGAAGTTTTGTCGCTGCATGTCGATGTAACCCAAACCGGCCAGCGCCTTGCCACGTTGCGCAGGAATAGAGAGCAGCGGTTCAAAGATCTGCTGCGCCTGCGGGAGATCGCCCTTATGCAGCGCGGCGTAGGCTTCTCCCTGTTCCGACTGCCCAGGCACCGGAGCGTGGCTTGCATGCTCGGCTTGGGCAGTGTGTAACCGCGCCTCTAACTGCTCATCGGGATAACGCGAGAGATACTCCTGGGCCGTCTCCGCGGCTGGTCCATTCACGTCCCACAGAATCGCCTGCCGCCAGGCGCGTTTGGCTTGCTCCGTTTGATCCGCAGTTCCGCGAACGCTGGCCAGTAAGTGGATCCCTTCTACTCTCGTTTTAGGGTCGTAGGTCAAGACCCTGCCGAGTGCCAACTGATAGCCAGGATTGGCAGGATATTCTTTGGCCAGGCTGCGCAGGCCGGTGATCGCATGGGGTAATTCAGCAGGAAGGGCGGCTTCTGTCTCGTAATAAGAGACCGCCCACATTCCCGACGGCTCGGTGCCGTGGAAGGCCTTGCGATAGAGCTCCAGCGCCTCCTGGTAATGATGCTGTGACGCCAACTTTGCGGCCGCTTCAAAGTCAGAACCGTTTCCCGGCCGGGCAGTGGTGGCAGGGATTTGCGCGATCCTGTTATCGCCCGGCTTAGCCTTGCGCAGTAGCGCCAGATAGTGATTGGCCAACGTTGTGTCGCCGTTGCTCTGGTAAAAGCTGGCCAGCGCGGCGAGAGCATCCGTCTGCGTGGGATTGAGCAGCAGAACCTGTTGCCACGCGGCAGCCGCGAGGTCATGCCTTCCTTGTCCATCCAAGGTGCGCGCACGCTGGATGAGAACCTCGGCGGCGCTCTGCTCCGCCCTCACGGGGAGCGATGCAACGCCGGCGGTTAGCAAGAGAAGGCCCAGAGCTATTTCTGATTTCTTCAACATACCTGCCCTCCATCTGCCCGCGCTCCGGCGGGATGGTATTGCGCTCGCAACGTTAGGTTGCGGTTGTAAATGACCCTCCGCCGGTCTTCGGCTCTGCTAGGCTCGAGTGCCGGTTGGTGAAGTGATCCAAATTCAGCCGCTCCCGTATTCGGCCAGCCAGCCAGCGCTGTACACAAAGCGCCAGCAATGCCAGAACAATGCCGAGCTGCAGCAGCAGGATGAACAAGTGATGGGGTAGCCAATAACTAAAGGCGCGATACCACGGCAGGTCTCCGGAACCGTAAGTCGCGGTAGACAGCGAATAGCTGATGAAGTTGCCTGTGGTCCACAGGCTGACCGTGTTATCAATGCCGTCGCGCGGCATGGTGGTCAGCAGCGCGGAAGCGAGCCCGGGCAGCGCTAAACGATCGCGTCCTGCAATCAGGACCAGGCTTCGCCGGCTGGCAAAAGGAGATGCGATCCCTTCGAGAACCCCATCCGGCCAGATGGTCGCGGCACCGTTCAATGCCTGCCAGGCGCCGGCATCGCGCCGCAACAGCCAATCTGGCATAAGAGCCCACCGGGCGCGCCGGCTCAAGCTAAAGGACCGGTCCATATAAGTCAGAGGCAGCTTGCTGGTGATCTCCGGTATGTTCGCGAGATCGGCAAAGGTTCCCAAGACCAGCAGGTCCTTATCGCCCAGGCTCGCGGCGTCCGCGGGCGTTGCCACCCGCACGAGGAGCGTAGGGTAACCCGTTTGGGCGCCAAAGTATCCCATGAGATCCAGATACAAAGCCGTAACTTCGGACCCAGGAGCCGGGGGTAAAAGTACCGCGGTCTCGCTCAAGTCGGCCAGCCGGGTGAAGGGAAAGCCGGCCTTGGAGAACAGCCGCAAATTTGGCAGTTGGGTGTAGTGCACGGCCCGGCCGAGGTCCAGGAAGGAGGAACCCAGGATCTGCGCGGTAGACCGTCCACCGTCGGGCACGCATGCGTCTGCGCCCGCCGGAACAAAATCAAACTGCAACTGTAGCGTATTGGCATACACTGCAGCCGGCACGTCGATCAGGGGAATATCGCCGCTGTGCGCTTCTGGCGTAGACAGCAGGGGTATGCTGCCCGCTGGAACGCCATTCAGGCTGGCGGCAATGTTGGAAGACTTGGCTAGTTCCTTGGAGTCCACTGAGTACGCCAGATGGAGGTACATGTTTTGCTGCACGCCAAAGTTGTAATCAGGCGCCAGGTGCATGTAGATGTCCACCGGTTTTTGCCCGGTTGTGCGGCGCTCGGCGCGGCCCACCAAGTTGTCCAGACTCACGCGATTGGTGTGAATCCAGCGCGGGGCATCATTGGGAGCTCGGGTTACCAATGAAACCGGTTGGCTTAGCTGCGCCGAGCTGCCCGTCAGCTTGAGTTGCCCACTGGCAAGGGTCTGGATCGTCGCCAGAAGATCATCACTGGTCTCGCCATGAACCACCAACACCTTAGCGAAGCGGTCACGCGGATTGGCTTCGAGCGAGACCGACGCATGCGCCGGCTCTACCGCAATTCCTTCCATCCGCTCTGAGCCCAGCAGCAGGAGAATGGCGTTTCCCGCCGGCAACTCGCCCAGCTGGGTGAAATAGCGGACACCGCTATCATCAGCAAACGAGCCGAACCATGAAGCGAGTACCCCGGCGCCCTGCAGCGTGACGGCATCCGGCGGATGGGCAAAGACAAATGGCAACACCACCGGCGAGTTGGCCAGATGCTCGAGGAAGGGCTGCGGCAAGTAAGCCAATTCGCTGGCCAGAGCTAAAGGCTGAGCATCGAGTGTTACTTCACTGCCGCGATCGATGCGCAACCACGGTGGTTTCTTTTCCACGGCCACCGCGCACGCCGCATTGCCCTGACCTGCAAGCTGAATGGTTAGTTCGTTCCTGGCCATGAGGAGCTCGGGAGGAAGCGGCACCGAAAGCTCTCCCGCGCCCGCATCCCGCTCCTCCGCTGTCGGCGTAACCGAGGCCAGAACCGAGTCGTTCAGGCGAACATCGGCATAGGTATATTCCTGGGTTGCGTTCCTGGGAATCTGGTATTTGAGATGGAGTTTGCCACCCCGAATTAGCCAGCTTTCCGGGGTAGCAAACTTGAGAATTTCCCGGCTGCCCGGCTGCTCC
>Ga0302325_10032213_pt1 | contig 10769 bp, 11 predicted proteins | sample Palsa_T0_2_FD_201948 | JGI IMG/M metagenome (GOLD analysis project Ga0302325, IMG submission 201948) | Peat permafrost microbial communities from Stordalen Mire near Abisko, Sweden - Palsa_T0_2 | ecosystem: Environmental > Terrestrial > Soil > Palsa > Peat permafrost | place: Sweden: Abisko... | reverse complement strand
GCGCCACCAGGCGATGCGCCAGGCCGCCCGTAAGACTGCACAGGACCGCTTCTGCTCAACCCGCATCCTGCCGCGCTATATCGCATTTTACGAGTCGCTCCTGGCCGCAAACCGGTCATAGAGATTCGCTATTCCACATCCGCTGGAATCTCAATCGAAACCAGCGTCCCGCGCCCCGGCCGCGAAACAACCGTAAACCGCGCGCGATTGCCGTAAAGCACCTCCAGCCGCTCGCGCACATTCTTCATGCCAATGCCGTTCCCTGGATGCTCCAGCGCCGAGGGCGGCTTGTGCATCATGCCCACTCCATCGTCCTCCACCTCCACCACAATGCTCGGCCCAGCCACACGGCTGCGAATCGTGATCGTCCCACCCTGAATGCGCGGCTCCAGGCCATGCTTGATGCTGTTTTCAATCAGCGGTTGCAGCAGAATGCTCGGCACCAGCACATCCAGCGTCCGCTCATCCAATTCCTTCACGACCCGCAGCTTGTCCGCGCCGAATCGCACCACCTCAATATCCAGATAATCGTCCGTAAAGCTCAACTCCTCGCGCAGTTGAACATAGGTTCCGTGATCCTTGAGCAGCGCGCGCAGCAGGTTCGCCAGCTTCACAATCATCTCCCGTGCCAGGTCGGGACGAAACCTCACCAGCGAGGCAATCGAGTTCAGCGTATTGAACAGAAAATGCGGATTGATTTGACGCTGCAAAGCATCGAATCGCGCCTCCAGCACCAGCCGCTTCTGCTCTTCCAACTTCAACTCGATGCGCAGCGCATTCCACATCTTCAGACAAACACCCACCACCATCGGCGCGCACAGCCACACCAGCACCCGCAACCACCACGCGTCCGTAACCAGCGCAAACAAGCGGTGCGGATAGCGCGAAGCAAGCCAGTCGCGCGCAATCTCCATCCCCGCAATCAACATCAGCAAGGCAATCTGGCGATCGAATTTAGGCTGCCTCAAATTGCGCCGCACCCAGCGGTAAAGGCTCAAGTCCACAAACGGCGTAAACGACAATACCTCCTCGCGCTCCACCCAGATGCCGAATATCCCAGAGATCATGCCTACCGCCACAAGAAACGGCGCGGCTAGATACTCATGCCGGATCACCGCAGGAACGGCAAGCACCAGCGCGCTCAGCATCGCCCACCCCGGCCCCAGCAGCAGCCCAAGCAGCGTCACCGTTTCAAACGAAATGTCCGCCGCCAGAAAATTGGCAACCACAATCCGAACCCAAACGCCCAGCGTGAGCGGAATCAGGAAAAACGCCAGCATGGAAAGCGTTTGCCGCCCAGTGCGATGCTCGGCAAACAGCAGCCGCTGAAAGGTCCGCGAACGCGCCAGCGCGCTCGATACCGAGGCCGCTACGCCCAGCTTCACCAACAGCGTAATCAGGATGAGTTTATGATCGGCCACGCATCCAATGTATCGCGCCGGCACCCATCGCCGCCCGGAATCCCCAGACAGTCTCGGGCATCCAATCGCCAGAGGCGGTAAAATAAGCTATGAGTTTCGAACGAGTCGTAAAGGTAGCCGACGCCGACTTCCCCACCCGCTGGGGACACTTCCGCATCCTCGGCTTCGAAGGCCACCTGCCTGAACCGCGTCCCGGCTGCGAAGAAACAGCCCCGCATGGCAAACACATCGAAGGCCTCGTCGCCCTCGTCATGGGCGACATCCACTCCGCCCCGCCGCTGATACGCATTCATTCGCAGTGCCTCACCGGAGACGTCTTCGGCTCCCTCCGCTGCGATTGCCGGCTCCAACTCGAACTCGCCCTCACCAAGATCACCGAGGAAGGCGCCGGCATCCTGCTCTACGAGCAGCAGGAAGGACGCGGCATCGGCCTGATGGCCAAGCTGCGCGCCTACGAACTGCAAGACCACGGCCGCGACACCGTGGAAGCCAACGAAGAGCTGGGCTACGCCGCCGACTGCCGCGCCTTTGAACTGCCGGCCGAAGTGCTCAAGCTCATGGGAGTCTCCTCCGTCCGGCTGATCACCAACAATCCTGAAAAAGTCGCCGCACTCGAAGCCGGCGGCGTAGCCGTCGTACAACGCGTCTCAGCCGAAGTCGTCCCCCACGAGTCATTCGAGAAATACCTCAAGACCAAGCACGAGAAAATGGGCCACATCATTGAGTCCGTAGTCACCGAGGCTTAGGAAACCTCTGATCAAGTCGATGTTTTGAAAGGGCTCTGACTAAGACGATGTTTTGAAAGTGATTGAGTCGATGTTTTGAAAGGGCGTGGCTTCAGCCACGCCGTAAAGCCAAACAAATCAACGCGGCTTTAGCCGCTGAGGGAATGCTGGCGACTTGTTCAGAGCCTCATTAGGCCTTCGCCTTCGCCCCTTCAAACGCATCCACAAACTCGCGATATCGCTTCGCCATCTCGGCAATCGCCTCATCGCGAGTAATCTTCCCGGCGCGCATATTCACCAGCGGATCCCAGAAGTCCGTCCGCCCCACCGCGAATCCAATGAACCCCGGCACCGCAGCAGCCGTCGTCAGCCATTCGCGAACCTTTGCATCGTCCTCGCCGCGCCCCAGAATGATGCAACTCACCTGGTTGCGGCCACCGGCGCGCGCCGTAGCCACAATCCGCCGGCAATCCTCGGCCCGGTCCAAACCCTCAATCTTCCAGATATCCGGCTCCACGCCTGCCGCCTGCAACTCTTCAATCGCCTTCACCATCAACCCAGGCCGCTGGTTCAAATCGTAAGCCTTCTTATCGCCTCCGCTCAGCGCAAGCTGGTCCTTCGTCGCTGGCACCAGCAGCTCAAACATGAACAAACTGCGCTGCGCCCCGGACAAATAGTCGGAGAGCCGCTTCAACCGCGCCGCCTGCTCGCGATTCATCGCCGCATCGGCGCCGGGATTGTACCGCACCAGCACCTTGCTGAACGTCGGCCCAAACTCCTCAATATGCGCGGCAAAATCCTCGCCGTACTCAAAATCGAACTCTTCCTGCCCACTCTTTTCCGCCGCCATGGCAAAGTGGTACCCCTGCGCCCGCGCATCGCGCAGAATCGCCGCGCCAAACTGCTCATCCACCAGAATTCCGGCCTTAGCCTTGTCCACGCCATCCGCAACGGCCTTCTGAAACCCCTCGTAGATCACCTGTTTGGCTGCTGCGATCTGCGCAGTCTGTTCCGCCGTCAGATCGCCCTTCCAGCCAAACATGCCAGTTTCAAACGATCCACGATGGTCGAAGGGAAGAATGTAGAGTGGCTGATCGAATCCGCGAGGCTGCATGATGTCTCCTGATGCGTTCCGTCGTTTAGATGCGGCATAAGCTACGATGCGCTGCATTGCTCCGAGAATCGAGATTTCCGAAAGAAATCTCGATCGCTCCTCTCCCTAAAAGCTCATCGCGACTTCGCAACCTCAGGTTGCGACTCTTCCAGCAGTTCAGCGAGATATTTCGACCAGATTGCGGGCAGGGAGTGGGTGCCATGTCCGCGCGTCTCATCGGTGATCGGAAGCATCGCAAACTTGCCCTTAGCCACCCGCTTGATCTCTCGCGGCATAATCTCCAACTCCGGAGGGTTGATAAAATCGTCGGCGGAATTAACCGCCATCACCGGCACTTTGATCTTTTCAAGGCCTTTCGAAGGATCGTAGTTCCGGGAAGAATTGAACTGAAATAGAAAGTCGTTCGCATCTAGCGTATTCATATAGGCAGCCTGCGTCTTGTGAAAATAGGCGTCCACCTCATCCCGCGACGGATAAAGCTTCTGCATCTGCAACGCCGACGAACCCATGACAACGAGCATGTCGATGGCCGTCTTCAAGCCCTGCGGTTGCGACTTGTATTCCCCCTGCATCCATTGCGGATCGCTGCTGATCGCGTCCATCGCCATCTCCCGCGTAAGGCGGTTCCGTCCCGCAATTGGAACGGTCTGACAGGCCAGCGGCATGAGAGCATCGGCGTCGTCCGGATAAGTCTCTCCCCAAAGCCAGGAATGCATGCATCCCATCGAAGTGCCGAGGATCAGGCGCAGATGATCCACGCCCAACCCCGAAGTCACCAGCAAATGCTCGGCCAGCACCATGTCGTCGTAGTCGTAGCTGGGAAAACGAGCATGTAGCCCATCGCTCGGCTTCGAGGATTTTCCATGACCGATGTCGTCGGGAAGGATGACGAAATATTTGGAGGCATCCAGCAGTCCGCCGCGGACAAACAATACTCCGGCAAAACGCGGCGAAAGAAAATTCTCGCCGCTTCCTCCGGTGCCATGCAAAATCAACACCGCGTTGTCCACATGCCCGGCGCGATCCCGATGCGGCTCGCCGAGAATCCGGTAATGCAGGCGAAGTTCGGGCAGAACCGAACCGTCTTTGAAATGAAAATTTTTGGCAATGTAATCGCCCTCGCGCGGAGCAGGCCACGCAGGAGCAGTCTGCGCAACGCACGGCAACGACCCCAGACCCGCGATGCACACCATCGCCAGCACCGCAAAGCGGCAAGATTGAACTCTAAATCTCATTGGAACCTTCCCCGCTAGCCACGCAACGCAACCACCACTTTAGCAGTCGTCACCACCTGGCCAACATGGCGTTGGGTGTGATCGGCTACATGAATCAGCGCCCCGCCAATCGTCGTCGGCAACTGCTTTCGCCCTACGCCGCGAAACGTCTCCAAATTCGCCGTCGCCAGCACCCGCACCCGGGCAGCCGCATTTGAAAACGGAGCTTCCACCTCAGCCAGCAACTCCGCCAGAGATTCCTCACCCACCTGCTCAGCCTTCAACGCCGCCAACTGCTCTGCACTAAGCGGATTTCCCTCCGCATAGTTCAAAATCCGGTCCACGCTGCGGGCAATGTGGCGAAGATGGAATGCAACCGCCGGCAGCCCAAGCGGCCGGGAATGCACCTCCGCGTCCGTCAACCCCTCCGTCCATTTGGTCAGGTCGTCGAGCGCCAGATCCAACGCATGAAGCACAGCGCGCCCCACCGCCGACACGTCCGTATGCGTGCCGCTCATCCACGGCTCAACGTAAGGAACAGAAGCATTCGCGGTGCTCATCGGATCCTCATCTACGCGGTGCTCTTCACCCGCACCACAGTAATCTTGCTGAATCCCTCGTCGAACGCCGGCGCCTTCAGCCGCTCCGCCATCTTCTGCATCACGTCGTCGCTCACCGGCCGGTCGCGCTTCGCATTCCGCTCCAGGCAGACCGCCAGCGGCACGTCGAAAAACACCGCCTGCACCTCATACCCAAAGCTGGCAGCCATCTTGATCCACTGCCGCCGCTCATGCGGCGAAAGGTTCGTCGCGTCCACATAATTCCACGGCATCCGCGCGATCAGCCGCGCCCGCAGCAGCGAGCGCAGCGTCGAAAACACCAACCCCTGATAGCGTTGCTCGGTAATATCGTCAAACAGGATCGTCCGCAGCATATCGCTCGAAAGCGGCGTCACTCCCCGGCGCTTGAACCACGTCGTCTTGCCCGACCCCGGCAGCCCGATCGTCAGAACCACAAATCCCTTCGGATCGGTCGCCGCCCGTCCCGCTGCCAGATTTTCCTGCGGCGGCAGCGAAGGCATATCCGGCTGCGTTTCCACCTCCAGCCGTCCGCTCTCCGGACTCTCCGAATCATACGACGGCGCCGCAGGCGCGTGGCGATGCCCGTGCGGCCGGGAAACAGGGCCTGCAGCAGGCGCCGCCGGAGCAACCGGCCGCGCTGCTGGCGCCGGCCTCGGCAATTCGTCCGGGTAATTCGGCACCAGGGGACGTGGCTGGTTGGCTGGCAATTCGTGACCGATCTTCCCGGTCGACTCAGTTTCGTTGGGCTCTCGTTTAGAACGTCTTCTCATGCTTTCGGCAGCTTCCGCCTTACTCTTCGATTATCACACCATCGTTATCATACTCGTCCACTGCACCGCAAATTGGGCACCCATCAACCTCTCAAATTTTCCAGTTCCATTCAGTTCCAGCCCTCTGCCCACCATCCCAAGCCCTGCAAACCCAACAGGATCAAACCGCCGCGGGTTTTCCCTTTGTTCTTGTTGACAACAGTGGTAGTCTGATGGGTTTGGTGGAAGGCTCCGCCAGTGTTCCATTTCGCCGAGGCCAGACAAGCGCGCTCGTCGCGCGATTTCATAGCAGGACCCACAAACACTGCAAGAACTCATAAGGAGAAAAGCATAATGGCAGTTAAGGTTGGCATTAACGGTTTCGGCCGCATCGGTCGCAACGTGTTCCGCGCAGCTCTGGGCAACCCGGAAATCGAGTTCGTCGCCGTAAACGACCTCACCAGTCCCGCAATCCTCGCTCATCTTCTAAAGTACGACTCGATCCTCGGCAATATCGAAAACGAAGTAGTCGCGGGCGAAGACTCCATCACCGTCGACGGCAAGACCATCAAGGTCTTCGCCGAGCGCGATCCCGCCAAGCTCGATTGGGCCTCCACCGGCGCGGAAATCATCGTCGAGTCCACTGGCCACTTCACCGACGCCACGAAAGCCAAAGCGCACCTCGGCACGACCGTGAAAAAGGTGATCATCTCCGCCCCGGCCACCAACGAAGACATCACCCTCGTCCTCGGCGTCAACGACAGCAAGTACGATACTTCCAAGCACAACGTCATCTCCAACGCCAGCTGCACCACCAACTGCCTCGCGCCCGTCGTCAAAGTCCTCATCGAGAAATTCGGCATCGTCAGCGGCATCATGACCACCATCCACAGCTACACCAATGACCAGGTCATCCTCGACTTCCCGCACAAGGACCTGCGCCGCGCCCGCGCCGCCGCCATCAATATGATCCCCACCTCCACCGGCGCCGCCAAGGCCCTCAAGCTCGTCATCCCCGAGACCGAAGGCAAGCTGGACGGCTTCTCCATGCGCGTTCCTACCCCCAACGTCTCCATCGTCGATCTCACTTTCATCAGCGAAAAGCCCACCTCCGTCAAGGAAATCAATGCCGCCCTCAAAGCCGCCAGCGAAGGCGAGCTCAAAGGCATCCTCGGCTTCGAAGAGAACGAACTCGTCAGCTCCGACTTCAAGGGCAACCCGCTCTCCTCCATCGTCGACGCCAAGCTGACCAAAGTCGTCGGCAACAGCGTCAAGGTGCTCAGCTGGTACGACAACGAGTGGGGCTACTCCAGCCGCGTAGTCGACCTGATCGGCTTCCTGGTCAAGAAAGGCCTCTAGCTTCTCGTTGGCCCTAAGAAAAATGTGGGTGCCCCATCCTAGCCACGCCGTTGTTTTTGTGGCTAGGGTGGGAAACCACAGAAGGCGCCAGCCTTTGCCGTTGCTCTTGCTTTTCTTTCTGTCATTCCCGCAGGGAATCCGCTGTTGCTCTCGCGTTCCAGCCTCAACCATAATCATCCCAGGGCAACGCCACAACACCATGACCCGCCAAAACCTTCCCGGCACCTCTCCCTACGAACCCATCATCGGCTTCTCCCGCGCCGTGTGCGCCGACAACCACATCTACATCTCCGGCACCGGCCCAGTAGGCGCAGACGACGCCGATGCGGAAACCCAAACCCGCCGCGTACTTGAAATCGCCGCCGAAGTCCTCGCCCGAGCCGGCGCGTCCCTCGCACACGTCGTCCGAACCCGCATATATCTCACCCACGCCGCCGACTGGGAAACCGTAGGCCGCGTCCACGGTGAATACTTCGCCCAAATTCGCCCAGCCGCTACCATGATCGTCGTAGCCCAGCTCCTCAACCCCAATTGGCGAGTAGAAATTGAACTCGACGCCGTTCTGATCACTGATCACTGACCACTATTCCGAAGGAAACCCCAATGTCCAAGCTCTCCATCCGCGATCTCGATCTGAAAAACAAGCGCGTCTTCATCCGCGTCGACTTCAACGTCCCCCTCACCGAAGACGGCTCCGCCATCACCGACGACACCCGCATCCGCGCCACCCTCCCCACCATCGAATACGCCCTCAAGCACCACGCCAAGGTCATCCTCGCCTCCCACCTCGGCCGTCCCAAGGGCAAGCACAATCCCAAGTACTCGCTGCGCCCGGTCGTAGACCGCCTGCGCGAACTGCTCGACGTAGAAGTCTCGCTCGACTGCAACGTCGGCTTCGCCCCCGACTGCATCGGCGAAGTCGCCTCGGAACTCGCCGGCAACCTCGAATCGGGCCAGGTCCTGCTCCTCGAAAACCTCCGCTTCCACCCGCAGGAAGAAGCCAACGACCCGCAGTTCAGCAGCTCCCTCGCCTCACTCGCCGAAATCTACGTCAACGACGCCTTCGGCTCCGCCCATCGCGCCCACGCCTCCACCGAAGGCATCACCCACTTCCTCAAGCCAGCCGCAGCCGGCCTGCTCATGGAAAAAGAGCTGACCTACCTCGGCAAAGCTCTCGAATCCCCCGAAAAGCCCTTCGTCGCCATCATCGGCGGCAGCAAAATCAGCGGCAAAATCGACGTCATCGACAACCTGCTCGACAAAGTGGACACCCTGGTCATCGCCGGCGGCATGGCCTACACCTTCCAGCGCGCCCTCGGCGTCACCACCGGCAAGTCCCTCGTCGAAGAAGACAAAATCGGCATCGCCCAAGAAGCTCTCGCCAAAGCCCAAAAGAACGGCGTCAAGCTCCTGCTCCCCGTCGACAACATCCTCGCCGACAGCTTCTCGCCAGACGCCAAAACCCAGCCCTGGGACAGCAGCAAGAACTTCCCCGCCGACTGGCAAGGCCTCGACATCGGCCCCAAAACGATCGACCTGATCACAGCAGTCGTCGCCGACGCAAGAACCATCCTCTGGAACGGCCCCGCCGGCGTCTTCGAGTTCCCCGCCTTCGCCGTCGGCACCAACGCCATCGCCCACGCCGTAGCCGCCAACCGGGAAGCCATCAGCATCATCGGCGGCGGCGACAGCGTCTCAGCCATCAACCAGGCCGGCGTAGCCGATCAAATTACCCACATCAGCACCGGCGGCGGCGCCAGCCTGGAATTCCTCGAAGGCAAAAAACTCCCCGGCGTAGAAGCACTAACGGATAAGTAGCCTCAACTCGACTTGGGCTGGCCGGAGCCTGTGCTCCGGCCCACGCGGCGCATTTCGAAGGAGTTGAGAAAATGGTGCCCTTCCGTCTGCCCAAATCAATCTCCAACGAGTGCGGAATTGGAAGAGTGGTATTCTAAAAGGTATCTTTGGAGGCGCTCATGAGCACTCTTTTGTTAGATGAACCGGAGACTTTCGTAGTTGAGAAAGGCTTTTCCAACTTTCCAATAGGAATTCGACGCATGTACGCAATCGCATTCGATCTCGACACTGCAATTCTTCAAAATTCATATCCAACGCCTTCGTACACAAACGCCCATGGCGACATCAGAAAGGTTCTTGAGCCGCTGGGCTTTACTTGGCAACAGGGCAGCGTGTATTTCGGCTCGGAGGAAATGAATGCAGTAAAGTGCGTTCTGGCTGCGCAAGCGCTCAGCAAGGCATACCCTTGGTTTAAGAACTGTGTCCGTGACATCAGAATGCTTAGGATCGAAGAGCTAAATGACCTCTCGCCCGCGCTCTAAGGAACCTCTGATTAAGTCGACGCTTTGAAAGGGCGTGGCTTCAGCCACGCCGTAAAGCCAAGCAAATCAACGCGGCTTTAGCCGCTGAGGGAATGTTGGCGACTTGTTCAGAGCTTCTCTAAGAGATTGTTTGAAAACTCGTAGCCGTTACGCCTTGTAACAGGGCACGACTTCGGTCGTGCCGATAAAATCCAATCGAATCGACTGGGTCTAAGCCCTTGCGGGATGTCTGCCAACGACTACCCTTGATTGTGAGCTTTTCTCAACAAGATCCAGATGACTGGGCTTAGCAACCTCTGCGGCTCAGCACCCAGGCACCTACTAAGCCCCGATATTCATGATGGAATTTCATGTGTAACGCTTGGCCGCTTGCCGCTCCTGGTGACACTTAGCGTGAACCAAGTCACAGTTTTCAACTGTATAGCCGTCTGGCGCACTCTTCCTGTCAAGCCCAGAGTATTCGAGCGGCATTTCTTCGCCGCAATGGGCGCATTTTCGCCCCCTGAAGCGCCCACTTCAGAATCTTGATCTTGCGACGAGCCATCGGCTTTCCACGTTCGTCGTAGCCAAGTTCTTTCATAACCTTCCGGCGATATGCGAATAGCAAGAGCGGATCACCTTCCGCAAGCTCAAGGAGTCGAGAGCGAATCTCACCGAGCAGGCCATTCGCGCGCTTTAATTCACTCGAATTAAGATTTCGATTCGGCACAATAGAAATATGAACTCAGCGGTTCATTTCCGCGAAAGGAGCAATAATCATAGCCGCCAACCTTCCTCCACCGTGTAAAATTGCCGCGAATCGAGAAACCCCGCCGCGCCCATCTCCAACCGGCGTCGCAGGCAATTTCAACAAGGATGGCCCAATGAGCGCAGCCCTCGAAGCCCCTACCGCCGAGCGAGTCAAAGCCGCCAACTTAAAATTCGACCACGAAAACGAGCTGACCGAGCACACCCTCGAAGAACTCTTCCGCCAATACCCGGACAACAGCGACATTCGCCATGTTCTGCTAAAAGTGGTCGCCGTCAACTCCCTCTATCACACCTGCATCTTCGCTCTCGACACCGTCGCTCGCCACATCCATGACCATCACGAACAAATCGACGCCGCGCTAACTTCAGGTTCCCCCGAGATCGTCGATGGTATCGCGCGGGTCAAGGTCAAGGGCAAGGTCTATAACTTCTTCTCCTTCGCCACCAAGTTCTGCAGTTGGCACAACCCCACCGCCTACCCCATCTACGACGCCCACGTCGACCACTATCTGTGGAA
>Ga0302325_10032212_pt1 | contig 10770 bp, 12 predicted proteins | sample Palsa_T0_2_FD_201948 | JGI IMG/M metagenome (GOLD analysis project Ga0302325, IMG submission 201948) | Peat permafrost microbial communities from Stordalen Mire near Abisko, Sweden - Palsa_T0_2 | ecosystem: Environmental > Terrestrial > Soil > Palsa > Peat permafrost | place: Sweden: Abisko... | reverse complement strand
CAGCTGTTTTCAACCTTGAGAGTCCGGTGTTCCATTTAATTTGCTCCTCTTTGTTAGACTTAGCTCCGCTCGGTCCGTCGCACGTGTTTCGTGGGTCCCAATAGAAGGTTACTGGGAGCATTGCCATACCCGAGGGCGTCCCTGCCTCTGGTGTCTTGACTGCCATGTATTCCACAGTTCTGACCCGGTCTTCGGAGTACTTGGCATGCAACTTTTCGTCGTCCTCTTTCGTAACGCGAAATACGAAGCCAAAGGTACCTTTCGCCATGAAGTCTCCATAAGGTGTGTCACTGAAGTTGCGCCGGACATTTGCCTCCCCTATCATTATCAGCATGGGACGTGACTTGGAGTGCTGCGAGAGAGTATACCCTTCACGTTGATGTGCCAGGTCCAATTTTTAAGACAACCGAGTCCAATCGCTGTTGCGTTAGGGAACTCCAATGTGAACGTCTCCCAACGGTAATGCTGGTCGTACATGAAGTGGAAGATGATTTGAGGACTTTGGTCGGGAAACTCACTCGGCAACGGAACTGGCCCGAGGAACGGGTCCGTCTGATTCATACTCATGATTGCGACTGTGATTGGGGCTGTGATTGCGATGATGTTTGCAGAGGATGGGGACAGGGTCAAAGACGGAGTTGGGAATATATTTATGCGATTTCGCGTCGTTGATATTCACTTTCGACGACTGGCCAAGGCTGCCCGTTCTCCGCCAAATGGCCCTCGGGTGAATTTTTCGAGGAGTAACACTATATTACACTTCATTCGTTGAAACTGAGAGTAAATAACTATGTTCTTATTTAATGCATCGTATGAAGGGTGAAAGGGTCTCGAGGAGAAAGATCTCGAGTGAACTTCACCACCAAGGAAAGAACGTTCCAGGGGACCCATTTTTCAGGAACTCGTTCTTCACTCCCTGAAACTTGAGTCTTCACTCTCCTGCCACGTTGATTCAAAGCTAAGCAAATATGAAGGTGTCGCAAGTTAAAAATGGTTCATCTTTTCATCAACACCAACAGTCTGCTTTACGAGGGAACTGCTTCAGTTCCCTTGGAAACCACTAAATTCGAACACAACCTCAAAAAAAATTCTTGGAAGCCACGAGGCTCTGCTGCATTACTGGTGAAGCTGCAAGTAATTCGATTGCAAAAAGGGATCTGTCGCTTGCAATTGCTTGTCTAACACTCATGGGGGGATTGATATTCTCACACGTCCTCTGTGATCAAGGTAGATATTAGAAAGACAAGCATCTCGTAGGAGCGTGGCCGCATTTACGTTTGGATTCGGGAAAGAAGGAAGACAGCGTCGTCGTCGCTGGTGCCGTTAGCCACGAGAAATTTATTGGTGCTCAAAAATACTAAGCGCGGAACAGACCTTGGGAACATCTCAGAATGAGCTTGAACATGAAAGAAGTTCTCGTCGTTTTCGGGATGCTTCTTTCTATATAATTCTCAACGATGAAGGAAGGATTGGCATAGAGCTTCGAGACCCGGCTGGCGTCTTCCAAGTCTCCTTGATCTACGAGCTAGTGCTCAGAGATACCGAAAGCATGTCGGCAATATGAATGCGGAATTAACTCAGAATAAATCACATTCCCAAATCTCCATGATTGCTCAATTTTGCCGTTCTCCGATTATCATGACAATTCTGGGAGGATCCATTGACATTTTGAGGCATTGCAGGCACTGCGATCTAATTATTCCTTTCATCTGTTGCCGGATTAACGCTGCTCGGAGAGCCACAATACCGCGCGCGCCTTTGTCTGTTCACACAAAGGTGATGAATGCATGTCCATCAGAGAGTTCCAAAGGAACTTGATTGATTGGATACTTTACGAATTATGGCTGTCGACCGGATCAATTGGCTTTTATGATTGGATGCTTTACGAAATACATCCAAACTACCGGATCGTGTTGATGCCGGATGGTTCCATCCTGGCTTCCAAAGTTCTTTTCTTTCATCAGAATTGTTTCCATTCTTCCAAAGCTTGATTCGATTTCGTAATTGATCTGAACTTTGTAAGATCCACAGCTAAATGCTGATCGCAGCAAATTTATATTCTTTGAATGTATCTTGCCGCGTTGTTTTGCCCTTTGAGATGGATCGATATTATCTTTTGCGATGTCTTCCAGGGGGCATTTTTGATTTTTCCATGCCGCCACACAGCTTTACTCTATCACCAAATCTAGGTTCAGGTGAGAATGGCACCGCAGAATCTTCCTTCAGGACTTAATCCCAGTCACTATGACCTGCGGATTGAACCAGATCTCGAAAAGGGAACGTTCGAAGGGTATGTGACTGTTGAGATCGATGTTCTTGAAACCACTTCCTCTATTACACTCAATGTTCACGAACTTGGAATTTGGAGCACGACACTGTTCGACGAGGAAGGAATTTTAATTCCATTGCTAGAATCCAGAATGGATAGCGATCTTCAGACGTTCACAGTACTGCTTAAAAGCTCTGTTCACTCGAAATCACGCGTATTCCTCCATCAGACCTTCTCCGGGACTCTGAGGAAATCGGAAGCCGGATTTCACATCTCATACGCAACTCCTGGATCATCTCCGATTGCTTCAACAATGATGGAGGCGAGGCATGCGAGAACGGTCTTCCCATGCTTCGACGAGCCATCATTCAAGTCCACTTTCACGGTCACAATTGTTGCTCCCACTCACTTGACCTGCCTAGGTAATATGCCGGCCAAGTCAGAAAAGCGGATATCTAGCCAAAAGAAAGTTGTTGAATTTGAGCGGACACCACCGATTGCTACTTATCTAGTGGCATTCGCTATTGGGGAATTCAACATCATTGAGAGGACCGATTTCCATATCCCGATCAGAGCATACGCGCCTACCAATTTCGATATCGAAGATTGCCATTACATGCTAGACATAGCTGCAAGAGCACTGGAGATCCTTGAGAGGACTTTCGATCTGGACTGTTCACTGTCCAAGCTAGATCTTGTTGCAATACCAGGTTCAAAAAGTGGGATGGAGAATTGGGGACTGATCACTCTCACCCCAGAAGCGCTTGTCGTAGGTCCTGACGACACTGCGAATATTAAAGCCAACGCAATTTCACTCATGGTTCATGAGCTTGCGCACCAGTATTTTGGAAACCTCGTCACGGTGAAGTCTTGGGATAATTTCTGGTTGAAAGAAGGCCTTGCAGAATGGGCAGACGTGAATACTCGCCTAGAAATGTCGGACTCGGATCCGTGGCAAGAGTTTGTGGCAGGGAAGCTGCAATTGGCTCTTCAGGTTGATTCTAGCAAATTCAGTCATCCATTGGAGCTATCTACATCTGGCAAAGAGCCACGTTTCGATCCTATCACTTATATGAAGGGATGTGCTGTAATGAGAACGGTTGCTACCCAGGTGGGAAAAGATATCTTTCTCAAAGGTGTCAAACACTACCTGAAGCAACATGCTTATGACAATGCCTCGCCAGAGGATTTCTGGCAAGCGTTGAGAGAGGTTAGCGACTTGGACATTCCAGCTGTGACGAAAAGCTGGACGAAAGGAGTTGGTTTCCCTGTTTTAACCGTCGAACAGCACGAAGCACACGGCATCATCAGACTTACTCAAACCCGCTTCCTCTCAGGCGGAAATGCTACCAAAAGCGAAGACGAAACCCCGCATCCTGTATTTCTCAATGTCCTGACCACGAGTGGGATATCCAAGGAAGTCCTCGACCAAAGATCCGGAACCATCAAAGTATCACTCGATTTCTACAAACTCAACGCAAGTCAAACGGGTTTCTACCGTGTTGCATACCCTCCCGCACGCCTCCGGAAACTCGGTGACGACATTTGTAAAGGCATCTTGTCAGTGGAAGACAGGATTGGCTTGGTCTCCGATACAGCAGCTCTGGCATTTGCCGGACATCCAAATGTCCGAACCTCGGATCTTCTGGGCTTCCTACAACACTTCGAAGATGAGTCGAATTTTTTCGTTTGGAAGATTATCACCGATACCCTCAACGAGATCAGCAAATGCCTGCTTTTTGAGAATAAGAAGATCAGAGATGCTTTTGAGCATTTCAGGAAACATCTTGTGAAGAAGCGTCTACATAGTTTGGGGACATTCAACAAACACGATGATCTTGATGAGCAGAGATTCAAGGCGCTGATGTTTGGGAATTCTGGGGGTGATGAGATCGTTGTCAAAGCTGCGATGGAAATGTTTAAGAGGTTTGTTAGAGGTGGTGGTGGACCTATTAATGCGAATATTCGAGCTGAGGTGTTTGAGATTGTGCTGAAGAGAGGTGGAAAGAAAGAGGTAAGCACTTTCCTAAACAGCTCTGCGCCCTACCTAAGGATAATATAGTACAAGCAACTCATAGCCCGCCTCGACTTCGCGGCAATCGCAGCGAGGAAAGACATTTTGAGCTCACTAGGCCACGCCCAGAACTCCTCCTGCATTAGATCTACTCTTCGAAGAGCAACAAGCCCAGATTCAATCGCGAAGTCGGAACTGTTTGTGACTCTAAAAGCATTAGCAACACACAAGAAAGGCATCTACACTCTCTGGAAATTCATCGCTTCTGGAACATTGATGAGGGTTGCAGGCCTTAGCTTGGAGAAAATCGCGCCAATAGGAGAGCTTCTCCTTAATTCACTTGTAACTCAATCACAATGTGACAATGCAAGGAAGCGCTTAGAAGAAATAGACATTAAGGTATATACCTCTCTAACAAAGAGGCGAGAAGAAAGCTAAAGTGGTAACAGTGCTTTTGTATGGAAGTTGAGCGATGCCTAGAAACAATTGAATCTAGAGCAAAATGGTTGGAACACGATCGAGAGGATCTTATGGCATGGTTGGGGAGGAATGGGTACAAGAGATGTGAACCGACAAGAAGGGAACGCTGCTACAGAGTGGCCAAAAAGATGTTAGTGCCTTGGAAGTGTATTTGATCCTGTTAGAATCATACTTTACAAGCAGAACAATCAATGTAAGAGAAATGGTGTATTCAGGCTCCATGACATGATACTTTTGACGATCTAAGACAAGACCAGATTAAGGAAAACACGTCCATTCATCTATCCACAATGCAAAACTCCAACGTCGATGCATCAATCACCCAGCCCAAATGCAACAAAGACCCCTAGCGCGGCCGCCTTCACAAACAATGCAACTCCAGTCCAAACAAAGGAAATGTGAAATGTGCAGCGTGGGTATAATGCTAGTACATTGATAAAAATCCGTTTACACTCCAGAGTCATCCTCCTCGATGGAATCAGCAGTGGTATATTTGTCCCAAGCGGCACATGTCGAGTTCAGAGTGTCGTAATCAATGAGAGCTGTAATCTCAGAGTAACGCTCCACAAGCTGAAGAGCGAAGCCCTCGGATGTGTGCCAACCGATGTGGCAGTGCATCAACCACGCTCCAGGATTGTCGGTTTGGAAGGCAATGACGAGGTAGCCGGAGGAGGGAAGCATAGCAACGTCTCTTCGAGGGGGGTTGGTAAGTGAGAGAGTTGTGGTCGAGCTATCGAAGGTACCGGATCCTTGGGCTAGGATATAGAAATCGTGGCCGTGGAGATGGATGGGGTGGGGGACAGCTTGAGTGGTTTCGATGACGAAGTAGACCCATTCATCGGCGGTGTCGAGCTCGATGACGTGAGAAGAGGTGGTGAAGCTTGTGTCGTTGTTGTAGATCTGCAGGAGGGTGGGGTCGTCCCATTCTACTACGAATGTGGTGGCCGCCACGTACCATTTGAAGAGGTTATTAGACCTTCCGACTGTGATGGCGAAGTCGTCTTCTGTTGTGTCGTCGCTGGCATCCAGAGCGTAGTAGGGGACAAGATCGGAAACATCTTCGTCATCGCAGCTGTCGGTGTAGCTGTACGCGGACGTCGTTGGTTCGGATGAATCGCTAGAGTCATACTTCAATATTCCTTTGATGTTGTTCGAGTTGTCATTATCACTGCACGCGGTCTGAGGAATTGCTCGGATCCAGTAGTTTCCAGATGTCTCGGTTGCGTTGAGGATAACGTCGTACCTCTGCCCCATACCAATAGAGAGCACGCTGGTAGTGTAGGGAACAATCGGGACAAGGTCCATGGCGATGACTGTGAGATTGTGATCATCAATCATGAACTTGAAGTGAGTGTCGATGGCACCATTGACTAGGCGAATTCTGTGGGACTCTCCTTCAGTAACAGTCATGTTAAAGCGGGACCCGAGATCTCCATAGACATTGGTACCATTCAAGAGGCCATTATCGAGGGTGGGTGGACCTGAAGTTTCAGCAGCGGTATACACCGCGTCAGCAGTCTCGTGGGTCCAGTCATTGAGGAACAGAACACCCATATCGTTGTCGTAGTTTGCTGTAGCAGGCCCATTGATGACGATCCCGCCCAAGACACCCTCCCATGCTTGTAGAGCGAAGTGGGAGTGGTACCAAGTGCTGCCATATTGGGTTGCTCTCCACGTATAGGTGATTGACTCGCCCGGAGCAGTCGGGCACTGGGTAATAGATGGGACACCATCCATCTGGTTAGTATAGTTCTGGCGGATTCCGTGGAAATGAAGACCGGTGCCGTTGTTGGTGAGACCGTTGTAAAGTTTTACGACTGTTTCCAATTAGCATCGACCCCAAAGCCAAAGGGGAGTCGAGATACTCACCGACAGTGTCACCCCAGTCGGCGAAAAGAGTGGGACCTGGGAATGTCCCGTTGACAAGTAGGACATTACGAGAGACTCCATCGAGAGCAGCTGTTGTATTTACCAGTTCGAGATAGTACTGAGAAATGTCAATGAATATTCACAGAGAAGACAATGGCATTCTTACCTCTCTGGTGACTCCAGTATCAGGAACTGTGGTGTAGTAGTCGGTAGAGAGATCATAGTCTCCCCAACAAGCTCTGTCCGATGCAGAGTTGGTACATCTTTTGCCCAAGTGATACTCATGAGGGGCAGCGGAGACGCCTGAAATTATCAAAGCTAGGCTCGAAGCCAGCAGAGAAGGGGAAAAGCGCATGCTGAAAAGCAGTGGATAGTACGGGAATAAAAGACTATAAATGTCTGAGAATTCCAGAGAGAATGTAAGAGAGAATGAAGAAGATGGATCGATGGCTAATGAAGAATTGAATGTCCAGGCTGATTATCTTCATTATATACATAGACCTCGTATGCTGCAGAGCACTCTTGCAACTGCAATTCCAAACTTGGAAGATAAGAATCGTTTGCATGGATTTCCAAATTGGAAAAAGCCAACAAAGACCACGACGTGGTGTGGTACGAGCACGCTGGGACTACGTCTTCGTCGTTTGAAGCTTGACATGCCAAAAGCTTGAGTTGACTGACTTGGATAAGGCCGACAGAATCGGCCCTGCTTCTAGAGACGAAATTTTACTAGGAACTACCCTGGAAGTTGATTCGTGGTAGTGGAGGAGACCGAAATTGGTTTAAAGTTCCGTAGGCATGTAACTGCCGACTTCGAAGCATACGAAACAATTGACCAAGGATAGCGCTTGAAACGGCAAACGTCCTTCACTTGCGTGGCCGCTATATTATGCCGGAGTATGGTTCGTCTGTTGTGGCAAGGAACGATGAGGATCATGAGGCTGTGAGTGTGGTGTTCTGGAAATTGGGAGGCTCGCGAGGTCCCACATTGGGGTTAATGTCCGAAAAGCTTGGGGCAGTCGGAGCTATTCTTGTCCCCCCCCTTTCCCCATCGGGGGTGCCGAAACAACGTCACGTGGGGCAACGCAATGATCGACGGCACCATCAGCAAATGCAAAAATTCAACCTTTTTGGTTTACCTTTTCAATCGGGTTGGCACTGGCCAACTCATGGGCCTGACTTGCTCAGCCTTTTTACCATACTTCGTAGAACTTCGGGAATTGCAGGCAACGGGAAACCGTGTATCATCCGTATTAATTTGCATGTGGGGCTCCTCCTTCAGGGGTATATGGGTCGGGACTCGGGACGTGCTGGGGATAACAAAGTTATCGTCACCCCCGACGAACCGCGCACTCGGCCGCGGCCTTGCAAACGTCAGTCCCAAGCATTTGTCTAGGATCTGAACATGCGTCATCCTTCCATTGATAGATCCAGCAGGTTCAAACTTTCAACCCTAGAGAACTCTCTCCTCTCCTGTTCAGGCACGTAATGTCGTCCTTTGGATACATAATGATCGGCTGCTGCTGTGAGAGGGGAGTTATACCGTCCAAGCAACAACCATCACCTCCTCATCATTCTCTTAGCATCTCCTGAACCCAACACTTTCTTTCACCATGTTGTTCAAGTCTTCAGTCGTCGCCTCCCTATTGGCGTTCTGCTCCCTTTCCAGCGCCGCCTCGCTCATGCACAAGCGTTCAACAGAGTCTGGCGTCGTTCTGTATGCATACGGTACCAATCTCACTGGTGATGGACCCAACGGTGGAACAATTTTCTATGCAGACGGTAAGAGCCATTCGGACTTCGTAGTTGAACTTCTTTCTCACATTTAAGACAGGGCTCGCATATATCGGTACCACTGCCTCTGCATCTTGGGCGACTGTTGCGACGAACATCACGTTCAGCCTCGACCCCGATAGTACAACCACTGCTTGGACTATCTCACCAAACAGCAGTACTGTGGCTTTCAACGCCACCAAGTCTCTGTATATTGTCCCTACAAACGGGACTTTCACCCAGGTCGGCTTTGCTTCCAGCAATGGTTCCACGCCCACTGGGGCCGTCACCACTGGTTTCGCCTTCTTCGGGACTGCCGTTGCATATGCAGCCAGCGATTCGGACTACCAGATGACGTTCTGGGCCAGTGCGACTAACACTTCAGGCATTTGGGCGCTGTACTGGAATGCGGCAGCTGCTTCGTCCGATGTGGTCAGTGGATCCTTTCCAGTTACCGTGAAGACCACCGCCCCTACGGTCCTTTCTGCATGAGATCCATGGATCATGGGGAGAACATTTTCTTTGGTACTCTTTATCTGGGCATCGGGGGTGTTGGATGTTGCATTTTGATCTGGTGTCTGGATTTGTCTCATTTAGATCATAAGAAGTTTAAAAAGATAGGTTGGAGTGGGTAAATTGAAATTTGTTTGCAGAATCTCTTTGTCGTCGTTGGAAATTGTGATTTAGTTGGAAAGGAGGAGGTCACGTGCTTGCGGCTTCGAAAATCGGAAAGTCGGGACTGATATCTTTCTTCTGTTCAATTGAGTATTGCTCAAATCCAACAATATTTGTCAAGTACGTACCTACTCAACGGAGACGGCAAAGTTGCCCCCTCACCCGCGGCGAGCACACCCACACAAGCAACGCAGAGACAAACGCAGCAAAGGATGATCTGAATCATCAGTAGCCTCACTCGCAATGTCCCTTATCTAATAGATTTTTCTCCAGCAAGCGCAGGTATACTGTCATGGCCTCGTTCAAGTATGCGCCCATCGCGCCATCGGCTGATATTCGTTTAATGAAATTGAAGCCTGACATTTCATCCGAGCCAGTCCACTGTGAGCTTGGGAATGTCAGCTTTTCAGACGTGCCTTCCTAGTATGTATTGTCCTATACCTGGGGCAAACCCTCGAATGGATTCAAGCAGATTTATGTTGCAGTGCAATTCTTTCAAGTTGGCATCAATCTATACGAGGCTTAAAGGCACTTCGCCACAACTCCACGGAGATCAAGTGTCTTTGGATCGACAGCCACTGCATAAATCAAGCCGATGAAGAAGAAAGAAGTTCTTGAGTACGGTTAATGGGCAGCATTTACAGACAAGTCATTGCAGTCTTAGTTTAGCTTGGGATAGCCGGAGAAAATTGCAATCTTGCAATCGCTACGATAAACAGAATTTTGCAGCTGCCTGTTGCTGACAAGCATGAGAAGAAACCCAAGCGCAAATTCATAAGGCATCACGTTGCATGGACAGCAGTCGAGCGACTCTGCGGCTGAGGATACTTGGTAATGAATGGGGATAGTTCAGGAGGTACAACTTGCATATCAGTTGCAAATTTATTGCGGGACGAAGCCAAACACATGGAAGGCTCTCATAGCTACGAGTACTTTTTCACTAGCCCACTATACCCTCAAACAGACTTGGCCATGGGTAAAAATGGACGTACCCACAGCCTTTAATGAATGGTACCCTACCCAGTAGAAATTACTTCGTAGGGTGGATGGATACCCAGGTTTCCGTCTAGATGGATGGTTTGCCCGGATAGGTAGTCATGTGACGGTAGTAGACCAATTAGAGAGTTCTATTTTTGGCGCTAAACTATAAAAGGGTTTACCCGTCAAACGCCCAATCCACTTAACTGCTTAAAACTTTCTATTATACTATAACAGCGCAACAAAATAAAGAAATGAGTTTATAATCGTGATCTACGACCTAATTATAATTATCTTGGAAGTTTTTAGAAATTTCTAAGCACTTTTAACAAATTGCAACCCTCTGATGTTCTTTGCGTAGGCAGTTAAGGGGTTAGGCGTTTGACGGGTGAACCCTTCTACTTATAAGATTACATTTTAACCTTAAATTCAAAACACTATAAATTATTATCCCTTCGTCCGGTGAGACGTTGTCCACGCCAGGCATCACAGCTAAAATCGTCAGGCAGGTACATACCGCTCAGCTGTGATGCCTAGCGTGGACAATGTCTCACCGTACGAAGGGATACTCTTCCACTACTAAACACACATATTACTATAAGCAAAGATGCCTCGACATAATTAATAAGTTTTGGACTTTTTAGGCAATATTCTCCAAAGGGCGCCAGGTAGCCCGACCCCCCTCCCGAGCTCACTCCAAAATAGGTAAAAT
>Ga0302325_10032211_pt1 | contig 10770 bp, 10 predicted proteins | sample Palsa_T0_2_FD_201948 | JGI IMG/M metagenome (GOLD analysis project Ga0302325, IMG submission 201948) | Peat permafrost microbial communities from Stordalen Mire near Abisko, Sweden - Palsa_T0_2 | ecosystem: Environmental > Terrestrial > Soil > Palsa > Peat permafrost | place: Sweden: Abisko... | reverse complement strand
CTCGGCGGCTCGATCCACGATGTGCTCGCCGTGCTCCTCGCCAATCTCCGGACCAATCCCAATGGGCCTTTGGTCACTTGGCTTCGGCGTGCGACAGCCCGGATTTGGCGCCCGATCGATCAGTTCAACGCGAGGGCGCGTGCTCGCCGGAACGTCGCGCACCACTATGATCTGAATGGGCGGCTTTACAGCCTGTTCCTCGATCGGGATCGGCAATACTCCTGCGCTTATTTCCCCAAGGGAACCGAAACGCTTGAAGAAGCGCAGGAGGCCAAGAAGCGTCACATCGCCGCCAAGCTCTGCCTGGACCGGCCTGGCTTGTCGGTACTCGACATCGGCTGCGGCTGGGGTGGCATGGCGCTGACCCTCGCCCGGGACTATGGGGCCACGGTGACTGGCATCACCCTGTCGACCGAACAATTGGCCGAGGCCCAGGCTCGCGCCAAGGCCGAGGGGTTAGCGGATCGGGTGTCGTTCCAACTGCTAGACTATCGGGCGGCACATCGGCACTACGACCGAGTTGTCTCGGTCGGCATGTTCGAGCATGTCGGCGTCTTCCACTATCGCGCCTTCTTCGACACGGTTTCCCGTTGCCTGAGGCCGGACGGCGTGGCGCTGCTGCACAGCATCGGCCAATGGGACGGTCCCGGAATCAACAATCCCTGGATTAGCAAATACATCTTCCCCGGCGCCTATTGCCCGGCGCTCAGCGAGGTGATGCCTGCAATCGAACGTTCCGGCCTTTTGACAACTGATGTTGAGGTGCTCCGGCTGCATTATGCCGAGACGCTTCGCCACTGGCGGCGGCGCTTTGCCGCGAACCGCGATACGATTTTCTCGCTCTATGATGAATGCTTCTGCCGCATGTTTGAGTTCTACTTGTCGAGTTGTGAATTGGGTTTCCGTTACGGCAGTCTGGCGGTCTTCCAAATCCAGCTCTCGCACCAGCAGGCAGCTGTGCCGCTCACCCGCGATTATATCACCGGTTCTGAGCGCGGCCTCGTTCGCTCAAATAGTGGGTACCCGCAAGCCCAGAGCGGATGACCCTGCCAAGCCGGACGAGGAGCCAGAGGCCGAGCGACTGGTGGCCATTGTACCCTTTTCCCGGAACTAGCAGAAGAATCCCCATGCGGCGTGGAGCCTAGACAACGCTCGGCGACCTACAGCGCGCCACGCCGTGGGTTTTGGCTACACTGCGAAAGCTGCCGGCACTATTTTCGCAACAAGCGCGTTATCCAAGCGGCGTTGCGGTTTATTCCAGCGAACCCATCGCCAGTTTGGTCGCTTTTTTTTTGGCAAAAATAAATGCCGATCGTGCTGGACAACTGCGAGCACGTTAGACGGGAAGTATCTCGCTTTGGAGGGTAGAGTATTATTCTGGGGGCGCTTCTTCATTGGCCCAAACACGGAACCCTGACAAGATTCCGGGACCGAGGTATGGGTCAGAGGCACGTCTGCGGCGTCCCGACCGTGCGCGATGAGGATACGGCCAATCCGGGGGGCGTTGTTGCGTGGATCAAAGGCGTACCAACGGTGGCCCAGATAAACTTCAATCCAGGCTGCAAAATCCATCGGCGCGTAAGGCGGGGGAAGGCCGATGTCACTGATATAACTGGTGCAATAGCGGGCCGGGATGTTCAGGCAACGGCAGAAGGCGATTGCAAGATGCGCGTAGTCGCGGCAAACGCCGCGTTGTTCCTCATATGCTTCAAACGCCGTTCTGGTAGGGCGGGAGTGCTCATAGCCGAAGACTATGTGATTGTGCACGAAGTCGCAGATAGCCTGCACCCGCGGCCAACCAAGTGGGCTGTTTCCAAAGAGCCGTTGCGCCTCGTCGGACAAACGTCGGTCTCACAGTAACGACTGCCAAGCAAAAACAGAATGGTTTCCGCCGGCAAGTTCTCGACTTGATGCTGTAGGGCGTTGAGATTGACTGGGTCGGGCATGCCCGAGTCACGAATAATGGCGTCCGTGCCGAGGCTGAAATGACCACTGGGCGCCACCAAGCGATTGCACCAATTTCCGAAGCTGTCACGGTAACCTTCAATGGGAACCGAAGGGTTGGTTGTCAGATAGTCCGGACGCTCCAGTTCGGGAACCCGCGAGAAGTGCACGTTGAGCGTTGCGATCATCGGAGTAATCTGTGGAAGGTCGAAACTGAGTTCGCAACCGACGCGGATTCGCATGAGATCTTGGGTTCTGAAATAGGATTTCGGCCAACCGGGCATCCACTCCTTCACATTGAAAGAGCTGTCATAACAATCCACTGCAATGTCATTGCCCGACAGGAACAGTGATCTCGGCGCACACCCCCACTCCCATCCTGCCAGAGGTATCCTTGAAGGCGCTATTTATGGTCGAGGTCAAACAAGGGCCCATACGTCGGCTGTTTACGTCGAACCGGTGAATGTGGGAACAAGCGAGCGGTAAAAGTGCAAGAGACAACCTAAAGTGAGCTTCCGCCCCCCATCATGCGGGAGGCGGAGAGCAGAAAGCAACATGTGTAGTCTGTTACGATTTGTCCGAGACCCACATGGTACTGTTTTTGTCGTATGTATAGCCTCGCGCGGTCTTTAGGGCGTCCTTGGTCGTATTCATGACCAACCACCATTTGTGGTCTTTCATCGTCGCGTGAATTGCCTGAAACGGCACGGCTACATCCTTCGTGTCCATCCCGAGGAAGCCGCCGACAGAGAGGATGACGGCTGTAACCTGACCACTCTTATTCACTAGCACATCGGCAATCTCACCGATTTTATTGTTGGATGAGTCGTAAACGTCTTGCTTGTACCAGTTGGTAAGGGTGACGGCGTCCCCAGGCACTGTCGTCATGAGGCTATCCGCAGAAGAAGGCGACATCGTCGACGTGGTCGCGGGTTCTGCCGCGAAGGCCGCAGTGCTCGCGAGCAACGTAAGTGCAGTAGCGAAAAGTATCCGTTTCATTGGTTTTTGTCTTTCTTTGATTTGATGAAGCTGCACGATGCGCGCTTTGTGTCTAACGCGCTCGGCGCCCGTCCGCTATGTTCGGGTGGGGTCGTCAAGCCAAGTAAGCAGCGGCCAATTTCGTTCCGTCGCGCCGACGATAAATGTCACAGACTGACATCACATGCTCAATCATCCCCTTGCCACTCGACCAAGAGCTAGGACCGCAACGCGCAGTTTTTGCCGCCGACACAGACACGGGCGCAGCCTTCGTGCAAAGCTACAAAGCCTGGCTTCGAGAGAATAACTTTCCCTAAGATCGAAGACCACTATCATCCTGCCCGTGTCCAAATGATCAGAATCACGTCTTGATTTGCGGGTAGTCGTGCAGAACTGCATTCAACAAGGAGCTGTGGACTTCGATGCCGCCTTCGACGCTTCCGTTGTAGGCAATAAAACCAAGTTCTCGAAATTTGTTCATGAAAAAACTTACACGAGATCGCGTCGTTCCGATCATCTCCGCAAGGGTCTCCTGGCTGACTTTAGCGATAATCGGCTCCGGTTTGCCATCCTTGCCGAAGTTCGCCAACAGCAGCAACATGCGGGCGAGACGCTTCTCACTCGAATTGAACAGCTGATCGACGAGGTCTTCTTCAACGCGGATGGTCCGGCCCAGAAGGTGGGCAATGAACATTTCAGAGAATGTTGGTTCCTCGTGGATCACCCGGACAACAGCTCCCCTTTCCAGTCTCGCGATGGTGGAGTCCGTCATGGCCGTGACTGTCGAAACGCGCAGTCCTTGCCCGGCAAGACATGCTTCACCGAAGAATTCATCCGTTCCAAGAATTGCGACAACAGCCTCCTTGCCGTGCTCCGAAACAACGGTGAGCTTCACCTTGCCCTGCTGGATGTAAAAGACCGCGTCCGAAGGGTCTCCCTGTGTAAAGATGACTTGGCCTTTGCGGTACTTGCCGATGCTGCGGCCGTTCCCGACGCAGGCGAGAAACGATTTTGGATCGAATAACGGCCGGCGCTTAGATGCCATGGCGCGACCACTCGGCCGCGAATGGTGGGCCGAATTTGACGGTAAAGCGCGCTCCGTGCCCGTCCTCGCCGGGCGCAATTTCCAGCTCTCCACCAATCTGCTTTACCAGCGAACCTATAATTTTCATTCCAAGACCCTTGCTCTCAGCGGGGTCGAATCCCTCCGGCAATCCCGGGCCGTCATCCAACACCGATAGCGAATTACCGATGGTTGGTGTCGTTTCCAATCGAACGGTAATGTTGCTCCTGGCGTACTTCGCGGAATTGGTGATTAGCTCGTTGACGATAAAGCCGAGCGGGATAGCAAACACGGTGGGTATGTTAATCTTGGCGGCCTCCACCACGATCGTGTATTCGGTCTCCCCCTGGAACAGCAATCCAGAAAGGTCTTCGCACAGGTTGTGGAGATATTGTTTAAACTCAACGCTCTCCACTCGCTCATCGTTCTCACTCCATGCACTCATGAGATCGAAGAAAGACTCCTCGGCAGAGGCACGCAAAACCAGATTCCAAACCAAACCGTCTCCTTCTGCAAAACACTGTACCGGCTGCCGGAAGTAGGGCTGCTCCAAATTGCTCACAATGGAAATGAATTAAGGAAAAGGTAACGAATATCTAAACGGCTCTTGGCGTGGGGCATACGGGAAATCGGCCTCAAACGCTCGTGCGGCGTGTACCTCGCTGTTGCGCGCGGCCGCCGTTAGAACGTGAAACTGCTATCATGCCGTCCGAGAGCCAAGCTTGGCGTTCCGTCAGATGGGATCATCTCTTCAAGCCGATAATCCATTTTGCGCCGAGCACCGCCTCCCGGACGGACGCAAACTCAACCGTCGGCGCGATGACGGCGCAAGACAAACTATAGCAAAAACGGTCCTCCTGAGATAGTCCGCAGAGATCTGGGCAGTCACCAGGGCAGGGATGACGTTGCTTAGGGGATTCAAAGTGAACACCAAGCCGGGCACACAGAATTGCCTTTACGGTGCCGACAAGGCGCTAGTCAGGTCGAACCGGTGGGCCAATGCGGATGGATCATCTCTCAAGATACCTTACCGTCGGCAGGAGTTCTGAAAATGCGCGCCGGCCTCGAATAAGACCCGAATTGGTTTTCAATCGACTTAAACGTTGAGGCGCGTGCGCCATTGAAATCGAGTTAAATCGGCTGGGGTTCACCCCTCAAGAAAGTGGCCAAATGCCGCCAGCGGCTGCAGACGGTCGCAGATGATCTTAGTGATCGCCAACATGGGCATCGAAAGAATCCCGCCCGGAATACCCCACATCCAGAACCAGAAGACGAGCGAGATGATGACAAGGACGGGATTGAGGGTAAACCGTCTGGCCAGAAGCAGCGGCGTTACAGTCTCTCCCTCAATCAAATGAAATCCAAAATAAAGTCCTGCAGGAAGCAGCGCTTGCCACAGCGTGTCATGCGTCAACAGGCCAGCGAGAAGAAAGATCAACACGCCTAAGGCAGTGCCTAGGATCGGCACATAGTTCAGCAGAAAGGCAACCGTCCCCCATAGGATCGGGTCACCCACCCCCGTGAGCCACATCGCCAATGCTGTAGCGGTACCTACCGCCGCGTTCATGATCGTGATCGTGACCAGATACGCTGAGACGTCGCTTTCAATTTGCTGCGAAATTTCCACGACCTGACGCTTACTCCTAAAGCGCGGCAGTATCTCGACGAGACGGTGAAGGAAAATATCGCCAGACACGAGAAGAAAAAAAGAAACAGAACCGTCATGAAGAAGCCGCTGGCAAAGTTTCCAGTTCCGGTGAATAGCTTCATCAAAAGAGTAGCGCCTCTCTCTGAAACGGCGCCATTCGGGGGTGATCCCGCTTCGCCAAGATCCTGCACCTGCTGCAAAAACCGTTGCAGTGTATTGATAGGTGCCCGCACAAAACTCAGCCGCTCCTCAAGCCGAGGAAGGCCCTCCGGAAGCTTGGCTGCCCAGGTACGGGCCGGACCGGAAATAGCCGTACCCAGGCCGACGATCGTTCCGAATAGCGCAAGGATCAGCAGCAGCGCTGCAAGTATTCGCGGCACGTGCAACCGCTCCAGTACGCGCAAGGCCGGCTGTAGCAGGAGCTTGAGAACGATGGCAAAGACCAATGGCATTACGATTTCGCTCACGACATAGGCTGCTGCCAGCACCGCGAGGACGAATAGACCGCCGAGGAATGCGACTTTTGGATCTGACGGCAGAGGCAAGTCCTCCGGCACTTCTGTCGGCGGCACGCCTTCGATCTCCTGATTATTAGCTGCCATGTTCATACTCTGGAATGGCTGCGTGCTCACTATTCCACCTGCGACGACCCAGCTCGCTCGACGGTGTCTGAGCGAAATTGCTCACTTTGAACCGGTGCCGACGGCTTCCAGTCAGGAATTGACTTGACCGCGATGCTTGAACAAGGCGCGACTCCTTCTATTGCTGCACACCCTTCAAGATGCAGGAGGGAGTTTGATTCCGCAGTCGATACCGGAGTCGCAGTCGATCCCGGAGTCATCGAGGCGATCAGCGACCCGCGTGCACGTGCGGGCCCGCCCATGAGCGGCCCAGGAATGGTGCTCTCGGCGCGCCGCACCAATTCCTTCTCATGGTGGCGAAAAAAGATGATTCCACCGACCGTTAGGCCGATCGCTACGATGAGCAATAGAAGTTGGACCGGACCTGCGACGCGTTTCATCTCCTCGCCGAATAAATAAGCACCCCCTCCTAAAAGGAGCACCCAACAAATTCCGCCGAGGGCATTCATGAACAGGAAGTAAGGCCAGCTCATGCGGTTGGCTCCGGCGAGCGCCGCCGCAAGGATTCGCAATACGTCAACGAACCGTCCGAAGAAGACGATCTTGCCGCCATGTCGAATAAAGAGATACTGGCCAACCTTGAGACGGCGCTCATCGAGCCTGACATATTTGCCGTAGCGAATCAGCAAGCGAAGGCCGACCCCACGGCCAATGATGTAACCGAACATGCCACCAACCGTGGCGGCGGTGGCAGCGACGAACAATACCGAGCCGATCGTCAATCTGTGCGTCGATCCGGCATAGAGCGCGGCCGATACCAGCAGCGTCTCACCCGGTACGGGAATGCCCGTACATTCGAGCGTAATTCCGATGAAGAGGACCCAAAGGCCATAAGCCTTGACCAGCTCATATACCGACGACATCCACAACGAGGCATGCACCATGGTCGGAACGCTTGTCCTGCCGGATGGCTACGTCGCAAACCTAGAAGGAAAGAGAAACGCCGCCGGTCGGCAAATAGGCAGCGTTTCGGAGCGCGAGACCCTCTTCGGATTTCTTGAGAAGCCGCCCCCAAGGCTAAGCTGGGTGTCAGGCAGCCCAGAAGTACAACAATCCCGCAAAGAGTACGATTACGCCCATCAGGCTCGCAGCCAGTACATAGCGGACATTGTGGCCGGTAACACCTGCGCGAGCCTCGATGGCGGTTTTCTCAGTTCGTCTCTCTGTTTGCTGCTCGGCCATGGAAGATTGTCACCTCTCCTGACCAACGGGTTCGCCAACGATGTGTTCCATAAGTTGAGGGAACCTGGCAAAAAGGGCCTCGCTGCCGCGAGCACGCGAACCGCCTTGGTCAAGACCGGCTGCGCGCCGGCTATCGCGCCAGCAGTTAATGCATCGATAATCACCTCGCCCTGACTCGAGCGTTCGTCTGCCCACCTGTTGTCGGCACTTTGTCAGGTGTCACAAAATGATGTGAGCAACGGTGGAATTCGCTGTCGAGTACAAATTTGCCGCGAATTGGGCTCATTGGCTGACTGGAACCGGGTCGAGTAGCTTTGTCCATCGATCGACAGGACATGAAAGCCGTTCGGGCTGCCATCGCGACTGTCAGCGACGGCGATTTCCTGTCACCTAAAACAGCTCGGCTTAAATCCAGAATGCTCGGATATGCGAAAACTTCCGGGCATTTTTGTCCGCAGCGTTCAGAAGCGGCTCAATTTCGCCCTGTTCGCGGCCGGACACAACGCCGATAGCAAAGGCTTGCGCTCGGGCGGCCTTCGCGCGGGGCTTTCCGGCCGCCAGCTTAGGCGCCAGTTTCTGGTGAACCTGGATGTCGTTGAGAGCGCCAAGCCGATCCTGCAAGTCTGTCAAGCGAGCCTTAAAAACAGGCAAACGCTTCTTCGCCTTGCGGCTGGCAAATAGGTGCCCGAAAAAATCGCCTGCATAGCGAAGCTTCTTGACCGCGATCCGCAACTTATGGCGCTGTTGGCTATCAAGCTGTCGGATTCTTTTCGCCTTCTTCATCACCTTGTTGGTCCAGCTCGTGAGAATATCCGCAGCAAACCCTTCGATAGGTAGATGTCCATAACGCCGCTGGTGCTTGGCCCAATCTCCAGTTTCGAGCCATTGCAGCGTGTCAAGCAGAAGCGAACGATACCGTCGCGACTCGACCGCGGCCCTCGCCTTGCCGAAGGCTGCGTCGCGTCGCGATGTGAGCGCGCCTGCTAGTTTCTTCATTCCACGCCTCGCCGGCGCGGCGCCGTGCAACGGTTCGATCTCTTTTCTGACGTAGACATCGAGGTCGCGCGCGGGCGCTAGTTCGCCTGTCAGCCATTTGAGCTCGGACTTGACGCGCTCGGTCTCCTGGTCGCCAAGCAATTTCGAGAACAGCGACATGGCAGCGCGCAGGCGGCGCAGGCCGACGCGCATACGGTGCACGCCTTCGGAGTCCGACCTTCTCACCGCGGCTTCGTTGGCAGCAATGTGCCGCAAAACCGACCGCCCGATGGTACGAAATGCGTCCGCCGTGCTCATACCACGTCGAAGCACGATTTTCTCGGTACGAACCGCCTGGGTGGGCGCGTCTTTAATGAGATCGTATCCGCGCTCCGATTTGCTCTTTAGTGACAATGTGGCGGGTGCAAGCTTGCCCATTTCCCGTGCCAGCTTGAACAAGTCGCCGGCCTTGCCGCGCTTGAGCTCGAGCTCGAGCTCGCTGATGGGAACGGATTGGCGTCCCGCCCGAACCTTCCCCTCGTCCAGCGCCACCTCTATGCGGCTGCCGTTCTTATCAACAAGCATGCTGGTGCGGTGAACGCGCGTCTCGAAAATTGGCCGCAGTCTCCGCTTAAGCTTCTTGGTCAGCAACGGCGCAAGGGGGGTGCCATGGACTTCGCGAAGGTTGGGAACAGCACCCTTAATCTCATGCTCCCATTCACCCCTCTCGAAGGAGCCATTGGATCCACCGGATTTGATAGTCTGGAGGAATTTGTCGCCATGGCGCCGCACGCGCAGCGTAACGCCGTTCCTTGCCAGCTTGTGCTTCGGCGTATCAAAGTAAACCGATAGCAGATCCTCTTTCTTCGGCGGCCTTCGGTGCAGCGTCCGCGCGGCCTTCAACTTCCGAAGTTCGCGCGGAGCCATCTGGAATTTCAATTCGATCTCATTGCCCATCTGTGCCGATTCTAAGTGACGCCCACTTTACTGGAACTCGCAATTTGCCGGCAGGGTACCAACCCGATTTGCGAAACTTCTGTGACATAGGAACCAAGCATCCAAGTCCGCTCTTGGGTAGATGTCTGGCGCGGAGTTGCGCGTCGCGTCGCCCAGGGGAAATACTGCCTATGTCGGATGCAACGATGAACCAGACGGACATTCTCTCACGAATGGACGACTCCAAGATTACGAAGCAACACTGGAAGGTCATGTTCATCTCGGGCATGGGCTTTTTCACCGATGCGTATGACCTGTTCATCATCGGCGTGGTCATATCGATTCTGAAGGATGAGTGGCATCCATCCCCCTGGGCGGTGGGCCTTGTTACATCGACAGCGCTGCTGGCTGCGGCCTTCGGAGCCATTATTTTCGGCCGCGTCGCCGACATGCTGGGACGCAAACGCATTTACGGTTACGAGGTCCTGGTCCTCGCCGCCGGGGCTATTGCATCGGCCTTTTCGCCCGACATCTGGTGGCTGATCGGGTTCCGCATCATTCTCGGCATTGGCATCGGCGGCGATTATCCGGTCAGTGCAACGCTGATGAGCGAGTTTTCCGGCAAGAAGAGCCGCGGCATGATGGTATCGCTGGTTTTCGCGATGCAGGCTGCAGGCCTCATCGTCGGACCGCTTCTGGCAGCGGGTTTTCTGGCCTCCGGCATGCCAAAGGACTTGGTGTGGCGCCTTCTGCTGGCGTTCGGCGCCCTACCGGCGCTGGCTGTCTTCCAGATGCGGCGACATATGGCCGAAAGCCCGCGTTATCTCCTGGCCACCGGTCAACATGATGATGCCCACGCAGCGGCCGGGCACGTACTCGGTGAAGGCCACGGCGCCGCCAAGGACGGCAGAGCAGCGAAGAAAACGTCCTTCTTTGAAGGGTTTGCGGCTCTGACGCGGCGCCGTAGTTTGCTTGTGAGGTTGATAGGCGCGAGCGCGGCCTGGTTTCTTATGGACTTTGCCTATTATGGCAACACGGTGAGCAGCCCGCTTGTGCTACATGCGGTCTCGCCCAATGATAATTTGATGACCGAGACCCTGACCCAATTGGCCATCTTCGCTATCGCGGCGGTGCCAGGTTATTTTGTAGCCGCCGCCATGATGGATCGAATGGGGCGCAAGACGATCCAGATCCTAGGTTTCGCTATGATGGCGCTGAGCTTCACCGCCATGGCACTGATCCCCGGCATAGAGAAACTTGTCTATCCCTTTTTGATCGTTTACGGCATCAGCTATTTCTTCACAGAATTCGGACCGAATGCGACGACGTTCGTGTATCCAGCCGAGCTTTTTCCTGTTGCAGGGCGCACAACCGGCCATGGAATCGCGTCGGCGACTGGCAAG
>Ga0302325_10032210_pt1 | contig 10770 bp, 10 predicted proteins | sample Palsa_T0_2_FD_201948 | JGI IMG/M metagenome (GOLD analysis project Ga0302325, IMG submission 201948) | Peat permafrost microbial communities from Stordalen Mire near Abisko, Sweden - Palsa_T0_2 | ecosystem: Environmental > Terrestrial > Soil > Palsa > Peat permafrost | place: Sweden: Abisko... | reverse complement strand
TACCACTGCCGTCTGACCCTTCAAATCCACCATTCCCTCTTGCTCCTATCCTGTCGTTGCAAGGATATATCAGCCGCCCAGGTCGACTAGTTCGACCTCGTCAATCGCGCTGCCCAAAAACCTTGCGCCCAACCGCCGGAACTTGGCGACCGAATCCGTAGCGAAGAAGCTGCATCGCCCTGCGCCGCCATCATCTCCATGAACCCCGTGATGGCCGGCCAGCAACCGCGCTGCCTGGCTGGCAGTCGCCTGGGCCGAATCAATCACCTTGATCGCCGGCGCCACAGCCGCTTCCATCATCGGACGCAGCAGCGGGTAATGCGTACACCCCAACACCAGCGTGTCCGGATCAAGCGCCGCTTCCTGCGCCTGCTCCAGCAATTCGGTGAGATAAATTCTTATTACCTCAGCGGTAACCGGGTGATCCACCCAGCCTTCTTCAACCAGCGGCACCAGCAGCGGACAAGCCTTCTCCAGTGCACGCAGCCCGCGCTCTCTGCACGCCGCAGCGTAAGCATGACTGGCAATGGTTGCGTCGGTCCCAATCACCAGGATTTCCCGCGTCTTCGACCAGCTGGCCGCCTCGTTGGCCCCAGTCTCAATCACGCCCAGAACCGGCACCGTAGTCGAGCCTTTAATTTCTTTGAGTGCCAGGGCAGTGGCCGTGTTGCAGGCGATCACCAAAAAATCTGCACCCTGGTCAAGCAGAAAGCGGGTGCTCGATAGTGCATAGCGCACAATGGTCGCGCGCGACTTTGAGCCATACGGCAACCGCGCCGTATCCCCCAGGTACAGAAACTCCGCCCCAGGCAGTAACGGCAGCAGCGCCCGCAGCACCGTCAGGCCGCCAAACCCGGAATCAAATACGCCGATCTTCAGGCGGCTGCCGGTCACAGATGTTTTACTCCAGGAGCATCGGAAGCCAGGTACACGCGGGTTAGATCAGCGTGGCCGGCGAGCGTGTCGCGCTGTTGTCCATCCACTAGAAACCGAACCTCCGAGATCTGCGGAAAGTTCGCGTGGAGTGTACCGATGATCGAGAGCAGCGTCAGCGTCTCCGGCTCGATGCCGGAGGGGTGAGCATCCACGAATGAGGTGCTCAGGTCGACCACCGCAACCGTGCCCGGCACAACCTGATTCGGCTCCAGCGGCAGGGTCATAAAGAATATTTCGTTCACACCCTTGTTGGTGGCAATCGGATGTTTGGAATTGGGCCGAGCGTAGTTAGTGATCAGGTGCTGCAGAATGACGTGCGCCCGCGCGTTGGCGTCAACCGGCAGGGCCAAATTCTGGGTCGCCGGTTGCACTGACCCATCCATGTCATTGGCCATCATCATGGTTACACTTTGTACCGGCCTGCCGGCCGGAGGATTGAGCGGCATGGTCTCGGCCGAGGCCAGCAGCCGGTCCATGGCCCGCTCCCGCATGCGCAGCAGCACCACTGCCATCAGCACCGAGCTGACCAGGAGCGTCCAGAACAAAATGCGCTGCCCTCGGGAGATCACGGTTGCTGCCTCCAGTCGCGCTGCCATTGCTCGACCGCCGCGGCCAGCGCCGCCACGATCCGGTCCTGGTATCCCGGGTCGGAGAGGGCCGTCACGTGAGCAGTGCCGCTCAACGGCGATATCTCGACTACCACTGCTGGGCAGGTGAAGCTGTCCAGCGGCTGCAGAGCGGTGCGCCCCAGGGTCACCGGGATCTCCGCATGCGTCATTGCCGAATCGACCTCCGACGAGAGCCGCAAACTCTGCTCCGCATAGGCGCCCTGGGCAGTCTCCCAGGGCAGAAAGCGAGTCATGGGGATAGGCGTCAGCGACGCAGTAAAGAGATGAATCCCGCTGCCGCTGGTGGTGGCATGGAGCGTAATGCAAGCCGCCGCGCCCACGTGATTCGCCGCCTCGGCGCGGTTCAACGCCGGGATCGCGCCGTCCGACTCCCGCGTGGTGACCACATAAATGCCATGCGCACTCAACATCGAGCGCAAGCGTACCGACAGCGTCAGCACCAGGTCTTTTTCGAGCAGATGATCCGACAAGCGCGCTCCGCTATCGGCCCCCCCATGGGCTGCGTCGATGACCACCGCAAACCGCGGGGCTGCGCGCACCACCGCAGGCGGAGCCGGCGGCGGCGCATTGGAGGGTGACTGGGCGCTGGCCAGGGTGGACGCCAGAGGCGCCAGAAGAAAACCAATTGCGAGGCAGCCGCCGGCCTGGCGGCCCCCCTCAATCCAATGCATAGATGGTAAGACCGCTCAGGAGTTTGGGATAAAAGTCAGTCGACTTCTGGGGCATGACGTCGCCCGCGAAGGCAACTTCGCGCAACTGAGCCAAGGTGATCGGGTTCGTCAGGAACGCCACGTCTGCCTCACCCCGCCAAACTTGCTCTATGGCTTCGCCGGCGTCGCGCACGTAGCGCAGGTTCCGTTGCTCCCGGATGGCCTCCGGGGTGATGCCGAGGAGCTGCTCCAGCACCAGGGAGTGCAGTTGTGTCAGGTCCAGCCTCCGCTGCCGTTCGGGCAGTTTAGGCAGCGCCTGCGCGACCGTCTCCGGCTTGGCGGTGAGCAGGTGATAACCCAGCCGGGTGACTGCGATGAAGGCCGTGCCCGGTTGGCGGGCCAGGAGCCTGGTCAGCTCGACCGCGTCGTTCGCCTTCACTAATTGGATGTCAAAAAATTCCCTTGTCCGCTCGATGAAGGTAGCCGGCGAAAAATCCTTGAGCCCGAAAACCACCCGATGGGTGGGCAGAATGGTAATGCCGGTCGAGTCCATGTTGACGAACGTCATCATGACGGCAGCTTCCGGGTAGGCAGGCTGCGGCGTGGTGTTAGCCAGGTTTCTCTCCGTCCGGGTGACGCTTGGCGGGGCATGTTCCATGGAATAGGCCAGCGCCGTCTCGTATCGGTGGTGGCCATCGGCGATGATCAGCTTCTTGTCCTCCATCGCACCTAGCAGGATATTGATGGTGCTCATGTCGCTGACCTTCCACACCCGGTGGGTCACGCCGAGCTCATCCGTCACTTCAATCTCGGGCGCCGAGGTGCCGGAAAACAGGATCTTCTCCGCGGTCAGCGCCGGGTCTGAATAGAGCATGAAGATTTGTCCAAAATGCGCCTGGGTGGCGCGCAACAGGTTCAGCCGGTCGGACTTTGGCTTGGAGAGCGTCTGTTCGTGGCGGAACACCACCTGCTGGCTGTAATCAACCACCTCGCCCAGGCCGATAAAGGCGCGCCGCTCGTGAACCTCACCGTCGCCGCCCGGCACTGTAAAACGCTGGGAGTAGGCAAAGATGCAGGGGTCTTTTTCCTGGGCGAGGATCCCCATACGGCGCCAGTCGGCGAAATCCCGCGCCGCGCGCGTGTAGACGTCATTGCTCCCCGGTTCGTCGAACAGTTCAGGCAAACCCAGGATGACCCGGACAAGATTGTAAAGGCTGCGCTGGTAGTAAGCCTGCTGCATGGCCGGGGTGATCTTGTCGTAGGGCTGGGTCACCACCTCTTCTACGCGTACCATGCTCGGGTTGTAGCGGAGTGCGCGAAAAGGATAAATTCGGGCCATACTTCGGGGTCCAGCTCCAGACATCGGCAACCTCAGCCTTGTGCTGCCAATTGCTTTACTCTCTGATATCTGCCAGATTGTACCTGACGGGAACAGCCTCGCTCCCGCATCCTGATCCGCCCGTCCCACGAGAGGCAACACCCGAAACGTGGTAGCCGTCCTATCCGCGCCGCGTCTAATATGGAGACGCAGGTTTTGATGGTGACGTGCTACCATCCTGCACACGAGCACTGGGACCCCGGGTTTCCTGAAGAGTTGGTCGGCCGACATCAAAGGAATTCGGAGACGAGGATTGGGGCTATGGCGCTCACTATCGAGCGCAGAATGGGGATACGGCTGGGCGCGTGGGTGACGGTGAAGACTGCCATTGCACTCGGGCTTTGGCTCGCGCTTTCTCAGTTTTGCTGGGCTCAGGATCCTCTCAATGACGTGCACGTGGAACCTAAGCCACCCGCGCCCACCACGCCAATAACTCCTGCAGATTCCAAGGCGCCGGCTACCACGCCCACCCCGCTTGAGGGCAAAAAGGCCCTCAGCGCGCGGCCCAATGAACGCATGCGGGTCGATGTGAACCTGGTGTTGGTGCCGGTGACTGTAACCGACCCCCTGAACCGCCTGGTCACCGGGCTGGAGCGGCAGGACTTTTTCGTCTACGAAAACAATGCCCTGCAGAAGCTCAAGAGTTTTTCCTCCGAGGACGCGCCGGTTTCGATCGGCATCATCTTTGACCTGAGCGGCAGCATGACCGACAAGATCAACCGTGCCCGGAACTCGATTCTGGAGTTTCTGCGCACCGCCAACCCCCAGGATGAATTCTTCGTCATCGGTTTCAACGACCGGCCCGAGCTGATCACCGATTTCACCTCCAATGTTGACAACATCGAAGCTCGTCTGCTGACCGTAAAGCCCGGGCATCGGACCGCCCTGCTCGACGCCATCTACTTCGGCTTGAACAAGATGAAACAGGCCAAGAATGAGCGCAAGGCACTGCTGGTGGTATCGGACGGGGGCGACAATCGCAGCCGCTATACCGAGAGCGAAGTGCGGTCGGTGGTACGCGAGTCCGATGTGCAGATTTATTCCATCGGCATCTTCGACCAGTACGCCCCCACCCGCGAAGAGCAACTAGGGCCCATCCTGCTGCACGACGTGAGTGAGGAGACCGGCGGACAGCTCTTTCGTGTCGACGATCTGGCCGACATGGCCGATATCGCGACCAAAATCAGTGCCGAGTTACGTAACCAATATGTGCTGGGGTACAGGTCAGACGATATTAAACGGGACGGGAAGTGGCGTAAATTGAAGGTAAAGCTGGTTCCGCCCGAGGGGCTGCCCCAGCTCACTGTTCATGCCCGCACCGGATACTATGCACCCTTGCAGTAGATGGCTCTTGGCTTTAGCGATTTTCCTGCTTTGCAGCCTGCCAGGCCCAGCCATGGCGCAGGCCGGTGGATCGCCGTCTGCCACCCAGCCGGAAAAGCAAAAGCCTCTCAATGTCGACCGTGATCCCGTTGCCACCCCTGATGGGGAAAACGGCGCGCCCAACCAGCCCCCAACCGCTGCGACCATAGGCCGTGACAACGGAAAATACACCCTGCAGCGCAATGTCGATGAGGTGGTCCTGAACGCCACCGTTCTCGACGACCACCAGCACATGGTGACCACCCTCGCCAAAGACGACTTCAAGGTTTCTGAAGACGGCGTGGCTCAGACCATCACCTCGTTCCAGCACCAGGACATCCCCATATCGCTCGGCATTCTGGTCGACAACTCGGGCTCCATGCGCACCAAACGCCAGGCGGTGAATTCCTCTGCCCTCGATTTGGTGCATGCCTCGAACCCGGATGACGAGAGCTTCGTGGTCAATTTCTCCGACGAGGCGTACATCGACCAGGACTTCACTGCCAACGTCACCAAGTTGCGCGATGGCCTCTCCCACATTGATTCCAAAGGGGGAACCGCTCTTTACGACGCCATCATGGCCTCCGCCGATTACCTCACCAAGAATGCCAAGCGTCCCAAGCAGGTTCTGCTCGTCATCACCGACGGAGAAGACAATGCTTCCAGCACCACGCTGGAGGAAACGGTGCGTCGTATCCAGGACCTGCAGGGGCCGGTGGTGTATTGCATTGGTTTGCTTTACGACGATACCGGCGGCGGCCGCGAGGCCCGGCGTGCCAAGCGAGCCCTGGAAATGCTCGCCAACGAGACTGGGGGCATCGCCTTCTTCCCTAAAAACCTTTCTCAGGTGGATGAAATCGCAGGAGAGGTTGCGCGCGATATTCGCGAGCAGTACACGATTGGCTATCACTCCACCAAGCCGGCCGTCCAGGGCGGCTTCCGCACGGTTCGTGTGGAGGCACGGGCTAAAGGGTATGGAAAACTCCAGGTTCGGACCCGCACTGGCTACTATCCCAACACTAAAAAGGCGAGCGTGACAGGGGCGGCTTCCCCGAACAGGTCTTCATCGGCTTCCAATTGAGCTTCTTCAAGGCTGCAGCCGGCAGGTCACTGCTACACTTGTCAGTTGGCCTATGACCCTTTCTACTCGTGAAGTTGCAGCGCGCGCGCTGCATATTGCTGAAGATGTAACGGAGTTGATGGGGTCCACCCCCATGCTCCATCTTCACCGCGTCGTCCCCCCGGGGGCGGCCGACATTTACGTCAAACTCGAGTTCTTCAACCCCGGCGGCAGTGTCAAGGACCGGGCAGCACTGGGCATGATCCTGGATGCCGAGCGGCGCGGTCTGCTCCAGCCGGGTGCGACCATCCTCGAGGCGACGGCAGGGAACACGGGGGTAGGGCTTGCCCTGGTGGGTGTGCATCGCGGCTACAAGGTGGTGCTGTTTGTGCCCGAAGGCTTCGCGGAAGAGAAATGCATCCTCATGCGTGGCTTCGGCGCCACCGTGATCCGCACTCCGGAGGCGGAGGCCATGTCTGGCGCCATCCGTCGCTGTCGCGCCATGGCAGCGGAAACCCCGGGCAGTTTTGCCGCACTCCAGTTCGACAATCAAGCCAATCCCGACTTCCACCATGACACCACCGCCCAGGAACTGTGGGAGCAGATGGAAGGACGAGTGGATGCCTTCGTCGCCGGCGTCGGGACTGGCGGCACTTTCTCTGGGGTGGCGCGTTTTCTGAAAGAAAAGAACCCGGGCATTCTTACTGTCGCGGTCGAGACCCAGGGTTCCGTGTTGCAGGGAGGTGAGCCTGGTCACCATAAGGTGGAGGGTATTGGCGTCTCCTTTGTTCCCCGCACCTTTAATCGCGAATGGTGCGACGAGATCATGGCCATCCATGACCCCGAGGCTTTCGCCATGGTCAAACGGCTCGCGGCGGAGGAAGGCGTGCTCTCCGGTTCCAGTGGCGGCGCCAGCGTGGAAGCTGCCGTGCGCATAGCCGCGCGCCTGGGCAAAGGCAAGCGGGTGGCCACCTTCATTCCCGATTCCGCCGAACGCTACCTGTCGAAGAAGGTGTTCGAGGGTGGTCTATGAGCCATCATGGTTTTGCCACCCGGGCCATCCACGACGGTCAGCCTGCCGATCCGCTGACCGGTGCGGTCAACGTGCCTATTTATGCTTCGTCCACCTATGCCCAGGAAGAAATAGGTAAGCATCGCGGATACGAATATTCCCGGGTTTCGAACCCGACACGCACCGCGCTCGAAGAAAATCTGGCTTCGCTCGAAGGGGGCGCTTCGGCCCACGTATTTTCCAGTGGCATGGCGGCGATCGCGGCCCTCGTCACTATGCTCAAGACTGGCGACCACGTCATCTGCGGATCGAATGTATACGGTGGAACGCCACGCCTTTTTGACCAGATCATCGCCCATTACGGCATTGTCTTCACCTACGTCGATACCACGGATGTCGAGCAGGTGCGGCAAGCGATCAAGCCTGCCACCCGGCTTATCCACATTGAAACCCCGACCAACCCGTTGATGCAGATTACCGACATTCGGGCCATTGCCGATATCTGTCATGAGCGTAGAGCGGCTGGTCAGGCGATCGACCTGAGCGTCGACAACACTTTCATGTCGCCGTATTTTCAGCGTCCGATCGAATTTGGCGCGGATATCGTGATGCACTCCACCACCAAATTCCTTAATGGTCACAGTGACGGTCTCGGGGGAGTTTTGGTGGCGACGACTCCTGAGCAAAAGGAGTCTTTTGAGTTTGTGCAAAAGTGCACCGGAGGCATTCTCTCTCCGTTCGAGTGCTTTCTGGTTTTGCGCGGGGTCAAGACCTTGGCGGTTCGTATGAAGCAGCACGAAGTGAATGGCTATGCGCTCGCCAACTACCTGGCGAGCCACCCTAAGGTCCGGCAGGTGTTTTATCCCGGGCTCCCCGAACATCCCCAGCATGCTCTTGCCCAACGGCAGATGTCGGGCTTTGGTGCGCTCATTACGTTTGAGACTGGTTCGTTAGACAACGCCAATGCGGTGTTGCGCCGGCTCAGGATATGCACGGTCGGGGAATCGCTGGGTGGGGTGGAGACATTGGTCTCGCATCCTGCCACCATGACCCATGCGGCGCTGGGCGAAGCCGGCCGCGCCAAAATTGGGCTGACCGACGGAATGGTGCGCATCTCCGCTGGTATCGAAGATGCTGAAGATCTGCTGGAAGATTTGGAGCAGGCGCTCAGTGTTCTGTAACCGGCTGTGAGGCCATGGTAGGTAGCTTCTCAGGCGGAAACGGTCTCCGGACGAAGGGCACGGCTTCAGCCGTGCCGCACTCAACTGGAGCAGATGAGGGCTTTTAGCCCCTGAGGTACGTTTTTTGTAATGGTCCAAAGACTTTTCCGCAGCCTGCATAAGCCGGGGGTTTTCTCATGACTGTGAGCCATTCCTTTGCTCTGACTGAAGAGCAGGAGCAATTGCGCAAGGAGATCCGTGATTTCGCGGCGCGCGAAATTGCTCCCAATGTCATGCGCTGGGACGAGGCCAGTGAGTTCCCGCACGAGGTAGTGCGGAAACTGGGCGAGATGGGCCTGATGGGCGTCATCTTTCCCGTGGAACTAGGCGGTGCCGGCCTGGGTTACGTGGACTATGCGCTTGCTGTGGAGGAGCTTTCCGCCGTCGACGGTTCGATCGGGATCATCGTGGCCTCGCACAACTCTCTCTGCAGCAATCATATTTTTGTTGCCGGGAATGAAGCGCAAAAATCCAAGTACATTCCCTTGCTCGCCTCCGGCAAATGGCTGGGCGCTTGGGGACTGACGGAACCTGGTTCCGGCTCCGACGCCGGCAGCGCCAGGACGAGCGCGGTACGCAAAGGCGATCGATGGGTGCTGAACGGCAACAAGACTTTCATTACCAACGGACATTATGCCGATATTTCTGTCATTATCGCGGCTACGGATAAGACCCAGGGCACCCATGGCCTTTCAGCGTTCGTAGTAGAGAAGGGAACTCCGGGCTTTCGTCCCGGCAAGAAGGAGAACAAGCTAGGCTTGCGCGCCAGCGATACGTCAGAACTAATCTTCGAAGACTGTGAGATTCCCGCAGAAAATCTCTTAGGCAAGGAAGGTCATGGATTTATTGATTCCATGCGTATTCTCGACGGTGGCCGCATTTCGATTGCCGCTCTTTCGCTGGGTATCGGACGAGGGGCTTATGACGCCGCGCGCGGCTACGTAAAGCAGCGCCACCAATTTGGCAAAGCCATCTCGGAGTTTCAAGGGATCCAGTGGAAGCTGGCCGATATGGCGACTCAACTCGATGCCGCGCGGCTGCTCACGCTGCGAGCCGCGGTGATGAAGGATGCCGGCCAGAAGACAACGCTGGAATCGTCCATGGCTAAGTTGATGGCCAGCGAAGTAGCGGTAAGGGTCTGCGATGAGGCGGTGCAGCTTCACGGTGGTTACGGCTTCATCAAAGACTACCCGGTAGAGAAGTTCTACCGCGATGTGAAGCTCTGCACCATCGGGGAAGGTACCAGCGAAATCCAGCGCCTGATCATCGCCCGCGAAATACTCAACAAGTAGAAGTGGGCAGGTGTGAGAACCGCAAAGGAACGGCAGATTTCCCCGTTACGCTACCCCCGGATTTCCTGTTGAGATTGGTGGCGCCGGCGAACTTCATGCGGCTTTCCTTAATGAAAACTTGCACATGCGGCTATGCCCAGCGCTACGCGGCAGGAAATCCGGGTGCGTTCTGGTCGAGATGACAAACTTGTTGGACCATACACGCTCGTGCGTCGACTGGATAAACAGCCAATTTCCCTCTAACAAATGTGTCATCTCGACCGGGGCGCAGCGTAGCGGAGAGATCTGTGGTTCCTTGGCGGCTCTCACACAAACACTTACGTCCTGGGAGGCTTCCGTCTACGCACAAACTACTGCTTACAAAAACAACGCCGCATGACTCGGTTGGTGGCTAATCATCCTCGCCGAGAATATTGCTGACCCGGACAATCGTTTCGATCTGTTCCGCGGTCAGTCGGCTGAGTAGATTCCGCCGCACCGATGCCGCATGGATCGGCCGCGCAGCCTTCAGCTTCTCGCGCCCGTGCTCGGTGAGCACCACCAGAACCACCCGCTTGTCAGCATCACGCCGTTCAATGAGATCTCTTTGCTGCATCCGTGTAAGTTGGTGAGACAGACGGCTTTTGTCCCAACCCATCACCTCGGCCAACCTCTGTTGACGCATCTCCCCATCGCCCAGACCGGCTAGCCGGGACAAGACTCCGAAATCCGGTCCAGAAAGTCCGGTCGCCTCTGCGATATCACGCCCCACCCGGCTCATCACATCTTCGCCCATAAGTCTGAAGGCGTGCCAGACGCGGAGTTCCTGAGGGGAGAGCGGCTTGATCGACATGTGTGCGAGAAGCGTATCAGAACATGGTTGACACGACAACCAATGTAAATGCGAAAGTCGCACTCGTTACCGGAGCCAACAAACCGGGCTTTAGAGTCTGCGTGAGAGCGGAATGGATGATCTGTGGTGTGGCCCTTTTCAGGGGGAGCGCTTGACTGAGTGTGGTCTGATTGTAGAGGCGCCGCGATCGTGTTTCAAGCGAGATCATGGGTTTGCCGTGCTAAGGGACTACCTGCCAAGCTTTACGCATGGCAGAATCCGGTCAGAGCGGGCTTGAGCGAGAGACCAGAGCTATTTGCCTTTCATCGACGTCTCTGGGGATGGAATTGGACGCCCCGCCATCAGGGCCAAAGCCCTGAATTTATATACCGGAACGTTCTCGCGGTTTGAAAACCCGCT
>Ga0302325_10032209_pt1 | contig 10770 bp, 7 predicted proteins | sample Palsa_T0_2_FD_201948 | JGI IMG/M metagenome (GOLD analysis project Ga0302325, IMG submission 201948) | Peat permafrost microbial communities from Stordalen Mire near Abisko, Sweden - Palsa_T0_2 | ecosystem: Environmental > Terrestrial > Soil > Palsa > Peat permafrost | place: Sweden: Abisko... | reverse complement strand
ACGACCGAGGTCCAGCTTTCGCCCCAAAGCGCGAGTATTACCTCGGTCGAGAGCGTCAACCTGGTGGCGACCGTGACCGATCAAGACAACGTGCCCGTCCTGGGGGGTACGGTTACCTTCTACTCCGGAAACACGGTTCTAGGCTCGGAAACGCAGGAATGCGCGCCCGGGGGAGTTTTTAGCCTGCCGGTAACAGGGTCAACCCTGGGTCCTCTCGGTGCTTACCGGAATATCTTCGCCTCCTTTGCCGGGGGATCTCAGCAGTGCCAGCAAAAGACAGAGACTTACTATGGAGCGCAGTCACCCCCGTCCACCGTGGTGGTGTGCCCGGAGTGGTTAGGCAAGAATCCTTCACTCCTGCGGCCGAGGGTACCCCAACCGCCTGGAATCAGCCGGTAACCCTGGTTGCCTTTTGCACAGAATCCCTTGCGGGACTTGGCGGTCTGGTGCGGCTGGAAGATACTCTTTATGGGATAGCCAATGAAGCCCGAAAAACAAGTCTATTCACCTGAATTTGATCTTGTGCTGGCTTGCCTGCGTTGGCCGCAGGAAACGGTCGACGGTGATCGTATCCGGTCGCTTGCCCGGCAGCCACTCCGTTGGCCTTATCTGCTGGAAATCCTCTACCACCACAAGGTGGTTCCGCTATTTTTACGCAACCTTGAAGCCTTCGCGCCCGGATACATGCCGGACGAGGCAGCCGCAGCTCTGCGTGCCGCCGGAGCAGCAAACGATGAGACTTGCGTCCGCCGCACTTCGCAACTCCTGCTGCTCAATCGATTCTTTCGCGAGCAACAGATCGACCTCAGGATCTTCAAGGGCATTCCTTTGGCCATCACCGCTTTTCAGGATCCCGCCTTGCGCGATGCCGGTGACATCGATTTGCTGGTGGCGGAGAAAGATATATTCAATGCCGGAGAGATTTTGCGCACTCAAGGCTACGTGCGGCTCGATCCGCAGGCGCGGCTCACCCGACGCAGGCTGCGCTCCTACTTAGCTCATCAAAAGGATTTTTCGTACGGCCATCCCTTGTCGGACGTAATCATCGATCTTCATTGGCGGCTTTTCCGAAATTCGTTTCTGCCCGCAAATGCCGGCCTGACCGAGGTTGGCGAGGATTGGGTGGATCTTGGTTCCGAACGCATCGCGACCCTGCCCGCACCCCGGTTATTGCTTTACCTCTGCGTACACGGTGCGCTGGATGGCTGGTTGCGCCTCAAATGGCTTACCGATATCGGCGCACTTATGCACGCGATGACGTTAGAGCAACTTGCGTCCACCGTGAAGATGGCGAGGGAACAGCAGGCATTACCGCAGTTCAGCGCGGCGGTTTTTCTTTGCCAGGAACTGCTCGGCCAGGAATTGCTGAGTGCTCCTACAGCACTAGCGGAGAATCTCGACCGCAACGATAAGACAGTCGCGCACATACTGCGTTTCAGCAGACGACTCGTCACCTCGAATCAATATCGTCCAGTACGCGAGCAAATACCCTCCACGCAGTGGTTTCTAAATGAGTTCCGCCTCCACAACTCACTGCGCTATCGCCTGGATCTAATTCTGCGGTCTCTGTTCCGGCCTCGTGTTTGGCGCTGGTTGAATCTACCCGACACGTTGTTCCCTCTTTACGCGCTCATTAGTCCATTTGAATTCTTGAGTTTCCATGTTGGCAATCGTTGGCGAGCGTTCAGGGGTGCTCTTCGCCCGTCGCCCGTTGCCCCACGCGCCCCGCGAATGCGGTTGAGTTTCCGTCGCATCAAGCGATTGGCGCCTGCGGATATTGCGCTGGCAGCGGAAGCAGCTTGCATGCTCACCTTCTTCCGCGCTGCACTCAATTTTCTGCCCACGCAGCGGCTGACGTTGTGGATGGACCGATACGATCGCAGGCAACTGTCAGTTTCGCCGGCGATGGCGAGCGAGACGATTGGCCGCGTTCAATGGTCTATTGACGCGGTCGCACGGCACGCACCACTTACCTTCGTGTGCTTTCCCCGTTCGCTCGCTGCTTACTTTATGCTTCGACGCCGCCATATTGTGAGCAAGCTTTTCTACGGGGTCGCGCGTGAAGCGGATCAACTTACAGCACACACCTGGGTAAAGGTCGGTGATCGCACCGTTGTGGGCGGCGAGGCGGAGTCGCAATTCACCGTCCTTCACACTTTCCCGTGACATGTTTGCGGCGGCATGGCTACTCCTCGAGCAAGAGATTCTCCAGCGCATCTACGGTCGACTCCAGGTACATGAGGCCCCAGGGCCTAACCAGGCGGTAGGCTCTGGCCTGGGATAAGACCCGCCCGCAACGCAGGAAATTTTCTTCCTGCTGACCTGTGGCCTCCAGTAGATAAGAGTGATGGGTAAGATTCATCAGCAATGGAACTGCCTGCACGCGAGGCACTTCTTCAATCTCTGTGGTGACAGAAGAAATGTCATTGCCTTCGAGAAAGACCAGTTTGAAAATTGGTTCCGGCGTCAACGTAGGCGCGAGAGGCAAGCGATATTTGTCGTCCTCGCTGAATACGCGATCCAATCCCTCCGCTCCTCTTCCCAGATTTTCCAGAGAATTGCGCCAGAGCTTCAACCAGGGAGCGGTAGGGATCACCATGGCTGAGCCGGGTTGCGTGGCGTCGACGAGACAGACGTCATCGGCCAACACACGAAAGCCGCGCTGAGCGAGATGCGCAGCGAGCGTCGATTTGCCCTGGCCGGAGTTGGCGAGAAAAGCGACCACTCCTGACTTACCAGCGATCGCGCTCGCATGCAATGGCAACAATCCGCGTTGCTGGCAAAGCACAACGAAGATGGACCCCAGAAGGTAACCTCGCACATCGAGAGCAGGAGCTGTATCGTCGGGGTCTACGACAATCTCCCGTCCGTCATTTACCAGGTAACGTGCAATTCCCTGAATGTTTAAAAGATATTGCGTGGGGGTCGCGAAGGAATACGGATTCAGCTCCACGGCGCCCGGCAGCTGGCTGGGCACAGTACCCAACCGAAGGTGCACGGGATGCGGTGTAGCGCTCTGCTGTTGTATGAGCGGTAGTTCGGGAAGTGGTATTTCAGAGACAAGAGTAATCCCGCCGATCAGATACACCCCAGCAACTGGTTTCATTCACTATCCCCAAAAAGTGTAAGGCGCGACTATACCAAGTTAACCTTTAAAGTGTAGAAAACCCCAAATGCAAGGTTTAGTATCTACTTCAGTAACGACTAAGCGGCCAAACGCATTGACGGTGCCCCCCTCCTGCGTTAGGCTCTAACTGTGGCGAGTGGCAGGGTGCGATTTCCAAATCAACGGGTTCCAGGGAGCTCTCGATGAACAGCGACACCATACAAGATCTCGGCGCGACTGACCGGCTCAACGGACAGGCAAGAAAGCCGTGGATCACTCCATCGCTGCAGATAATTGACCTCAAGAGTGCGGAGAGCGGCACGCAGAAACATAGAATAGACGGCTTCGGTGCCAGGAGCGAAATAGTTCGGTCATAAGCATCCGCTCGGCAATTGCGGTAAGGTGTATCTCTTTAACTGCCAACGCATCGAAAATGTACATTGTCCAGTGGAAGTCTCAGGGTTGGTAGTGTCCCCCCGATTGTGCGGCCTTCGATCACGCCGCCTACCCGTTCCGGAATCCTGTAATGTCGTGCCATGAGTGCGATCGCTGGAATCTGGTCTTTCAACAGCGAAATACAGGTTTCCTTCGCCTGCGGCGACATGCTTCAGGCGCTCAATCTTTATGGGCCGGATGACACCGCGCAGTACACTGGCGTGTCATTCGCCATGGGGCGTTGCCTTCTTCGCCTCCTCCCGGAAGATGATTTCGATCAACAGCCACTGTCGGCAGCCGGCGTCACCGCTCTGATTGCGGATATACGTCTCGATAATCGGAAAGAGCTTGGGGTGAAGCTGGGCTTCTCCAGCGATCGCTGCGCGGCCATGGCAGACAGCGCCATGCTGTTGGCCGCGTGGCAACGTTGGCGCGAAGAATGCGTCGAGCATCTTTCCGGAGCATTCAGCTTCGCTGTCTGGAACCAGCAAGAACAGCATCTCTTCCTGGCTCGCGACCATACCGGAGAACGTCCGCTCGTCTATGCTGCCGGGACGAACTACTTCGCCTTCGCGTCCATGCCGAAGGGGCTGCATCCCTTGAGCTTTGTTGGAGCCGAGGTGGACGAAGACTACGTTGCCCGCTATCTCATGATCGCTAACACCCCGGTCGAACGCCTTATCTTTCGCAATATGCAAAGCCTAGCGCCCGGCTGTGCGCTCAGCATTCACCGTGAAAAGAAAAGGCTCTGGCGTTATTGGCAAACCGACCGTCTGCCCGATCTGCGTCTCGGTTCGCCGGGAGAATACATCGAGTGCTTGAGGGAAAGGTTTGATCACGCAGTGCGGGTACGGCTGCGCACTCGGGGCGGCGTCGGCGCACAACTGAGTGGCGGTCTGGATAGTGGAGCGGTCGCCGCCACGGCAGCGCGCTTGCTTGGTGCTGAAGGCCGTGAGCTCACCTGCTTCACTGCAGTGCCGCGGCCCGACTTTCAAAGCGCTACCAGCGCCACTCACTTCGACAACGAAGGAGCGGCCGCAGCCGAGGTGGCCGCGCTCTACCCTAACATTCGCCACGTGTTGGTGGAGTCAAGCGCAACCTCGTTTCTCGACATCCTGGACCACAACAACAATCTCTATGACCACCCCTGCTTCGGTCCGAGCAACGAGGTTTGGTCGAACGCCATCATGACACAGGCTCGTCAGAATGGAATGACTCTGCTGCTCAACGGACACTGCGGCAATTCGACGCTGAGCTATGAGGGAATCCCAGCGTTGTCGAACTGGTTTCGCTCTGGATCGTGGGGAACGTTGGCTCGGATCGCATGGCAAATCCGCGCCGCGCGAAGCGCCTCCGTGCGCTTGATGGTGCGCCATGCTGTGTGGCCGTCGCTGCCGTTCTGGCTCCGCCGCGTGACCGATCCGCACATGCGCGGCTTCTCGCTCGACTACACTCCACTGCACCCTGAAGTAGTGGAGCGGCTGGGTTTGCAACATACCACCTTTGATGAGATGTACCGGACCATTCCAGACGGACGCGAAATGCTGCGCAATCTGCTTAAATATGGCGACGTGAGCGAGACCAGTATTGGACCCCAGGGGGGTTGGCAACTGGATTGCCGCGATCCTACGTATGATCGCCGGGTGGTCGAGTTCTGTCTCACCGTGCCGCTGGAAGAGTTTCTTCGCGGCGGCCAACTGCGTTCCCTGGCCCGGCGTGCCATGGTAGGACGGTTGCCACCCAGCACGCTGCAGCGGACGAAGCGAGGCCGGCAATCCGCGGATTGGCATCTGAATCTCGCAGCCGTGCGTGGGAGGATGGCGGTGGAAGTTGAACGGCTGCGGAGCTCGCCTCTGGCGAGCCGCATGCTGGACCTGAAACGCATGTCCTCGCTCATAGAAAACTGGCCAGGCAACGGTTTTGAACGGGATGATGTGGCAGGTTCGCATCACATAGCGCTCACCCGGGGTCTTTCCGTGGGCAGATTTCTGATGCAATACGATCCTGACAAAGCAGCGACAAGCTGAGCGCCTCAGTCCCGCAGAGCCTGCCCTGAGCTTGTCGAACGGGGACGGCTGAACTTCAGACCTGTCCAAATTAGATTTGAAAAGCGCCTCGGTTCAGCAACGAACCTTTATGGAACCGTTGCCCTTTCCTTTGTCATCCCGAGCGTACCCGGATTTCCTACCTCACTGCTCTCACCGGTGCCACTTATGTGGTTCTCCCTAAAGAGAACCACACGCAGTTGGCCGAAGCCACAAGTCTCGACAGGAAATCTGGGGGAGCCGAGGGATCTGCAGTTCCGCGGACCTCTCCTGGAAACGCGGAATAGTATGCTCAAACAGAATTGTCATCTCGACCGGAGCGGACCCGGATTTCCCGCCACGCAGCCCTGGAAACGACCCTGTGTGCGGCTTTCAGTAAGGAAAGCCGCATGAATTTCGCCAACGCCACCACTACCAACAGAAAATCCGGGGTAGCGCAGTGGAGAGATCTGCGGTTTTCTTTTAGTTCTCACGCAGACTCTAAGGCCCTCATGAGTCCGCATGCCGTGTGGTACGGCTGCAGAAGCCGCGCCCTTTGAGTCCCGTAGGGACGGCTGAAGGTTCTCCAGGATTGCCTCGCGGCCTATCTTCCTTTCCTCTCTGTACAAATCATCCTTTTTCCGCAGCCTGTTTAGCCGCTTAGGTACGCTTTTTAGCGGTACCTAAACTGCAACCGCGATCATTTCGTTAGCGGAAGACGAGGCAGACGGGATGGCTCAGCGGATATTCTCCTCCGGTTGGGTTGAGCAGCCCGGACCGGGTGTTGCGAGCGAAGACGACGATATTGGATGAATCCTCGTTGGCAACCAGTAGCCATTGGTTGCCGGGGTCAAGAGCAAAGTGCCGGGGAGTCTTGCCTCCACAGTCCACATGCTGCACCGGTTTGAGCTTTCCATCGCGATCGTCGATGGAGAAAACCGCGATGCTGTTATCGCCACGATTGGAGGCATACAGGAAACGGCCGGCAGAATCGACCGCCACGGTCGCCGTGGTATTCGATCCGTTAAAGCCTACAGGGAGGGTGGTGATGTTCTGCAATCTGGTGAGCACTCCTCGCTCAGCGTCCCAGGCGAGGGCATCCACGGTGTTGGCAATCTCGTTGAGCGAATAGGCCCACTTCCCGTCAGGGTGAAAGGTGAAGCTTCTTGGGCCTGAGCCCGGCAACGCCTCGTAAAAAGGGGGATCGTTGGGTGTGAGAACGGCGGTGAGCGGGTCGAGGCGGTAAACGGAGATGCGATCCAGACCCAGATCGTTCACAAGAACGTAACGATTGTCATGAGAAACGGTCGTGCAATGGGTATGGGGAGCGGCCTGGCGTTGCGGATCGGCGCCGTGACCACTGTATTGAAAGCGGGAAACCGCCTTGCTGAGGGCCCCGCTGGGCAACACCCGGAAAGATGCGGCACTGCCGCCGTCGTAGTTGGCGACAAAGGCTGCTTTCCCGGTGAAATCGACGGTGATTTTGCACGGGCCGCCGCCGCCAGAGGAAACCGTATTGATGGCTTTCAGTGTCCCCCTCTCGACCGCGAAGGAGGTGACCGAACCGCTCTTTTCCCCGTGGTATGCATCCACCTCATTGACGGCGTAAAGATGCCGGCGATTTGGGGAGAAGGTCAGGAAGCTGGGATTGACAGTAGGGGCGGCGAGTCCAAGGGGCGCCAACGTGCCCGCGTCCGCATCCCACCGGAAGGCATAGATTCCGCGGCTGGTGCTTCCCTTGTCATTCGTGTAGGTGCCGACGAAGATGAGTCCGGCTGTTTCGCTGGCCCATGAACGGGTGCGTGCAGCCAGGGCCACAGCCGAGAGTTTCGCCAGAAAGGAACGGCGGCTTGAATGTTCCATCCCCGTCATACTACTGTAGTTCGACTGTCATGGTGCAAGTTCACCAGAGGAGAACAGATTGCGAGTAGGACTCTTCACACGGGAATATCCGCCGAATGTGTACGGGGGCGCCGGAGTGCACGTCGAGTATCTCAGCCGCGAGTTGGCACGCAAGATTCCGGTGGAGGTCTACTGCTGGGGCCGCCAGCATAGCCATCAGGCGAACCTGCATGTGCGCGGCCAGGAGCCATGGGAGGAAATCTCCAAGGGAACCGAAGAGAAGTTCAAGGGCGCCCTGGAAGCGTTGTCACTGAATCTGACCCAGGTCAAGGCCCTCAGCGGGATTGATATCGTACACACGCACACGTGGTACGTGTCCATGGCGGGTTTTCTGGCTAAGAAGTTGTACGACGTTCCGTTCGTGCTCACGACCCATAGCCTCGAGCCGCTACGGGCATGGAAGGCGGAACAGTTGGGTACCGGCTATGCGTTGAGCTCATGGATCGAAAGGACAGCCATTCTCGACGCAGATGCGGTGATCGCGGTTTCCAGCGGTACGAAAGATGACATTCTGGGCGCGTACCCAGTAGACCCTGAACGGATTCACGTGATCTACAACGGGATTGACCTGCAGCAATACCGGCGGACCCCGGAGACCTCTGCGCTCACTGCCCATGGAGTCGATCCCACAATCCCCTATGTGCTTTTTGTCGGGCGCATCACACGGCAGAAAGGCGTGACCCACCTGGTGGATGCGATTCGTTACATGCCGCCGGGGATCCAGGTTGTTCTCTGCGCGGGGGCTCCTGATACCCCGGAGATTTCTGCAGAGTTGCAACGCAAGGTGGAGGAGGCTCGTGCGTTCAACCCGCGCGTGATCTGGATCGAAAAGATGCTGGCCAAGCACGAGGCTATTCAGTTCTATAGCCATGCAACTGTTTTTTGCTGCCCGTCGGTGTATGAGCCCTTCGGCATCATCAATCTGGAAGCCATGGCTTGCGAGGCGCCGGTTGTGGCCAGTGCCGTGGGCGGGATCAAGGAGGTTGTGGTTGATAATGAGACCGGCTATTTGGTCCCTTTTGATCAGGATCCGGTAACCAGTTTTCCGCGGGATCCGGAGAAATTTTCCAGGGACCTGGCGGCTAAGCTGAGCGAATTGCTTGCTGACCCGGAGAAGTGCAGGCGATTCGGAAAGGCCGGCAGAAAGCGGGCGGAAGAGAAGTTTAGTTGGACCAGTATTGCGGATCAAACGATTGATCTGTATCAGAGGTTGATCGATGCGAGGAAACAACTGTAAGGAAAGCTGAGAAATAGGCCGTAACCCGAGCTCAAGGGAATCGGACGGGTGCCCCACGTTCGCCTCACCTGCCCCGGCTTGCCGTGGGGCGTACGTGGGCCGAAAACGACGGGCGAAGCACAACGACAGTTTTCCCTCAGAGAGAGCGGCGCCCCTCTAGCGGGGCGCTTCGTGTTGCTCGGGGTGAGGGCTCTCCTGCCTTGGTTGTTGCTCGGCCGGTCGCTCTTGTTCTGGCCTGGCTTGCGGCGCCGGATGTTGCTCAACAGCCGGCCGTTCCTGCTGCCGTTCCGGCTGATGCTGCGGTGCTGGTCGCTGCTGGGGTTGTACTTGCTGTACCGGCTTCGTGGGCGTAGCCGGGCGTTCCTGCGGGGTTGGGTGTACCTGCGGAGCAGGTCGCTCCTGGGGAGCCGGGCGCACTTGTTGCGTTGGTCGCTCCGGCTGAGCTTGCCGCACCTGTTCCGGGGTGGCCTGCTGGGTTGGCCTGGGTTGAGGAACCTGCTGGGCGGTGCGTGCTCCCGGTACCGGCCTTTCTCCTTGAGGGGGATGCAATGGTGTGGGAGTCGGCAGTGGATGCTGCTGTACAGCCGGAGCCTGCACTGGTTCACGCCGCTCGACGGGAAGAGGCCGGTTCATTACCACCGTCTGCGGCTGACCGCGGTTGACGCTGGCAAACTGGGCGCGGTTAGTGCCGGCACTTACCCTGTTTTGCTGCTGGACCCTTAACTCAGGCAGACGTGGCTGCCGCAATGCAGCCAACTCTGCAGGGGTCGGCGGGAGATTCACTCCCCCGCGGCCACCGCTGTAGCTCACGCGGTTGTAGGTCGTAATGTTGGTCACGTTGGTGATGTAAGTATTGTGGATGACGGTGTTGTTAATGTTCGTGACCCGACGGTTGTAGTTGAATTGGTTGTGATTCCAATAACCGCCGTAGTAGCCGCGCCCAACATACCCGTTGCCGTAGTTGACACCGCCATAGTAGCCAATGTAGCGGCCCCAAAAGCCGCGATGCCATCCATAGCGCCCGGTATCATAGCCCCAGTATCCGGGTGTCCACAGCGCGCCCGTGTAGGGAGCCGCGACCCAAACTCCAGGAACCCAGTAATAACCGGCCTGCGCATACGACCAATAGCCAGGCGTCCACAGATAATCTGGTTCGGGGCACGGTGGTTGCTGGTATTCCGGTAATGGCGGCGGAGGTTCAGGAGCATATTCGGCCGCTTGGTAGTCCTCCTGGTACGGCTGATCCTGTTCCTGCGGTTGGTCCTGGTATTGCTGCTCCTGGGCAGGATACTGCGGCTGTTGCGTTTGCTGGGGATACTGCGGTGCCGATGGCGCCTGACGGGCTGGAGCAGAATAGGCAGGGGCACTTGCTGGAGCCGGGGCCACGCTTTCGCTTACCGGAGTGGCTCCGCCGGTGTCACTTACCGGCGCAAGATTTCCGTTCGCTGCTGCAGCATCCACCTCTTGGGTGCCATCATTTTTATGGCAACCGGCCATCGCCGTAAAGATTGCCAATACAACCACTGGTACAAGTCCCAAACTCTGTTTTTTTGCCATCAATCCGTTCCCCTAGTCCTATCGATCCTAACCCTTCACGAACAGCTAAGTTCTTGAGCTTCCTCGCTCTAAGATGAGCTCGCACTACGAAGAGTGGCTCGCGACCGGGAAGGAATGAGCTATATCGATGATTCCAAGGTTCTTCTGGTGGAAAGGGGGGAACATCCTTTGCTACTGTTTTTCCAGGATGACGGAAGTACTGTCGTAGTCCCCTCCCAGATTGAGATTCAGACCGTGATGCATTAGGTAAGCTCCGCTGACAGTCCCTACCTCCTGCACTTGCCCGGGATCAATGGCTTCCACTTTGTAAACGGCATCCTCTGCCAAGCCGCGCAAAAAGACGGTAGGAAACGAGGTGCCGAATTGCTCCGAATGAAGAAAGCCAAAGAGCACCGCCTGGCGTCCATCGGTGGAGACATACTCGGTGGCAGAGGACTCGCTGCCCTCAGGAGCAATGAGGCGATACAGCGCTCCCCGCTGCACCGTGGGGCGAATACGTTTGTAGAACG
>Ga0302325_10032208_pt1 | contig 10770 bp, 12 predicted proteins | sample Palsa_T0_2_FD_201948 | JGI IMG/M metagenome (GOLD analysis project Ga0302325, IMG submission 201948) | Peat permafrost microbial communities from Stordalen Mire near Abisko, Sweden - Palsa_T0_2 | ecosystem: Environmental > Terrestrial > Soil > Palsa > Peat permafrost | place: Sweden: Abisko... | reverse complement strand
TCAGACATGTGTGACGAGGGACGATAGTGATACAGCCCATCGGGCCACTCCTTTAGGCCCCGAGTAACGAAGTGGAACTCAGTCGGGTGCAGATTCCCGGAGGAGGGATTCACGCGCAAAGCGTAACGGTATCCGGTGGATGGAACCAGCTTGGACGCGCTAATCGAAGCGCAATAGAACAGCAATTGCGAAAGGAATGTCGAACCATCGTGAGCAGGTGTGGTGCCACAGAACCCTTGAAGCACATCGAGCGCCGGTGTTTCCGGGCTGGGTGGATCTGCCGGCAGGTCGAGTACCGGCACGCCCTCATAGTGACGGAAGGGGTCGGGCATGTTCACCCAGTCCAGGACGTGCGGCGATCGCCTCAAGGATTCGACGCTGTGCGCCGTTGATTGGTGATACTCTCGCCAAGTCATGGTCGGTAAGTAAACGAGCGTCGCTGATTCCGAGGAAGATGAGAAGCGGCTGCTCGATCTTAACATCGAAACTCATCACGCTTCCGTAACCGGATTAAAGACCGTCACGATACTGGCGACGCCTCTTCAGTGTCCGCGACGTCTCGTTCTGGGAAGCTTGCCGCGAGCGAGGCACACGACTACCCATCCCAGGCCTTGGATTCTTCCCGCCCGATGTGCTGCGATATGACGTCGACAAGCGATTCCTGAACGTCCGGCCAGGATTCGAGCAGTTCGGCGCAGGTTTCAAACGCTGCAATTCCAACGACATTATATTCGTCTTCGAACAGCCGAGATGTTGCCGTATCCCAACCTTCAACTCCACTCGTCACTTGCCTATAATGACCGTCCGACAGCACTTTGGATGCGACCGCCATTAGGTCCGTTGTTGTGAAACCCGCTGTAGGAGGTGTCATGAAACCAGGTCGTCGATGAGATTCTGATTCTCTCTTAGCTGACCTGTGTGAAAGAAGGAGAGGGCCAGCGATCCCGTTACGAGGTCAGCACTCCCTGGACAATGTCTCTCGGAGGAGTGTGCGGAACCGCCCACCCGTCGGACGTGCCGCCAATCAAAACTCCACGAGGCTGAGCCGCGCGTCCTTGGTGTACGAGACGGTACTTCTCGATTCGCGCCTCTATTCCCGCCCTGCTACGATGACCCCGACCAGATGCCACAAGATAAGCACCGACAATCTGGCCTTCCCGTTGAAACTCGACAAACGCCGTCGTCAGCGAGGATGGCAGTAGTTCTTGAAACGCGAGCGATCATGGCCAACGACAGCAGGAGATCTGCGAGCACATCAGGTGCATCGCCTTCCATCGGACAACACGGCTTATTGTGCAACAGCCAAGACGCCCTCAACATGCCGAGTCTAACAAGCCCGAGAGACTTCATGCGACCTAACAGATGCGTAAGATCCTAATTCGCAATCCCATCCTCGTTGACCTTCCGCGTCACTGCCACGCGGACCCCTGCGATCTGCTCCACAGTAACGCGATCCGCGAGCTGCTCCATCAGGTCCCCCCAACCCAACTGGATGTAATTCACCGCGTCAATCTCAAGTTCGGCGGCGAATCTGGAATGTTCGCGCTCGCCAGGATCTGCTTGATAAAGGCTAGTGGTGTCCGGCAACGCACGACGCAGCAGCTTTGTGCTTTCGACCAGAACCGACACAGGCGTCCCAAGTCCAGCAAAAACGACAACCGGTGCCGCCAGCACCCTCGTTGCAATGATCGCTTCCCAGCAATCTCTCCATTCGGTGGTTAGGCTCGCAGTCCGCAGGACCCACAATTCAGGATCGGCAGCGTTGGCGTTTCTATGAAGGTAGTAAACATTGATCGCCCGCTGCCTTGGCAAGTCCTCGGGCCGTTCCACAACTGCGACGACTCCACCGGCGCCTAGTTCCGCGAGCGCCGTTGACAACGCCAGATCGAAGTTGAGCGTCACTACGGTTGCGATCACGCCTTCGCACAACAACGCAGCTGCTATCTTATAGCCCCGGTTTGAGGTCGCAACTTTGAGATCATAGCGACCCAAGAACCGTTCAACAACCTCACGTTGCGAATGCGTCTTGTTGAACACCGCATCCGTGACTACAGACAAATCGTCGGGGTCGGCACACTCGCCGTGATCTAGAATTCCACCAGCGACCAGCATCCGATGGATTTCACGAGAAACTTCGCGAGACAATGGAAGGCCTGTCGGCTCCTCAGACGAACAGCCAGCACCGATGACGAGCGCAACCCTCCCGCCTCCCGTTGACGAGATAGCTTCCAGTAAATCCGCAGGTAAAGGCATCGGCAGTCCAGACCTTCAACCGCAACACGCCAAGTATATGCAACCACCTCTACCACCTCCGAAAGGTGGCAAAATTCGACCGGCGCAAATTTAGACGAATTAGACCCGATTGTGCCACACGCATATAAGCGAGTGCTACGGGGATGCTGGCGATAGCGTCCTTTATCATTCATAACTTGGGTTGGCAACCTTTCAGAGGTGAACGGAACTGCGACACAGCCCGACTACGCATCGGGCAACCTGACCCCAAGCCGCTCCGCGATGGCTCCCGGCGCTTCGGGAAACTGACAAAGAGGAAGACCTTTCTCGCGCCAACTATCGAGTCCACCTTCCAGCACCCAAACGTTCTCCACGCCTATTCGTTTCAATGCCACCGCCACCCGCGCGCTTACGACGTCGCGCCGCGAAGAACAATAGAGAACGATCTCGACATCGTCGGGTACGGCAATTCGCGGTGAATGCCGCAGTCGTGACGGATCGATGCGGAATGCACCTGGGATTGCTTGCGGGCTTTCACTGCCGGTCTCTTCCTCGAAGTCCAACAGGTCGAGCAACGCGAGCTTGCTGCCGGATTTAAGTTTTCGATTCAGCATCGGAGCACTGATGAGGCGGACGCGCAGTTGGTGAATCATTCGTATCAAAATCAGTCCGCGCCAGCCGACGTACAGACAGAATGGAACACCGATCCCAAGGGTCAGGGCAGTTCCAAAGTGTTTCGCCCGGCCGACCGCGATTTCCAATTGCTCGGAGAAGACATACCCGATCCCCACGTAGAAGCTGGACCAAATGAGACTGCCGATCGCATCCAGCGCGAGAAAGGCGATAGGGGAGACTGCTTCGGCTCCTGCCAGTGGCGGCATGAGGCCATCGAGTCCTGGTATGAACTTGGCCACACACAACAAGGGGAGCCCGTAGCGCGAGAACCTGTCATGTGCATCCCGCGAGCATCGTCGCGGGTCCGCCGTAAGACGGCATAGTAGCCTCATGACCTGTGAACCCCACCTCCGGCCAAGCCAGAACCACAGCACATCCGCAAGCAGGCAGGCTAATACACTCAGAAGAACAACCGCGCTCGCCTGCATGTACCCGTGGGCCGAAAGTGCGCCGGCCGCCATCAGAAATACAATGGCCGGCACAGGCAGGCAGAGTTGATTCGCTAGAACCGCAAGTAGAACTCCCGTATACGTCAGTTGAGGAGGCGTCATGGATGCATACCTTAGTCACTGTCGAGTGCGCTTTTGGCAAAGAATGACTTGTTCATGACCACCATCGAGAACCGGTCTTCCCACTCGAACATCATCAGCCGCTCACCGGAAATTCGCCGAGTACGGCGGCCCATCCCCCCACGGTGTTGCCCCAGGACCATGGCACCGGGATTATTTGGCGGCTATACCGCACGGCGCGCTACCAGGAGCGTGATGGCGGAGTGTACGTTCAGATCGTTGCGCCAACCGATTCGACCGTTCTCATTCTGGGGGAGACCGGAACAGGAAAAGAGCTCGTCGCTTGGGCGGTTCACGAACTGAGCCCGCGCAGGAAGGGCAGCTTCGTCAAGGTGAACTGCGCGGCGATTCCCGCCAGTCTTCTAGAGAGTGAGCTCTTCGGCCATGAAAAGGGCTCCTTCACCGGCGCGGTTACGCAAAAGATCGGGCGTTTCGAGCTGGCGCACAAGGGTACGTTATTTCTGGATGAGATCGGTGAGCTGCCACTCGAACTTCAGCCGAAACTGTTGCGTGCCATCCAGGACCAGGAATTCGAGCGGGTAGGAGGGACGCGCACGATCCGGACCGACGTACGCTTCGTAGCCGCCACTAACCGCGACCTGAAGGCTATGGTTGACGAGAACCAATTTCGCGCAGATCTGTACTACCGGCTTCACGTCTTTCCATTGAGCGTACCGCCCCTTCGGGAGCGCCGCGAAGACGTACCGCTGCTCACCCGCTACTTCGTTCAGAAACACGCGCAGCGGATGGGCCGGCCAATCGACGAGATTCCGACGTCCGCGATGGAAGCCCTCACGCGATATGACTGGCCGGGGAATATTCGAGAGCTGCAGAATGTACTGGAGCGTTCCGTCATTCTGACCCACGGGAACACCCTGCAGATTGCAATGTCGGACCTTGGGCAAACGTCCCGTTCAAGTGTGCCGGGCCCCAGCGGTTCGAAGGTGTCTGAGGCGACCGAACGGCAGGCAATCATCCGAGCACTCGAAGATGCGAAGGGCCAGGTTGGGGGCCCGGACGGCGCTGCGGCTCGCCTCGGCATGAAGCGTACGACCTTGCAATCACGTATGCGAAAGTTGAACATCGCGCGCCAGTATCGCTGATCGCTGTTAGGCCCGGTTGCCCAATGCCGGTCCAACGCGCTTTCGGCCGTTCAGTTTCGCCGGTTGCTCGGTTTCGAAACCCGCATGCAGGTGGACGACTTTTTAAAGGAGCACGAAGTCTATGACTTCACCGTGGGCGACTTCGAGCACGATCGCAAAACGCTCCGTCAGGTTCGGGCAAAGGAGCAGCATTGAGTCGGCCCAGTGCGTAGTTCCTGGCAAAGCAAAATTCGATCCGGTTGATCGGCTATCCTCTGCTGATCATTGGCCGGTGTATTCGGATTTTGCCGGGCAAGACAGCTAATGGTGAGTTTCCGGCAAGCGTGCGTGACGCTAGGTAGCCTGCCCTGTTAAGTTCGTTCAGTCGCTGAGGAGCGGCTGATCATGAGAGGTAAAGCCAAACCACCCACTCCCGAGCCAATCGTGCAGTTGCAACTGCAGTTGGATCAGTTTCGCAGCACGCAGCCGCGGTGGACGAAGTTGCCGGAGTCGCTGTGGCAGGCGGCGGTTGAGTTGGCCCGGCAACACGGAGTCCATTCGGTCGCGCAGCCGCTGCGGCTGGATTATATGGGGCTGAAGAAACGGCTGGGCGAACGCCGCAGTCGCCGGCGAAAAGCACTCAGGGCGGCGTTCGTCGAACTGACCACGCCACCTCCGGCGACACTGGAGGAGTGCGTCATCGAGGTCGAGTCCTCGCGCGGAGCGAAGATGCGCCTCCAGTGGAAGGCGACCGCGCCGCCGGATTGGACCGCCCTGCTGCGCGCCTGGCGGGAAACGGAAGGATGATTCAGATCACCCCGCAGATGCGGATTCTAGTGGCGGTGGAGGCCGTCGACTTCCGCAAATATGCGCCGTCCATTGATATGCGGAGTCGGGCAGTGCGAACCCGCAGAATCGGCCTCTAGCGAGACCCAGGACGGCGCATAACGTTAGTTACCGTTTGGGCCGAAGCATGGCGAGCAACTTGTCCGGGGGCCGGAAGTGACCTCGTCGTAGAGTCGGCGGAACCAGAGACGCCATGGCCTCCAGCTTTTCGGTAGGATCGGCTCTCAGATAGACCTCTGTGCTTTGGAGGGTTGCGTGGCCGAGCCAAAGAGAGACCTTTCGAATGTCGCCGGTGGCCTGGAGAGTGAGCATGGCGCACGAATGCCTCAAACTGTGGGGCGAAACCCGTTTCTTGACCAGCGAAGCCTGCTTGGCGCCGGCCGTTCGAACGTGTTTCTCCAGAATGTATTCGAAACCAGACCTGGTCATGACATCGCCGCGGGCGTTCAAGAAGAGCGCTGTGGCCTTCGGCTCGCCGCGCACCTTAAGCCAATCGCGAAGGACGGTCACTGTCTCCTTCCACAAAGGAAGCACCCTCTCGCGACGGCCCTTGCCCATCACGTGAACGGTAGGTTGAGGGTGGAAAGCCAGATCGACTAAGTTTAGTCCGACCAACTCGGAGACACGCAGACCCCCGACGAAGGCTAGATGAAGCATTGCACGGTCCCGCAACCCCCACCGGCAATTCGGGTTGGGAGCGTCCAGTAAAGCCTGGACCTCCTCCCGATTCAGGTATCCGATGATGACCTCGTCAGTCTTCTTTACAGGAATGGCACGAATGCGGCGGGCCTGCTCGAGACCAGACGGCAGCCGGTATTCCAAAAACCGGAAGAACGTCTTGATAGCGGCCAGTCTTGAATTACGTGTTCTGGCGCAGTTCCCGCGATTCTTCTCAAGGTGTTCGAGGAACGCCAGTACCAGCGTCGAGTCGAGTTGCTCGATCGACAGCGCCGAGGGAGTGGTTTTCAGGCGTTCGGCGGCGAAACACACTAGCAGTTGGAAGGCATAGGCATACGTGTCGGAGGTTTGGACGCTCATTTCTCGCTGGCTAGGAATGTATTCGCGCAAGAATGCCGTCAGATGGGGACCGATGGGCGTCATCGCTCACCTCCTCGATGCAGAGCCTCGGCGGCCATGGCCATGTCTCCCAGGAGTTTCGGTGTGGCCTGCAAATACCAGTAGGTATCGGAGCCGTGAGCGTGACCAAGATAGGTGCTCAGCGCGGCCATGTGCCGCGCGACAGCCTTACGGTCTCCCGCACACTGTTCGAGCGACCGGACTGCAAATGTGTGACGAAGGTCCTGAATGCGGCAGCCGCGGAGCCCGGGGCCACCACGCAGACCGGCTGAGCGCGCCAGGTATAGGTAGGTTGCGTTCACAGTCGGATAAGGAAGCCCGGCACCCTGCTGGGAAATGAAAATCGCGGGTGTACTTGTCGCTATTCGGCTGCGAGCAGTCACATACCGTTGCAACGCGCAGCGTGCACTTTCGTGAAGAGGAACAAGGCGGTTCTTTTGGAACTTTGTCGCACGGATCAGTAGTCCGTCTTCCGTCAGGTCGGAGAGCTCAAGTTTCAAGGCTTCTGAGACTCGGAGACCGGTGCAAACGATTAGAGACAGCAAAGCCGTGTACGTAACTGGCCGCATCGATCCTGTCGGAGTCAGATGGGATGCGGCTCGCAGGAGACGGTCGATTTCGTCCGGAGTGAATATGTGACACGTCCGACGGCTCTTTCGTGCGCGGCCGAAAACGCCAGTCGGCGGCAATTGGTGACGTTTGTCTTCCGCGTTTAATGCACACGCCAGACGCCGGATGATGAGCAAACGATCATGACGCTGGCGGACCGAGGGGGCGCCTGCCGCCCACTCCAGAACCGAGTCCGTTTGGATAAACGCTTCGGACCGCCCTTGGGCAAAATCCGCGAAGCTGTGGAGCATGTATGCCTGGACCTTGTACTTAAACCCCATACTCCGGTACAGCTCGATATGAGGATTAATAGCTTCGCTCAGCATGATCTGTCCTCCTTCGGCCAGGGTTGCGCGATTTGTTGAAGGGCAGCCACATCGACTTTTGCATAGTGCGCGGTCGTATCCGGCGACTTATGCCTCAGAACGGTTCCGATTTCATCCAACGTGGAGCCCGCACGCAGCATCATGGTCGCGACACTATGCCGAAGGAGATTCGCGCCATGGGTTGGCGGATTCTCAATGCCGGCGCGCCGGAGTGCAGCGCGAACGATGTCGGAAACGCTCATTCCGGATCTCAAGGGGCGGAATGGGGCCTTTGCACAGAGAAACACGCGGTCGATGGTGACCGGCGGGCGTGCATGTTCAATGTAGTCCAGAATCGCATCTCCTGCGTCCTGTGGTAGAGGTAGACGGACATCCCTGCGTCCCTTGCCTCGCACTAGCAGCGTGGCCTCCTGCCAATCGATATCAGTGGGGCGCATGCCCGCAATGTCTCCCGCGCGGAGCCCAAGCCGAAGCAGCAACAAAACGATCGCACGGTCCCTCCATCCCTGCTGCCCATCCTTGTAACAGGAGTCAACGAGGCGGGCTACTTGGTAGGCGTCGAGATACCGGGGCAGCGAGGAAAGCTTCCATTCGGCTACGGTTGGGATTGAATGGTCGAGACCAGGTTGGCAGGCGCCACTCGTTGCAAGGAATCGCAAATAGACGCGTAGCGCGCCGACGAACGTTTTTGCATAAGCGGGCCGGCAGCCGCGGATCTGATTCAAGATGACTCTACGTACCGAAGCTGCACTGTACTCGCCGGCGTCGGCACCGAGCGCCGGTAGCATTTTGGTGATCAGATGCTCATGGCGTTCCACGGTTCGCATTGCCAGTCCCCGATGTTGCAGAAGCCAATCACGAAAGGGGCTGAGGAGCGAAGGTGCTTTCGCCGTCGAGTCGGCGATCGCCTTGATGGTCCCGTTCTGCCTCAAAAAGTCGACGAAGCGCTGAACACGTGCTGTATAGGCTCGCGAAACGTGTTTTTGGTGGCGGCGTCCAGGGCATTCGCAGCGATGTGTCCCGAAAGCCTTGATGGTCTCTTCATCAACATCCGCGAAATCCATGCCTTTGGCTTCCAACCACCCACCAAAGTGAATGGCTGAGCCCAAGTAGAAGTTGATCGTCAACGAAGTGTGGCCGACCAACGCCATCTGGGCAGCGAAGGCCTCAAGATAAGGAGCCGCACTCCCAGGATTCATATCATGGGGTTGCGATAGAAGTTCAGAAATGTCCATATAGTCCTCTCTCGGCTGCCAGTCTTGACAGCCGTTTGAAAGGCTACGTTATGCGGAGTCCCTTGCGGGCACGGTCCCGCCCGACCAAGCAGAGCTACCATCTCGGGTTCCTGTCGTGGAGTAACTCCGCATATCAATAGACGGCGCATATTTTCTTTTTTGCGGTGCACCGCAAAACCGCAAGGGCATCGATTCTCTGGCGCGGCTCTGCCAGGAGAAACTCGCTGAGGATCCGTTTTCCGGGTACGTGTTCGTGTTTCCGAGCCGTAGCGGGACCGCGATCCGGCTGCTCAGCTATGACGGCCAGGGATACTGGCTGGCACAGAACTAACCGTCTTCACACTACACCTCTTTCAGTTCCAGACCGACATTTTGGAGGCCTGTCTGCAAACCTGCCGCTCGATCCACTAAGCGATCCCACCGGCTGCAATGTTTCGCCGGCGTGTTCGGCCCCGGGGGTTCGTAGAGCTGCCATCCATGGTCGTTATAAAAATGCGCTCGAATGAGTCCATGTTTCGCCCAACGATCGACCGTCAGCTCATGGACACCGAGGCGATCTGCCATCTCCCTCTTGTTCAGCATTCCGCGCTGGCGAAGCCGATCAAATCGCGAGGGAAGGCCGTAAGTGTGCATGAGGTAGGCTACGTGCTTCGCCGAAAAGCGGTCAGCCGCTCGGCCGGGTCGCGCGGATGCGCCCGGATGAAACCCCCGCTCGTTGAGTATAGCTGCGATCTCGGAGTAAACGTGGTGGTCTAGTAGTTGGTCCACCAGGTGCACGACCTCGGGCCGCGTCGTAATCTGTTGCGCCGACGATTTAGGGTTCCACGTAGTAAGCGTTTTGGTCCTGCCACCTTTAAACCGGACGTAGGTCTTCGTAATCCCTTCGGCCGGGATCTTGATCAGCGTTGCGTCTTCGATGATGTAGGCAAGGAGTCGTTTGCGTTCACGGTTGGCCGTGTCCGGATCATCCCAGAGCTTGCGGAAGTCCGTCGTCATGGCTGCCAACCTCTGGCGGACCGCCTCGTCGAGGACGATATGATCCTGCTGTCGCGCCCGCTCTCGTTCCTCTCGGGTCTCAGCCAATGCACGTAGCTTCTCGTTCCATTCCCGTTCCAGCGTATAAGCAACCAGGCGGTTGCTCGGATCGACCAACATAAATCGGCGCTGCGCAAGATCCGCTTCGATCTGGGCGCGCTCCATCGCCCGGCAGCGTAGCTGGTCGGCCTCCTCGCACCGAGCCTCGACCTCACGTCTAATCTCGATGGCCAACTCGACAGCCGCGGGCGTCATCTCTTCGGCCACGAGTGATCCGACCGCCTCGTCGATTGGCGCTCCTGCGATCGATTGGCAGTTCGACTCGCCACGCGCCGTGTGTCCACGATCACAGACATACCAGGCTTCCTCCCTGCCTCGTCGCCTGGCATATCGGACACGGTGCCTTCCGCACCGACCGCAAATAGCGCGTCCTTGGAGTAGCGCCGCCCCTTCCCGCGGCGGTGACGCGCGCGCCAGTTCGTATGCGCGACCGTTGCTCTCGAGGATTTTGAGATTTTCTTGAAATCGCTCCCAACTAATGTAGCCGGGATGAGCATTCGGAATGCAAGCGAGCCAGTTACCCAACTCGCGCTTCCTCTGAACCTGCTTCTTGCCATCGAGAGCCCGCCGGTATTGTCGCCGCCCGTACGCGTAGGCGCCCGCATATCGCGGATTGTTCAGCATGCGCGTCGCAGTCCATGCGGTCAGTGGTGGAACTCACCGCACGACTAGTGGCATCGCGGCCGCCGAGTTCGATGTCGCGCTACGGACGATCCGATTATCGCTGCGATTAGCTGGCCGCCGGCTGCCCTACGTGGTAGGAACGCGGGCCACTGTGATGGTGTGCGGTAAAGGTCCGTGGTGTGCGGCAAGGGTCCTATATTCGCAGGCAACCGCACAACCTCGATTATCTCACTCAGATCCGTACGCCGGAGGCCCCGCGGGCCCGGGCGCCTGTAGTTGTGTTTGTCAAGTTCTGCAAAAGTATTTTTTGTGAGTCATGGGGTTCCCCGTTCCGTCTCGTGTTACTCAGCCAGAACCACCAGAACCAACCACCGGCGGCGCAGGCGGCCTGCAGGCCGCC
>Ga0302325_10032207_pt1 | contig 10770 bp, 8 predicted proteins | sample Palsa_T0_2_FD_201948 | JGI IMG/M metagenome (GOLD analysis project Ga0302325, IMG submission 201948) | Peat permafrost microbial communities from Stordalen Mire near Abisko, Sweden - Palsa_T0_2 | ecosystem: Environmental > Terrestrial > Soil > Palsa > Peat permafrost | place: Sweden: Abisko... | reverse complement strand
GCTACCGCAAGGTCAGCGCGCGCGTGCGCGACCTCGAGATACTTTCGTACATGCGCGCGAGCGCGTCGCGCCGTGCCGAACGCGAGACGCTGCGTAGCGCGCTCGACAAGCAAGAAGACGTGCGCGGTGCGGCAGCCGCCAAGGTCGCGCAGCTTGGTGCAAACCTGGCCGAACTGCGCACGCGGGCGTATCAGCAAGAACTGCAGTTGGAAGAGATTCGCGGGCAGGCGCAGAGCAAACGCGCCGAGCTTGCACGCATCGAAGCCGATTACGCGGCTGCGCTCGCGCGGCGCGAAGCGCTCGAATCGCAGTCGACGCAGACGCACGAAGATGCCGCGCGCGTGCAGGCCGAGCGTGAATCGCTCAGCGTCACGATCGAGCGGCTCGAAGCGCGGCTAGCGCCGCTCGCGAGCGAACTGGAAGCCGGGCGCGAGGCGGAGCTGCAGGCACAGACCACGCTTGCAAAGGCGCGCGCACAACTCGATGCGATCTTCACGCGTCTTCGTGAAGTCGAGACGCACGTCGCGCAGGGCGCCGCCAAACGCGCCGAGCGCCGGGTGCAGGGCGAGAACCTACGCGCCGAGGCCGAACGTCTGGAGGGCGAGGCACACGCCGCGCGCGCGCACGTAGCGCAGCTGGAAATGGCGGCGGGAACTGCCGCGCAAAAATACGCCGCGCGCGCGGCGCAGCTGGGTGCCCTCGAGACGAAGTTCACCGGCGGACGCGAACGCAGCGACGCGGCGGAAGCCGCGCTAACGCGTGCACAGAGCGAACTGGGTGATGCACTCGCTGCGCACCGCGATCAAACCGGTGAGGTGAAGGGCGCAGAATCGCGTCTGCACACGATCGAGGAGCTGGAGAATTCGCTCGAAGGACACGTACCGGGCACGCGCGCGGTGGTCGAAGCTTGGCAGCGCGGCGAGCTGCGCGGCATCGAAGGCATCGTCTCGAACGTCATCACGACCGACGAGCGCTATGCACGCGCGATGGACGTGGCGTTTGGCGCACGCCTTTCAAACATCATTACCACGACCTCAGAAGATGCCGAGCACGCGATTGAGTTTCTGAACCGCAGCGAACAAGGACGCGCGACCTTCCTGCCGCTCGATACGCTGGGCAATCGCGATGCCAAGACGATGACGGCGGATCTCGAGCGCCAGCCCGGCGTGATCGGCTACGCGCACACGCTGCTTCGCACTCAGCCCGAGTATGAAGGCGTGGTCCGTTTCCTGGTCGGCAACGTGCTGGTGGTCGATACGTTGCAGACCGGCATCCATTTGGCGCGCGACCGCGGCCTGCGCGACACGATCGTCACGCTCTCGGGCGAGCAGATCGCCGGGGGTGGCGCGATCACCGGAGGCCGCTTCCAGCGCGAACGCTCGATTCTTTCACGACGCGTGCAAGCGCAGACGCTGCGCGAAGCGCTCACCGGCATGCGCACCAAATTGGAAGCGCTCGAGCGCGCGGCGGCGTCGGCCGGTGTACGCGTCGAGGGCGCGGTTGCGGAGCGCGATGCGGCACGTGAAGGGCTCGCGCGCATCGAGCTGCAGAGCGCGGAGTTGCGTACCGAGATGGCCGCACTCGGGAGCGACCTGGAGCGCATGCACACCGAGATTGTGCGGGCCCACGCGACGGTTGAAGACGTGCTGGTCCGTGCGCGCGGTTCGCGCGAACGCGAACGCGTGCTCGAAGGGCCCGAGGCGGATGCGGTACACAGCGACGAAGAGCGCGCGGCGCTCGAGGCCGAGCTCGCGCGAGCGCGCGAAGAGATCGCACGCGCCGAAGAGGCCCAGCTCGATGCGAGCCATCGCGCCGGCGACTTGCGCGAGCGGGCAGCTGCGCTCACCGCCGAGCGCGATGCTTCGCGCGGGCGCTTGGGGATGCTCGATCAAGACAGCGAGCGCGCACGTGTTGCCCGCGAGCAAATGCTCGCCGAGATCGGCGCGCTGGCGGAACAGACGCGCAACGCGCACGCCCATGTCGAAGGCTTGCGTCACGGCGTGAGCAATCTCGATGCGAAGCTCGACGTCGCGCGCCGCGAGCGCGAAACGATGGCGAACGGACTGCTGCAGCTCGAAGCCGACCTGCGCTCGGCTGAAAATGACGAACGCGAAGCAGTGGCCGGCGGCGAACGCCATCGCACGCGTCTCGCAGAGATCGAGGCGGAGCTGGGCATGCTGGTTTCGCAGTTCGCGCAGAATCCCGCGACCGACGACGAGTGTCACGACGTCGAGGGGCGCTACGCACAAGAATCCGACACGGTGATCGACGAGCTGCCGCGGCTGCGCGAAGAGCTCGCGCGTCTCTCGGCCAACGTGAATCTTAACGCCGAGGCCGAACGCGAAGAAGTTGGTGAGCGCGAGGCGTTCTTGCGCACGCAGATGGAGGATCTCGCCAAAGCGCGCGAGACGCTGCTCGAATCGATCAAAGAGATCGAAGCGCAATCACAGACCCTCTTCAACGAGACCTTCGAGAAAGTCGCGACGGCGTTCACCGAGATGTACGGTAAGCTCTTCCCGGGCGGCGACGCCAAGATGTGGCAGACCAACCCAGAGAATCTCTCCGAAACCGGCATCGAAATTTCCGTGCAGCCGCCGGGCAAGAAGCAGATGGCGCTGGCCGCGCTCTCGGGCGGCGAACGCGCGATGACGGCGGCCGCGCTGATCTTTGCGCTGATCGCGGTGAAGCCGTCACCGTTCTATCTGCTCGACGAAGTCGACGCGGCGCTCGACGACGCCAATGTCGAGCGCTTCTCCGACATGGTACGCGAGCTCGCTAGTGATTCGCAGATGATCATCGTCACCCACAACAAGAAGACGATGGAATTGGCCGACCGGATGTACGGCGTGACGATGAAGGAACCGGGCGTCAGCACGATCATCGCCGCCACGCTCTCGCAGGAGCGACATCCCGAGCTGGCTCTTGCCTGATCGGACCAAACCGGCGGCGCTCTTTTCGCTCTCGGACAAGACTGGATCAGCCGAACTTGCGCGTGCGCTGCACGAACGCGGTACGGTCATCTATGCAACCGGCGGCACGAAACGGTATCTGCAAGATCACGGGATCCCCGCGCAAGACGTCGGTGAGATGACCGGGTTCCCGCCGCTCTTCGACGGGCGCGTCAAGACGCTGCATCCCAAGGTCTTCGGAGCGATTCTCTACGATCGCGACAATGCGGATCATCAAAAACAGGCCGAGAAGTATGCGATCGCGCCGATCACCACGGTGGTAGTGAATCTCTATCCATTTGAAGCGACGGTAGCCAAAAGCGGAACGACGCGCGCCGAGGCGATCGAACAAATCGATATTGGCGGCGTCTCGCTGCTGCGCGCGGCGGCCAAGAACTTCGGTCACGTCGCGGTGCTCACGCATCCTTCGCAGTACGAGAACTTCGTCGCGGGCCTTGCGGCGGGCGACGTCCCGACGCAGATGCGGCGCGAGTTTGCCATCGCTGCGTTCGAGCGCACGGCTGAGTACGATGCGGCCATTGCCCACTACCTTGCAACCGAAGGTTCGGTTCTCCCGAGCGACCTGCCCGGCGCGCTCACCGTGACGCTGCCGCTCGCGCAACGCCTGCGTTACGGAACCAACCCGCAAAATCGTGCCGCGTTCTATCTCGATCGTCTGGATCGATTGCCCGAACAACTGCATGGCAAGGCGCTCTCGTATAACAACCTGCTTGACCTGGACGCGACGCTGCGTCTGCTCTCGCGCGCGCCGCTGGGCGCGACTTTCGGCAGCGAGCGCGAACGCTTCGTGCGCGCCGCGGTGGTCAAGCATACCGTGCCATGCGGCGTGGCGCAGCGCTCCACCGTGGGCAAAGCGGTTCACGACGCGCTCGAAGCGGATGTCGTCTCGGCCTACGGCGGCATCGTCGCGACCGATGCGGCTATCGATCTGGAAGCTGCGCAGTCGCTCTCCAAATTTTTCCTCGAGATTGTGGCCGCGCCATCGTTCGAACCGGCCGCGCTCGAGCTGCTCAAGAAAAAGAAAAATTTGCGCGTCATGCGCTTTGTGCCCTCGCTGCCCGACGAGCTGGCGCGCGAGCTGCGCGTGCGCAGCGCGCTAGGCGGTGTGCTCGCCGAAGACGACAATCCGGTTGCACCGCCCGAAGAGTGGCGCGTCGTTTCCAAACGTCAGCCGAGCGCGCAGGAGTGGCATGACCTCGCGCTCGCCTGGGACGTCGTGCGTCACGTCAAATCGAACGGCATCGTGATCGCCCTGGGCGGTACGACGCGCGGCATCTGCGCGGGCCAAACCAATCGCGTGAGCGCAGTGCTGATCGCGGCGAATCGCGCCGGCGACGGCGCTCGCGGTGCGGCGTGTGCAAGCGACGGCTTCTTTCCCTTTGCTGACGGGCTTGAGGCGGCGGTCACCGGCGGCTGCACCGCGATCATCGCGCCCGGCGGCTCGGTGCGCGACGACGAAGTCATCGCGGCAGCGGACACCCACGGGGTATCGCTCGTCTTTTCGTCGTATCGCTACTTCCTGCACTAGAGGGAGAAGCGCCATGCCACGGTTTCTTCATACGTCGATCTTTGTCAATAACATGGATGAGTCGATCGACTTCTACACCAAAAAACTCGGGCTCAAATTGCTCGACGGTCCGTTCCACTATCCGGGCAATGCCGACATGGCGTTCGTCGGTTCGGATTGGAATGCGTACATCGAGCTGGTCTACGATTTGGAAGAACACCCTCCGTATGCGATCGGCAATCGCTACGAGCACTTGGCGATCGAGGCCGACGGCGAGCTCGAGCCGTACATCGCCGGCTTGCGAGAACACGGCGTAAAGATCCTCAAAGACGCTTACAAATCGCCGAGCGGTACGCGGGCGATCGCCTTTATCGAAGATCCGAACGGCATTCCGGTCGAGGTGCTCGAGCCGCGCAAAGCCGCAGTGCTTTCATAACGGGATAGTTGCCGGGAAGGCGATGTCCTCGAGCTTGAAGCGCCAGATGCCGTGGTGCGTCGCAATGCCAAGCGTCCGCATCGTTCCGTCGATTAGGCCACCGGTCTCGATCCAATAACCGCTGACGTCGGCATAATCTTGCTCGACTATGCCGTGGAAGCCCAGTGCTTCGCTGATGCCGAAACGCATCATGCAGAAACGATGCGACGCGTCATCGACGATGACGCCGTTGAGCTGGTGGTGCCAGTCATGGTCGCGTGAATCGAGTTTCAGCGCGCGGCCGGGAGCGCCGTTCGGGCATGCAGCCGGGCCGCGATCGGTAACACTGTAGATATTTGTCCCCATGACGGCGGTGATCGCGATTGTTTTTAAGGTGAGATCCGGCGATTCTGCGGGATCCGGCGTCGCCACGCGCGGCGGCGCGGGATCCTGTGAGTAAAGCATGCCTTCGTGCAGCGCGCGGTACGCACCGTACCAGGTGGGATCGAAGAATGAGCGGTGAGTGAGGTAGACTTCTCCGTCGGATTCGTTGACGACTTGGCTCGTGTAATCGAAGGTGCGGTGCGCAATCCGCCACTGCGAAGCGGCGGAACCAGCCTGCATATTCAGCCAGAGATTTCCACCCCGCACGACCAAGCCGATGCTCAGCCCATCGCCGCTTCCGTCGATACGGTACGCGAGGTAAGGCGGTTGCCGCAGCCCACTCATCGCCACGATGGCTTGCTGGTACACCGCCGCTGCATCGGGCGTTTGGGCCAGACATGGCGTGGACGAGAGCACAATGACTATGATGAAGCCGATCCGCGCGCGCATAGGTTAATGATACACGAATGGGTCGGACGGCGGCGCGATTGGTGCGAGCCGTTCGACGTGCAGGCGCAGCGCGCCGTCGTGCGATTCGAGCACGCCGCTCGCGTGCATCCAGCGTCCGTCGAAACGCGCGAGGTTGCGATCGAGCGCGAGTGCGACCGGTGCGGCGTCGGCGCGGCAGCAGGTGATCGCGTAGCGCACGAGTGCGGACGCGCCATGCTCCGCGACGGCGACGCCGGTGAAGTCCACTCGCTCGCCGGCGAAGCCATCCGCAAGCGTCGTTTCGGTCACGCGATACGCCGGCACGGGTGCACCGATGACGATGGCGGCAAGTGCGGCGGCGGCAACGAGGCGGGCCGTCTGCGCGTGGCAGGCGCGAAAGCGCCAGGCAAGCAGCAGACACATGAAGGCGGTGAGGGCGAGGGGAATCGTCATGCGCGGGTGCACGAGTGCCTCGCCGTGATGCACGGCGACGAGCGCGCAAGCAAGTGCGAGCGCACCGTATGCCCACGGGTCGTGGAGCGCACCGTGCGAGTGACGCCGCCACGCGTGCGGCACGATACCGGCGGTGCACAGCACACCGGCCCCCGCGAAAGGAGCGGTCGCATGCAGCGATGCAGCGAGTGCAACGCCGCCGAGCGCGCAGGGTGACGCCACGACGCCGAGGAGTGCGCCGCCCACGAACAGTACGGGTGCCGGCAGATTGTGCCGCGGCAGTGATGGGAGCATCAGCATGATCGCCGCCGAGAGCAGCGCGGCCGGAATGAGCGAAACGATTTCACCGAGCACGTCGTCGCGGGCACCATGATCGTGTGTGCGGACGAAACGCGAGATCACGCTCGCCACAGCGACGCGTGCTACTGCGACGGGAAGTCCAAAGATTGCCGCGGTTGCAATAGCGGCGGGGATCGAGCGCGCGCTCGGACCGGCCGCGCAGCCGCAACCGGCGTACGCGACGAGCGCGCCTGCGTAGCGCCCGATCAACCGCGAACATAGCGCCGCGGCGGCAAGGTATGGTAGGGATTCGAGGAGCACGCCGACGGCGCCGGCGCCCACGGCCATCGTGGTTTGCGGCGCGATTGCCGCGGCCGCGATCGCAAGCAGGATGGCGGACCAAAGGCGCACGTGCTACCATCACGCCGAAGACGCACGACGTCTAGACTCCGGGCTGCGCGGGGATAAGCGGGCATGAACGCGTTTGAAATCTTCCGGGAAAAAACCTTTGGTCTCGGCGGCGTGCCTTTCGGCAACGAGTTCGCGTACGTCACCGATGAGGTCGCGTACGCGACGATCGAAGCCGCATGGAACGCGGGTGTGCGCTACTACGATACGTCTCCGTGGTACGGTTTGGGACTCGCAGAGCGGCGTCTAGGCACCTTTTTGCACAAACAAACGCGCAGCGAGTACATCCTATCCTCGAAGGTCGGTAAATTACTCACGGCGTCGCGCGACAACAATGCGAAAAAGTACTTCCCGTTCACCCCTTCGCCGAACAATCTCCGTTACGATTACACCGCCGACGGCGTCAAACGCTCGATAGAAGACAGCCTGCAGCGGTTAGGTGTCGACGCCCTGGACATCGCATTCGTTCACGATCTTTCACCGGATAATCCGTGGCTACCGGGGCCATGGGAAGAGCAATTTGAGATCGCGTGCAACGGCGCGTTCCCGGCCCTGAGTAGGATGCGCGACGAAGGCGTGATCAAGGGATGGGGGCTTGGCGTTAACTCACCCGAACCGATTCTCAAGCTGCTCGACGTCGCGGACGCGAACATCTGTCTCCTAGCGCGCCAATATTCGTTGATCGATCACGAGCATGCGCTGCACCAAGTCTTTCCAAAGGCACGCGAGCGCGGAATGGCCTTTGTCGTCGGCTCGTCGCTCAACGCGGGTTTCATTAGCGGCAGCGCGCGTTTCAATTATGGTAGCGAGAACTATAAGATTCCGGCGCAGGCCATCGAGAAGCGCGCTCGGCTGCGCGCGGTTGCGGCGCGCTACGGGGTCGACCTTCGCACGGCTGCGCTGCAGTTTTCGATTGCGCCGGACGTCGCCGCCGCGTTGGTTGTCGGCTGCGCGAATCCCGAGCAAGTGCTCGCGGACTACACGTCGCTCAAGACGAGAATTCCGCGTGCGTTCTGGTCGGATCTTCGATCTGAAGGGTTGATAGCGAACGACGCCGCCGTGCCGCCCGAAAATTAACCTCGTTGGCGGGGAAAATGTTTCACGGGCAGTGTCGCGAAGTCGGCCCTCAGACATGCCTTCGAAAATCACCGCACCGCGCGGCACCCAAGACATACTTCCGCCGGTCTCCACCGACTGGCTCGAGCTCGAATCCCGGATCCACGCGCTCGCTCAGCGTTTTGGTTACGGTGAAATTCGCACGCCCATGTTCGAGGCGACCGAGCTTTTCGAGCGCGGGGTCGGCGAGACCACCGACATCGTCGAAAAAGAGATGTACACGTTCTCCGACAAGGGTGATCGCAGCATGACGCTGCGCCCCGAGTGGACCGCGCCGGTGATGCGCGCCGCGCTCGAGCACAATCTCTTCACGCAAGGTCCCCAGCGTCTGTACTACGTCGGCCCGATCTTCCGCTACGAGCGTCCGCAGAAGGGTCGCTATCGTCAAGCGCATCAGTTCGGCGTCGAGTGCACCGGCTACACCGGCCCGGAAGCCGACTTCGAAGTAATTTCGCTCGCTTGGGAGCTCGTGCGCGGTTATGCGCTAACCGATGCGCAGCTTCGCCTCAACACGATCGGCGATGACATCTGCCGCCCGCGCTACCGCGAAGCGTTGCTCGCCCACTTTCGCCCGCATCTCGCGGAACTCTCGCCGGACTCGCAGCGCAGACTCGAGCGCAACCCGCTGCGCGTGCTCGACAGCAAGGACGAGCGCGATCTTGCACTCGTGCGCAGCGCACCGACGTTTGAATCGGTCCTGTGCGACGCCTGTCGCCAACATTTTGATGCGCTGCGCGCGTATCTCGACGCCGCGCAGATTCCATACGTCGTCGATGCCTCGATCGTGCGCGGCCTCGACTATTACACGCGCACGGTGTTTGAAATCACTTCGAGTGCGCTCGGCGCACAGTCCACCGTGTGCGGCGGTGGACGCTACGATGGACTCGTGCGCTCGCTCGGTGGTCCCGACGTTCCCGCAGTCGGCTTTGCGCTCGGCCTGGAACGGTTTCTCATGATGCTCGAAGCGACGCACGTTCAGCGCGACCGCGCGCGTCGCGGCGTTCAGGCGATTGCTTTAGGCGCGCAGGCTCGCGCAACATTGCTGCCGCTCGTCGATGCGCTGCGCCGCGTCTTCGCACAGCCGGTCTTCATGGATTACGAAGAGCGCAAGCTGCTCGCGCACTTGAAGATCGCCGACCGGAACAATGCTCGTTTCGCACTGATCCTGGGTAGCGACGAGCTGACCACGGGGGAGCTGATCCTGCGCGACCTCGAGGCGCGCACCGACCGGCGGGTCGCGCTTGGCCGTGCGGCAGACGTTGCGGACGCCCTTGCCGAAGTGGCGCAGTGATGGGTTACGAAGAGGAATCCGAGACGATCCACTCGCTGCTCGACATCATGCACGAGCACGACCTCGACCGGATCAAGGTCAAGGTCGGCGACGCCGTGTACGAATTGGTGCGCCGGGAAGCCGGCGCGCAAATCGTGGCGCCGGCCGTTTTCGCGAGCGCAGCAGCGGCTCCGGCGCTCTCCGACGGCGCGAACACGCCGGCCGCACCACCCAACGTCAAGCGCGTCACCGCACCGCTGACCGGCGTCTTCTATCGCTCGTCTTCGCCGGATGCAGAACCCTTCGTGAACTTGGGCGACCGGGTGGAAAATGGCTCGGTCCTGTGCATTTTGGAAGCTATGAAACTGTTCAACGAAATCCAGAGCGACTACAGCGGAATCATTGCTCGCATCATTCCGGATAACGGCGAGTTGGTCTCGCAAGGGGACGAGCTCTTCTGGATCGCGCCATGAAGATCGACTACAAAGCCCAACGCGGCTTTTCCGCGCTGTTGGAAGATCGCGCGGTTTTGCGCGATATGACCCACTATCAGCGTGAGGTCGAAGCGATCGCCGATGCGATCGTTGCGGCGCTGCGCGACGGTAAGCGGATTTACTGGTGTGGCAACGGCGGCAGCGCTGCCGAAGCGCAGCACATGGCGGCTGAACTCTCGGGGCGCTATCTGCGCGAACGGCCCGGGCTGAACAGCGAGGCGCTCTCGGTCAACACCTCGACGCTCACGTGCGTCGGCAACGACTACGGCTATGACGATGTCTTTGCGCGCCAGGTGCAAGCCTTTGTCCAGCCGGGCGACGTCGTGATCGGGATGACGACCAGCGGCACCTCGCGCAACGTCGTGCTTGCGCTGGAGATGGCGCAAAAGAAAGGCGCGCTCACGATCGCCTTCACCGGCAACGGCGGCGGCGCAGTAATGGATTTCAGCGACCTCGCGCTCGTCGGGCCTGACGGCTACGCCGCGATCGTGCAAGAAGTGCATCAGGTGATGGCGCACATCGTGTGCGATCTGGTCGAGCAACGCTTGATCTTCGAGGATCACATCTAGTGCCTCGCTCCGCGAACACCGATACTTTCGCTGGAGTTAGGGTTGGCCGCAACCGAGGCGCGAGGAGGGAGCATAGCCGTAGTTCTGTGACCGACGAGCAACGACGGATGCGGCCAACCCTAGCCCAGCCCTTTGGGTTGCGTCATCGGCTCAGCGAGGTCGTCGTTGCTCCTCGCTCGCAAAGCGCTGCTTTTGTCGCTCTTCGCGCCTCGCCCGCGCTGGCCGATGACCGCAACGAAAGTACCGCTGCTCGCGGAGCGAGGCACCTGTGAGCGCGACCCTGCTAACGAGCGACGCACGCGCGCTCGTCGAGCGCATGCGCGGTCGCTCGATCCTGGTCGTCGGCGATTTGATGATCGATGAGTGGATTTGGGGTACGGTCTCGCGCATCTCACCTGAAGCGCCCGTCCCGGTCGTCGCGGTTTCGGATCACTCGTTCACACTCGGCGGCGCGGGCAACGTGGCCAACAATTTGGT
>Ga0302325_10032204_pt1 | contig 10771 bp, 6 predicted proteins | sample Palsa_T0_2_FD_201948 | JGI IMG/M metagenome (GOLD analysis project Ga0302325, IMG submission 201948) | Peat permafrost microbial communities from Stordalen Mire near Abisko, Sweden - Palsa_T0_2 | ecosystem: Environmental > Terrestrial > Soil > Palsa > Peat permafrost | place: Sweden: Abisko... | reverse complement strand
AAAATGCGGAGATCAAGCGAAATCAGCAGCAGGGGACCGTGGACATTCTGCTGAAGCTGAAAGAAAAAGGCAGGCAATCGATCAGTTTGACGGGGGGCGACAGCGGGATTGCGGGCGCCTTCATCGGCCTGAGCTATCAGACCAATAACTTCCTGGGACTTGGCGAGACGCTGACTCTTTCGGGGCAGTATGGCGAGTTTCAGCGCAGCGTGTTATTCGGCTTCACGGAACCGTATCTGTTCGACCGGCCTATCTCGTCGGGTTTTACCGTGTCCTCGAGCCGATTCACGTTCAATCAATCGGAGCAAACTTCGTTGCTGCTCGGACAAAAGATCCAGATCGCACCGAGCATCGAGCAGGACTACAACCAGAACACCACGGGCGCGACGATTTTCGCCAGTTACCCGCTGCGAAAATTTTCCTTTACTCGTTTAGGCCTGACCTACGGCTACTCGGTCACGAACATTCAAGCGTTTAGTACGGCCTCGACCGACCTGTTCGAGGTCTTGCAATTTCAGGGGCTCGCGGGGGCATCGGCGCTGAGCGGCATCTACCAGAGCCAGATTTCGCCAACGCTGACCTACAACACCGTGAACAATCCGCTCAATCCCTCGAGTGGCAAATCGTTCTTCTATTCTTTGGGTTTCGCGGGGTTGGGCGGAAATGTCAGAGCGGTGACGAATACGTTTCAGGCGAAGTATTTCCACCCGATCAACCACAAGCGCAATGTCCTAGCCATAAACTTTGTAGCTTCGTTTGCCACCGGGTATGACGGGCGCGAACTGCCTCCCTACCAGCGGTTGTATCTGGGTGGCGAGACCGACCTGCGCGGGTTCGATATTCGCACGGTGACGCCCATCGCCTTCATTCCGGTGGCCACGTCGCAGAACGTAACGTTTTCTGACCCTAGGCACCTGGACGGATCGGGCAATCCTCTCACGACGACGGTTAGTCTGCCCATGTTGGCATATCAAATCTCGTTCCCGGGAGGCGACACGTCCGCGGTCAACAACTTTGAGTATCGCATTCCGATCGTCGGGCCGGTGGCCATGTCGTTGTTTAACGACATAGGCACAGTGGGCATTGTGCGGCAGGATCAGTTGCAGCTGAACTCGACCGGTTTGTCGAATCTGAACACAGAATTCCCCGGAGTCCCTATCAGCAACCGACTCGGTCTTGAGTCCGGCACGAACTTCAAGCTGCGAGCGTCGTCTGGAATCGAGTTCGTGGTGCGGCTGCCCATCATTAACGCGCCGTTCCGTCTCTATTGGTCGTATAACTGGGATCGGCTCTTTCAGCAAATCGTCGCACCACGAGGTTCTTTCCAGAGCGCCGCCTTGGATAATTTGAGGACTCAGCTCGGCTGCCCGGCGGATCCGACGCAGGCGTGCCCTTTTTACGATGCGATCATCCAGCCAGAGCTCAACAATATTTTGGCCAACCCCCAGCGAATTAATTTCTTTGAGCAGGCCAGCACGTTCCGGTTCACTGTCAGCCGGACTTTCTAAAATTCGGCGATGAGCACCGGGGGAGATCGATGCATGAAATGTGTCAACTCGGAGGGGGCGGCATGAGGCGTTGGGCCTGGCGGCTGAGTTTGGTGATGGCGGTGGGAATGCTAGCCGTCGGCTGCAAGAGCAGTACGAACGTCACCATCAGTCTAACGCCGGCGTCGGCGACCGTGCTGGTCGGCACCACTGCGCAGTTCAGCGCCACGGTGAGCAATGGGGGCGCGGTCAATTGGTCGGTGAATGGGGTCCTCAACGGGAACACGTCGATTGGAACGATCAGCACCTCCGGGCTTTACACGGCGCCCTTGTCGGTGCCGTCGACCACCGTGGTGCCCACGATTACGGTGGCCGCTACGTTGCAGTCCGATTCAAATATCGATGGGTCGGCAACGATCACGCTGGATTCGGGAGTGCGCGTGACCATCACGCCGACGAGCTTCACCCTGGGAACGGGCGAGACGTTTCAGTTTTCAGCCGTCGTCACGGGAGTGCCCACGAACGCTTCGATTACCGACACGTGCGAGGCCTCCACGTCGCCTCCCTCGACGACTCCGTATTGTACTGCCGTGACGTGGAGCATTTCGCCCGCCGCCGCCACCAACGGCACGATCAGCACGAACGGGTTGTATACGGCTCCGGCCACGGCCACGACCACCATCGTCATTGCGACATCCATTTTCGATCCCACGCGGACGGCCAGCGCGAGTATTAACATCGTCACGGCCACGCCGCCTACGCTGACTTCGATCAGTCCCACGACCGCGGCACGTGGCGAACTGTTTCAGGATGTCTACCTGGCAGGGACGAACTTCCTTTCGACGACCAACGTGTTCGTCAACGGTTTAGAGGTGCCCAGCACGAATGTCCTGGTTCCAGCGCCGGGCTTGACGACCGTGTCGGCGCCGGGCACGGGTGCGCTCATGCACATTCGGCTGCCGGATGTGGACCTGACGGCGGCACCGACGCCGCCGGCGACGGTCGCGACGTTAACCTTTAGCGTGGAGCAACAGGGCGTGACCACGGCGATTACGTGCGCCACTTGTAAGCTCTCTCTCGAGCCGGTAAGGCCTGCGGTCGTGGGAACATCGCCGGATAGCATTCCCCAGGGGACCGGCTCGCCGGTGGGGTTCAATGTAAACGGCGGGTTTTTCGGCACAACGCTGAATCCAACCGTGACGGCGGAATTTGCGGGCAACGAAGCCAAATTCCCCATCGTCAGCAGCACGAACTCGACACGACAATTGACTGTGACCATCGGCGGAACCGGCAGCGCGGGAGACGTGAGTACGCCGGGGCTGTTCCCGGTAGCCATCAGCAGCAACATAAACGCCGGCGCCGTGGCGGTGGCCAACGTGGCCATTCAACCGTCCTATCCAGCCTCTTCGATCAATCAACTCGCCCAGTTCAGCAAGGTGGGCACGAATGTGGGCAGTTCGCCTACGGCAGTAGCCATCAACACGGCCACGGGACTCGCAGTGATCGCCAGCCAGGCCTCGAATGACCTGGAGTTGATCGACCTCACGCAACCGACGCCCGCCGTGGTGGGTTTCATCTGTACCGGCGCTTCGGGGGCAGTGCTCACCGCAACAGAAGCAGCGACGTGTCCAGCGGCGGGTCCGGTCAGCGTGGCGATCGACAACGTGAGTAATCTCGCGGTGATCGCTAACGCGGCGACGGATAGTATCGCCGTGGTGAACTTGGCGGCACGATCGGTCAGCGGGGTGGTTCCCGTGCCGACTAACAACAGTCCTACGCCCCCCGCGCCCTACGCGCCGGCGGCGGTGGGGATCAATCCGGTGAATCACCGTGCCGTTGTGGCCTACCAATCCACGAACGCGGCTTCGATTCTGGATTTGACGCAGGCGCCGTCGTCGCCACAGTTTTTTGTGGGGGTGGTCAACATCAGCACCGGACCCAACGCGCGCGTGACGGTTTCACCGCGCCTGGACTGGGCGTTGGTGACACCGGGCGGCATCGGGTCGCTTTCCATCGTGGACTTGGCGCGGCAGAGCACAAACGTGATCGCGGCGCCCAGCGGCACGTCTCCGGGCGCCTCGCGGACCTCGGGCATCGTGACGATCACGACGACGACCACGCACAGTCTGCAAGTGGGCGAGCCGGTGGTGATCAGTGGCGTCGGCGATCCGAGTTTTGATGGGGTCTATACGGTCGTCACGGTTCCGTCGAGCGACAGCTTCACGTACACACAGGCGAACTTTACGACCGTCCCGCCGAACTCGACCAGCGGCGGCGGAAGCATCAGTTATGCGCAGCCCGTGGCCACTCTGGCCACCAGCCTCACGCTGCAGGGGGCGGCGCTCAATGACCAGACGCAGAAGGCCATTCTGACGGATCCAGGTGTGTCCGGACCCGGGACGGTCTTTAATGCAGTGGACCAAAGTTCAACCACAATTCCGCTCACGACCACGAATACGGCGGACGCGTCATTCAATCTTGGCGTCGCCGTCAATCCATTGGCGAACCTTGGCGTCGTCGTCAATGAAACGACTGGCGATGCTTTGCTGATCGATCCAAACGCACCAGCGGTTATAAACACGATACCCGCTGTGGGTGTGGATCCGGTGGACGTGGCGATCGATCCCGGAAGCAATATCGCCGTCTTCGCAAACCGTGGTGCTCCGGCGAGTATCAGCATTTATTCGCTGGGCGCGTTGCGTCCGCTCGAGGTCTTGCAAGCGAGCGTGACCTCGCCGAATCCATGTTCGCCTACTGCCACGACTCCCAACCCAATTTTCGATGGGCCGACGGTGCTGGTGTGCTCGACATTTCCAGCCCAGCCGCAGACGCTGACGATCCTCGGCAGCGGATTTACGGCCAACTCGACGGCTCGGCTGGATGGACAAGTGCTCGCGACAAATGTCCTGAGCAGCCGCGTGCTCACTGCGACCGTAAGCCTGGGTTTCCAGTCAGCGCCCAGGCGGTATTCGCTCGACGTGGCGAATTCGGGCGTGATTTCGAATTCAACGAGCTTCAGCATCGTGCAGACGGTGAACCTGCTGGCGGGAGCGGGAAACAATAACAGTTGCTCGACGCCTTCACCCCAGGGTGTTGCGATCGACCCACAGCTGGATTTGGCCGTGGTCACCGATTCCGGTTTGGGTTGCAACCAGGTTTATCTGATCAACCTTGCGAACGGCACGCTGGTGGCAAACGGGGTGGTCCCGGTGGGGACCGATCCGCAGGGGGTTGCCGTTTTTCCGCTGCTCGGCGTGGCCGTGGTGGCGAACGAAGGCAGTAACAGCGCATCGGTGGTGAACGAGATTGCGACCGACGTGGCCGCGACCGTGACGACCGATTCCGATCCCAGCGGCGTGGCGATCGATCAGGATTTGGGAGAGGCACTGGTGACCGCGGCGGGAGCCAACGTGGCCGATGAGTTTCCCATTACGGAAGCGAACGGCAATAGCATCACGGCCGGCTCGAGTTCGTCGATCACGGTCCAGCAAGAGCCTACGGCGGTGGCGGTGGACTCGGTCACGCATTTCGCGGCCGTGGGTAACGTCGCCAGCAGCGATGTCACAGTGGTGAGCCTGAACCAAACCAGCGCCAACAGTACGACCACGACGATCCAGATTCCACAGGGAATCGCTCTCGATCCCTGCCCAGCGAGTGCGTGCAATGCGAATTCCGAGTTCCTGCCGAATCCGAATTTCCTGATCACAGCGAGCCTGGAAAACCAGGTGGAGATTCTCGATCCGACCACGGGGGTGCTGACGCCGCTTCGCGTGGGCATCAATCCGACGGCGCTGGCGTACAATGTCTTCAGCAGCACGCTGGTGACGATGAACCAGCTCAGCAACACGATGACGGTGGTCGATTACCTGGCGCGCCAAGTGCGTGCGGTGTTTCCGATCACGCCCTCGAACCAATTTGGAGTGGCCATCCATCCGCAGTCGAATCTGGCTGTGGTCGCGGATCCAACGAACAGCCGAGTATTGCTGCTGCCTTTGCCGCAGTAGGAGTGTCGCGGCGGATTCGTTGCATGCAACAGCATTTCGGGCGCTGGCATCACACCGGTGGCAGCGAGGGCTTGCGCCCGGGGCAAGCAAAGCGGCTGCAGAGTTGATTCGTGTTGACGCTTCGGAAAAGCGGTCGCTATAATTTCCCACTTGCGAGTTTTGTCTGTTTCATACAAGGAGGCAGGATGAGATTGCACAGGTCTTCGAGATACAGGTGGACGGCTGTGGCCACGCTCCTGCTTCTGTCCGGCGCCACCGCTTGGGCTCAGGGCGCTGCAGGCGCAGCAGCGGCGGGTGCACCGGCTAAATTCGCGGTGATCAACGTCAAGCAAGCCATCGTCACGACGGCGGAAGGCAAGCTTGCGTCGGCGACGTTACAGTCGCAATTCGCCCCGAAGCAAACGGAACTAGAAAGTCTCAACAAGCAGATTTCTGAGTTGCAGAACCGCTTAAACAATGGCGCGCGAACGCTAAGCGACGATGAGAAGACCAGGCTGCAAAGGCAGGGCGACCTGTTGACGCACGAGTTCCAGCGCAAACAGGACGACTTGAACGAGGAGGTCACCGCCGCGCAGAGTGACATCGTGGATTCCATCGGCCGGAAAATGATCGATGTGTTGGATCGCTATTCGCGGGAAAATGGGTTCGCGTTTGTGCTGGACTCGTCGGCCCAGGGTTCGCCGGTGGTTTACGCCTCGAATCAGCTCGATATTACCGAGGCGATCGTGCGGCTCTACGATGAGGCCTACCCGGTGAAGGAAGGGAAGGAAGGAACTACGGAAAAGAAACCGGCCCCTTCAGCAGCTCAGCCGGGTCAATCCGCAGCTCCCAAGAAGACCACACCGTAGCAGAAGAACAGTCAAGTTTACTCACCGTCTCGAGGCAAAGTAGCGTCAGGCGAGATTACGGCACGTAGCACTCGCAGCCTCGAGGGGTGTCTTTTCCGGCATTGGCTCCGCTCCAAAGTAAGCCACTGCCTCCGCTCCAGCCGGCTTGCTTTTGGGGCCGGGCGCCGCTATACTTTCTTCGGTTGAAGCCGGTCGCATGTCCGAGTGGGCGCGAGCCCACTTTTTTGTTGGCGAGAAGCGTCGGCCAGCACCGGTTTTGGCAACGCAGGTCGTGGAACTCGAGCGCATTCGCGACGCAGCCAACCGGGCTGCGCATTCGGCGGGGGTCGAAGTTGTCGACGTCGAATGGAAGGTGGGCAAGCAGAGGTTCCTACGGGTGTTCATTGACAAGCCCGATGGGGTCAGCCACCGCGACTGCCAGGCAGTGAGCGAGCAGCTCGGCGTGCTGTTGGACGTCGAGGACCTGGTGCCCGGGTCGCGCTACGTGCTGGAGGTCAGTTCGCCCGGCCTCGATCGAAAGCTGACGAAGCCAGACGAATTCGAGCGATTCGCGGGGCGACTGGCTCGCATTTCGACGATCGAGCCGGTACAAAACAGCAAGTTTTTCGAAGGCCGCCTGGCGGGCTATAGCGACGGGCACGTGAAAATCGAAGTGCAGGGACGGATGGTTGAGGTGCCCTTTGCGGCGATCCGCAAGGCGAACCTCGTGGTCGAATTGTAGGAGCAAACGGGCATGGCGAATCTGCTAGACCAGATGATTGAGCAGATCAGCCGGGAAAAGCACATTGAACCGGGGATCATTGTCGCGGCCATCGAGGACGCGATGGTGGTTGCCGCGCGGAAGTATTACAAGACTGAGGAAGATCTCCGCGCGAAGTTCAATGCTGATACCGGTCAGGTGGACGTGTACTCGGTCCGCGCCATTGTCGAAGAGGTGAGCGATCCTAAGAAGGAGATCTCGCTGACGGAGGCGCGAAAGGCCAATTCGCACCTGGAGGTCGGAGGCGAGTTGCTCACGGCCAAGCCGACTGCGGTGCTCGGGCGTATCGCCGCTCAGACCGCCAAGCAAGTGATCATGCAGAAGGTGCGCGAGGCCGAGCGCGACACCGTGTTCAACGAGTACAACGGACGCGTCGGCGAGCTGGTGAACTGCATTGTGAAGCGGTTCGAGGGCCCGGACGTGATCGCGGATTTGGGCCGGACCGAAGCGCGGCTGCCCAAACGTGAACAATCGAGGCTAGAGACTTACAACCTAGGCGACCGCCTGCGCGTGGTGATCCGCGCGGTGGACCGCGCCGCGAAGGGCCCGCAGGTGATCGTGTCGCGCGCCGATCCTGCGCTGGTGCAGCGGCTGTTCGAAATGGAAGTGCCGGAAATTTACGACGGAACCGTGCAAATCCGCGCCGCAGCGCGCGAGGCTGGGGAGCGGACAAAGATCGCGGTGCAGAGCCGCGATAAGGATGTGGACCCGGTGGGCGCCTGTGTGGGGATGAAGGGCATGCGCGTGCAGTCCATCATCCGCGAGCTGCGCGGTGAGAAAATCGATATTATTCCGTATTCGGAAGATACGATTGCGTTCGCGCAGAAATCGCTCAGTCCCGCGAAAGTCACGCGGGTGCAAATTATCGATCCAGAGACGCGGCACCTCGAAGTGATCGTCGAGGATACACAACTTTCCCTGGCGATCGGCAAGAAGGGGCAGAATGTCCGCTTGGCGAGCAAACTGATCGGCTGGAACGTGGACATCAAGAGCGAGGAAGAGAAGCGCCAGGAACTCGAGGCGCAAATGGCGGCTCTCACCGCGCCGGGTACGCCGCTGTCCGAGCTTCAGGGCATGGGGCCGAAGACGGTCGATAAGATCGAGGCTCACGGAATCACGTCGATCGAAAAGCTCGCTGACATGACCCCGGAGCAGTTGATGGAGATTCCGGGCATCGGCGAGAAGATGGTGGAAAAGATTCAGCAGGCCGTCGCGGCGCACTTCCAGTCGCTGGAGGGCCAGCCGGCTGCTGAAATCGGTGAAGCTGGGGAAGGCCAGGAGCCTGCAGCAACCGAGGCCGTAGAAGCGACCGAGGCCTCAGAGACAACCGAGACTGCGGACACAACCGAGACCGGAGAGACGACCGAGCCCCAACCGTCAACGGAGCCCAACGGGACAGCGGAGCCGGAGCGGGCAGCAGAGCCTGCGGGCGAGGCAGCCGAAATCCCCGCAGCCGAGGGATCCGATTCAGCTGCGGCTGAGTCCGCGCCGGACGCCACGTCCGCTCCTGAGGAAGCGTCAGCAGAGGAGGCGCCCGCGCAGGACGGCGAGCGCGCCGCAACGGCGGAAGCCGCAGAGGCCAAAGCCGCCAGCGAGAGCGACAAGAAATAATTTGCGAGGCCAATGACAGAAGAAATCCAAATTCGTATCAACGAGCTGGCAAGAGAGTTGGAAGTCAAAGCCAAAGCGGTCATTGACTACCTGCCGGAAGCCGGCGTCACGGAAAAAAAGACGCATTCCAGCTCGATTGATCTGTCGGCAGCGGAGATCGTGCGCAAGCACTTTCGGGGCTTGGCTGCTGCCGAAGCTGCCGCGGAAGCCGCCGCCGAAGCCGCGGCGGAGGCCAAGGTTCAGGCAGAGAAAGCCGCGAAGGAAGCGGCTGCGAAGGCGGCCCGCCTTAAGTTGACAGCTCCACCCGCGCCGCCTGCGGCGCCGGCCGTTGCGCCGCCCGCGCCGCCGGCCGCTGCTCCTCCTGCTCTGGTGGCTGCTGCGCCGCCAGCACCCGCTCCATCCGCTGCGCCGCCAAAGCCTGCTGTACCGGCTCCGGCCGTGGCACGGCCCGTTCCGGCTGGCGCGCCACCGACGGCTCCAGTGAAACCGGGTGCACCGCCGGTTGCGGCGCCTGGCGTTGCGCGGCCGCCCGCGCCCGTGGGAGCTCCCAGGCCCTCGGCACCGCCTGCTGCGGCGGGACCTGGAGCCGCGAGGCCATTACCACGTCCTCCTTCGTCGCCTGCAGGCCCTGGCGTTGCTCCTGGAGCGCCGGCAACTCTGCGACCCGCTGCCTCGGGCATCGGGCCTCGTCCTGCAGGGCCTCCTCCCGGCGCAAGAATGCCCATGCGTCCCGGCGTGCCGATGCGGCCTGGGGTGCCACAGCGACCAGGAGCGCCACAGCGACCCGGATTTCCTCCGCGTCCTGGCCCGAGGCCGATGCGTCCAGGCGGGCCGGGCATGGCTCCTTCCGTAGCTCCTCCGCCAAAGGCCGAACCCGGCAAACCGATTTATGAGCGCAAACCTGCCGCGCGGGCTCGACCGACGCTGGAAAAGCGATTTGAGGAAGGCGAACGCAAGCTGCACCCGGTTCGTACGCGTCCCGGCATCGGAGAGCGCCGGGCCACGCGTGTCGAGCCCGTTCCGGCGCCGCCACCCCGGCCACCACGCGAGATCACCATCACGGAAGGGATTACGGTCCGCGACTTGGCGGAGAAGCTCGATGTGCGCGCGAAAGACGTCCTGAAGGACCTTCTGGACCGCGGAATTTTTGCATCGATTAATCAAGCGCTCGACGTTCCGACGGCCACGAGCCTGGCCGAAGCGTTCAGCGGCGTCGTCACCGTCGTTTCGTTCGAGGAAGAGGTTGTTCAAGACGTCGCGAAGGAGGAGAAGAAGGAAAATCTCCTGCCGCGGCCTCCCGTGGTGACCGTGATGGGACACGTGGATCACGGCAAAACCAGCTTGCTCGACGCCATCCGTCAGACCGAGATTGCCGCGGGCGAGGCGGGCGGGATTACCCAACACATCGGCGCCTCTATGGTTTCCGTGGACGGGCGGCGGATTGTGTTTGTGGATACGCCTGGCCATGAGGCCTTTACGCGGATGCGCGCGCGCGGCGCGAAGGTCACCGACATTGTGGTGCTGGTCGTGGGCGCGGACGACGGGGTCATGCCACAAACGCTCGAAGCGATCGATCACGCGCGGGCCGCATCGGTGCCCATCATTGTGGCCATCAACAAAGTTGACAAGCCGGACGCGCAACCCGAACGCGTCAAGCGGCAGCTTTCCGATCGCGGACTGATGCCTGAAGAGTGGGGCGGCGACACGGTGATGGTCGAAGTCTCGGCCAAGGCCAAGAAAAATATCGAGAAGCTGCTGGAAATGATCTTGTTGGTGGCCGATCTGCGGGAACTGCGCGCGAATCCTGAATCGCCGGCCAGCGGCACCGTGCTGGAGTCGCGGGTGGACAAAGGCCGCGGGCCCGTGGCGACCGTACTGGTGCAAGGCGGCACGTTGCACACAGGAGACGTGTTCATTTGCGGCGCGGTCTATGGAAAAGTGCGCGCCCTTTTTGATGACCACGGCCGACCGGTGAAACAAGCGGGGCCTTCGACGCCAGTCGAAGTGCTCGGTTTACAGGGCGTGCCCGCAGCCGGCGACCACTTTCAGGTTGCCGACGAA
>Ga0302325_10032203_pt1 | contig 10771 bp, 8 predicted proteins | sample Palsa_T0_2_FD_201948 | JGI IMG/M metagenome (GOLD analysis project Ga0302325, IMG submission 201948) | Peat permafrost microbial communities from Stordalen Mire near Abisko, Sweden - Palsa_T0_2 | ecosystem: Environmental > Terrestrial > Soil > Palsa > Peat permafrost | place: Sweden: Abisko... | reverse complement strand
GAGATAACGATCATGGCGGACGTCAGCCGGTAGGTACCACTGAGCTGCTAATACCTGGATCACTTGCCAGCGAACACACGGGCGCGATTGACCGTTTGGTCCTACGGTCAAGCTGCCGGGTACGTCAGCGTCCGGGGATGGAGACTCAGATAACGCGGTTCATCTGAGTGTGAGCCATTGCTGGTTCACCAGTTCACTTTTGTCCTGAGTTGTGCAAGGCAAGCTGCCGCGATGCTCAAATTGCTCGTGGGAAACAGGTTGGCTGGAGTGGTTGGATCAATCAACCTGTGTCCCGGCCGCCCACCCGGCTCGCGGTCCTTACAGCGCTCTGGCTCCGACCGCTGCCGCGCCCGCCGTGCCTCCTTCGCCCCGATCCGCTCCTTTCCACGATGGCATGGATTTATATAGCCATTTCGATACATGGGTTGCTTTTAACCGGGGTATATGACGTGCGGTAGCACGTTGCGTGGCGGGGAAATGGGTGCCATGCCATTCGTTGCCAGCTGGGGGTGGATCGGTGAACGAGCGGAAAACTCACCGTCAGGCCCGGGAAGGCCGCGCGCTTGCGGTCTTCGCCGCGGTTCTCGTTCTGTCCTTTCTCGCCTGCGCGGGCGCCGGGGCCGCCACGAGCGCCAGGGACTCCGCGCCTGCTGCTCCATTCGGTGCGGCGCAGCCCGTCAATGTGGTAATTCTCGCCGACGAGTCAGGCAGCATGCAGGAGTATCCCAACGAGCTCGCTGGCGTGCGACTGGCGGCCGCGCAGATTGTCCAGGAGGAGTGGTCACCGCAGTCGCAGATCGCCATCTACGGCTTCGGCAGTGCGCCGGACACGCGCAGGGCGCAACCCCAGTCCGCCATCGACCAGTACTGCGGGCCGACCGAGCTGACCGGCGGAGCCGCCCGGGCCAAGCTGACCCAGTGCGCGGCCGAAATCACGCCGCGGACCGAGGCCCAGGGATGGAACACTGACTTTGCGGCCGCCCTCAACCAAGCGCTGACCGTACTCGGTGCTCCGCAGTCCGTGACCCGCCTGCCGCTGGTGTTCATCCTGACCGACGGACAGCTCGATGTCGGCCCGGACTCGCCGTACAGCGGCTATGGCTCGTCCGACACGGCGGGTAACATCGCCGCGCAGGAGCTCATCACGAACCCCTCGACCGGCTTCCTTCACCAGCTGCGGGGCATCGGCGCCGAGATCTGGCCGGTCGGGTTTGGCCAGGCGGACACGACCCAGCTCTCCGTGTTCGCCAGGGGCGGCGCACAGAACGGCTGCCCCGCGGGATCCGGCGCCACTCCTGAGGCGGCGATCGTCCCGCCGAGCGTCACCGGTCCCGCCGAGGTGGAGGACATCCAGTCGAAGCTGGTCGACACGTTCGCTGAGGCGCGGTGCGCGGTGTCTATGCCGCCGATCTGGCGTCATCTGCCGGCAGGCAAATCGGTGACCATTCCGTTCACGATCAGCCCGCTGGTGACCTTCGGCTCCCTCATCGTTGACAAGGGCGATTCGAGGGTCGAGGTCACCTATACCGACCCGCTGGGGGAAAAGGTCTCCGACACGGGGCCGCCATCCGGCTCGATGGACCGCGCGGGCTACCAGCTGACGGGCTCGCCGCAGTCGGCGCTCGAGACGCTGCGGCTCGACAACCCGTATCCGGGGAAGTGGCAGGTGACGTTCACCGACCCGCCCGGCGTACCCGCGCAGACGGTGGGGCTGTCCGTGGTGTGGCAGGGTGATTTGCAGCTGGAGTTCGTCAACCAGCAGGTCGGCGATCCGGGCTACCCTTACCAGTTGGCGGTCCAGCCCGCGGCGCGGTCGGCGCCTGTCCCGGCCAGCGCGCTAGGCGGGTTCACCGCCGAGTTCGAGGTCACGTGGCCGGGCGGGCAGGTGAAGCGGGTCTCGGCGCGGCTGGACGCTGACGGGGATTTCACCGCCGAGATCCCGGTGCCGCAGGGACTGAACGGCACCGCCCACGTGAACGCGACGGCGGTGGCCCCTGGCGTGCAGGGGCAGGCCGGGGCGGCCTTCCCCGTCACGCCGGGCGGCGGGATCACCGTGAGCCTGAAGCTCAAGTCCGGCACCACGGTGTCACCGGGCGGCACGGTGACGGCGAGCGGTACGGTGGATACCAACGGTCTGCCGGGGACCAGCATCGTATTCTCGCTCGACGGCCTCGCCGATGGCGTGTATGCGTCGATCGCCCAGCCCCTCGGCAAAGTCCAGATCGGTTCTGGCAGCACGCCCATCGCGGTGACCATCCGCTTCCACAAGGGGACGCGGCTCGGTCCGGCGACCGGCACGATCCGGTGGGCGCCCGGCCTGGGCCCGCCGTCGCCGTCGGACTGGCTAGGGATCTCGCCGCTCGACGTGGTCGTCCAGTACCGACCGGTCCCCCTCTGGCAGCTGTGGTGGTTCCTGCTCATCGTCGCGGTCGTGGTCGCCGTGGCCGGGGGCTGTGGCGTCAAAGTATGGCTGGGCAAGCACGAGATGGCCGTCTACGGTCCTCAGGCGCCAAGCGCTCCGAGGAATTCGCCCTACGCGCGCCGTCGTGGTTCCGGGCCGCCGACCGGCAGGTACGGGTCGCGCGGCCGGGCACCGAAGGCGGCTGGGCAGCAGCGGCCGGCCACCGAGACCAGGCGAAGAGCGCCGTGGAAGAGGGGATGACCATGACCATGGAGATAGACCACCCGCTCCTGTTCGTCGGCATCGGCGGCACGGGCGGCAGGATCGGGCTGGAGCTTCAGCAGCGGCTGCGGCAGGAGGTGCGCGGTCCGGACGGCAACTGGAAGTTCGGCGCCCCGAACGCCGGGCACCTGGATTACGAGCTCCCCTCCTGCTTCCAGTTCATCAACCTCGACATCGACGATGCCGACCTCCAGCGCCTGAGGGACCAGGTGCCGAGCCACCAGCGGGCGGTCGCCCGGACCATGCGCACGGCGACCAAGCTGCTGCCCACCCTCCCCTCCTATACCGAGGTCGCGGCGTACTTGCGCACCGCCGCCGAGGAGCAGATCCGCGGCTGGCTGCCGCCCGCCGACGGCGAGCCCCGGGTCGCCCCGCTGGCGAACGGCGCGGGTCAGCTGCCCACAGTCGGGCGGGCATGCCTGTTCGCACGGGTCGTCCAGGCCGGGATCACGGCTGCGCAGGAGCCGGTCACGGAGGCGATCGAACGATTGCGGAACTGCGCCACCGACCTGGCTGCGCTCGGCGGCCTGAACCCCGGCTCGTGCGATGTGTTCGTGGCGTTCTCGGTGGCCGGCGGCACCGGGAACGGGATGTTCTACGACTACATCCACCTAGTGGCCGACGCGTTCGAGCACACTGGCATCGCCATCCAGATCTATCCCCTCGTCGTGATGCCCTCGGCCTTCGCTGAGGGGAGCGGCGGAGGGCGGAACGGGATGCTCAACGCAGGCCGGGCGCTGCTCGACCTGTCCCGCCTGGTCGACGATCAGAACATGCGCAGGGCCCACCACACCTACGGCCTCGACAACGGCCTGAGCGTTACATATCGCAGCGGGAAGGTCCTCAAGAAGATCCAGATCCCGGCCTCCACGATGCAGACCGCCTTCCTGTTCGGGCGGACCGCCGCGCTCACCCCGGCCGAGATGCACGCCTCGATCGTGTCGTTCGTGCTGTCCGTAGCGGGCATTCGCAGTGCGGCGAGCGCGCTGGACGGCAACGCCACGACCGCACAGAGCTCGTTCATCAACCAGGGCATCGACCGGCAGGCCCCGGCCCCGTCGGGCATCGGCGGGCGCGGCATGTCCACCGCCGCCGTCGCGTCGCTGTCGTTGCCGCGCGCCGAGATCCTCAGCCTGTTCGCCGCGCGCTTGCTCTCTGAAGCCGTCGAGAAGATCGCTAGCACGCCGCGCGAGGAGAATAACGAGCCTCTGCTCAGCGAGTTCTTCACCGCCACCAACCTGACCGAGCTCGAAACGACCCCCCATCTCGGCGCGCGCGGCGCGGAACGCCTGGGGAGCGCGCGGAACCGGGCCCGCGCCGCGGTCGGTGAGGTCGAGGTCCACAAGCAGAAGGTGTACGGGGAGGCGCGTGACCTGGCGGCCAGATTCGACCCGCGAAAGGGCATCGCCGCGATGGCGCGCGAATCAGCCGACCCGTTCCGCGCCGAGCGGGCCGTCTCCGGTCGCGGCGGGCCACCCGGCGCGGACACCGTCACCAGCTTCCTCGGCCAGAACCCGGCCGACCTCGAGCCGGGAGAACTGCCGGCCAGGCCCAGCCAGGAAAAGGTGAAGACATGGCTGGATGAAAGCGCGACGACCGAGTGGTTCACGGCCTGGGCGGCTCAGTCGCCCGAATGGGCTCCGAAGCTTGATCAGCAGGCCGAGACCCTGCGGGCGCTCACCGAGGCGCTGCGCGAGTTCAAGGCCGCCAGCGACAAGGGGTTCAAGGATGAAGTGAAGAGGCTGTTCACTGACCACGCGACCAGGCGGCGTTTCCTCCACGACCTACCTAGGAACGCCGGTGAGTTCTACCGCCAGTTCGCCCGCCGACTCGCCGAGTCGCTAGACCTAGACCCAGGCGTGGCGGACGACCCGGGGCTACTGATGGCCAGATTGCTGGACGAGGATAAACCCTGGGAGAAGGTCATCCTCGACAGTGTCTATGGCCTCGACATCCGGTCCGGCACCAAGGAAGCGGTGTCCGGGCTCCATGAGCGGATCAGCTCGCGTGTCCGTGCCCAGACCGAGAAGAAACCGAAGCTGCTGCCGCACCTGGCCGACCTGATCGACGCGGCCAGGAGTCAGTCGGACGGACTCGAGGGTGCCGACGCGATGCGTAGCACGCTGCGCGGGATGGTCCCGACCGGCATGCTGATGAGTGCGGCGGGCCCGGCGAAGATACTGATCATCTACCCGGCCAAGACGACCGCGGTGTCCCAGGAAGCCGGTGGCACCGGATCAGCGGTATCCGCCGACGGCCGCCCGCAACTGCACCGCGACCCGGAGGTCGAGGACTACCTCCGGTCGATGATCGAGATCGGCACCCAGCACGGCGAGGTGTTCTACGAGTACCGCCCGACCGCAGCCGAGACGCTCACGGTCGTCATGATGCGCAGCGCGCTCGGGGTCACCGACATCCCCGAGGCACGGAAGGTGATGAGCGAGTGGTCCGACGCGCTGCGCCATGGCGGCAATAAGGACAAGCTGCGCTGGCGGCAGCGCCTTGGCTACGACTACGAGTGGCTGCTGACCACCGAGCAGCAGCGCGTCGACATCCTGCAACGGCTGCTGATCGCGATGCGGAACGGCCAGGTGGACCTGGTGTCCGGCACAGCTACGGTACCGGTCGAGATAGCCATCCGGTCCAGCGCAGACCCGTACAGCGGCGCCGCCCGCCTGCACCTACGGCTCCGGCCGTGGGACGAGGCCTCGCCGTGGGCGGACCTGCTGCACGCCTATGAGGAGTCCATCCTCGGCGGAGACGAGCTGAACCGGCAGGAGATGTACGACCGGCTAATGACCGTGGTGCCCGTCCGCGATCCGGCCAGCGGCCGGGCGATCGAGCCCGCGGCCATTTACAAGGAGTTTCTCCAGGTGCGCGACGACGAGGTGCTGAAGCTCGAGGATCTCCTCGCGAACGCACCGCTCGATCCCGACCAGCGACTTCAGGTCATCAGCCTGCGCGACTTCTGGCAGGACACGGTGTCGGCCGCCAGGAGCAAGAAGATAGACGGCTTCACCGGCCTGCGCAGCACGCTCGAGGCACTGGACTGAGAGGCCGTCCGCCATTGTGACAGTGCCCGAGCAGCGACAGGCCAGCCCGCTAGAGGCGGCCGTTGTCCGCATAGACCTGCGGGCCGCCGCCACGGGCCCCGACGCGACAGACGCCGGCAGCATCGACGAAGGCACCCTGGAGTCGCTCCAGCGTCGCGGCCCGGGCAACGACGGTCCTGGCGGCGGCCAGCCAGCCGGCCACGGCACCGGCGGGTGGCGGATCGTCGATGTCGAACGCGTGCTTGTCGTGGATGACGCCGCCGAGTTCGCGCAGCATGCGGACGCGTACCAGTACCTGGTTGAGGCGCCGACCTTCGGGCGGATGCTGTGCTTGGTGGTCGGGCTCCCGGCCGAGCCGCCCTTCTTTGACGTACCGCAGGCGGTTGATTCCGCGCGGGCGCCGGTGCTGTGGGTAGGGGATCCGCACGGCGTGGGCTGGCGCATCGGCAGGTCGGGGACGACCTGGCTCGCGTTCAACGAGGCCGATCCGGAAGGTGTCATGACTCTGGCGGAGCTCGTTGAGGCGCTCTCCTGCCGCGAGGTGTTCGACCGGATGGCGGACGTCATCAGCGACCTGTCACCAGACCGCACGGCCGTCCCCGCGCTGCTTCCCTGGGTGCAGTGGCCGGCCGGTGGCTGGACGGGAGACGACAAGCACGAGATCGTGACGACAGAGACTCCCGGTACCCGGGACACTGAGCCACCCGGCCCGGCGGCTAGGCGCCGGGTGACGCTGCTGGCGCTTGGCTGCGCGGTGATGGCCGTCGCTGCCGCGCTGGCCGTCCCGCTCGACAGGCTGGCCGTCGGCTACCTCGCGGCTGACGCCGCGTTCGGCGTCGCGGGCCTGCTCATCCTGCTCGTCATCGCATTCCGCAGGAAGCGGGCCAGCCCGGCACCCGCGGGGAAGGCCGGGGTCCAGGTGTCGTCGGTGCCGATGGAGCCGGCCCAACCGAACCACACGGCAGCCAAGGCGCCCGCGCCTGGGCAGGTGCCCGCGGAGATCCTCGACCACGCCCGGTGGATCATGTCCGCCACCTCGGCCGACGAGTCGTTCCGGCAGCTCTCATCCTCGGACCAACTGGTCATGCTTGGTGGTGAGCCGCACCTGGCCATGCTGGTCAAGTTCGCCCCGGCCGCCGCCCGGCAGGTGATCGAGAGTGCCGCAGACGGCGACGTTGTCGCCTGGACCACGGTCAGCGACCGCGTTGGCGTCATCCGCCTCGTTCCGATCAAGGCTGGCTTGAGGCGGCTTGGCTAAGCTCCGTGGCGAGGCGGGACCGCCCGCCGCTGAGGCTGACCCTCGTAGACGCGCCATGATGAAGGCACCTGGGATACGTGGAGGAAGACATGGGCGGGTTAAAGCCCGGCAGTATCAAGGCCAAGAACGGCCGGCTCAGCATCTGGCGAGTGCCGAACTTCCTGCTGGAGCCGCGCGGTGATTACTTTCATGAGAGCGACGAGTTCATCGACCGGCTCGCCAGGCTTCGGTCAATCGCCGGCGGCGCTGTCGTCATCGGCATGATCATCTATTACTCCGGCCTCTCCCACACCGGTTACACCAGGAAAGGCGGCCTGCTGGGAGGCGCCAACATCACGACCAACACTCCCGAAGGAGGCTGGCTCGCGGGACTCATCGTCACCATCTCGGCCGCCATCCTGGTGATCCCAATCGTCGCGCTCATCCTCGTCCTAGCCGCCGAGCGGGGGTACCGCCGGGCCACGGTGTACCAGCTACGCTGGATCATCATCTCGGCTGGCGGTTTCGCCGGGCTCACCTTGGTGACCCTTGGTGTCGCTGCTGGCATAAATTATCTCGAGAAATCATCGATGCATCACTTGAGTCCAGTCGTCGGCATTGCCGCCACCATCATGGCCATCCCTGTCGCGATCATCCTCTTGGTCTGGTTCTTCAAAAGCCTTTACCTGATCGCTACCGGCCTGTTCCGCGCAGACGATGCCCACCCGCTGCTCGCACCGGTGGCCGGGATTCCCATCGTCTGGATAATCGCCTTCATCACGTATTTCGAGGGTGGGAGCGGCGGACTGACCGGAGTCCCGGAGACACTCGGGAAGATCGTCGCTTTCGGCGGGGCGGTTTCGGTGACCATCATCAACACGATGACGCTCATCCGGCTGAAGAAGGATCCGTGCTGGGCTTTCCGCCGCGGGCCAGTCCAGCCAGCCCCAATAAGTCCAACACCAGGCGCTTCGGAGATGAGCTAAGTGTGAAATGCCCCTGGTCAGTTACTAGTCGCTCGGTCGCGGAGATGACCTAGCAGCTCGGCTATCTCGGCGGGTTCCCAGCCGAGGGTGGCCTCGCCGGCGACCAATTCGCTCATCGCCCAGCCGGGCACCTCGGTGTCGCGGAAGTCCCGGAAGGACCACTCGCCGGTGGCCTCGGCGTGCTCCACGACCGCGACGTTGAGCGCTTCGGTGGGTGCGGCCAGGAAGATCCGGAAGCTGTTCGTGTGCGCCGGTGACGGCTGGGTCACGGCGACACCCGAGTCCTGGATAGCCGCCGCGACCTGGCGGGCACAGGCGACGTAGGCCGGCATCCGCGGCAGGTACCGCTGCAGGCCCAGCCGGCCGGCGACGGCGATCGGGAACAGGCTGGGCAGGTTCCCGCCGTGCCGCAGCCGCCAGCGCCGGGCATCAGCGACGAAGTCTTCCGGGCCCGCCAGGAGCGCGCCCGCCAGGCCGCCGAGCCCCTTATACAGCGAAACGTAGATGGAGTCGCCCAGGCCAGCGATCTGCGCGTAGTCGTGGCCAAGAAACGGGGCCGATTCCCACACCCGGGCACCGTCGATATGAAAGCGGATGCCGCGCTCGGCGGGCCGCCGCGGCGAGCTCGGTGAGCTGTTCCCAGGTCGACAGCACGTAGGCGCAGTCGCGGAGCGGCAGTTCGACGGAGAGTGATCCCAGCGGCTCGGGGATCGCGGCGAGGTCGCTCGCGGGGGTGGGGCGCGGCGCCTCGGTCACCACGACGGGCCGCAGGCCGTGCAGTTCGCGAGGGCGTCCAGCTCATGGACGAGGAAGTGACTCTTGAGGTGCAGGCCGACCGTGGTGCGGCCGGACCGTTCGGCCCAGGCGCGCAGCGCGGCCTGCTGGGCCATGATTCCCGCTGGGCATCAGCACGGCGGCCGGTTTGCCCAGCAGTGCGGCGACTTCCTGCTCGAGCTCGGTGACCTGCGGGCCTGCCCCGTAGTGATCGGGAAGCGGATCGATGCCGCCTGAATTCAGCTCGACGCAGCCGGCCAGCTCGCGCAGCCACTCGGCCTGGGTGCGACGGCCGTGCCCGGTCAGCATCCGGGAAGCGCCGCGGTAGGCGCGGTCACGGCGCTGAATGAACGCCTGTCCCCCACCCCGCCTCCCGGCCGACGCAACCATGAAGGTGCAGCTGACCGGATTGGGGCTTGTGCTAGGCGGCCGGGGTTGGCGGGTTGGGGCAGCCGCTGTAGCGGACGACGCTCAGGTCGGGGAAGCCAGGCAGGTCGATAATGCTCTTCTGGCCGTTGATGGAGTAGCTGACCTGGAACTGCAAGGGAGCAGGGGCCGGGCACGCGACCAGGGGCTGGACGACAGCGGTGACCCAGGTGGTCTCGCCAGGGCCGATCGCGACCGTATCAGGGACCTCCCCGTCATGGTCGAAACCGCACGGAGCCCAGCGCCAGGACAGCACCTTGAGCAGGCCAGACACGAGGAGCACCGGCTTGACCGACTCCAGCAGGACCGTCTCCCCGGACAGGTTGGTGACCGGGATGCCGAGCTCGAGGTCGCGCCCGGCCTGCACCGAGCAGGTGCCCGGATTCTGCGTCAGGGCCGGCCCGAAGCCGGTCGAGGCTGGCGGCTCCCCGGTGACGGTGGTCCCCGGGGAGAAGTCGCCTGGGGTCTGGCCGGCCGGCGCGGCGGGTTGCTGGCGCACGGCGACGGTTCCTGGTCCCTGGCCGTGGCCGGCCGCGTAGCCGGCGGCCAGACCGATGGCCAGGGTCACGGCCGCCAGGATGCCGGCGCCCCGCGAGGGACGCCAGCGGGGCGAAGGCAGCCGAGGCAGCCTTGGCCCGCTCCCCTGTTCCAGGATGTCCGGCTCGGACGATCCCTCATCCATCCGGCCATTATCGCCGTGGCACCGGGTAACCCTCCAGTTTCCCTTACGGTTCATCTATGGGGGTGCGGTCGACGTGTCCCTATTACCCGGCTGTCCCGCGCCACGCGCTCGGTGAAGGACCTCCTCGCGCTGGCCGAGGATGGCGCCGTCTCGTTGCCCGGGGGTGTACTCGGACATAGGCGAAGGCTACGGGCTGCGAGCCTGGGCGTGACAGCGGTTCCGCTCCACACGCAGGCCTGGTTACAAGCCAGCGCGCCGGCTCACGTTCCGGAGCCGACCGGCAAAGATGCTGCGCGTACCTGTCTGCCGTGGCCTACAGTCGGCCGTAGGGCGCAGATAGTGCCCGTACCCGGCAACGGCCGGGGCGGCGACGTCGAGGACCAGGACCGATGACTGACAGGCTGACCGCCTCCGAGCGGGAGCTCATCACCAGGGCGCGCGAGCTGACCACAGTCGACGCCCCGGTCGATCTCCGTTATTACCTGCGCCGGCACGGTCACGAACTGAGCACGAACCGGCCGCCGCACGGCGCGACGCCGGATGAGTATGTCTTCATGACCGGCTTTTACGATGCGCAGCACCTGCTCGGGCAGCTGGCCGACTTGGCCGAGCGGCTGGGCAGCGGGTCCGTCGGCTGACGCTCACCATCACCGATCGCCTCATCCGCTCCCCCGCCAGCGGTCCGTGAGTGCACGCCACAAAGAACGAGCATTTTGATGCCGAACGGGCGGTACCTCGTGCCCCTGTCCCCTACCCCCGCCTCCCGGTCGACGAAACCATGAAGATGCGGCTGGCCGGAACGCGGTCGTGGCAGGAACGGCGGGCCTGCCGACCCACCTGATGACGTGCAAGTTAGTCTCCGGTGCCTTCCGGACGCCGTGTCGGCGTGAAAGTTCCGGGACGCTGCGGGTCCGTGCGTGGCTGGCGTTG
>Ga0302325_10032202_pt1 | contig 10771 bp, 5 predicted proteins | sample Palsa_T0_2_FD_201948 | JGI IMG/M metagenome (GOLD analysis project Ga0302325, IMG submission 201948) | Peat permafrost microbial communities from Stordalen Mire near Abisko, Sweden - Palsa_T0_2 | ecosystem: Environmental > Terrestrial > Soil > Palsa > Peat permafrost | place: Sweden: Abisko... | reverse complement strand
GGTCCGGTAGGCCACATCCAGGACGCCGTCCCGCTGTGCCGCGGCCGCCAGCCGCTCGTGCAGCCGGCTGAGCTCACCGGCGCGGCCGGGGAAGGCCCGGGCCAGCTCACCGGCCAGATCATCGGTGGTCATCGGGAACTCCTTTCGCCCGCGCCCGCGACCGAGCGCCGGAGCTTGGCGATGCCATCGGCCGCAGCGCGGCGTGCCGCCTCGGCGGTCCCGCCGAGGATGCCGGCGACTTCGGCGTAGGGCAGGCCAGCCAGGTAGTGGTAGGCGATGGCCTGCCGCTGCCGGTCCGGAAGCTGGCTCACGGCGTCCGCGAGATCCCCGGGCAGGTGTTCCAGGCCGCCATCGGCGGTCCCGGTGTCCGGGACGTCCGCGACCGGGATCGCCCGCCGCCGCGCCGCCCGTGTGACGTCGATGGCCTTACGGTGCGCGATCGTCACCAGCCAGGCCTCCACGTTCGCATCGCCCGGCAGGCCCGGATACGCCTTCATCGCGGCCACGAACGTCTCTGCCCACGCGTCGTCGGCGTCTGCCAGGCCGAGCACGGCCCGGCACACGCGCAGCACGGTGCCGCCGTGCGCCGCCACCACCGCCTCAAACGGCTCTTTGCCTGCCATGCCCTGAAGACGTCCCCCACCCGGGTTTCGTGAGGTCGCGTGGGCCCATTCTCCCCGGGCCGGCCGGCGCGGATGCCACGGCGACCTCACGAACGGGCCTGTGGCGAGCTCGCCCCGGCTTAGGAGGCAAGATGACCGTTGACGGCCCGGTAGGTCCGCCGGAACTGCTCGTCGGTGACGGGCCACCGCTCGCCGCCGTAGCCTTCGACCACCCAGTCCCCGGGCTGGGCGATGGCGCGGCCCTCCATGGTCCGCAGGACCTGAGTCTCGCTGACCTGCCAGGCGATGAACGTGCCGGTGCGACGCCACTCCTCGCCGCCGAGCGGCTGATGGCTGGCGCGAAATTCCATGTCGCGTACGGTCCGCTCGTCACCCGAATTGTCCCGGACGCGCCAGTCCCCGGCGTCGCCGGACAGTTCGTCGCCGGACCGGCGAGTCCAGGTCCGGCGTGCACCCAGCCGCCGGGCCTGGACGGTGCCGATCCGCTCGAACTCAGCCGCCGTGGCCGGGCCGCCGGCCGGCACGACAGGCACGAAGCCAACGTCCGCCAGCTGAGTGAGCTGCGATCGCAGGTACCCGATGTTCCGGTCCCGGTCATCCGCGGGCAGCAAGGTCCACGGCACCACCCGGCGATTGACGAGCGCCGCGCCGCCCCCTCGTCTTCGCCGGGCGGGCCGCATCTCGTCCGCGGACCAGCCGGCCGCCAGCCGCCGCCGGAACCACCGCGTGTGTTCGGCCCGGGCGATCTGCTCGAGGTCATGGTCGTTAAGTTCGATGAAGCTGCCCGGCGCGACCGAGCGGGCGGGCACCCACCGGCGACCGCGCCCGACCACCGCGGTCATGATCGAGCGGAGCTGAAGGATGTTGTCCTGCCGGATGAACTCATCCAGCGCGCCCCAGGGCCGTCCGGTCCTGGTCCGCGGGTCGCCGGGCACGGCCGGATGGCGCAGCCGGAAACACTCGTGCCAGTGCCTGGCCACCCTGGTCCATGCGTCCGACGGCACCTCTCCGTCCACCAGCAGACTCCGCTGGAGGGGCCGCAGCAGGTCGAAGATGGCATCGCTCGTGCCTGCTCCGTCTGAGGCCAGTACGAACACCGGAACCGCCGGGTGCAGGCGGGCCACCCGGCCTGCCTCGTGCATGGTGGCGTCGGATAGACGGTCGGCGATCACCACTGTGGTCTCGGCGACCGGCGGCATGTCGTCCAGCATGGCGAGCAGCTGTTCCTGCCATGAATCGGGCTGCGGGACCACGGCGGGCAGGGCCTGGCTCATCGACCGGGCGGAAGTGGCCAGGTACTCGCGCCGGAGATCGCGCGAGCGGCGGTCCAGGAGCAGCACACGTTCGAACGTGAACGGGGCCGGGCTGTCCCAGGCAGCCGGGACGGCACCGGGATGAGTGTCCCGGCCGATGACCGCGGCGGCCCTGAGCTCCTGATGCTCCCAGGCCTGGCGGGCCAGTTCGAGCAGCGTGGCCAGGGCCAGGGTGCTGTCTCCGCACAACAGCAGCTGCCGTGCGCCGGTGCGGGCCAGCTGGCTGGCCAGAGCGGCTGCGGTCGACTCCTGTGAACTTAATGCGTCCTGGAAGTACCGGCTGGAGGTGCCGGCGTGCCAGCCGCGCCAGTGCTGCGCGTGCCGGGGATCGTCGATACGCATGACGAGGTGCGGCTGCCTTTGCGGATCGGGCCGGTAACGGTCCAGGATGGTCCGGGCCGTGGCCAGGATCAGTTCATTGTCCGCCACGTCCGGCCGCAGCGCATAAAGATAGCTCAGGGCACAGCCGCGCCACCCGGCGATGATCGGCAGCAGTATTCGCGCCGAGGCAGGGTCGCCGACCATGACGTGCGCTCCCGTGCCGCGAGCCTCGTCGAGCAGCGGATGGCCGGCGTCCGGTTCGATGACTACGATGCTGGCCGGGCGTCCCGTTTCGGCGAGCTTCCGCAGCAGCGGCATGGTCAGCGCGTCGAGCCCGGTGAGGATCGTGGCGTCCCTGACGAAGCGGGCCTTGAAGCGGCCCAGCGGCTGCTGCCACAGCACCGCCGCGGCGGCCAGCGCGCCGATCAGCGTGGCGGCCAAGCAGATGATCTGCCCGAGCTGCAACGCGAGCGGCGGCTGCCCCGGGCACACCGGGGTCTGGTAGGCGGCCGGCGGGTTGCCGACGTACAGGCCGAGCACCCAGGCGGCCACGGCGGTCCGGGTTTCCCCGCCGCGGCAGGGCAGGAGTGCGGTGGTGCCCAGCACCCCGCCGATGAGCACCATGGCCACCACGGTGGTGAGCCCCACCAGGGCGGGAGCCCGCTTACGCGGCCACCAGAAGCAGACCAGCGCCGCGAACCACACCGCGATGGCGGCCAGCAGCGTCTGGTCGCCGGCCGGCCGCAGGGCCACCCGCCACCAGGTGTGGCCCAGGTACGGCCACTTCGGGTCATGTGCGGATACCCAGGCCCCCCAGCACAGGAAGGCGGTTACGGACGCACCCAGCAACGCAGGTATGAGCCAGGCTCCCTGGCGGTTCACATAGTTCCGCCCGAGCCGGTGGTCGAACCCGTCCACGTGCCGCGACACCCATCAGCAGCCCGGTTGCCGGCCGGAGAATGTGCCGGAATGCCGGAAAAAAATCGGAAACCTGCTTTGACCCTGCCACGCAGCGAGAGCAATGTCGAGGCAGGTTTTACCGGGTCACAACCGGGGAACCATGTTTATGCATTCGAGACTGACAAACGCGGGACACGCAGACCGGTTTGCAATACGGTATGCCCCGTGCGCGAGATAGCCAGCGGGTCGAAGAAGACACATCGCCTCAAGTCGGCCAGTGTGGCGCAGCATGTCCGTTCACGGTTACTATCCGATACCAGTCTGTAACGGGCAGTAAACTGAACGACCGTTCTCCTGGCCGGGCTGTTCCTCAGCACCAACACAATTCCTTCGGATCTCGCGCGCGGCATCTAGCCGCTCGGAACGTTAGGTGGATAAATGCCTTCGGTCACCATAAATCAGGCCCTCCTTGTTTCGTCGCTGGCTGACATCCGTGATACGCCGCTTGCTGACCTGGCCGAGATGAGCCCGGGAGTCGTTGACGAGGCGATCAGGCGGATACTTCCGGAATCGCTGGTTGCCCCGGTGCCGGTCGCGGCGTTCCAATCCGCCATCTGAGCCACAGGCCTCAGGTGGGAAGGCGCCCTCTCCCGCTCGATCAATTCGTGCTGAAAGTGCACAGTCGCTGTGATCTGGCCTGTGATCACTGTTACGTGTACGAAAACGCGGACCAGAGCTGGCGTGGCCGGCCGATGGGCATGCCGGATGACGTTACCCGGCAGGTTGTGGAGCGGATAACCGAGCACGCTGCCCAGCACGGCCTGGCCTCAGTTCAGGTGGTTCTGCATGGCGGTGAGCCGCTGCTGGCCGGCCATGACCGGCTGCGCAGCATCATCGCCAGGCTGCACACGGCCCTGCACGCCGTATGCCACCTTGACCTCAGGATCCACACCAATGGTGTGCGACTGGACGAGCAGTTCTGCGAACTGTTCGCACAGTACGGGGTCAAGGTGGGCGTCTCCCTCGACGGCGATCGGGCTGCGAACGACCGGCACCGCCGGTACGCAAACGGCCGGAGCAGCTACGACCAGGTGGTCGAGGCCATCAAACTGCTGCGCACCGGCCGCTTCCGTCACCTGTTCGCCGGCCTGCTGTGCACGATCGACGTGGCCAATGATCCGCTCGCGGTGTACGACGGGTTAATAGCGCTGAAGCCGCCACGGGTTGACTTCCTGCTACCCCACGCCACCTGGGATGAGCCCCCCAGCCGGGGCCAGGAAACCCAGTACGCCGACTGGCTGATCGCCATCTTCGACCGCTGGCTGTCCGACGAGCGGCCGATGGGCATCCGGACCTTTGAATCTGTGCTGTCCACCGCGGGCGGCGGGAAGAATCTCACCGAGGCGCTCGGGCTCGGCCCGGCCACCCTTGCCGTCATCGAGACCGACGGCAGCTACGAGCAGGTCGACTCGCTCAAGGTGGCTTTCGACGGTGCTCCGGCGACTGGCCTGAACGTCTTCGAGCATGCCCTGGATGTCGTCGCGGAGCATCCCGGTATCGTCGCGCGGCAGCAGGGACTGACCGGATTGTGCCAGACCTGCCGCGATTGCCCGGTCGTCGGCAGTTGCGGTGGAGGTCTCTACACCCATCGGTTCCGCTCCGGGACCGGGTTCGCGAATCCTTCGGTGTACTGCGCTGACCTGCTCAAGCTGATAACGCACGTCCAGAGCCGCCTGCCAGCGGCGACCGCGGAAAGGCGTCCAGTGCCGAACCACGCTCTGAGCGACGGCGACTTCCGGGAAATAGCGGCTGGCTACGGGAGCGCCGCCGCGATGGGCCGGCTCACCGAAGCCCAGCGCTCCCTGCAGCGTGCCTTGCTGGGGGCGGTCTACCGGGAGGCCAGTACCGCGCCGGCTGTCCCCGGGGCGGTACGCGAGACGATGCGCACTGCCTGGGCGGTGCTGGCGGCAGCCGATAAAGAGCAGCCGGAAACTGTGGACACAGTCCTCGCTCATCCGTACGGCCGCGTCTGGGCCGCGCACTGCCTCGAACGGCTGAAGCGCAGCCGGTCCGCGGGCGAGCCGGATCCTGGGCGGGAATCGGGGCTGGCTACTGGCCTCGGCCACCTCTCCGCCCTGGCCGCTGCCGTGGCGATCCGGACCGGCGGCCAGGCCGAGCTCACGATCCCGGTGATCAGCAGTGCCGTGCACTTCCCGACGCTTGGCCGGCTGGCGATGACCGCGAGCGAAGGATGCCCCGCTCCGTCCGCGGCAATCGTGGTCACCGACGGCAAAAATGCGAGTATCCGGATCGGCGGTGACAGCTGGGAGATCGCTACTGCCGACCTGCTGGGTGGTGAGCCGTGTGCCGTCGTGAGCTTCGGCGATGGCGGATCGGCGGCGTGGCAGCCCGTGCGTACGTTGACTGCGAACAGTTTCCGTGTCGCGCTCGAAGACACCGACCCGTATCGCGACTGCCACCAGTGGCCCGCCGCGGACCGCTTGACCAGCGCAGAGGTAGCGCAGTGGCAGCAGCATTTTGCCGACGCATGGCGCGAAATCGAGCGTGACCACCCCGCTTACGCCCCTGCGATAGCGGCCGGCCTGTCGGTACTCATGCCGATGGCGCCAGCGCCAGCAGGCCGTGATGTCAGCGCGGCGGCCCGGCATGCGTTCGGTGCTGTCGGTACGGCGCTGCCCGCGGACGCGACCACTCTCGCGTTGCTCATCATGCACGAGTTCCAGCACGTCAAGCTAGGCGCGGTGCTCGATCTCTATGATCTCTACGATCCCGCCGACAGCCGGCTGTATCACGCACCGTGGCGGGAAGATATGCGCCCACTCGAAGGCCTGCTGCAAGGCACCTATGCGCATCTGGCCGTGTCGGAGTACTGGCGCGCCCGTCAGCGGGCGACCACCGGCAGCGCGGCCCAGGCCGCCGCCGAGCGATTCGCGTTCTGGCAGGGGCACACCCGCGAGGCCATCGAAACGCTGGCCCATTCCGGTTCGATGACGCCCCTCGGAATGCGCTTCGTCGAAGAAATGCGCCGATCTGCCGGGCAGGAGCAAGGCCGGGCTGTCTGAGGGCGTAATCCCGGATCGTCATGTTGCCGCGGCGGCCGTGCCAGCGGTCACTGCTGACTGATATCAGACTCCGCTGGGGCAGGATTCATCCCTTGATAGCCCTGCGGCCAAAGTAACACCAGAAACTCCTGTGATATCGCTGGGCGGTCTTTTTAGCTCTGGTCACCTGCTGAAATCTCCTATATCATCCCCTTATCTCAGACGCCTGCGCAGGTAAATGGTGCCACGGGAGACACGGGGAGGTCGGCGGCAGTGCAGCCTGACGAGGGAAATGAGCCAGCAATTTCATGGCAGGATGGACGGCCATATTTTTTCCTCAGTTATGCGCGGACACCCAAGCGTGATCCGGCGGACCGGGGCGACCCGGACCGCTGGGTGCACAAGCTCTATAAAGATCTGTGCGATGAGATTTTACAAATGACTAACGCCCAGCCGGGAGAAGCTGGGTTCATGGACCGGGAGAACAAGCTTGGCGCCGAATGGTCACCTGAGCTGATGACCGCCCTGAAGGCGTGCCGGGTGTTCGTCCCGCTTTATTCACGGCGCTACTTCGAAAGCAATAATTGCGGTAAAGAGTGGTTCGCCTTCGCTCAGCGGGAGGTACTGCACCAGGCCCAGGACGGACAGGTGGCCACCGCTATTGTGCCCGCCCTCTGGACCAGGCTGGACCGGGAGAGAATCCCAGAGGTAGCAAAGTCCTTCCAGTATGACCATGCCGGTCTCGGTGAGCGGTACCAGGCCGAGGGCTTCTACGGCATCATGAAGCTGCGGAATTACCGCGGCGACTATCAGCGGGCCGTGCACCGGCTGGCGGAGCGCATTATCGAGGTCGGTGATGAGAGCATCGCCTATGCCGATGATGACGTTCAGCGCATGGAGCGGAAAGATTTTGAATCGCTGCCCAGTGCCTTCGGCCCGGCCAGCGCGCGGCGGACGACAGACGGCCGGCTCCAGATCACGGTTCTGGCGCACGATACCTCCACGCTGCCCCAGGGCCGCGCCAGTGACTACTACGGTGAGACGCCGCACACCTGGAGCCCTTACCATCCGAGCTATTCTCGCCCGCTCGCCGATTACGCGCTGGATTTGGCCAAAAAGTGTCTCGACTATGAGCCGCTGCTCGACGCGTTTGAAAATGAGCAGCTGCCCTGGAGCGGTAATGGGCAGATGCCGCCGGGCCTTTTCCTGGTCGATGCGTGGGTCAGCTTGTCGGATTCCCATCATGACCGGCTGAGCCTGCTCAACCAGATCAGCGAGCCATGGGTGAGTGTGCTCGTCCCATGGAATAGCCAGGACGCTGGGCTGAGTGCACAGGAGAGAGATCTTCGCGAGAAGCTGCACCTCCACCTGGGCCGGAAGCTCGAAAGCGTACCGCGGCGATGCCGGATGGCGGCCGACGGGATTCCCACCCTGCAGGACTTCATCCAGTTGCTGCCGGATATGACGATGATCATGCTGAAGAGATACCGGAAATACGCGTCGGCTCATCCTCCTAAAGGTCCCACGATCGAAAGACCGCGATTGAGGCGAGCCGACCCTGAGCTTTTCGGAGGTTCGCCGTGAGCGAGTCCAGTGCGGGCCAGATCGTTACCTTCTACTCCTATAAGGGCGGCACCGGGCGGACCATGGCCATGGCCAACGTGGCGTGGATCATAGCGAGCAATGGTAAACGTGTCCTGGCCGTTGACTGGGATCTTGAGTCGCCCGGACTGCATAAGTTCTTCCACCCGTTCCTGGATGAGTCAACGATTACCGCCACACCGGGCGTCATAGAGATCATCAACGACTATGCATCAGCTGCGGTTGGCCCGGCGCCGGCCGACGATGACTGGTATTTAGAGTGCGCACGAGTCGATCGCCACGCCGTTTCGCTGGACTGGGCCTTCCCCGGGGGCGGGAAGCTCGATTTCCTCTCCGCCGGGCGCCAGAACCGTGACTACTCGACCGCCGTCTGTTCGCTGGACTGGGATAACTTCTACGACCGGCTCGGCGGCGGCAGATTTTTCCGGGCCATGCGGGAGGACATGAAGCGAAACTACGACTACGTGCTGATCGACAGCCGCACAGGACTGTCGGACGTGGCTGACATCTGCACCATCGAGCTCCCCGATGTGCTGTCCGTCTGCTTCACCCTCAGCGATCAGAGCATCGAGGGCGCCGCCAATGTCGCGCGCCAGATCAGCGGCCGGTACCGGGACCGCAACATCCGGGTTCTGCCGGTGCCGATGCGCATCGAGGACGGCGAGAAGGTAAAGCTCGACATCGGCCGGGTGCTGGCCCGGATGCGGTTCGAAGGCTTCCCCGCCGGGCTCAGCCAGGAGGACTCCGCCCTGTACTGGGCTTCGGTGGAGGTGCCGTACAAGCCCTTCTATGCGTTTGAGGAGATCCTGGCCACCTTCGGCGACAATCCCGGATCTCCCGCCTCCCTGCTGTCGTCGTTCGAGCGGATCACCGATGCGGTCACCGGCGGCAAGATCACTACCATGCATCCCATCCCGGAGGATCTCCGGCTGCAGTACAAGGAAATCTTCGTCCGGCGCCAGCCGTCCGCCCCTGTCCAGGTGTACCTGAGCTACGCGCCGGAGGACCGGATGTGGGCGGACTGGATCGAGGCGGTGCTCACCCGCGCGGGCTTTCGCGTCGTACCGCGCAGCACAATGGCGACGGCGCCCATGGCAGGTCTCGATCTCCAGGCTGAACGCGAGCTCCAGGGTGCTCCGCGGGCGGTCACCGTGCTGTCCTCCGCCTACCTGCACTCACCCGAGGCCAGGTCGGTCTGGAAGGCCCTGTCTGCTGTGGACGCGACCGGTACGCACCGGCAGCTCGTGCCGGTCCGGATCAGTGACGTCCGCATCACTGAGCCATTCACCGACCATGCCGTCGTCGACCTGGCCCGGATGGATGCCAGCCAGGCCACGGCAAAGCTGCTGTGGGCTCTGGATCGCCCCGTGCAGCCCTTCGGCGGGGCTGCCGCTCAGGCCGAGGAGCCACGATTTCCCGGCAAGGTCCCGTCCATCTGGAACGTACCGGCCAGGAACGCTGACTTCACCGGGCGTGCGGCCACGCTGGAGCGGTTGCGCGACAAACTGGCAGGGGGCGGAGTGACCGTCGTCGTCGCTCAGGCCCTGTACGGCCTCGGCGGTGTCGGGAAAACTCAGTTGGCCCTGGAATACGCACACCGGTTCATGGCCGACTACGACCTCGTCTGGTGGGTGCCATCGGAGCGGTCCGAAGAAATCAGCGTGGCCCTGGCGGAGCTGGCGCGGCGGCTGGACCTCAAGGTGGGTGACAACGTAGCCGAAGCGGCGGAAGCCGCGCTGGAGGAGCTGCGGCGCGATACGACTCCGCACTGGCTGCTGATCTTCGACAATGCCGACGATCCCAAGCAGCTTGAACCGTATATGCCGACCGGGTCAGGGCACGTCATCATCACGTCGCGCTACCAGGCCTGGGCACACTCGGCGGAGCCACTTGAGGTGGACGTCTTCACTGACGACGAAAGCGTCGCTCACCTGCTGCGGCATGTACCTGAGCTTGATCTTGCGGACGCCAGAAAGGTCGCCGACGCGCTGGGGCACCTGCCGCTGGCGGTCGAGCAAGCCAGTGCGTGGCTCGAGCAGACGGGCATGAGCGCGAACGCCTATGTGGCAGAGCTTACGACCCAGGCCACCCGGATTCTGGCCGTGAATCAGCCGTCCGACTACCCGGCGCCCGTCGTCGCGACCTGGAATCTGTCCCTCGACCGGCTCAAGGAACGGTCACCTGCGGCCGTGCGCCTGCTGCAGTTGTTGGCGTTCTTCTCGCCGGGGCCGATCTCCATCGATCTGCTTTACTGCGACGAGTTGAACGCTTTCCTGCTGCCCCTGGATGAGACGCTGAGCGAGCAGCTCATGCTCCCCCGGGTGATCAGGGACATCAGCCGGTTCGCGCTCGTCAAGGTGGACCAGGGCAGTGGCTCGCTGCAGATTCACCGGCTCGTGCAGGCCGTGATCCGCTCGCAGATGAGCCAGGGGGAGCGACTCGAGGCCCAGCATGAGGTGCACAAGATCCTGGCTGCTGCCCGACCACGCCAGGGCGAGACCGACGATCCATCCAACTGGTCTACCTACGAGATCATCTGGCCCCACCTCGGGCCCTCCCAGGCCGACGAGTGCGATGACCCGCGGGTACGCCAGTTGCTCATCGACTGGGTGCGGTATCAGTGGAAGCACGGTGAATATGAGGCCTGCCTCAACCTGGCTCAGCGGCTGGACAACCTCTGGACTCGTCAGCTCGGTGTCAGTCATCCGCAGACGCTGAACCTTCAGTTCCACATCGCTAACGTGCTCCGCTCCCAGGGCCGCTTCAACGAGGCGCGCGACCTGGACACCTATGTGCTGGACCGGCAGCGGGAGGTACTCGGAACCGATCATCTGCTGACGCTGATGACGGCGGGCAGTCTTGGTGCCGACTTTCGGGCGCTGGGCGAATTCCAGGCGGCGCTGGAGTCCGACCGGCAGACGTACGAGAGCTTCAAGGAAGAGTTCGGCGA
>Ga0302325_10032198_pt1 | contig 10772 bp, 8 predicted proteins | sample Palsa_T0_2_FD_201948 | JGI IMG/M metagenome (GOLD analysis project Ga0302325, IMG submission 201948) | Peat permafrost microbial communities from Stordalen Mire near Abisko, Sweden - Palsa_T0_2 | ecosystem: Environmental > Terrestrial > Soil > Palsa > Peat permafrost | place: Sweden: Abisko... | reverse complement strand
GGTTGCATGACGACGCCAACGATGACGGCGCAGCCGAATACGCCATCATCGTGCGCTCCGATCTCAAGAGTCATGGCCTCGGCCGGGCGCTGATGCTCATGATCGTCGAATACGCCAAGGCCAAGAAACTGCGTGCGATCAAGGGGCATGTCCTGCGCGAAAACGAAGCCATGCTCGGCATGTGCCGCGAGCTGGGCTTCGAGATCACGAGCGATTTCGACGCGCTCTATGTTTGCAACGTGGCGCTGAAGCTTGGCTAGATTTCTTGTTAGAACATGATCTTTTCGGAAAACCGGAAGCCCACCCTCGGATCAAGTCCAAGGGCAGGCTTTTCCGAATCACGTTCTAAGCGAAGCCAAAAAACTTCGCTGGATTATCGACCAGGACGCGGTCTCGCGCCGCACGATCGGAAACGTAGCGTTCGAGCAGCGCGATGCGCCGCATTTCATGCTCGACGCCGTAGTCCGACTGCTCGGCCTCGTGGAGACGAATGAAACGATGCACGTGCGGCCAGTCCGTTCCCCACATGCAGCGATCGGGAGCTGCTTCGTACAACATGCGGCCGAATTCGACCGCGTCGTTCCAGGGAGCGCCGGACTTCGAACGCAGGTCGCCGTTGGAAAGCCCGACCCACCAGTTGCCGTTCTTGAGCAAATCCAGGATGAGCAGCATCGCGGGCTGCGAAGTACCGCGCTGATAATTCGGGCCGCCCATATGGTCGACGATTGCAGGAATCTCGATCTTGCGCAGTTCGTCTGCGACGGCGAGGAAATCGTCTTCAAACCCGAAAACCTTGACGAACCAGCCAAGCTCGCGGACGCGATCGAGATTGCGGCGGAGCCCGTCCAAACTTGGCGCGAGCTTGAAGCGTCCGCCGAAATTAAACCGCGCCCCGCGCACACCGACGCTGTCGAGCCTTTCAAATTCGGCATCGCTGACTGTGTCATCAACAATGGCAACGCCGCGGTAATTCTGCTTCGGCGCACTTTTCAGAATGTCATGCAGCAAGCGATGATCTGTCCCATAGATGGTCGGCTGCACGAACACCGCGCGATCGATGCCCATGGCATCATGCAACGCTTTCATCGCCTCGAAGGTGCAGTCCTGCGGCGGCTGATAGAGCGCATTCGGATTCGCCATTGGATATTTTTTGGCATCGCCGAAGACATGCAGATGGGTGTCGCAGGAATTTTTCGGAAGTTTTTCGGTCATGCTCATTGCAGGTTGATGTTGGCTTGTTTGATGATCGGGCCCCATTTGGCGTTCTCGCTTTTGATGGTGTCCGCAAGCTGCTCGGGCGTACCGCCCATCGGGGTCATCCATATTTTTGCAAGCTGTCCGCGACCGCCATCGCTCCGCAAAAACTCGTTTACGCGATGATTGATCCTGTCGACGATGTCGCGCGGTGTTCCCGCCGGTGCAAACAGCGCCGACCAGCCGTTCGCCTCCAGGCCCGGAATTCCGGACTCGCCCACTGCCGGGACATCGGGCATCTCGGGCAAACGCTCTCGAGTGGCGATTGCGAGACCTCTCAGCATTCCCGACTGCACTTGCGGCACGAAAGTCGGAACATACTGGACCGAAAGCTGCAGATCGCCGGACACGAGATCGGGCAACGACTGCGAGGTGATGCGATAGGCCACATGCCCGATGGAAATGCCGGCGAGCTTGTTGAGCAGTTCGATGTAGATGTGCGCTTGCGATCCCACACCTACAGTCCCGGCATTGAGCGGACCGCGATTGGCTTGTGCGTAAGCAATCAGCTCTCTCAGGTTCGTCACCGGCAATTTCGGGCTGCCAATGATAATCAGCGGCGAATAGGCAAGCGGAACGATCAGCGTAAAGGCGCGATCGGGATCGAAATCGAGATTTTTGTACATGAACTTGTTGTTGACGATCGGGCCGACCGTCGCGATCAGCAGCGTGTAACCATCGGGTGCGGACCTCGCCACCGCTCCCGCAGCGATATTGCCATTTGCGCCGGGGCGATTTTCAACGACGAAATTCTGACCGAAGCCGTCGCTCAGCGAAGCAGTGACCAATCGCAACAACGTGTCGGTGCTGGTGCCGGCGGCGAACGGGCAAAGCACTGTTACCGGCCGCGACGGCCACCGATCGTCAGCACGCGCCGGCGCAGCAAGCGGCCACACCGCGGCAGAGCCGAGCGCGTGCAAGAACTGCCGCCGCCCGCGATTGATTGTCATCGGCCGTCCCGAACCGTTTAACAGGGGCGGCAGAATACAGTGTTTTAAGTCGCCATTAAGCCTCCTGCCGCAAAGTGACCCAATTCGGCACAGCAGGGTTGCGGAGAGGTGTGGTTGTGAGTGGGCGTATTCTGATCGTCGACGACGATCCCGTGCAGTGCCGAATTCTCGAAGGCATGCTGCAAAAATCCGGTTACGAGGCGGTGACGCTGAATAACGGCGACGCCGCGCTCGGGCTGCTGACGGGCAGCGACGGCGCGCGCATCGATTGTGTGATCCTCGATCTGGTTATGCCGAACCTCGACGGGCTCGGTGTTCTGGCGCGGCTACGCCAGGCCGCGATCAATGTGCCGGTGATCGTGCAGACCGCGCACGGCGGCATCGACAATGTCGTTTCCGCGATGCGCGCCGGCGCCATCGATTTCGTGGTCAAGCCAGCGGGCGTCGAGCGACTCCAGGTCAGCTTGCGCAACGCTCTCAATACCAGCGCGCTGGAAGGCGAACTGCAGCGGATCAAGCACAGCCGCTCCGGCACGCTCGGCTTCAACGACATCATCACCAAAAGCCCAGCCATGCAGTCGGCGTTGCGCATGGCGGAGAAGGCCGCAACTTCGAACATTCCCGTACTGATCTCTGGCGAGTCCGGTGTCGGCAAGGAATTGATCGCGCGCGCCATCCACGGCAGCAGCGATCGCCGCGCCAAACCCTTCGTCGCGGTGAATTGCGGCGCGATGCCCGAGAACCTGGTCGAGTCGATCCTGTTCGGTCACGAGAAGGGATCATTCACCGGCGCTACCGAGCGGCACACCGGCAAATTCATCGAGGCATCAGGCGGCACGCTGTTTCTCGACGAAGTGGGCGAACTGCCGCTGGCGGCGCAGGTCAAGCTGCTTCGCGCTATCCAGGAAGGCGAAGTCGAGCCGGTCGGCGGCCGCAAGCCGATCAAGGTCGACGTCCGGATCGTATCCGCCACCAACCGCGACTTGATCGCTGACGTGAAAGCCGGCCGCTTTCGCGAGGATCTGTTCTACCGCCTGCATGTATTCCCCATCACGGTGCCCCCACTGCGGGAAAGGCTGGCTGACATACCCGCGCTGACCCGGCATTTCTTGGCCCGCTTCGCCGCCGAAGAAGGAAAGCGCATTCGTCTGATTACGCCGGAAGCGCTGCATATCCTTTCGACCTTCCGTTGGCCGGGCAATATCCGCCAGCTTGAGAACACCCTGTTCCGTGCCGTCGTATTGGCCGAAAGTGACACCATCGGGCTGTCGGAATTCCCGCAAATCGCGGCTCAGATTCCGGCGCAGCCCGAGGCCGCCCCCCGGGAGTCCGAGCAGCCGCTGGTGCCGGACGAAAGCCATGCGGAATTACCGCTGGCCGCGCTCGAAATTGAGCCTCATGGGGCCATCGCCGCGTCGCTGCCGGCGCCAGCTGTGAATGCCTTGCCGCTGCTGGACGCCGCCGGCGAAGTGCGCCCGCTGGAGGAACTGGAAACTGAGCTGATCCGGTACGCCATTACCCACTACCGGGGACAGATGTCGGAAGTCGCCCGCAGGCTCCAAATCGGCCGCTCGACGCTGTACCGGAAGCTGGAAGCGCTCGGCCTGAATACCGAACAGGATGAGGCCGATAGCGAAGGCGTGGCCAGATAGCGACAGGCGATAAAAATCTCTTGGAGAGCTGCGATATTTATGGGTTGAATACGCGACAAAATGGGCTGGCTCAACTAAAGTTGGGGCGAGCGGGCTTAGTTCCATACTAAAGCCAAGGTGGGAGCTTCCCGTCCGAAATGGGGAGTCTGTGCGCTGGACGCAGGCTCTTGAGGAGAATTTGCAATGCAGTGCGTCCGCCTCGATCGATTTCTTGCTTCAACTGCCGTAGCGCTGTTCCTGACCGCCGTTCCGGTCGTTGCATTGGCTGGCTCTGCCTCGGCAGAAGCGCTTACGCCCCAGCCGCTTGATTCTCCCGACCTGCCGCCGAGCAAGAGCGCCGCTATGAGCGCACCGGCGTCGACGGATGCGAATAACGCTGCGGCTCCAGTGACTACCGGCTCAGTCCCGGCACCGGCAGCCTCTGCCCCCGCACCTGTAGCCGCGGCTCCAGAACCTGCTCCGTTGCCCGCTCCAGCAGCAACCGCTGCCGCGCCCTCGGCTCCAGCGCCTGCCGCAACCGCTGCCACACCGGCACCCGAACCCGCGCCGGCAACCGCTTCAGCACCGGTCGCGGCTCCCGCAGCGGCGGCTGCAACGCCGACGGCCGCCCCGCAGCCGGACCAGACGGCCGCACAACCCGCCGCCGCTCCAGCCAGCACCTTGAACGCGGCTGACGCGGCGATTGCCGACCAATTGCGCACCATGTCGAGCGGCAAGTTCGACAAGGATATCGGCAACAAGAAAGACCGCATCGTTATCGACGCGTTCTATTCCGGCCGCGATTACGCGCCGCTCTGGATCACCGACGGCAAGGTGAACGACCAGGCCAAGGCAGCCATCAACTACCTGCACCACGTCGATGCCGACGGGCTCGATCCCGCCGACTACGTGACGCCGGATTTCGCCTCAGCAGATCCTGCAGCAATGGCCGACGCCGAAGTAAAGCTGTCGATGGCGATGATCACGTACGCGCATCATGCTTCGGTAGGCCGAGTCCATTGGTCGCGCGTTAGCCCGGACATTTCCTACGAGACCAAGGCTCCAGAGCCTGCCGACGTGCTCGCAGCGATGGTCGAGGCCAAAGATATCCCGCTGGTTCTGGATTCCTATGAACCGCAGATGCCGCAGTACAAGGCCCTGAAGGCCAAGCTCGCGGAATACCGCGCTGGCAAGTCCGACCCATCGAAGCCGCAGATCGCGGCAGGCCCTGCGCCGAAAATCGGCGCGCAGGATGAGCGGGTGCCAGAACTGCGTGCACGGCTCGATGTGCCGGGCGACGGCAGCAGCACCTACGACAAGGCGCTCGCCGATGCGGTCAAGAAATATCAGCAGGAGCACGAGCTGAAGATCACGGGCCTGCTGACGCCGCAGACCATCGAAGCAATGAACGGCAAGCAGCCGGACAAGCCGATCGACATCATCCTAGCCAACCTGGAGCGCTGGCGCTGGATGCCGCACGATCTCGGCGAGAACTATGTCATCGTCAATCTGGCCGATTTCACGCTGCGCGTGATGCATGACGGCAAACTCGACTGGATGACGAGGATCGTCGACGGCAAGCCGGACAAGGCGACGCCTATCATGCAAGGCGAGATGAAGTTCATCACGATCAACCCGACGTGGCATGTTCCGCCGTCGATCGTGAATGGCGAATATCTCCCGGCGCTGGCGCAGGATCCGACCGTGCTCGACCGCATGGGATTGAAGGTCGCCAAGAACCCGGATGGCAGCACGAGCATCTGGCAGCCGCCGGGAGAAAAGAACGCGCTCGGCCGCATCCGCTTCAACTTCCCGAACAAGTTCCTGGTCTATCAGCACGACACGCCGGACAAGTACCTGTTCGCCTACGATAAGCGCGCCTACAGCCATGGCTGCATGCGGGTGCAGGATCCGCAGAAGTACGCTGAAGTGCTGCTGTCCATCATCCGCCCACACGACGGCTACAGCGAAGATCGCATCCGCAAGATGATCGCCGAGGGCAGCGAGCAGGACATTCAGTTCCCGACCTTCATGCCGGTGAATCTGACCTACCAGACCGCGTTCGTCGACGATAACGGCAAGCTGCAATTCCGTGATGACGTCTATGGCCGCGATCGGCAGCTGCTGGCGATCCTCAAGGGCTCCGAGCTGAAGGTCGCCGATATCCCGGTCGACCATCACGACGATACGCGGCGCCGGGAAGCTTTAGCCATTCCGGACGGCACGCCGCTGACCGGCGGTCCTTCGGGACCCGGCGGGCGCGGCTACTATCCGGGCGGCGGCTCGGCCGGCGGCGACAACTTCTTCTCGCGGCTGTTCGGCCTCTCCCAGCCTGCCGCAGCCCCGGCACCAAAGCGCCACGCGGCCGCCCCACAGCAGAAACAGAGCAGCGCTGGGGCTCCGATCCAGCGCTAGCTGTGGATAACCGGCGAAATTCTCCTTCGCCGTTAACCATTTAGCCCGGTCTTCACCACGGGAATGGATCTGTCCACAAAAGGCCATTTACGGCCACTTTTTGCCACACTAGGACTCTACCCCTAAGGACATCGGGGGTGGGGTGCGTAAGTCTTCATTAACCCTTCCCAAATTAACATTGCGTTAGCCATACCTGTTGCGGCCTGGGGGCCCAGCGGGTTGTGCGGCTAGCGAGTCGAAGTGGATGGCCCGTGCCGATTGGGAAGGCGCGTCTGAGCGTTTGTGGATTCTTCGCGGCGCGTGCGGGCTATTCCTGCTGCGTTGCCGTCCTCGTCCTTCTGTTCGCATCGAGAGCCTTGCAGAACGCGGTCGCCGAAGGCGACACGCGCACGATCTCGATGCACCACATCCACACCGACGAAGACATCACCATTACCTACAAGCGCGATGGCATTTACGACCAAGCCGCCCTTGAGAAGGTGAACTGGTTCCTGCGCGACTGGCGCAAGAGCGAGAAGACCACGATGGACCCGCACCTGATCGATCTGGCGTGGGAAGTGCAGCGCGAAGCCGGCAGCAAGGAGCCGATCTGGGTGGTGTGCGGCTATCGCTCACCGGAAACCAACGCGATGCTGCGGCATCGCAGCACGGGCGTGGCGCGCTTCAGCCAGCACATGCTCGGCAAGGCCATGGACTTCTATATTCCGGGCGTGAACCTCGAGCATCTGCGCGAGATCGGCTTGCGCCTGGCCCGCGGTGGCGTCGGCTTCTATCCGACCTCGGGCTCACCGTTCGTTCACACGGACACCGGCAACATCCGCATGTGGCCGCGCATGTCCCACGAAGAACTGGCGCGCGTGTTCCCCGACGGCAAGACCGTGCAGATCCCGAGCGACGGCAAGCCCCTTCCCGGCTACACCCTGGCTCTCGCCGAGATCAAGGAGCGCGGCAACAATCCGTCCGATAGCTCGATTGATGCGGCTCGCCATTCCGGTGTCGACGTCGGCGCCTTGGCCAGCAATGTGCCGGCCAGAAACCCGTTCGCCAGGCTCCTCGGTCTGAAGACCAAGACCAATAGTGACGAAGACGATGACAGCGACTCGGCGGCTCCGGTCGCGGCCGCGGATCCCGCCCCATCCAAGACCAAGAAAGTCGTCGCCGCAATCGAACGCACCGCAGAAAAGGCCGCGGCCGCAACCGGCCGCGTGGCCCAGGCCGCCGAGGCAAAAATGGCGCGCGCCGCGGCTCTCGTCCGCGCCGACCCGCCCGCCAATCCGCTGCCACCCGATGCATCAGGTAATGTCCTGATTGCCACTGCGCCGAACCAGATCATTGCGTCGCGCGGCTACTGGCAGGGCCAGGCGCCTAATGCCCAGGACGCGGCAGCCTCTCCGCTTCGGGGGGCGCTGCAGGCCCGCACACAAGTTGCCAGTGCCGATCCGAACATGACCGGCTCGGTCAACCCGATTACCACGATGAACAGGGATCGCGCGCCGTCCAATCTCGCGCTCGGCTACGCCGAACAACCTCAGGCCTCGCCGTCTGAAGCTGTCACTGCCACCGCAGCAGCAGCCGGCGCGGGCGACCAGCTAATGGCGCAGAACGGCATGACCACGGCGGCAAAGAATTCAATCGATCCGCCGCAATCGTCATTCCAGCACGCCTTTCAACTTGCAACGGCTACGGTGAAAGTCGGCGGCCAGCGTCTCGATAACCCATGGCTTCGCGCTGTCATTCTGTCGCCGAGCGTACACCACTTCCTGACCACGCTAGCGCTCGGCGCGCGCGACCTCACCTCGCTCGCCGCGCTGATGGTGAAACCTTCCAGTTCCGTGCTGATGACGTTCTCAACCGACCCGACGATGGGGCTGCCGCACGATCATTTCAGCCGCGGCACCGCGATCGTTTTCCTGCCGACCGTGACCTATCCGACGCGCACCGCGTCGCTGCAGTAAGCCAACGGCGTCGTACGCCACTGGGTTGAGCGGCCAATCGATATATAGCCAAGATGGTAGCCGCCGCTCATCCGCCGGCAGCCTTGCATAATTTTGCTAGTGTCGGCTGAGGCGATAGGGGAAACGCATGCCGCTCAACAAGGGATTCCTTCTCGCATCGCGTCCGCAAGGCGCGGCGACCGAAAGCAACTTCCGATTTTTTGAAAGGGATATTGGTGAGCCGGGACCCGGCAAGGTGCTGGTGCGCAATCTTTGGCTTTCGCTCGATCCGTACATGCGCGGGCGCATGGACGAGTCCAAGTCCTACGCCGCCAGCCAGGCGCTGGACGCGCCGATGATCGGGGGCACGGCGGGCGAGGTCGTCGCTTCCAACAGCCCGGATTTCAAGGCAGGCGACAAGGTCGTCTGCGGCAACGGCGGCTGGCAGCTCTACGCGATTCAAAAACCCGCCATGCTGCGCAAGGTCGATGATTCCAGGGTTCCGCTGCAGGCCTTTGTCGGGCCGCTTGGAATGCCGGGCGTGACGGCGTGGGTCGGAGTCAACCGGATCATACAGCCCAAGGCCGGCGAGACAGTGGTCTGTTCGGCGGCGACGGGCGCGGTCGGCACCGTGGTCGGGCAGATCGTCAAGGCAAAAGGCGCTCGCGCCGTTGGCATCGCCGGCGGCCCGGAGAAATGCAAGTTCGCGGTCGAAGAACTGGGCTACGACCTGTGCGTCGATCACAAGGCGGCCGATTTCGCGAAGCAGCTCACGGCCGCGACGCCCAGCGGGGTCGATGGCCTGTTCGAGAATGTCGGCGGCCAGCTGTTCGCGTTGACCATGGCTCGCATGAACGATTTCGGCCGCATCGCGATCTGCGGCCTGATCGCGTCCTATGACGGCGCACAGAAGACATCGCTGAGCGACATGCGCGTCATACTCACGCGCCGCCTGATGATGCGCGGCTTCATCGTGACCGACTTCCTGCCGGATTGGCCGGCCGCGCTCGGCGAGTTGATCGGCCTCGCCTCCACCGGCAAGCTCAAGTGGCGCGAGATGATCGCACAAGGCATCGAGAGCGCGCCCTCTGCCTTCCTTGGCATGCTCAAGGGCAAGAATTTCGGCAAGCAGCTCGTCAAACTCACCTGATGTCGCGCGGCCGTACGTGGGAGCGAAACCCCGCGGATTGCCCTATAGTCAGGAACGATTTCGAGCTCCCTCGTTAAGTGAATTAGCATCGACATGGCCGACGAAGACCCGACGAACTTCATACAGCTGCGCCAACCAACCCAATGCGCGATGTGGGAGCGTCCTGAACTTGCGCTCGGAAAATTTTCTCAAACGTTCGAAATGGTTGAAAAATATGAGGAAGAAAGCCACCTGAGCCATTCGTTGTGGAAGTGCCAGGAATGCGGTCAGCTTTATTTCCATGAATGGTACGAATGGGTCGATTGGGAAGAGGGTCAAGACAAGACATACGTCACGCTGATCCCCGTTCAAACTCCGGAAGAAATAGCAGCGCTAAAGCAGACAACGATCCTCACGCTTTTGAGCTACTTCCCACGGCTACAATTGGACAAAGGAAAAGCGGTTTGGATCGGTAAAGATTAAGCCGCACGACACCAGACGATCCGGCGCGCTTTCGTTTATGCGCTGTTTATTTTCGCCGCCCTTACGAGCGTCCGCGAAAGCTTGTCATCACCGCATTGTTATTCTGTCGTAGCTCACTTTCGCGCATAGTCCGGCGCGATGATTGATGTCAGTCGAGGAATTACCATGACGCGTGCCGTCCTCCTGTTTGCTGCCGGTTTAATCACGGCGACTTCGATCGCGGTGCCCATGGCTCAGTCCGCGGCGCAGGCCGCCGAGCCGGTGCGCATCGGCCTCACCACCGTTCTCAGCGGGCCGACCTACGACCGCGGGCAATCGGAGCAATACGGCGCGCAATTGGCGCTAACCAAGATCAACGAGAGCGGCGGCCTGCTCGGGCGGCCTGTCGAAATCTACTATGCCGACAATGCCTGCAAGCCCGACATCGGCGTGCCGGCGACCAAGCGGCTGATCGAGCAGGAGCATGTCCCGGTACTGATCGGGGCGCTGTGCACGCCGGTCACGCATGCGATCATGCTGGTGGTCGCCGAGGCAAAAGTGCCTTTGGTGATCGCCACCTCGGCGGGGCAGGACTTTGTCGACGCGTCGGGCGTTGGCGGCAACGACTATGCGTTCAAGACGATCCCCTCCGAAGTCGACATTGCGCACGGCCTGGTGCGCTGGCTCAAGTCGCAGAACGTCAAGTCGATTGCCATCGTCGCCGCGGCTGACTTCTTTCCCCAGGCCAACGCGGTTGCGGTGGCCAAGGCCGCGCAAGAGTCAGGCATTCGCGTCACCGGCCAGGAAACGCTCGACAAGAGCACGACCGATTACGGCGCGGTGCTGGACAAGCTGAAAGCCGGTGCGCCCCGGGCCGTACACCGCCGCGTTCTTCAAGGCCTATGAAGCGTCGGGCTGGAAAGTGCCGCTGACCGGCCGCATCGACTTTGCAGCCGCGCTCGGCGCCGTGTCGCCGCAGTTCCGCGATTCCGGTGCG
>Ga0302325_10032196_pt1 | contig 10773 bp, 11 predicted proteins | sample Palsa_T0_2_FD_201948 | JGI IMG/M metagenome (GOLD analysis project Ga0302325, IMG submission 201948) | Peat permafrost microbial communities from Stordalen Mire near Abisko, Sweden - Palsa_T0_2 | ecosystem: Environmental > Terrestrial > Soil > Palsa > Peat permafrost | place: Sweden: Abisko... | reverse complement strand
CGTAAACACAGATATTGGCAACCACCGTAGCAGATCTGTAAACTGATTCCAGCTTCTCCAAAGCGATGTACTCTCCGTTCAAAGTCTTGACCAGGTTTTTCTTGCGATCAATGATCTTGAGATGCCCATTCTTGTCCCACTCTCCAATATCACCAGTCTTGAACCAGCCATCTGGAGTAAGAGCCTCCTTGGTCTCCTTGTCATTCTGGTAGTAGCCTTCCATAACTGTCACACCTCGAATCCAAACTTCACCCTGGGGGTTGGGCTTATTGGTGGCATAGTATCCTGCATCAGGGAAGTCGACAAGCTTGATTTCGACTGATCCTGGAATATCACCGTGTGCATCGTCTGTCCATTCCATTGGATCCATAAGAGCGCCCATAGCAGTTGTTTCAGTCAACCCGTAGCCGTTGATCATGGGTGTGATAGCCATTGAGATAAAGCGTTGGGTATCTTTCGCGACAGGGCCTCCTCCGTTCATACAGATTCTCAACCGCCCACCGGTTGCCTCCTTCACTTTCTTGAAGACCAAGGCATCGAGAATGCCCGATCCAGGTAGTCCCCAGTGCAGCAAACTGTTCTTAGCCCAGAGAGCACCCCAGAATAGATTCTTGACAATAGGGCTGCCGGAGTTGACTTTCGCGACAATACCTTTCTTGACAGATTCCCAAACGGCAGGTACTCCAACAAGAACAGTTGGTCGAAATTCTCTGATATCTCCCTTGCAATTCTTCACAGACGTATCTGACAGCGTTTTGGGGTTGCCATAGCCCATAGTTCCGCCCCAGTATAAGCAGGCATTTTCGAAGACGAATTCGAGGATATGTGCGAGTGGGAGGTAGGTCAAAAGACCGTCGCCAGGTCCGAGATATGGTTCCACAATGACACTAACGCCAGCAACTGAATAGATCAGCATCTGTATTGCCCAGCAGGGGGGACTTTACTTACTTGCACCAACGACAGCCTTGTGTCTGAGGGGCACACCCTTTGGAGGACCAGTTGACCCAGAAGTATACATGATACAACAGAGATCATCGGCAGTGGGTGGGACGGGGTCGACGGGATTCTCTTCTCCAAGCTTCCGGAGTTCCTCGAAGCTCATTATTGTGAGGTGGTCGTGTGCGTTCTTGAGCTTGTCAATATTCTCCTGTTTGACCTCATTTTGACTGTTCCAGATAACAAATTTGATCTCAGTGGCTTCCTTAAGAGGGTTTATGAGTGTTGGCAGTAGATGAGGATCCAAGAAAATGGCCTTTGCCTTGGTTGCGACCAGTGAGTGCTGGAGGCCAGATTCGCCGAGAGTGTCGTAAGCAGTAACGATGGGCATCGATTGAGAGACCGCACCGTGAGCTGTTGCTAGCCAGTGGGCACTCGTCGCAGCGAAAATGTGTACCCGGTCGTCCTTGTTCATGCCAAGCTTCCGGTAGCCAGCGCCGATTTGTAGGATCAATTTCTCGTAGTCGTGGAAGCTCAAATATTCGTATCCACTGAGCTCGAAGTATGTCCACTTCTTGTCGACCTCCTGCTCTTGGCCATCAACGATCTTCTTGACCTTCTTCGTCTCTTGGTGAGTCTTGAGGAGCTTCCGGGAGCCGACAGCCTTCGCGTTGCCATATTTCTCCGAGCTCCGCTTGATTATGTCGAAGATGGTGACAATATCCTCGGACGGGCGTTCTTGGAGTTTGTTCACACACAGCGGATGTCTCCGCGGGATGGTTTCGCCATCTACATGCTTGTAGCCTGGAGCATCTAGACTGAAAGGTGGGTGGTGATAGATCTTTGGTTGCACCGTGGCATTTTTGAGAGACATCTTAGCGACTTTGTTGGGAAGCCAAGCAAGCAGAGAGAGCGATGAACAGGACTAGCAGATGATGGAAAAGAGGTGAGCAACCCGAGGAACTGTTAATACAAAGAGTTGCGAAGTGCTTTTCGGATGAACTTGAGGCAAGAATGAAGATCAGGGTCGTGTTTTGTTGAACTTGGGGAAGTCGTCATTGCCTTGGATCGTCAACAGAGTACAGAGGCCGGCACTAGTAGCCGCTAAGGCCGACCTTGTTCAAGCTTCACCAGCTCCACTGAGACGCTGGTACCTGCAACCAGTCGGAGATATTTCTACAAACGTGTCAAGCGCGTTTTGGATGCATTTCACTTTCACTTCGTGTTCCTCTGATCATACATCTCTGGGAAAGGTTTACAGAGTGAGCTGCGATATCGATCTCCAGTGCTGTGAGTTCTAAATTTATATCTCTACGCAAGCCCCGAGTTCTCTGCCTCAACTCTCTCGCTGCTTCGCAGCCACTTTGCTACAGCCCCTGTTCACTTCTAAAATATTGTGTTTGGCTTTCATTGACTGCGAAAACGGGAAGCCCTGGGCGCAGGAAGTTCACCTGCGGCACACAAGTTGATGCGCCTGCTAGCCAGCCCGACTTCTCTGATTATGCTTCTCTGAGAAGGACACGACAAAAAATAATCATATGAGCTTCGGCTGTCCGGGTCAGCCTATTACCAGGATTAGCTTTTGTTGGGATCTGACTGTCCACTATTCAGTTCGAAAGCGTCCAATGAGTCTCGAAGCACTACTGGATACTCTTGGACCCGAGATCGATGATCCAGAAGAAGGTAATGAAGAGGTTAATTGTCGATATTTTCCTGGGTAGCTAAATGGTCATCAGAATCATTTCTACTTTTTTCTCAATCAATTCCATCTCAGAACCTAGGATTCGTGGATTCGAAGGCTACGTTGTTGGAGCTGTCGATTGCTGGGCGGGATCTATCAATTCATCAATCGCCCACGATCTTAGCATCAAATCGAGGAGGAGGAACCACGGGAGCTGGTAGGCTAGAAATAATATGCTTGGGACCTCACTGACACTTGCAGTCGTCTGGAAGATTACCCCTCTATTTGCATCATGGATGACCACTTCCTCAAATCTAGTCTTCGAGCATGGAATACTTGACACTACATCGACTGTGCTTGAGCTGGGTTGTGGCATTTCTGGAATTATCGGATTGACTCTGGGTCCAATGGTCGACTCTTACATCCTGACAGATCAAGAATATGTCATGAAATTTCTGACTCAGAATTTAGCTGAGAATCAGCCAGACGGCTCATCATCTGGAAGCAAAAACCGCAAAAGAACATCGAAGTCAAAAGGGGGTTCTGCACCAACCAATTCGGCAAATGCAGTCAGCAAGATCATTGCGAAATCGCTTGACTGGGAAACGGATGAGATTACGCATTCGCTGACGGGAAACGGAACGAAGGTCAGCTTCGATGCCGTGATTGCCTGTGACTGCATCTACAACGACGCTTTGATAAAGCCCCTAGTTGATACTTGCAAAGATACCTGTAAGCTGCGGTCGTCAGATGGCACAGGAAAGGATACTCCAACAATTTGCATTGTTGCGCAGCAGCTACGTTCTGCAGAGGTATTTGAGGGGTGGCTCAAGGAGTTCTACAAGATATTCCGGGTATGGAGGGTACCAGATGAAGAATTGACTAATGGGTTGAAGTCGAATTCTGGTTTTGTGATTCACATGGGGGTTTTACGATAGTCCGTACACGCCCGTACATAGCTTGCCACCAATCCTTAAGAATCTCACTCATTGATAATCCATGAAAGCAATTGACTGGGTTTCTGCTTTGGGAACAATGAGCCATTATCACGGCAACGAAATTCCAAATTATGGGATAAGCTCAAACCAGGAGCTTCGCTCAGAGAAAAAGGTTCTCCCCAGAAAAGCGCCCCAGGCTCTCCCTAGCAATTTCATCCTAAAGCGGATATGCTTCACGTGGTCGACGTGACTTGGTCTGTGCGCCAATGACAGCTGTCCGACGCGATATCGCGTCCGAAAATCGACCCACTTCAAATGCCATGTCGAGGTCGTGCACCAGGACAAACAGCACCTAAAGTCATTGACTCGGACAGCGAGGTTTTAGCTCGCAAATACCTGCATCTAGAGTTCCTGGACCTAAGTGTTGTGGATCTTGTCTTCTAGTTCTCGATCTTGCAGCTCTTGAACAGCGGTGCTGTTGGGCAGCAGAAATCACCCGAGCTGGTCCAGAGCACAACGTAAGTGGATTTCTTGAGACATACATTATACAGGTCTCTACTACATGAAGCTGACCAAATTCTCAGCACGAACCCATTGCCGTTTTCCAACGAACTCAATCGCCACGAGAGAAATCCACGATGTCCGGATTGAGAGGATTCATCGGGAGGCCCGAGAGGACTGAGCAACGCGCTCCCACCCCACCACCAGCACAACCGGGCCAGAATCGCCTTGACCGAGCTGGTGCGCAAGCTTTGAAATTTGGTACGACCAAGAGATTCGAGCTTGCTCCAGCTCCGACTGCACAAACCCTTCCGAGTACAGCACCCGCTCCAGGCTATCTCTCGAACCCAACGGCTCCTCGAAATACATATCCCACCAGTCGATTCACATCACAACAGCCCCATGCCTATCAAAGAGATTTTGATGATGTTACCGTCAATTCAGACTTTGATGCTACAAAAAGCGACATTAACTTCGAGCCTCAAGACGAGGATGGCCATTACCCGGAGGGGGAAGAAATGCTTACCGAGCAACATCATGAATATGAGACTCAAGTTGATCACCGGTTTCTGCAGGGTGTGCCACAACACAAGCTTCACCATGTCCAGAGTCAGTCGCCGTTGGTGGTTAAGCCTGAATCACAACAAAATCATCCTAGGCCGCAATCTGGTCGCTTTCAGGGATCACCAGGTACATCCCAACATTCGGATTTGCAACTTCGTTCAGGTCAGCCTCCTATTGCATTGAGTCGACATATGGAGGCCCCCAAGAAAAGACATCGATCTAATGAACGCCCTCACGAAAGTCACCGGCAACAGCGACCTCAACGTAATGACGAGCTCGAAGATATGGATGAGTACAAACTTCCAGGATCCCGAGCAGGTGGTGATCGTGATCGGGAGCAAGAGGAAGAGTTACAAGATCGCTTTGAAGGAAGCAGCGATGGAGCTGAAGCAACTCCTGCTGCAAGTCCTAATCGCCAACGAAAACTCGGACTCGCTGATCGTCTACAAAGCTCGCAAGTAACAATGGGGCGTACTCTCCCTCTGGTCGATTACGACGAAGAGACTCTCAAAGGCATGAAGTACTCTGAACTAAAATCTGAAGACTGGGACAATTATCCTAATCATAAGCCTTTCGCACTCCCAATTGAGATTCAAAAAAGCACACTTGGACAACAGATGGAATACTACGCTAGCAGGGATGTCGATGACCTCGCTCTCTTCTTTGAACACCTCTCAACTAAGCAGTGGGAGGAGGCCGGGGATTGGTTAATTGACAAGTTCGCAGACTTGTTGAAGCAGCTCAAGGAAAAGAGACAGGAGAAGCGTGCTTTGACAGAGGAATTCGAGACGGAGATCGAGGCAAGAGAGAAGGCTGTCAGAGGCAAGTCTGAGCACCTTGACAAGAAGTTTAACGAGATGAGGGCTAGTGGTGAGGATATGCTGAGAGGCAAGATGGTCTAACTTGTCTGGTGAGCTTTAGATGCATCTTCTGTGCCAGACTTGCAGGCTATTGGTTGGAGAGTTGGTAAGGCTAGCATGGGAGTTGCTGTTGTTAAGAATGGGATGGATTATGTGCAGCTGCTGGCTTTGGAGAAATCTCCTGTTGCTGTTAAGAGATCATGGGGTCGAAGGGTGTTAGACGTGGCTTCGTATTTGTTTTGACATTCCTGAGTGCTGCATATTGGGACGGGTGTGGTGTTAGTAGACATGGTAGCATTTTGCTGGGTTTACCACATCGTAGTGACGGACATGGAAAAGGTCTCGGATTGGAGATTGCATTTTGCTAGGAGTTCTCAGTAGGTCGGGATACCCATTTGCTTCTAGCTCAACTAATGAATAAGCATCACTTCTAAACTTACAACATATTCCTCATACCTCAATGACCTCCTTAACCCTCCTATCCCTCCCAACGACCAACCTCAACTGCCTCCCCTTTCCCCCTTCAAGCCCGCCAAACAAGCCGTCCCGTAATGTCTCCGTAAAAAGCTCATAAGCAGGATAATACCCATCCACAAACCTCTCCACCTCCTCTACACTCATCCCCACCCCTTTCTCCCTTCTCAACGCCGCCTCCTGCTCCTGCCTCCACGCATACACGTACCCCATCTCCTCAGCATCAATATGAATAAACGCATCAAGCACCCCATTAACCACCTCATATTCCCTCAACCTCCCATTAACAAACAGTAAATCCTCCAACCGATGCCTATGCAACGTGGTCGACGGCCTCTTCTGCTTCTCCTCCACCTCCCCTGCCGAAAGAGCGCGGAACCCAACACACCACCCTTCGAAAATTATAACCTGGATCTTCGGCTGATCCGCCCCGTTAACGGTCTTCCATTGAAAAGAAGGAACACGATCGCCTTGGCCGTTAAAGACGCTTTTATCGTACTCCGGGACCCTTGTCTCCCTCCCCTCCCTCAGTGCACTGAATAGCTCTCGCGCGAGTGCCATATCATGTGTACCCGGCTCGCCTCTATGCTGCACCAGAGGATTGTCCCTGTGTTCTCTCGCCAGAGCGACCTGATCTTCATGTTTGAGGTAGAGGTCATCGATGCTGCAGACCAATGTCTCGAGTCCCTCTTTCTTGCGGAGGGTAGTGGCAAGCGCAGAAACGAGGGTGGTTTTTCCGGCGCCTTGGACGCCGTTTAGGCCTATGAAGAATGGCTTAGAGGCATTGGTGGGGAGAGAGCGGTGGCGGGAGAGTTGGCGTAGGATGAAGGGGATGCAGTGGGGGGATTTATCGTCGATTATTGGTGGTTTAGGTGCCGTGAGAGGAGAGGGTGCGGCGGACATAGCGAGGGTTTTGACGGGCCATTGAAGGCGGAATGAAAGGGGGTATTCACATCTTGGACCTGAGTACTTGAAGCTCGAGTCGAGAAGGCAGTTGATGCGGCTTTTGATCGGCCGATTTCCCCGCCACAGAGAGCTCAATTGCATGTGGGGCCTCAGGCCTCAGGCCTGGCACTGTCCTCTCAGGTTGATTGATTTCACATGCTAATGAAGTCAGAAAGTGAGAGTAAGCCACTGGCTGAGGATTACAAAAGTAAGTCTTGTGATTTGGTGATTACTGCAACGCAGATGGGAACACTTGAGCTGTCGATGCAACACGTGAACAGCAGAAAAGCGCTTTGCATGTGAAATGGCAGTGGGGCCTATGTTTCTTTGTCATGGGGGCAGCGTGGCTTGCGGTACAATTGAACCGAGGCTTGCTCAAGCCGACGAGGATCAACAGCCGCACCATCACTTCTCCCTCTTTACTTTACTACACTTTTCTTCTCTCTTCACCTCCTACCCTTTACCTTTCCACCAAACACCAAGTTGAGATCTTCTAGATTTTGGATCACAGAGGCAATTGACGATGTCGGAATTACGATTTGATGGCCAGGTCGTCGTCGTGACTGGGGCCGGAGGTGGGCTTGGAAAATCATACGCAATTTTTTTTGGTTCAAGAGGTGCCAGCGTAGTCGTCAATGACCTGGGAGGATCTTTCAAGGGTGAAGGAAACTCCACCAAGGTACGCGGCTCTCTGTTTTCCGAATGTCCATATTTGGGTGGGACAATGGCTAATCAATACTTGCCTTACAGGCAGCCGATGTCGTCGTCGACGAGATCAAAGCCGCGGGCGGCAAAGCAGTAGCCAACTACGACAGCGTTGAGGATGGCGAGAAGATCATCGAAACCGCCATCCAGAACTTCGGCCGCATCGATATCCTGCTTAACAACGCAGGTATCCTGCGGGATATCAGCTTCAAGAATATGAAGGACCAGGACTGGGACTTGATCATCGCTGTACACGTTAAGGGCTCATACAAGTGTGCGAGGGCTGCTTGGCCATATTTCAGAAAGCAGAAATATGGACGGGTTATCAATACTGCTTCTGCGGCGGGCCTCTTTGGTAGCTTTGGACAGTGCAACTACTCGGCTGCTAAGTTGGCCATGGTGGGCTTCACGGAGACGCTGGCGAAGGAGGGTGCGAAGTATAACATTCACGCCAATGTTATTGCTCCAATTGGTATGTATTCTACCTTTGGTGACTTTGGTGGAGTATCACATGCTAATAATAAGCAGCCGCCTCCCGAATGACAGAAACGGTTATGCCACCCGATATTCTCGCAAATCTCAAGCCAGACTGGGTTGTCCCTCTCGTTGCAGTTTTGGTACACAAGGATTCGGAGGAGAACGGATCGATCTTCGAAGTTGGTGGAGGACATATTGCCAAGCTGAGATGGGAGCGTGCGAGTGGTTTGCTTCTGAAGGCGGACGATTCGTATACTCCTGGTGCTATTTTGAAGAAGTGGGATCAAATCAGCAACTTCAAGGGTGCTGAATATCCTAGCGGTCCTGCGGACTTCATGGGCCTGCTAGAGAAATCGATGAATATGGGCCCGAATGACAAGGGCGAGACTCTTGATTTCAAAGGCAAGGTTGCTTTGGTTACTGGTGGTGGTGCCGGGTGAGTAGCCATTCTTCTGTAAAATTGTAAGAGATACTGATATTTCCTAGAATTGGCCGTTGCTACTGTTTAGCATTTGCCAAATATGGTGCTTCAATCGTCGTCAACGACCTGATGGACCCAGATACCGTTGTTCAAGAAATTCAAAAAGCCGGTGGCAAAGCAGTTGGTATCAAGGCTTCAGCTGAAGATGGAGATGCCGTAGTAAAGGCTGCGATTGACACCTACGGCCGAATCGATATTGTCATCAACAATGCTGGTATTCTGCGAGACAAGGCATTTACTAACATGGATGACAAGATGTGGAATCAAGTCATTGCGGTCCATCTCAGAGGCACATACAAAGTTTCAAAAGCCGCTTGGCCATACATGCTCAAGCAAAAATATGGACGAATTGTTAACACGACTTCGACCAGCGGTATTTATGGCAACTTTGGACAAGCCAACTACGCTGCAGCCGTAAGCACAGTCTCCTCGGTGAATGAATTTAGCTAATAGCATCAGAAATGTGGTATCCTTGGTTTCTCCCGCGCCTTGGCTCGTGAAGGAGCGAAGTATAATATTTACGTCAACACAATTGCTCCCAACGCCGGTACAGCCATGACTCGAACCATCATGCCAGAAGAAATGGTACAGGCCTTCAAGCCCGACTACATAGCACCACTCGTAGTAGCTCTGTGCTCCGACAAAGTTCCCAAGCCACCCACTGGTGGTCTCTTCGAGGTCGGCAGCGGTTGGGTTGGACGAACACGCTGGCAACGAACAGGCGGGCACGGTTTCCCAGTCGACGTGAAGCTTACACCTGAGGCGGTGCTTAAACAATGGAAGAGAATCACAGATTTCGATGACGGACGAGCAGACCACCCCGAAGACGGGAATGACGGACTGAAGAGCATTGTGGCGAATATGCAAAACAAGAAGGGTGGTGCGAGTAAGGTATGAATTTCTCTGCCGCCATATTCATCCCGGGGACGAAAATGGATGATATGTACATCTGTAGTTGTACTTACACGAATATGAACGAACACTTAGTAACATTTTATTTTTCCAAATAGAAGAGTGAACCTAGCGGTGGAGCGAACGAAGAAATCCTTGCCAGTATCGAGAAGGCGAAGAGAACAGAAGGAAGTGGCACGCCATTCAAATACGAAGAGAGAGATGTCATTCTCTACAGCCTTGGCATCGGTGCTAAGAAAACCGACTTGCCTTATGTCTTGTAAGTTCCATTCTCTTTTTAGACCGAGCAACTATTCTGACAGGGTTGACACAGCGAGGGAAATGAGGATTTCCAAGCGCTCCCAACATTCGGCGTAATCCCATTCTTCTCTGCTGAAACCCCCTACAACATCTCCGAAATTGTTCCCAATTTCTCCCCCATGATGCTGCTGCACGGAGAGCAATATCTCGAGATTCTCTCCTACCCAATTCCCACGTCCGGCACATTGACCTCGTACGCCAAGCTCCTGGAAGTCGTTGATAAAGGAAATGCCGCTATCGTCAAATCTGGAATCACGACTGTGAATAAGGATACCGGAAAGCCGTTGTTTTACAATGAGAGTACCGTCTTCATCCGAGGTAGCGGCGGTTTTGGAGGCGTGAAGAAACCATTGGACAGGGGCGCCAGCACAGCCGCCAACAAGCCACCAAATAGGCCCGCAGATTTTGTCTCAGAAGAGAAAACCACCGAAGAACAAGCAGTCCTCTACCGGCTATCAGGCGACTACAACCCCTTGCACGTCGACCCAGCATTTGCTAAGATAGGCGGCTTCAAAGTCCCCATCCTCCACGGACTCTGCTTCTTTGGCATCGCAGGCAAGGCCGTGTATCAGAAGTATGGAAAGTTCAAGAATATTAAGGTGAGGTTTGCGGGAACGGTACTGCCGGGGCAGACGTTGGTGACGGAGATGTGGAAGGAGGGAAATAAGGTTATTTTCCAGACGACGGTTAAGGAGACCGGGAAGGCGGCTATTGCTGCTGCGGCTTGTGAGTTGGTTGAGGAGGGGAAGGGGAAGTTGTGAATGAAGCTGTAAATGGGGTGAGGGTGTTTGTATTCTAGATTTATTTTGGGTGGAAGGATTGGACTGAGAATGAATAAATAAAAAGCGATTTAGAATATGCGTGCAGGGTTATCTGGAAGAGGATAGTTGGATATCTGTGCTGGCTAGTATGCCAAAATACTTGTTTCCTGCAAAGTATATTTTCCACGTACAATCCCATCAGCGAGAAAGTTCTCGGAATACGACTTAACATATACCC
>Ga0302325_10032195_pt1 | contig 10773 bp, 10 predicted proteins | sample Palsa_T0_2_FD_201948 | JGI IMG/M metagenome (GOLD analysis project Ga0302325, IMG submission 201948) | Peat permafrost microbial communities from Stordalen Mire near Abisko, Sweden - Palsa_T0_2 | ecosystem: Environmental > Terrestrial > Soil > Palsa > Peat permafrost | place: Sweden: Abisko... | reverse complement strand
GCGCTGGCACCGGCCCTTGCGCTGGCACCGGCCCTTGCGCTGGCACCGGCCCATACTCGGGCACCGGCCCATACTCGGGCACCGGCCCTGGGTCGCGCACTGGCCCCGGCTCCGGATCTGAGCCGGGCACTGGCCCCGGCTCCGGATCTGGGCGCGGCGCCCGCGTCCCGCAGACCGCGCATTCGTCCAGGGCGGGCGCGTATCCCGCGACGGCGAGCGAGCGCAGCAGATAGGCGTCGAGCACGAGCCGCGGGTCATGAGCGCCCTCCCCCAGCGCCCGCAGCCCGCCGACGAGCAGCAGGAACTGCCGCAGCGCCGGCTCCTTCTCCACCGGGGTGAACCGCTCCGCGGTCTCCAGCATCGCCGTGCCCGTCGTGTACCGGGGGTAGTCCGACGCCAGCGGCTCCCCGTACGGCCGCAAGGTCTCGGCCTGGGTGATCACATCAAGCGAGCGCCCGGTGTAGAGCAGCAGATCGACATGAGTGAACGGCTCCAGCCGCGCCCCGAACCTCGACTTCGTCCGCCGCACGCCCTTGGCCACCGCGCGTACCCGCCCGGTCCGCCGGGTCAGCAGGGTAACGATCCGGTCGGCCTCGCCCAGCTTCTGGGTACGCAGCACGATGCCGTCGTCGCGGTAGATGCTCACCGGGCCATTGTCCCGCACCGCCGTGATCCAGCGACCCGGCTCGCGCGGCGACGGCGCGGCGGACATTGGCCGGGCGGAACGCGGCCTCATCAAGCTGTCCGGCGCACTGCCTGTCCGGCGCACTGCCTGTCCGGCGAACCGGCTGTCCGGCGAACCGGCTATCCGGCGTACTGCGCTTCGCCGTTGCCGAACGACCAGTTCTCCTTCGGTACTTCGACAAGGCTGATGAACACGTCCTCGCGGCGCAGCCCCAGCCGCTGGTGCAGGCCGTCCGCGACCGCCCGGTAGAAGGCCCGCTTGACGTCCACAGTGCGGCCGGCGTTCAGCGTCACCTGGATGAGCACGCAGTCCTCGGTCCGCCTGATCCCGAGATACCCCGGGTCGGCCACGAAGTTCTCGCGCGGATGCTCGGTGATCACCTGGAACCTGTCGTCTGCCGGAACCCCGAGCGTCTCGATCATGGCTTCGTAGACGACAGCACCGATCTCGCCCCGGTAGTCCGCGGGCTTGCCCTGGACGAGGTCAACACGCACGAACGGCACGGGTTCACCTTGCCTTGCGTACAGCCGTCGCGCAAGGGAGCGGCTTCCCCGCGCGTTCAGGCCCGGTTGGCGAGCGTGGCCAGACCCTCGCCGGCGAGGTCCGGGTGGACAGCTTTGCGGCCCGTCATGGCCAGGATCAGCGAGATCAGCGGGCCGGATACTTCGGGTCCGTCGCCGTGCGCCCACTCGACGTCGGTTGCCCGCAGCCGCAGGCCGGCGATCCGCCGTTTCGCTCCGATCAGCAGGTTCGAGTTCTTCCAGCTGTCGGCGACGGCCACCAGGGCATCCTGCGGCGACTGGTGCCGCTGGCCGAGCGGGCGGCGGATGTCCTCGCCGTGCACGACGATCTCGCCCAGCATGGCCATCACCGGCGCGGGCGGGTGGTTGGTGGTCGAGGTCCGGGCCCGCAGGCGGCGAACCAGCTCGTCCGGACCGATCGCAGCCAGCCGCCTGGCGCCCCGGTCGGCGAAGACGCTGAACCTGAAGCCAGCCGAGATCATCTCCTTGTAGAAGTTCGCCGGGGTCTGCTCGGCGGCGGCCAGGATGTGGCCGGCGGTGTCCTGGACTGACCAGCCTTCGCACCAGGAGGCCGCCGCCCACTGGCCGGGCGTCAGGGCGGCCAGGGTATCCGCCATCTGGGCTCGCTCGGAGTGGATGCACTTCCAGGTTTCGTCGGACTTCATGCCTGATCCCCTGTCGCTGTGCTCGGTGCTCATCGGCCCGGTGGCCCGGCTTGCCGCCTTGCTGACGTGAATGGCTGCGCTGACCCAACGGTGGCATCTTGCCGTACACCTGATACGACGAACGGGAAGCGGCCGATCGACACGCAGGCGCTTCCGGCCGCCCAGCGTCCAGCGTTCCGCCTTGTTCGGGTGGTGCCAGGTGGCCCCATTCCCACCCCGGGCGGGTGGCGTCCGGGCTCGGCACGCTCGCCCTCCCGCAGTGCGTTTGTGACTTAACGTGCTTGGACAGTTACTCATTGGCAGAAGTGTCCGCGTACAGCGGTGCCTGCCGCGGGCACGTCCAGAGCCGGGGGGCCACATGCGCGGAACAACGGGTCGGTCAGCCGCGATGCGGAAGGTTCGTCGCCGGCACGTCCGGCACGCCCGGCACGCCCGGGCCAGCCTGGCTGTCACTGTGGCCGGCCTGCTGGCCGGGACCGTGGCGCTGGCCGGGCCGGCCAGCGCCAGCCCAGCCCGCTACAGTCCCGGCCGCCACGACGCCCGGCATGCGCGCACCCTGAGCAGCAGGAGAGGTTCCGGGCCGGCCTCCAGGGCCGGGTCCGCCAGCGCGGGTACCGCCTACGTCGCCAACTGGGGGTCCGGGACGGTGACCCCGATCGCGACCGCCACCAGCACCCCCGGAGCCGCGATCACCGTCGGGGATCTCCCCGATGCGATCGCGATCACGCCGGACGGCAGGACCGCCTACGTCGCCAACTGGGACTCCGGGACGGTGACCCCGATCGCGACCGCCACCAGCACCCCCGGAGCCGCGATCACCGTCGGAAGCGAACCCGAGGTGATCGCGATCACGCCGGACGGCACGACCGCCTACGTCGCCAACCAGGGCGCGGGTACGGTCACCCCGATCACCACCGCCACCAACACCGCCGGGCCGCCGATCGCCGTCGGAGGCGATCCCACCAACATCGCGATCACTCCGGACGGCAAGACCGCCTACGTCACCAATTTCGGCTCGAAGACAGTGACTCCGATCACGACCGCCACCAACACCGCCGGGGCGCCGATCAGCACCGGAGGCGATCCGCTGGCGATCGCGATCACTCCGGACGGCAAGACCGCCTACGTCACCAACGACGGCACGGCGACGGGGACGGTCACCCCGATCACCACCGCCACCAACACGGCAGGCAGCCCGATCACCGTCGGAGCCGCTCCGCTCAGCATCGCGATCACTCCGGACGGCAAGACCGCCTACGTCGCCAACTACGCCTCGGGGACGGTCACCCCGATCACCACCGCCACCAACACCGCCGGCAGCCCGATCACCGTCGGCAGCGGCCCCGGCACGATGGCGATCACGCCGGACGGCTCGACCCTCTACGTCGCCAACTGGGACTCCGGGACGGTCACCCCGATCACCACCGCCACCAACGCGGCCGGCACCCCGATCACCGTCGGCAGCGGCCCCGGTTCGATCGCGATCACGCCGGACGGCTCGACCGCCTACGTCACCAACGGCGTCTCGGTGACCCCGATCGCGACCGCCACCAGCGCCGCCGGCACCCCGATCACCGTCGGCAACGAGCCCCAGGCGATCGCGATCACGCCCGCGCCGACCGGGCCGCAGCCGCCGACCCGGGTCACCGCCGTCCCCGGCGACGCCACCGCCGCGGTGTCCTGGACCGCCCCGGCCAGCCTCGGCACCGGCACCCTGACCGGCTACACCGCCACCGCCGCACCCGGCGGCGCCACCTGCACCACCACCGGCGCCACCACCTGCACCATCACCGGCCTGGCCAACGGCACCACGTACACCATCACCGTCGTCACCGACGCCACCACCGGCGACTCATCCGCCAGCGCCCCCGTCACCGTCACCCCAACTTCCGGCACAGGCCAGACCGGGCCGATCGTCTCCGGTTACCACGCCACCAAATGCGTCGACGACAGCCGCGACTCCAGCGTGAACGACACCCCCGTGGTCATCGGCGACTGCGACGGCAGCCCGGAGCAGAACTGGACCATCGAACCCGGCGGCACGATCCAGCTCAACGGCAAGTGCATGGACATCTACCGCGACGAGAAAAGCAACAAGGCCCCGGTCGAGCTCTGGACCTGCACGGGCGGCGCCAACCAGCAATGGAGGGCCGTCAGCGGCACCCTGGTCAACCCGGTCTCCGGCAAATGCCTCGACGACCCCAGGTTCAACACCGCAGACGGCACCCAGCTGGAGATCTACACCTGCAACGGCGGCGTCAACCAGCAATGGAAGCTACCTGAGCTGCAGGAACGGCCCGGCCAGACCCCTGCCCGGGCTGTCCCTGCCCGGGCAGGGACAGCCCGCGCCCGCGACTAGGCAGCCGGTCAGCCGGTGCAGCCGGTGATCGAGCCGACAGGCTCGCAGTTGTCGGGGCTGTTGCCGCGCACGGGGGAACTGGTCAACCTGGTGATGGCGCCGCCGGGGGCGCCGATGCCACCAGCGGTGGCTGAGATGTTGCCGATGATCGCGGTACCCGTCGCCGCAATCCACCCAGAGTCGTTGTAGATGCCGCCGCCAGACTCGCCGGCGTAGTTGCCGGAGACTGTGTCGTCCGTAAGGCTCAGCTCGCCAGGGGGACTGCCCTCGGGGGGTTCGTCGTCGATGCCGCCGCCATATGCGCTGGCCTTGTTGCCGGCCACCGTGGTGTCGGTGAAACTGGCGGACGTACCGTTGACGAGGTAAATGCCAGCGCCATCTTGCGCGCTGTTCCCCCGGAAGACAGTGCCGGACACGCCCACTTGGTTGTAGCTCTCGTAGAGGCCGCCGCCCTGGAGAGCGTGGTTGTCAAGAATCTCGCTGCCCGACAGGCCAATGTATTGATAGCTGTAGATGCCGCCTCCGTCCGTGGCGCTGTTGTCGCGCAGCACGCTGTCCGAGATGGACGTTCCGTTAGCAGGATCGCTCATGACGGCGCCGCCGTCAGCGGCCGTGTTCCCGGTGAACGTGGAATGAATGATCTCCGCGTTGCCGAACTCGAAGATGGCGCCGCCGGAACCGGCCGAGTTCCCGGTGAAGGTGGCACCGTTCACCGAGAGAAAGGCACCCCAGAAGGCCTCGTCGATGGCGCCGCCGCTACCGCTGGCACCGGTCGTATTGTCGGTGAAGGTGCCGCCGTTCACCGTGAGGCTGTTGAAGTCGTAACCGTTGAGCAGGATCGCGCCGCCGCCGCCGTCGCGGAAGTTCAGCCCGTTGATGGTGACGTTGCCGGTGTTCACCTGCAGGAGCGGGGGCGGCGTGCCGGGCGCGGAGATGCCCTGCAGCGTCGCGGAGTTGCCGTCGATGACCAGATCGACGCTGACCGCCGGCAGGCCGTCGGCCAGGCTGTACACGCACCCGCTGGCTAGCCCCAGCGTCTCGCCGCTGGTGACGGCGTTCATCGCGCTGACCAGCGCGCTGGCGCTGCACGGCACGGCGACCACGGCGGCCGGCGACTGCGCCGCCCGGGCGGCGCCCGGGCCGGCCGCCACGATCGCGCCGCCCGCGACGATGCCCGCCACTGTTCTGGCCAGTTTTCTCACCATGTACCCGATACCCCCGTATACGAGTAAGACAATATGACTTGCCCCGTAATGGCGGCACCCTGCTGCGGGCAGCCTACTGGCCGGCCGTTTCTAAGGGACAATAAAACAATACACGCTGCCCAGCGTATGACGACCCGGCCATCACGCCAGTATTAGCGTCGAACCGTAACACGGCGCCGTCAAATCACCAGGCTGGCCGGAACGCAAAGACAAATCCGCCGGGCAATTTCCTGGTAAACTCACCATATCAATGCCTGGTAAATCCGCCTGAACTGCATTTCGTGCGAACGGACCTGTCGCTGGTCCGCTCATGGCAGGTTCCCGGCCGCTTTCCGGTAGTCCTGCAGCCAGCCGAAGGAATCCTCGGCCCGGCCGGTCGACGGGCGGTACTCCAGGCCGACCGCGCCCTGGTAGTCCTTGCGGCCGATGTGATCAAGGACGAACCGGTAGTTGACCTCGCCGGTGCCCGGCTCGTGCCTGCCGGGCACGTCGGCGATCTGGATGTGGCTGATGAGGTGCCAGTACTCATCCAGGGTCGCCGTGATGTCGCCCTCCATCCGCTGCACGTGGTAGACGTCGTACTGCAGCCGGACGTTGGGGCGTGCCACCTCCGCCACGAACCTGGCCGCGGCCGCCGTCGTGGTCAGCAGGTAAGGCCCGTTATCCATCGGGTTGATGGCCTCGATCATGACTCCACAGCCGGCCTTGGCCGCCTGGTCGGCAGCCCAGGCCACGTTGTCGCGCGCGCACGCCAGCTGCTCGCTCAGCGAATAGCGTCGCTGCCGCAGGCCGACCAGGAGGTTCAGCCGTTCGCACCCGCAGGACCGCGCGATCCGCAGCGCCGCCGGCACGCTGGCGCGCAGCTGCTCCCGGCGCCGGGGATCGGCGGCCAGGCCGCGGTCCCCGGCCGTCAGGTCGCCCGCATCGAAGTTCAGCAGCGCCAGCCGCAGGCCCCAGCGGGACGTCAGCCCGGGCAGCGACTCCGCGGCCGCCGCTCCCGGCCACCACAGCTCGGCAGCGCCGAACCCGGCCCGGGCCGCCCGCTCGAACCGGTCCGCCAGCGGCAGATCAGCCCACAGCATCGACAGGTTCGGCGCGAAGAGCATCGTCACCCCCGGTCCCAGGCCGCCGCGGCGCACGGAACCGGCGCGCCGCCGGCCGCGCTGGCGCTGCAGCTTCGTCTGATGGGCAGCATCAGTCGTAGAACCCGAGGCGGCGCAGCTGCTTCGGGTCCCGCTGCCAGTCCTTGGCAACCTTGATGCGCAGGTCGAGGTAGACCCGCGTGCCCAGCAGCGCCTCGATCTGGCGGCGCGCCTGGCTGCCTACCTCCTTCAGCCTGGCGCCCTTGGCGCCGATGACGATCGCCTTCTGGCTGGACCGTTCCACGTACATCAGCGCGTGCACGTCGATCAGGTCGGCACGCCCGGGGCGCGGCGCCATCTCCTCGACCACGACGGCGATCGAGTGCGGGAGCTCGTCGCGCACCCCCTCCAGGATCGCCTCGCGGATCAGCTCGGCGACGAGCTGCTGCTCGGGCTCGTCGGTAAGGTCGCCGTCCGGGTACAGCGGCACGCCCCGCGGCAGGTGCGAGACGAGCACGTCGGCCAGCACGTCCAGCTGGAAGCCGGACACCGCGGAGACCGGCACCACGTCGGCCCACTCGCCGAGTTCCGCTACGGCGGCGAGATGCGCGAACACCTGGTCCCTGGATACCTGGTCGGTCTTGGTGACGATGGCGACCACCGGCGTCTTGCCAAGACCGGCCAGCTCGCTGGCCAGGTACCGGTCACCTGGCCCGATCAGCTCATTGGCCGGCAGGCAGAAGCCGATCACGTCCACTTCGGTGAGCGTCGACCGCGCCAGGCTGTCCAGCCGCTCCCCGAGCAGCGTCCGGGGCCGGTGCAGCCCCGGCGTGTCGATGATGACCAGCTGCGCGTCGGGCCGGTGCACGATGCCGCGGATGGCCCGGCGGGTCGTCTGCGGACGGCTGCTCGTGATGGCGATCTTCGTGCCGACGAGAGCGTTCATCAGCGTCGACTTACCCACGTTGGGCCGACCGACGAAGCTTGCGAAGCCCGACCTGAAATCCGCCCGCCGCGGCGCCGGTGCGCCTGCTGGCTGAGGTCCCCGCGGTCGTCCCACGCCAGTGATTCTCCCCTACCGGTACGTCAAGGGCCTACGGCCGGGTGGCGTCGATGCTCGGGGCCCGCGGTTAGCCCGACCAGTCGGCCGCCACCGCGCAAGGAGGCAGCGCGGGGGTCAGGGCCGCAGCGTCGCGCGCAGCGTGCCATCCGGGTCGGCGAGGAACACGGTGGCGTTCGGCCCGATGTCACGAACCGCGGCCAGATCGGCAGGATCGGGCTGATCCGCGTCGCTGACCAGGACTGCCGCTTCCAGGCTGGCCGCGCCGCTGGACACCGCCATGGCAACCGCCAGCTGCAGCGCGGAGAGCCGCAGCGACGGCAGCGCGACCGCGGCGGCCGCGTAGGTGCGGCCGGTCTGGTCGCGCACTGCCGCGCCTTCGGCGGCTGCCACCCGGGCACGTGCCGAGCGAGCCAGAGTGATGATCTTGGTGTCCTCCGGGCCGGGCTGAGCTTCGCTCACGCGGCTAACTCTAATGCCGGCCTGCGCCGCGCTCAGGCTGACCTGCGCATGAACCTGCGACCTCTGGGTTATGAGGACAGCGAGGCACCGTTCAACCCGCAACAGCATCCCATGCGCACGGCCGGCACGTTCCGGCAGCCGGTGCACACCTGCTGATCGTGCCAGGCGCCAGGGCCAGGTCGACCAGTTCCTGGGCGCCTCGCTGAGAGGGTGGCTAGCTGATGAAACCACCGCTTTCGCTCCCGCTTCGGGCTGTCGGCGGCACTGGCCGGTGGCGGTGGGCTAGCTGACTGGCGGCTGATGGGTGGTCTTTGCCGTTCGTGTCGCCCTTCACCGAGAGATCAGGCGGTGTCTCGTCGTCAGGGGAGTTGTGAGGATGCATCGGCGAGAGAGGAGCATTTCAATGCCGAGCCCGGTGGTTCATTTCGAGATCAGGTCGTCAGACCCGGATGCGACGCGGTCGTTCTTCGGGAAGCTGTTCGGCTGGACGTTCCCTGACGGGGGGATTCCCGGTTACAGCTACGTAGACACCGGAGTCGAGGGCGGGATACCCGGTGGCATCAGCCCTTTGCAGGGCGGCGCGCCCCTGGTCACGTTTTTCGTCGGGGTTCCGGACGTCGCCGCTACCCTGGATGCCGCGGCGGCGCAGGGCGGAAAGATCATCCAGCCGGCGACATCGGTGCCGGGGGTGACCTTCGGGCTGCTGGCTGACCCGCAGGGCCAAGTGATCGGACTGGCCTCGGCAGACAGCTGAGGCGTCCGGCGGCAGGTCTGCGCCGGGCGGGACACTGACAGGGGGGAGGCTCTGATGCCTGATCCTGCTGACATTGCCCTGCTCGCGCGGGCCGCCGCCGGAGACCATGCGGCATTCGCGGAGCTGGTGGAGCCTTTCCGGGGGCCGGTGTTCCGGCACTGCTACCGGATGCTCGGCTCCGGGGCAGATGCCGAGGACGCGACCCAGGACACCCTGGAACGCGCCTGGCGCAAGCTAGGGACCTATGACGGTTCGGGACCGTTCGGCGGCTGGCTGCAGCGCATCGCGACCAACATCTGCCTCGACGGGCTGCGGGCCAGGCGGACCCGGATCGGCCCGGTCGGCTACGGGCCGCCGGCCGCGCCTGGCGCTGTGCCCGGGCCGCCCGACCCGGAACTGGCCTGGGTCGAGCCGGTGAGCGACTCTGACCTGCGCGTGTCGCAGGACCCGCAGGACGAGGTGGTCCGCCGTGAGGAGATCAGCCTGGCCTTCGTGGCCGCGCTGCAGATCCTGGCGCCCCGTCAGCGCGCCGCGCTGCTGCTGCACGACGTACTGGGATTCACCCACGCTGAGGTCGCCGAAGTGCTCGAGGTCAGCACCACCGCGGTCAACAGCCTGCTGTCACGGGCCCGCGAGTCCGTTCGGGCCCGCGCTGGCCAGGCGCAGCCCGACGTCACCGAGCCCCGTGTGCAGCAGCTCCTGCAGCGCTACGTCCGGGCCTGGCAGCTCGCAGACATCGACGCGCTCGTCCGGCTCGTCACCGAAGACGTCCGCTTCGTCATGCCCCCGCTCACCGCATGGTTCGACGGCCGGGAGGCCGTGGCGGCGTTCGTGGAGAACGCCATCTTCGCGGCCGCCCGCCCGCACGGGGTGCCGCTGAGGGCCGGCTCCTGCAACGGACAGCCCGCGTTCGCGACCTACGAGCCAGACGGTGAAGGCCGCCTTGTCGTCAGCGGCCTCCAGGTCCTGCAGCTCACCGAGGTGGACGGCCAGCCGCTCATCACCACGCTGGTGTCCTACCGCGACCCCGCCCTGGCGATCCGCTGCGGATTGCCGTCCTCGCTTCCCTAGGCTCATCCGCGTCGCCGGGCGGTTCGGCAATCCCGGGTTCCGCCCAGCCCCCGGCCGACCGGCCTGCATAACTATGCATCGCCAGCCAGCGCCGAGAATGCGCGCATCTGCCGCCGACCGCGTGCGCCGTCATCGACTCCGAACGGCGCCTGACGCCGACTCGGACGTATCTCCGAGCTGTCGGGTCGCATAGGCGAGGATGCGCTCCGATCACCCGCTCTGCATAGACTCCCGGATGGTGCGCGGTGTCTCCAGTTGACGACCACCTCGACGGCGATGACCTGGTCGTCAGGCTGCCGCAGTTCCATCGGCTCGTCATTGCCAGCGCGCGGCGTTGAGACGCACGACCACCTCGACGACCGCGCCCTCCCCGATCGCCTCCGCTCGCTGCACCGCTACCTTGACAGGCACCAGGTAGCGGCCGTCCTTGGGGAACAGGGCAGTGGTGAACTCGGTGTCGCCGATGGTGACGTGGACCGGCACCTGGCCCCAGTAGATCAGGCCGCGAGCTTCCGCCTTGAGATCCTCGCTTTCCTCCGGCGTCATGGCCACGAAGAGGTACGGCGCCGGTCCGCGCCATTCGATCACCTCGCCGGTGAAGGTCCACTCCATGGACCCATCATCGGAGATGCGCCCCATGCGCTGGGGAGACGCCTCCATTCCGGAAGTGTGTCAGTCTCACGTCAAAACGCGCACTCTCATGCCGCGCCGGGTACTTTGTGGCTTCGCGATGGTCGGGAGCAGGCGCAGTGTCTGGGCATGATGAACGACCCTCGCCAGGCGAACTCATTCTGCTGCAGCGCCTGGCGAGTCCGGCCGCGGGTCTCGTTGCGGACTGCGCTAGCCGGGGAAGAACGGCCAGGTAGGTTCGGTATATGGAGATCATCAATCTGGGGAGAGCGGACGGGC